>Ga0129311_1001520_pt1 | contig 16267 bp, 12 predicted proteins | sample Go1ome_FD_94435 | JGI IMG/M metagenome (GOLD analysis project Ga0129311, IMG submission 94435) | Western lowland gorrila individual fecal microbial communities from Wisconsin, USA - Go1022B metagenome | ecosystem: Host-associated > Mammals > Digestive system > Large intestine > Fecal | place... | reverse complement strand
CGAAGCGCTGCCAGAAGGAGGGCGTGGAGGTGACGATCGTCTCCGGTGACCGCGACCTCCTGCAGCTCGCGGATGAGAAGATCAAGATCTGTCTGCCGAAGACGGCGAAGGGCGTGACGACGGTCTACAATTACTATCCGGACGATGTAATGAAAGAGTGGGGCGTGACGCCGCTCGAGTTCATCGACCTGAAGGCGCTGATGGGCGACACCTCCGATAATATCCCGGGCGTGCCGGGACTCGGTCCGAAGTCCGCGGAGTGGATCATCACGAAGTACCATACCATCGAGGCGGCGCACGAGGCGGCGCTGGCGGGCGACCCGGAGTTCAAGGTGCCGCGGAAGCCGAAGGCCGCGCAGATGCTGATCGATGAGTGGGAGAGTGCCGCGCTGTCGAAGACCCTCGCGACCATCTGCATTGACGCCCCAATCGACTTCGATTATGATGACGCCCGCGTCGAGAACATGTTCAATGCAGACTCCTTCGAGTTTGTGAAGCGGCTGGAGCTGAAGTCGCTCCTGAAGCGCTTCGATGTGTCGAGCCTTGACCTCGCGGCGGAGCAGCAGCTGGATCTGTCGGGCCTCAAGGAGGTCGACGACCCGTACCTGGCGCGTATCGCCTTCCGGGACGCGGCGAGTGAGGGCCAGGCCGGCTTCGCCATCGCCGGGGAGGACCTCTACTTCGCGCTGGCTGGTGACCGCAGCTACCATTTTTACGGCTTCGACTGGCAGACGGAGCTGCAGGCGCTGGCACAGAAGAAGGGCGTCGAGCTCTACACCATGAACCTGAAGCAGGCGCTCTATCACTGTGCCTTCACACCGGAGAGCCCGGTCTATGACCTCGCGCTCGCGGCGTACGTCATCAATCCGCTGAAGGACAGCTACAGCTACGAGGACCTCGCCCGTGATTTCATGGGCCTCACGCTGCCATCGGAGAAGGAGCTCCGTGACGATCTGAAGGACCGTCCGCATTGTCCGAATCCGTTTACGGACGACGAGGCCAATGCAGGCGGCGGTGCGCGGGTGGCCGGCTTTAACACGGACGCCGACGGTGGCTGTGCGGATCCGGTGGCGTGCACCATGGCAGCGTACAGCGCGATCGTGGCGCTCCGCAGTGCGAAGAAGATTTTCGCGAAGCTGGAGGAGCTCGAGGAGCGGACACTCTATGAGGAGATCGAGATGCCGCTCGTGTATACACTGTATGACATGCAGCGGGCCGGGATCCTCGTCGATAAGCAGGCGCTCGTCGACTATGGCGTCGAGCTTCGGGCAGGCATCGAACAGCTGCAGGCGCGGATCTACGAAGAAGCGGGCGAGGAGTTCAACATCAACTCCCCGAAGCAGCTCGGCGAGATCCTGTTCGTGAAGCTCGGCATGAAGGGCGGCAAGAAGACGAAGTCCGGGTATTCAACCGCGGCGGATGTGCTTGAGAAGCTCGCCGAGGACCACGAGATCGTGGCGGATATCCTGAACTACCGTACGCTTACGAAGCTGAACTCGACCTATGCGGAGGGGCTTCTGAACTTTATTCAGGCGGATGGCCGCATCCATGGGGAGTTTAATCAGATGGTGACGGCGACGGGCCGTATCTCGTCGACGAATCCGAACCTGCAGAACATCCCGGTGCGTACGGAGCTTGGTCGACGCTTCCGCACCGTTTTCGTGCCGAAGCCAGGCTGCGTCTTCATCGACGCCGACTATTCGCAGGTCGAGCTCCGTATCCTTGCATCGCTCTCGGGTGATGCGAAGCTGATCGCAGCGTATAAGGATGCGAGCGATATTCATGCCGTGACGGCCTCGCAGGTCTTCCATGTACCGCTCGAGGAGGTGACGCCGGAGCTTCGTCGGAACGCGAAGGCGGTCAACTTCGGTATCGTCTACGGTATCTCGGCCTTCGGTCTCAGTGAGGGTCTCAGCATCAGTCGGAGTGAGGCGAAGGAGTACATCGAGCGCTACTTCGCGGCGTATCCGGATGTCAAGAAGTACCTTGATGGTGAGGTGGCGTTCGCGCATGAGCACGGCTATGTAAAGACGATCTTCGGGCGTCGTCGGCCGGTGCCGGATATCAATGCCTCGAACTTCATGCGCCGCAGCTTCAGTGAGCGTGTCGCGATGAACTCCCCGATCCAGGGCAGTGCCGCCGACATCATGAAGAAGGCGATGAATGAGGTGAACCGTGCCCTCCGTGCGGGCGGCTATGCATCCCGTATCGTGCTGCAGGTGCACGATGAGCTTCTGATCGAAGCCCCAGTTGCCGAGCAGGAGGCCGTGAAGGCCCTCCTCGTCGATAAGATGCAGCACGCCGTCGACCTCGCCGTCGAGCTTGTCGCCGACGCGAATGTGGGGATGAACTGGGACGATGCACACTGAGGTGTTTGCTTTAGCAAACACCGAAGGGGTGGGCAAGGGCTTCCATTGAAAGATAACAGTACCGCTAAGATGCCCGGAAGGGCTGCCGACCCTTACTGTCATATTACATCACTATCTAATATGGTTTGATTTTGAAAAAACTGGATATATTTTTGGATCGAAATAATCGAAATCGATTGTAAAGTATCCACTCTTAGGTGATTTCAAAAATACTGGATATGAAAAGCCTTATTTCATAAGGAGAATTCGGGCTCGAGTATCCAGTATTAAAAAAATGAAGCGTTATTGGATATCTGCTTAAAGAAATGCTTCTATGAAGTTCGAAATCCATATCTACTATTTAAAAAAATGAGGGAGATTGGATAGTACGCATATATGCGTATGCCTGATTTCGCGAAAAAGTATCCAATAAGTGCCTTATTTCAAAATCGTGGATAGTTTAGCTCTGCGCATAAAAATGATAAACGATGTTGAAAGTATCCATGATTTCGAAATCAAGCGGTTATTGGATAGAACCATCAATCTTTGTCTGATTTAGCTAGCTGAATTGTTACTGTTTTGTGCCTGGGCGAGGTGAAAGGAATGGATAGAAAAATGAAAGAAATCCAATCGAACGATATCATGCACATCGGATTCCTGAAGATGGAGCCCTTTGCCGGCTCCTCAGAGGGGATGCGCTTCCGTATGAGTAAGGTGACGTATACGGAGCCGGATACGGAGCTGCTTGCGAAGATCGAGGCGGGGGAGGCGACGTATCCGGTTGATAAAAAGACCGGTGAGACGATCATGAACCCGACGAAGGATCGCTACACGCTCGGCGTCTGGGTCTGGCCGGAGCCGTACAGCTTCGACTTCACGCCGGATGAGTATAAGACTTTCCGTGAGTTCGTCTTCTCGGAGGACGGCGTCATGGAGGGGCTCGCCTGGCTGAATGAGGAGAAGCAGGCGAAGGACTGGGCGGAGGCCGCCCTTTCGTGGATGGACTGGAAGTCGCTGGCAGGGAAAGCAGATGCTGGGGTCTGACCCCATTAAATTTTTATAAACAAAATCTAAAGTTAAAGTTTATGGGGGCTGACCCTGTTAAATTTTTATAAACAAAATCTAAAGTTGGAGTTTATGGGGTCAGACCCCATAAACTGGAAGGGGAATCCATGGTGATCGGAGTGATCGGAGGCGTCGGCGCGGGGAAATCCAGTGTGCTGGACGTCCTCACGCAGGAGTATCAGTTTACAGCGTACCGGACGGACGACATCGCGAAGTCGTTTTACGTGCATGGCCATCCGGTGTTTGAGGCGCTGAAGGCGCTGCTCGGTGCGGATATCGAGCGGGCCGACGGCAGTGTCGATCTGCCGGTTTTCGCATCGAGAATCTACGGTGTCGGAAAACAGAAGCTGCGGTCACAGGTCGACAGCATTGTCCACCCGGCGGTCTGGAAATACGTCGATGCGCAGGTGCGCGCGGCGCGGAAGAGCGGGGCGGACATCGTCGTCGAAACAGCGCTTCCGATCGCCCATTTCGTGGAGCTCTGCGACGAGGTATGGTTTGTCTATACCGAGGAAGCTGTGCGTATCGCCCGCCTCATGGAAACCCGTGGCTACTCCGAGGAGAAGGCCCGTGCGATGATCCACGCCCAGATTCCGGACGATGAATATGCGTCTATGGCTGATTTTACGATCGATAATTCTGGCGACAGAGAAGAGACGAAAGATGCGATTCGCGAGCATTTGCATAAAGAGTAGTATGAAACGTAGCAGCGAATCCGGCGCATGGCGGGCGCAAGGCTTGCGAATGCAAAGAACAGGTTCCGGCGAAATGTCCGTGGCAGATAGACAGAGACTGTCATAGCGGCCACGGACATTTCACCGGGTTCTGTACTGTGCATTGAGTGGGCCGCGCCCACCATGCCCGGATTCGTAGAGATAACAAAGGAAAGGCAAGAAGCATTTTATGAGATTTACGAGTATCGCCAGTGGTTCCAGCGGGAACAGCAGCTACATCGGCACGGACCATACGCATGTGCTGGTGGATGTGGGGGTGACGATGAAGGCTGTCAATCAGGGACTCCACGCGCTGGACCTCGATCTTTCGGATGTACAGGCGATTTTTCTGACGCACGAGCACATCGATCATATCCGTGCCGTCGGTACGATATCCCGTAAATACCAGATACCGATCTACGGCACGCTGGGCACGCTCCGCGAGGTGAAGCTGAATCGTACGCTCGGTGATTTCGCGACGGATCTGCTGCAGCCGATCCTTCCGGATGCTGTGACCACCGTCGGCGACCTTAGCGTAATCCCGTTTTCCATCGATCATGACGCAGCCGATCCGGTCGGCTATCGTATCGAGGCGGGCGAGAAACGTGTCGCCGTCGCCACCGACATGGGGCATTACGACGATTACATCGTATCGCATCTTGAAAATCTCGACGCGATGGTGATCGAGGCAAACCACGATGTCCGTATGCTCAGCACGGGCCCGTACCCGATGTCCCTGAAGCGCCGGATCCTGAGCGACCACGGCCACCTCAGTAACGAAAGCTCCGGGCACCTCATCGACCGCATCCTGAATTCGCATGTGAAGCACGTCTTTCTCGGGCATCTCAGTAAGGAGAACAACCTCCCGGATCTTGCGCTGAAAACCGTACAGCAGGAGATCGACGGATCAGACTCCGTCTACCGCGCCGGCGACTTCGACATCAGCGTCGCGCAACGCGACTGCATCTCGGACATCATCGAACTCTGATCGATGAGGAGAACGAAAAGGAGCTCACGGAGAGATACTATGGATAAAAGCATCGAATATATTTTAGAGGTCGCGCGCTGCCGAGGAATCACGAAAGCGGCAGAAAATCTGTTTATTACACCATCGGCGCTGTCGAAATATATCATCAGTAAGGAAAAGGAACTCGGACTTCCTCTGTTTCATCGCGTTGGAAAGGAATTCGTTCCGACGACGGCAGGAGAACACTATATTCAGAGACTTCAGGAGATCCAGCTGATCGAACGAAAGATGGAGGACGAGATGCGCTTCTATGCGAATCTGAGGCACGGGATACTGCAGGTCGGGATTCAGGCGAGCTTTATCGAGGCTTTATTTCGGGACATCCTTCCGGCTTTCGGCGAAAGACTGCCGGGTGTAAAACTTTCTGTGGTCGAAAGCACATTAAACGTGTTTTATCAGAAACTTCGGCAGAAACAAATCGATGTGGTGCTTGCGTTGGGGGACCAGCAGGAGGATGGAATCGAGCGCTACCTGATCAAGGAATGTCAGTTCGTGATTGCCACAGCGCATCCGGAGCTCTTTCAGGAATTTGCTGTGCAGAAGGATGGCTTTTCGTACCCATGGATCGATTCTGCGCTACTGGAAGATATTCCGCTGGTAGGACTTCGAAACGGATCTCTGTTTCAGGAACGCACAGATAAGATTCTGGAAGCGAATGGTATTCGTACGTCCTTCACCTACCAGGTGATGGCGACCAGATCCGGACTTAGCTGTATCGAAAATACAGATGCCAGCATGATCACGGTCGATAGTATGGTGCTCAACAATCATTTTCGGAAGAAGATCTATCTGTATTCCTTCGGCGCAGCGCCGGCGACCCTGCCACTGACGCTGAGTTATCCGGCAGATTCGATTTTAAAGAATGAGATACAGTGTATGGCTGAGATATGTAGAACACATATCCGATAAAGTGCATCTGAAACAGATGCATTTTAAATTAGCCAGATATGGAAATTAAGTTGACGAAAGATGAAAATAAGGAGTTTTACAACATGTTTCTGAGCCGTTATCATAAAGACAGTTACATATTTATTTCTTTATGAAGGAGCGTATTCTTATGACACCACTGGAAATAACCTTAATTATTCTCGCATGTACTATTATCGCATTTCTGTCAGGCAAGATATCATTTTCGATCATTTCTGCCGGCATCATGATTTCTCTGATCGTGACCGGCGTGATGAAGCCTGCAGAGGCCTTTGCAGGTTTCACGAACACAAATGTTGTGATGTTCGTCGCGATGTTTGTGATCGGTGCAGCCATCACGAAGACGAGCCTGCTTGATCGAGCTCAGAATCTGGTTAAGAAATATAAGGAAAATCCGAAGATGCTGATTCTGATCGCTACACTCGTAGCCGGATTTCTGGCTACACTTACCAGTGCGACGGCGGCTGCGGCCATCATGATTCCGCTGCTCGTAGGGATCGCAAATGAAATCGGCGTCAGCCGTTCGAAACTTCTGTATCCGGCGATGGCGGTTGCGAATATCGCCACTGCATCGACTTTTCTCGGACAGGGCTCTGCGAATATGGCATGGAGTGACGTCATGATGAATGCCGGTGCACACACACCGCTCACCATCTGGGACTTCACGATCGCCCGTGTTCCACTTATCGTGATCTCTGTACTTTACATGATCTTTATCGGCTATCGTTTAATGCCGGACAACGACAATGCTTCTTTCGATGATCATCTGAAGGCGAAGGATACGGCTTCGAAATTAAGCCCTGCGAAAGAGAAGCTGGCAATTTTTATCATTCTGGCGACGATTGCCTGTATGCTCTTAGAAAAGACACTCGGCGTAAAGATGTTCATCTCTGCATCCATCGGTGCCATCGTACTGGTTCTCAGCGGCATCATGAATGAAAAGGAAGCACTTGCATCGATCCATCAGCCGACGGTTTACCTCTTCGCAGGTGTACTTGCGTTATCGGATGCCATCGCGAAGACCGGTGCCGGCGATGTCGTGGCGGATTGGATGCTGAAACTCATCGGCAACACTACAAACCCATACATCATCATGGCCGTATTCTTCATTATCCCGCTCATTCTTACACAGGTAATGTCGAATCTTGCAACCGTGACCATCTTCATCCCGCTTGTGTCTACTGCTTGCGTGAAGCTCGGCGTAGACCCAAGAGCCGCCGTTGTCGGTGTGCTGACTGCCAGCTGTATTTCGATCATGACCCCGATGGCTGCACCGTGTCAGATCATGATCATGGGCCCGGGTGGATATAAGCTGAAGGATTATTTCAAGTGCGGTACGCCGCTTCTGATCATTCTGACGATCGTTTGCATCGTCATGCTTCCGATGATGTTCCCGTTCTATTGATTGAGGAGGTTAAAACCGTGAAAATCACAGATGTAAGATTACGTTTTGCGAAACACTATTTATTTGTTGAGATCGATACCGATGCAGGCATCACCGGTCTGGGTGAGGCAGGAAACTGGGGATTTCTGAGTTCTACCGCTGATGCGATCCGGAAGTTTACACCGTACCTGATCGGGAAAGATCCGTTCAATGCAGAAGACGTCAGTCAGAACCTGTACCGCGCGGTTTACTTCCGCGGTTCGGTTATCATGAGTGCGATTTCGGCTATTGACATCGCCTGCTGGGATATCAAGGGTAAGGCTCTCGGCGTACCGGTGTACCAGCTGCTTGGCGGAAAAACGAGAGAGAAGGTGCGCTGCTACGCATCGGTTATGAAGCATACACCGGATCTGGAAGAAACGGTCGACCAGTATCGTGAACTGCAGAGCATGGGCTTTAATGCGGCGAAGATTTTTATCAATGGGCCACAGAAGAGTCAGTCACAGGGCTTCGATGAGTTTTATTCGGGACGTCTCGAGGATGAACTGGAGAAGGTACGTCGAGTTCGTGAGGCGGTGGGGCCTCGCTTCGATCTTATACTGGAGAACCATCGTGGGATGACGGCTGCGGAGGCGATGACTTTCGGCCAGGAAGTCGCGAAGTACCGCCCTATGGTTTTCGAAGATCCGGTGACACCGGACAATATCGATACCATGGCGATGATTGCGTCGAGAATACACGTTCCGATCGCGACCGGCGAACGTTTCATCAATATTAAGGAATTCGAGATGCTGATTCGTCGAGATGCGGCAGCCTATGTTCGTCCGGACGTATGCGCGGTAGGTGGTATTACGGCCTCGAAGAAAATCGCTGCGATCGCAGAGGCGAGTGACGTGCAGATCATTCCGCATAACCCGCTCGGTCCGGTATCGACCGCGGCCTGCCTGCAGATCTGTGCTTCGATTCCGAATCTTGGAATCCAGGAGCTTCCGGGATTCTGTATCAATGGTATCGAGGATGCGATGGTGAAGGAACCGCTGAAGTTCGAAGATGGCTTCATGATGATTCCGGAGGCACCTGGTATCGGCGTCGAGTTATCAGACGATGCAGAGACATTGTTCCCGGCAAAGGAGAGAGGAAGTACAGAGGCTTTCCGCTACTTCGACGGTTCGGTTAAGGACTGGTAAATATTCATATCTTTAAGAGTGTGGCTTGAGAAGATGAGTCGCTGGCGTTGAAAAAGAAACGACCTGTATCATGAAATCATAGAATGGTCACTATAAACGTGAACTATAAAGGGCGGGGAAAACCTGCCCTTTTTGGCATTTATGACGGTACGTACGACGATTTCTCTATCCTTTTTTTCGTGCACGTGCCGGAAAATGGCTTGCGTTTTGCATTTTTAAATGCTTAGATTATAGGAAAGCATGGAGCCACTGCGCTTCGATCGTATATATAGAATTCTATTCTGTGTATCCAAATGCAAATATCAGTTTATCTGCAGCGGCGTAGATGTGAAGCTACACGGCAGCAGGCATAAGAGGAGGCTATATGAAAAAAGCGATTATCACCGTAGTTGGTAAGGACACCGTCGGCATCATTGCGAAGGTTTGTACCTTCCTTTCCGAGAAGAACATCAACATCCTCGATATCTCACAGACCATCACCGGCGGATTCTTTAACATGATGATGATCGTGGATGTGTCGAACTCTACGGAGAGCTTCGACACCGTCGCTGCCGAGATCGCACAGTATGGCAAGGATCAGATCGGCGTCGATATCAAGATGCAGCTCGAAGAGATCTTCACGATGATGCACCGTATCTAAAGAAAGCATCGACCGAAATGGCGCAATCTGTGATTGTGTTCCGAAGGAACTGCCGCAGGGCCAACCCAAGGCTCAAGGCAGCCTTTACAGCATACTACTAAAGGAGAATATTTTATGGCAAGCTCTTTTGATGCGGTCAATGTCCTGGAGGTCGCGGAGACCAACAACATGATCGAACATAATAACCTCGATGTCCGTACGATCACCATGGGAATCAGTCTTCTCGACTGTGCTGCCGGTGATGTCGACACCTTCTGTGACAACATCTATAAGAAAATCACCCGCTATGCGCGTGACCTTGTGAAGACAGGAGAAGAGATCAGCCGCGAGTACAGTGTGCCGATCGTCAACAAGCGTATCTCCGTCACGCCGATCGCCATCGCGGCTGGCAGTGCCTGCAAGTCCTCTGCAGATTTCGTGAAGGTCGCCCATACCCTTGACAAGGCAGCGAAGGCGGTCGGGGTCAATTTCCTCGGCGGTTTCTCTGCCATCTGCCAGAAGGGCATGACCCCGGCAGATGAGATGCTGATGCGTGCGATCCCACAGGCGCTCGCGGAGACCGATATCGTCTGCTCCAGCGTCAACCTCGGCTCCACGAAGACCGGTATCAATATGGACGCCGTTCGTCTCATGGGCGAGATGATCCGTGAGGCGGCCGAGCGTACCGCAGACACCGACTCCAGCGCCTGCTCGAAGCTTGTCGTTTTCTGTAATGCACCGGATGATAACCCGTTCATGGCCGGCGCCTTCCATGGCGTTTCCGAGGCAGACTGCATTCTGAACGTCGGCGTCTCCGGACCGGGCGTCGTACGTGATGCACTGCAGCACGCGGAGGGCCTCGACTTCGAGGAGCTGTCCGAGCTCATCAAGAAGACCGCGTTTAAGATCACCCGCGTAGGCCAGCTGGTAGCGAAGGAGGCGAGCCGTAAGCTCGGTGTTCCGTTCGGCATCATTGACCTCTCCCTCGCTCCGACGCCGGCGATCGGCGATTCGGTTTCGGATATCCTGGAGGCGATGGGACTCGAGCGCACCGGTGCGCCGGGCACGACCGCCGCACTGGCGATGCTGAACGATCAGGTGAAGAAGGGCGGTATCATGGCGTCCAGCTCCGTCGGCGGACTCAGCGGCGCGTTCATCCCGGTTTCCGAGGATCAGGGTATGATCAATGCCGTCGAGGCCGGTGCCCTCAACATCGAGAAGCTCGAGGCGATGACCTGCGTATGCTCCGTCGGCCTCGATATGATTGCCATTCCGGGCGACACGCCGGCGACCACGATCTCCGGTATCATCGCAGACGAGGCAGCCCTCGGCATGGTCAACCAGAAAACCACCGCGGTTCGTGTCATCCCGGCCATCGGCAAGAAGGTCGGCGACCACGTCGATTTCGGCGGCCTCCTCGGCCACGCACCGGTCATGGCGGTCAATACCTTCGACTGCTCCGGCTTTGTGAACCGTAAGGGACGCATCCCGGCACCGATCCACAGCTTTAAGAACTAAATAATTCTATTCAGGCGCACGATGGAATGCAGCATTTCCGTCGTGCGCTTTTTTTGATATATTTGTTTCATATCTGAATCATGCAGATGATTTAACACGTATCGATATTAGAAAGATATGACCAGGACTGCCGAGACCGCCTTCTGCCGGAAGTGAAGTGCTGCAGGGCGTCTGGATCCTGGCTGTGAGGACACAATGTTAAACGGAAAAAAAGTCGTCGGTATCATCACCGAATACAATCCCTTCCATGCGGGACATCAGTACATGATCGATCAGATCCGCGCCGAGCACCATGCGGATGTCATCGTCGCCGCGATGTCCGGCGATTTCGTGCAACGTGGCGAGCCGGCGATCTTCGACAAGTACGAGCGCGCCCGGGACGCACTCCTGCACGGCGTTGACCTCGTCGTCCAGATCCCGGTCATGTTTTCGACCTCCAGCGCGGAGGATTTCGCGGCCGGTGGTGTCGCGGTGCTGCGTTCCCTCGGCTTCGTGGATCAGCTCGTGTTCGGCTCCGAATCCGCTGACCTCGCGAAGCTCCAGCAGATGGCCGCCCTCGAGCTTTCCACCGGCTCCACCGCCCATGCGAAGTTCAATGCTGTCGTCCGCGACGGTGTGGCCTCCGGCATGAGCTATCCGAAGGCGCGGGCAGAAGCGATGAAGCTCGTCCTCAGTGGTGATGACGAGGAGGCCTTTGCGTCGATGCTCGAGAACCGAAGCGCATTTGATCTTCAGTCCAACGACGTGCTCGGACTCGAGTATATAAAAGCGGTGAAACGGCAGGGGGACTGCTTCGAGGTCGCCTGCATTCGCCGAAAGATGAGTCTGCCGAGCGCGCACTCGATCCGCGACGCAATCCTGCAGAATGAGCTGTCGTGTGTGGCTGCGAAAGAAGGATCGGTCCCGGAGCGTGTCACTTCACAGGAGGTGGAAGAGGACGGTATGACGACCACAGCGGAGCTTTCGGCTTCGCCACTCCATGGCATCCGTGGCGCGGCGCACCAGGGCTACGCGACGCTCGACATGCTGAGCGATATGCTGAGCTACCGTTTGCTGCAGCTCAGCTACCTCGACAGCGTGGCACCGGAAGCGAGCTCTGTGCTCTGCGATTATCTCGACGTCTCGCGTGAGATCGCCGACGCGCTCCGAAAGCAGGTACGTGAGCGGATGAGCTTTCGTGAACGCATCGCCGCCGTGAAGTCACGGAACTACACCTACAGCCGCATTTCCCGGGCGCTGCTTCATATCCTCCTCGACCTCCAGCGGAAGGACCACGCCGCCCTTCGTGGGGCTTACTTCGGAGAGGCCGAAACGATGCCGTACGTGCGTGTACTCGGCGTGCGGAAGGAGGCGAAGGAGCTGCTTTCAGCCATCGCCACCACCGCCGTCACCTCCCCGGCACGCTACCAGCGCACCCTCGACGCGCTTCGCCGACAGACCATCGAAAGCCCGGAGGACCTCCTCCAGAGCATACGCGCCGGCCACGCCGAGCTCATGTTCCGCAGTGACCTCTACGCCGCCGACCTGTACCGACTGATCTACCACCCGAATAAGCGCGATACGCACATGGAAAACGAGTTTACGAGAAAATTTCTGGTAATCGACTAAAGGAGTAGTGGAGCCGGAGGGCCGACATTGCCGAACTGTCAAAACAGTGAATTCAACCAACACGAAACCCATTTGTTTTGTAGAAAACGCCGCCCGGCTATGATAAAATAGAAGGCAAAATACGTGCTATGCAGGCCAGAAAAGAGGTACAGTATGAAACTGATTTATGCGATTGTTCGTAACGATAACGAAGATGATGTGATGGATGCGCTGAATAAGGATCACTTCCAGGTGACGAAGCTGGCGTCGACGGGTGGCTTCCTTCGGAAGGGAAACTCGACGCTGATGATCGCGACCCAGGATGATATGGTGGACGAGTGCATCGAGCTCATCAAGAAGCAGTGCGGCAAGCGCCAGAAGATTACGGTGAACATGCCTTACGTTTCCGGCACCTCGATGGGCACCTACACCACGATGCCGATGCCGGTCGAGATCGGCGGAGCGACGATCATGGTGGTCGACCTCGATCGCTTCGAAAAGTATTAATGTCCGTGATTTTGTGCACGAAAAGCGCTCCTCATGCATTGCAGAGCGCTTTTTATCGAGTATAATAGCAATGTCAAATTGTATACACGTAAGACGCGTGCGTACCTTCATGAATGAATCAGTGGTTTCCACTGGTGAAATAGTATAAATAACATTGAGAGGAGAAATCTGAAATGGCATTTATTGACACAATCAAGGCGAAGGCAAAGGCAGACAAGAAGACCATCGTTCTTCCAGAGTCCATGGATAAGAGAACCTTTGAGGCTGCGGAGAAGATCTTAAAGGAGGGCATCGCGAACCTCGTGATCATCGGTACTCCGGAGGAGATCGAGAAGAACGGTGCAGGCTATGATCTCACCGGTGCAACCATCGTTGATCCGTTTACAGATCCGAACCGTCAGAAGTACATCGACAAGTTCGTCGAGCTTCGTGCGAAGAAGGGCCTCACCCCGGAGCAGGCAGAGGAGCAGATGACGAAGGATTACATGTACTATGCATGCCTTATGTGTAAGTGCGGTGACGCAGACGGTGCCGTTTCCGGTGCCTGCCACTCCACTGGTAACACCATTCGTCCGGCACTTCAGCTTCTGAAGACCAAGCCAGGCATCAAGTCCGTTTCCGGTTTCTTCCTCATGGAGGTTCCGAACTGTGAGTTCGGTGAGCAGATCGACGGCAACGGCCTCTTCGTATTCGCTGACTGCGCTGTAAACACTGATTTCGATTCCGAGAAGCTGGCGGAGATCGCTTACCTTTCCGCACAGTCCTTCCAGTCCTTCGTCGGCCGTGAGCCGAAGGTTGCGATGCTTTCCTACTCCTCCAAGGGTTCTGCAAAGCACGACGACGTGACCAAGGTCGCAGAGGCTGTCAAGATCGCAAACGAGCAGCATCCGGAGATCGCCCTCGACGGTGAGCTTCAGCTCGATGCCGCACTCGTTCCTTCTGTAGCAGAGCTCAAGGCTCCGGGCAGCAAGGTTGCCGGTCACGCAAACGTACTCGTATTCCCGTCCCTCGAGGCTGGTAACATCGGCTACAAGCTCGTTCAGAGACTGGCGCACGCTGGTGCATACGGTCCTGTTCTCCAGGGTCTCAGCATGCCGGTGAACGACCTCAGCCGTGGCTGCTTCGCAGATGATATCGTCGGTGTCGTAGCGATGACCGCTGTTCAGGCTCAGAACGCATAATCGATCTTTTAACTTTAAAATCTGATTTTCATGATCTGCTGAGTGTCCCGGACACCGGCAGATCATCATTATAAACATTTAGGAGAGTACTACCCATGAAAATTCTTGTTCTGAACTGTGGTTCATCATCCCTCAAGTATCAGCTCATCGATATGGAGAATGAGTCCGTTCTTGCAAAGGGCCTCTGCGAGCGTATCGCCATCGACGGCAGCAAGCTCACCCATAAGGTGCCGGGCAAGGAGGATTTCGTTCTCGAGTCCACGATGCCGGATCACAGCGTCGCTGTAAAGCTGGTATTTGATGCACTCACCGATGCAGAGCACGGTGTTGTAAAGACCGTTGATGAGATCGGCGCGATCGGCCATCGTGTACTTCATGCCGGCACCCAGATCACAGAGTCCTGCATCGTCGATCAGAGAGTAAAGGACATCGTTCGTTCCTGCTTCGATCTCGGCCCTCTGCACAACCCTGCAAACCTCATGGGTATCGAGGCATGTGAGAAGGTCGTTCCGGGCAAGCCAAACGTAGCTGTATTCGATACTACCTTCGGTATGTCTCTTCCGGAGAAGGCTTACTACTACGCAATCCCGACCGAGTACTATGAGAAGTACGGCATCCGTCGTTACGGCTTCCACGGTACATCTCACGCATTCGTATCGAAGGAGACCATCAAGTTCGGCGGTCTCGATCCGGAGAAGGCAAAGGTCATCGTATGCCACCTCGGCAATGGTGCATCCGTTTCTGCTTCCATCGGCGGCAAGGGCGTAGATACTTCCATGGGTCTTACCCCTCTTGAGGGTCTCATCATGGGTACCCGTTCCGGTGATATCGATCCGGCTGTCGTTCAGTTCATCTGCAACCACGAGAACAAGACCGTGGATGAGGTTCTGAACATCCTCAACAAGAAGTCCGGTGTACTCGGCCTTTCCGGCGGTGTATCCTCTGACTTCCGTGATGTTGAGAACGCAGCGAAGGAAGGCAACCACATGGCAGCGGTTGCACTCGATGCTTTCCGTTACAGAGTAGCGAAGTACATCGGTGCATACACAGCAGCCATGAACGGTGTAGATGCCATCGCCTTCACCGCTGGTGTCGGTGAGAACGACAAGCTTTCCCGTCAGCTCATCGTAGAGCAGTACCTCGGCTTCCTCGGCGCAAAGATCGATCCGGAGCGCAACAACGTACGCGGTAAGGAGGCTCTGATCTCTGCAGACGATTCGAAGGTAAAGATCTTCCTGATCCCGACCAACGAGGAGCTTGCAATCGCAAGAGATACACTTCGTCTTGTAGAGGCCAAGTAATCCGGTTTACGTATTTCAAGGCCTGGACACATCGTCCAGGTCTTTTTTTGTACGCTCGTGGCGCCGCCCCGACGAGTTCATCGCCGTCGCCGTTGTAGACCGTCTTTTTTGTACGCTCGTGGTTTCGCTTCAACAAAAATATTTGATTTTTTAAGCGTTTTTTTACATTGAACGTCTCGGATTTCCGTGTTAAATTTTATGCATTATACTGTTTTTTACCGTGGAGAGAAAAGTGGTGCAGGAGCTCAGAAAAGACACATTACTGTGCGGTAATGTGTCTTATTTTAATGAAGAACATCTGAAAATGATTTTCGGAGAACAGCATGTGGTGCTGATGGCGAGAGATCTGGAAACGAGAAGATCCGGACATATCCGCTGGTTTCAGAGTCCGCTGATGGGGGAGCATTTCCGCCGTCAGTTTGGCATGTATGATTTTTCGACCGTCCTCTATATTTCCCGTGCGCTTACCTTCGGGCAGAGCCCGGAAGCGGAGCTGACGGAGCTTCGTCATGTGCTGGAACTCTGCCGACAGGGGCAGACCGAGCGCTTTATTTTCCTGACGACAGATCAGGTAAGTGAAGATATGCCGGCTACCGCCGCCTCGATTTTCCAGAAGACGGCGGAGGATCTGTGCCATGCCTATACAGCGTCGAATCAGATTCGGCTGAAGATCATCCGCAGCCCGTATTTTATCAGTGGTACGAATCCACAGGACTGGCTGTATCAGAGCTTCGCTTCCCTCGAAAAAAAGGAAACGACGCATTTTACGATTCCGGTGAATCCGGAGGAGCGTGCGCGTTTCATCGACACCGCGGATCTGATCCGTTTCCTCTATCGTCTGCTGGATCACTGGATGGATGAGCCGGAGGAACTGACGCTGGCGTCCTATGGGCATGCTTCGTT
>Ga0129311_1001515_pt1 | contig 16297 bp, 12 predicted proteins | sample Go1ome_FD_94435 | JGI IMG/M metagenome (GOLD analysis project Ga0129311, IMG submission 94435) | Western lowland gorrila individual fecal microbial communities from Wisconsin, USA - Go1022B metagenome | ecosystem: Host-associated > Mammals > Digestive system > Large intestine > Fecal | place... | reverse complement strand
TAAGTTTACCTTGGTAGGTGCAACTACCAGGGCAGGTATGCTCACTGCACCATTAAGAGACCGTTTTGGTGTTGTGAACAGACTCGAGTTTTACAATGTGATGGAGCTTATGCAGATTATAGTAAGGTCTGCATCGGTGCTTGGTGTAAGCATAGATGATGAGGGTGCGTTAGAAATCGCAAAGCGTTCAAGAGGAACGCCAAGACTTGCCAATCGCTTATTAAAGCGTGTTAGAGATTTTGCTGAGATTGAGCATGATGGTGTTATAGATTATGACACGGCAAGCACGGCACTTGACAGACTTGAGGTAGACTCTATGGGACTTGACAATACAGACAGAAATATATTGGAGACTATGATATATAAGTTTAGTGGCGGCCCTGTTGGGCTTGATACACTTGCGGCGGCAATAGGTGAGGATGCTGGAACACTTGAGGATGTATATGAGCCATATTTAATAAAAAATGGCTTTATAAACAGGACACCTCGTGGTAGAATTGTAACAGAGAGCTGTTATAAGCATTTCGGATTAGAGGATATGATAGAACACGATTAAGATAAAGGAGAATGGACATGGCTAATAAAGTTGATATACCTGTAGTTATTAATGGTAAAGTATATACTTTGAGTGGTTACGAGGGAGAGGATTATCTTCAGAATGTCGCAACCTATATTAATGGTAAGATTGCAGAATGTAAAACCTCAGATCAGTATAGAAGAATGAACACAGAGTATCAAGGCGTTTTGCTTGCATTAAATATTGCTGATGATTACTTCAAGGCTAAGTCAAAGGCTGATAGTATGGTTTCAGAGGACAGCAGCAAGGAGCAGCAGCTTTATGACCTTCGACATGAGGTTATTGAATCTCAGATTAAGCAGGAATCAGCTATGAGAATGGTTGAGGAATACAAGGAACAGATTAATGCACTTCAGAGAAAGATAATTCAATTAGAAGCTGAAAAGGGTAGAAATGATTCGTAGATTTAATACTCCGGAAATACTCGCACCTTGTGGGTCATATGATATTTTGGTTGCCGCTGTAAAGGCAGGTGCAGATGCCTGTTATATAGGTGGCAGCCGTTTCGGTGCAAGGGCCTATGCAGGTAACCTTGATACAGATTCTATAGTCAAAGCAATCGATTATGCACATCTTCATGGCGTTAAGTTATATCTAACTGTAAACACATTATTTAAGAATACAGAAATTAAAGAGCTGAAAAATTACCTGCTGCCTTATTATGAGGCTGGTATTGATGCAGTTATTGTACAGGATTTGGGAGCTTTTAGTCTTATCAAACACATTTTCCCGGATATGAATATACATTGCAGCACACAGATGAATATTAATTCAGTATATGGTGCAGAGCTCATGAAAAAACATGGAGCCACAAGAGTTGTCACAGCAAGGGAGATGACTTTAGAAGAGATAAGGGCAATCAAGGAGAATGTTGATATTGAAGTAGAGACGTTTGTTCATGGGGCTATGTGTTATTCATACAGTGGACAATGTCTTTTAAGCTCTGTTGCTGGTGAGAGAAGTGGCAACAGGGGCAGGTGTGCACAGCCATGTAGAAAATGCTATGATGACAGCTATATTTTGTCAATGAAGGATATGTGTGCAATCTTGCATTTGCCGGATATAATAGAGGCAGGAATAGATTCCCTTAAGATAGAGGGACGTATGAAGAATGAATATTATGTAGCTTCTGCTGTGGATGCATTTAAAGAGATGAGAGATGATTATCTGCAGGGCAGGTATGACATTAAGAAGGCAGGTGCGATGAAGGAGAGGCTTGCCAATATATTTAACCGGGGTGGATTTTCTGATGGATATTTTTATTTTGAAAAGCCAAGTAGTTTACAGGATGATATGATATCCAGAAACAGACCTAACAATCAAGGAGTTCTGATAGGTAAGGCGGTCGGTGTAAAGGATGGCCGTATTAAAATAAGCTTATGCAATGATTTGTATCAGGGAGATGTTATAGAGGTACTTTTGAAGGATAAATCAACTATAGATGTAACTGTAGCATCCTCTGCCGTAAAGGGAAGTACGGTGTATGTTGCAGCACCTAAGACACGCCAGATAGCCCTTAATAAGGATATATACCGTACAAGATGTAAGAAAATAATTGATGATATTGAAGATAATATACTATCATCACCTGACAACTATTCAAAGCTTCATATAAGTGGTGCATATAAAGCTCATATAGGTGAGACATCAAGTTTAAGTCTTAGAATACATGGTATAGGCTTTGACAATGAGGTAACTGTTTATGGTGATGAGATAGGCAAAGCCGAAAAAGAGGGTACAAGGCATGAGTCTGTGATAGCAAAGATAAGCCAGCTTGGAACAACGGATTATATCATGGATAAGCTTGAGGCTGACATATCTGAAGGTGCTTTTATACCTGCCGGAGGAGTAAAGAAGCTTAGACGTGCAGCTATATCAGAGCTTGAGAAGGCTGTGGCTTCAATGTACAGACGCACTTTTGTGGATAAGGCTTATAGTGATATGTCAGGTGAAGCCGGAGCTTTATCAGATAAGCCGGAATGTATGAGAGATGGCAAAGACAGACCATACATTAATGTTCATGTAACAACGATAAATCAACTGTCTGAGGTTATTAAGTATGATTATGTGGCTGCCATATATATGGACAAAATATTATATGACCAGATAAAGGACACTCATATATCCGATATAAGAAATAAAGGCATTAAAATTTATCTTAATATGCCATATATTATTGAAAGCAGGTTTTCTATAGAGGAATATTTGCCAAATGATGGGATTGATGGTATATATATAAGGAATATAGATGCACTTTCAATTGTTGTCAAATATAAGCTGTATGAGAAGCTTAGCTGTATATGTGCGGCATCCATGTATGGCTATAATAATCTCGCAAGAGGTTTTATTGCTGATAATTGCCCTGGCATAACCTTTGAGCTTCCAAAAGAGCTTACACTTAAGGAAATGCAAGACCTTAATGTCGGCTTAAGTGAATTTAATATATATGGATATCAACAGGTTATGTTGTCTGCACAGTGCGTGAGAAGAAACAAATATGGCTGCAATCATGACTATGAGGTAGTCAGTATCACAGATGATAAGTCGAACAAATTCCTGTGCAAGTCAGTATGTGACGAATGCTGTAATGTCATATATAATGGTATTCCATTTAGTATGATTTATAAGACTGAGGATATGTATAAATATATAAATCCTGATTATATTGGCGTTTCATTTACAGTTGAGGATGAAAAGGCTGCGGGTGATATTATGGAGCTTATAGGAGCTCATATAGTGCATGATACAATTAAGAAACAAAATTCAGATAAGATGTTCACAACCGGACATTGTTTTAGGGGAGTAGAGTAATGATTAATATTATATGTGAGGTGTCTAAGTACCTTATAATATTATTTATGGTGCTGTACACTATAAAATGCTTTTCTGTTATGTCCTCTAAGGATGAGGAGAGCAAGAAGAAAAAACTGAATAAGCAGATATTTTATGTATTTATAATACATTTTTTATGCTACCTTACCATGTATCTGAGACTTCAGTCGGTTAAGATACTTATCTTTTATGGAGTGCAGATATTTGTAGCTGTATTTTATATGATTATTTATCATTCCATATATAAAGGCTCGTCAAGACTGCTAACCAATAACTCAGCATTTTTGCTTCTTATCGGTTATACAATACTTACAAGACTTAATTTTTCACTTGCTGTAAAGCAGTTTATTATGGCAACAGCGGGACTTTTTATAACAGCCTTTATACCGTATATTATGACAAAATGGAAAAAGCTTAAGGATTTGGGTGTGTTCTACGGTGTATTTGGAATTCTGTTCCTGCTTACCGTATTTATTCCGGGACTTGGAATTGATAAGTACGGTTCGAGAAACTGGATTCATATAGGAACATTCTCACTCCAGCCTATGGAATTTGTAAAGATATTGTTTGTGTTCTTTGTGGCAAGTATGCTTGTAAAGATGGACACATTTAAGGATCTTATGATAAATGCCATAATATCAGCAGCATTCATGCTTGTGCTTGTAGCTGAAAAGGATCTTGGTGCAGCAGTCATATTCTATATAACATATGTATGCATGGTCTATCTTGCAACCTCAAGACCAGTTTTCCTGATAGGTGGAATGTCACTCGGTGTTGGAGCTGTAATGGCTGGTTACATACTGTTTAAGGATACATTATTTAACCATGTTTTGGTAAGGGTTGAGGCATGGAAGGATCCGTTTAAATATATTGATACCGGCGGATATCAGGTTTCACAGTCACTTTTTGCAATGGGTACCGGCGGATATATGGGAAGTGGACTTACCATGGGTAAGGCTAACACAATACCTGTAAGTGAAAGCGACTTTATATTCTCAGCTATATGTGAGGAATTAGGTGTTATATTCGGACTTGCACTTATAATGGTATTTGTGAGTGTATTTATATCCTTTGCAAATGTATCAATGAAGTGTAAGAATCCATTCTACAAATATGTAGCTTTTGGTTTTGGAACTATATTTGTTATACAGTCACTTCTTAATCTTGGTGGAGTTACAAAGTTTATACCGTCAACAGGTGTGACACTTCCGCTTGTAAGCTATGGAGTAAGCTCGGTACTTAGTACGCTGATTATATTTGGAATAGTTCAGGGTGTTTGTGTAATAAATGATAAAGAGGCTATCAGAAATGAAAAAGAAAGAGAAAGAATCAGACAACAGAATATTAACTCCGGAGGAGCAGTTCCTCCAAAAAGAGCAAGAAAAGTTACGCAACAATAGGATTAAGAATCGTCCTATTATTATTATGACCTATATGATGGTTGCCTTGTTCGTGGGACTGGTTGCATATGTTATATATTTTATGCAGTTTAAGGCTGAGCTTGTAATTGCAAATTCAAGAAATATAAGACAGGATTCATTTGCAGATGTTGTTGAAAGAGGAGATATAATAACCAGCGATGGTGTTGTAATTGCTACGAGCAGTACTGATGAGGAGGGCAATACAACACGTTCATATCCATATGGACGCATGTTTTCACATCTTATAGGATATGATGACAGAGGTAAGGCAGGGCTTGAGCTTCAGGGCAACTTTTATATGTTGAGAAGTCATATTAATATCTTTGAGAGGACATATAACCAGCTTAAGGAGGAGAAGAATCGTGGTGACAACCTTATAACTACAGTTGACTATAAGCTGCAGGAGGCTGCATATAATGCACTCGGAAGCTGTGATGGTGCAGTAGTAGTTATGGAGCCTGATACGGGACGTATTCTTGCCATGGTTTCTAAGCCTGATTATGATTTGAACAACATGGATGATGTGTGGGCATATATTGATTCAGAGGAGGGGGCAAACAGCAGTATGCTCTTAAATCGTGCTACACAGGGTATGTATGCTCCAGGTTCAACCTTTAAGCTCGTTACAATGCTTGAATATATAAGAGAGCATCCAAATGATTATGGCAACTATACATATAACTGTGTCGGATCAGCTATTTTTTCAGGTGTATCAATTCATTGCAGCCATGACAATGTTCATGGAAATGTGACGCTTGCTGACTCTCTTGCATATTCATGCAACCTGTCATTTGCCAATATTGGAACAACACTTGACCTGGCTGGCTACAGAAGTACGGCCGATAAGCTTTTATTTAACTCTGAGCTTCCATATGACGGAGTATATAATAAATCGCAGTTCGTGATAGATGCCAACAGTCAGGCAGATCAACTTCCTCAGACTGTTATAGGTCAGGGCGATACACAGATAACACCACTTCACAATGCACTTATTGTGTCAGCTATAGCTAATGGCGGTGTACTTATGAAGCCTTACTTAATTCAGTCAATAGAGAATGATGATGGTGCAACGGTAAAGAAATTCAGAAGCAAGACATATGGTTCTCTTATGTCTAGTGAAGAGGCACAGATTCTTACAGAATATATGAAAGGTGTCTGTGATTATGGTACTGCATCAGGTACTTTTGGTTGGACATCATATGATGTTGCAGGTAAGACTGGTACAGCAGAGTATGATAATCAGGGTAACTGCAACTCATGGTTTGTAGGATTTTCTAATCCTGATAATCCTGATATTGTTATAAGCGTGGTAGTTGAAAATTATACCGCAAATGGCGTGTCAGGTGTTTCGGTTGCTAAACAGATATTTGATGCATATTATCAGTAATTGTTGATTACTAATATAAAATCTGCTATAATTAAAAAGATAAATACACACCTATTATACTATGCAGGAGGAATTGCGATGATTGAAGCAACAAGCTGTGGTGGTGTGGTAATCTTTAGAGGTAAGATTTTATTACTTTACAAAAATTACAAAAACAAGTATGAAGGTTGGGTTTTGCCAAAAGGAACTGTTGAAAAGGACGAGCAACATAACGAGACAGCTCTGCGTGAAGTAAAAGAGGAAACAGGAGTAAGTGCTCAGATTATCAAGTATGTTGGTAAGAGCAATTATACATTTAATACTTCATATGATGTGGTAAACAAAGATGTTCATTGGTATCTAATGATGGCTGATAGTTATTATAGCAAGCCTCAGCGGGAAGAGTATTTTTTGGACTCAGGTTACTACAAGTATCATGAGGCGTATCATCTTCTTAAATTCCCAAATGAGAAGCAGATTCTTGAACAGGCGTATACCGAATATACTGCTTTAAAACAGAGTAATCTGTGGGGAAACAAGAAATATTTTTAATAAATAAAGCCTGCAGTTATGCAGGCTTTATTTATTAAAAATATATTTGAGCGTTTCATATAAATATTGTCAGAGGGATTATGAGTAATAAGAGTAAAAAACGTAAAAAGAAAATTATATATAATATATGTATGATAGTTTTAATATGCATATTTGTGGGTTCGGGTATATATCTGGGTGCATATTTCTGGCAGACCAAGAGAAGCGAGGATAAGGTTGATGACTTAAAGAAGCTTATTGACTATGATTCGGATGTATCAGGGAGCAATAATGATAGTGAAACGTTCGATGCTTCGGCTATAGATGCGGTAAGGGAGACAGAATATGTCACGATAGACGGAGTAGAAGTTCAGAAGAAATTTAGTGAGCTTTATACTAAGAATCATGATTTCATGGGATGGCTTACCATAGATGGCACAGACATAGATTATCCGGTCATGCAGTCCTTAGATGATGAAGAGTATTATCTTCACAGAGATTTTGACAAGACATACAGCTATCCGGGAACACTGTTTATTGATACCTCATCTGATGTGAAATCACCTAGCGATAATATACTTATATATGGACATCATATGCAGTCAGGCAAGATGTTTGGAAAGCTTGAGGATTATGCAGATAAGGATTATTACGAGAATCACAGATATATATTCTTTGATACAATCTATGGTGATGGCACATATGAGGTGATAGCAGCATTTTACAGCAAGATATATGATAAGGACTATGACGGTTTCAAATACTATCAGTTCTTTGATGCCTACGATAAAGAACAGTTCGATTATTATGTATCAAATTGTAAATCCTTAACCGCTTATGACATAAGTACAACGGCGGAATATGGTGATAAGCTTATATCACTTTCGACCTGCGCATACCATACAACTAATGGAAGATTTGTAGTTGTAGCCAAGAAAATTAATTGACAAAATATAGATATACTGATATAATCTTTTTTGTTGAGCCGGTGTGTCGGAATTGGCAGACGAGGCAGACTCAAAATCTGTTGGCGGCAACGTCGTGCGGGTTCAAGTCCCGCCACCGGCATTATATTATTAATCAGAAATCGCTACAATGTGTTGTATATGACACATTGTAGCGATTTTTATATTTTCATGGATATAAAGCTGTGCCATATTCTTTATATTTTATCCAAGACGAAGCATTTCTTTTTTTAAACGTTTGATTATTTTTTTCTCAAGCCTTGATATATAAGATTGGGATATTCCAAGTAAATCAGCAACTTCCTTCTGTGTCATTTCCTCATCATCATGGCCTATTCCAAATCTCAGCTCTATGATTGTTCTTTCTCTGTCAGAGAGTATGGTCATAGCCTGCTCTAATAGATTTCTATCTATTTCATCTTCGATATCCTTATAGACCATATCATCATCTGTGCCGAGTATATCTGACAATAAAAGTTCATTTCCATCCCAATCTACATTTAATGGCTCATCTATTGATACCTCAGCCTTTGTTCTTGAGCTTCTTCGCAAATGCATCAGGATTTCGTTTTCAATACAACGGCTTGCGTAGGTAGCAAGTTTTATATTTTTGTCTGTTTTGAATGTATTTATGGCTTTTATTAAGCCGATTGTTCCTATGGATATTAAGTCTTCAACACCAACTCCTGTATTGTCAAATTTTTTTGCTATGTATACTACAAGTCTTAAGTTATGCTCTATGAGAGTTCTCTTTATCTGAGTATCATCATTGCAGAGTTTTTCAAGCATTAAGGCTTCCTCATCAGGGGATAATGGTGCAGGTAGAATTTCAGCACCGCCTATGTAATGCACTTCATTTTTAGGAAATATAAGGTAGTTTGCTATACTTTTTACATTGAACCTAATTTTGTTATTGCTAACAACACTAATCATTTGAATTCTCCTCTCTAATTGGTTTTAATTCATTATTTAATAAAACCTGATATTCATTATTCATAAAATGGTATTTACTTATGCCTGCCGTCACCTCATTTATACATTGGTTATTATCTGAAAACATTAGTGATGTCAATTTAAAAGTTGGCATAATGGCAAAGTCATCTGTAATGGTCTGATAGGGCAGTGGTGTGACAACCGTATTGCTTAACTTATAAAAATGTTCATAATCAAAGTTACCGCCTCTGTTATAATCATCAATCAGTCTGTAGCACTCTTTATTAAAAAGTTTTTTAGCATACATATAATCAATTATTATTACAGGCATTCCGTTGTAATCCTTTAGAACATTTCCAGAATCAGCATATCCGACACAACTAATTATTTTGTCATTTAGGGTTAGCTGTATCTTATATGTACTAAGCTGTATTGTTTTTGTATATTTTATGCGGCATATTACTTTTGTAAGTAAAATGGTTGCAATCACCATGCAGGCAGATATCTGTGCCAGCTTACCTGTATTAGATTTTATGGTTAATTGTATAGCTCCATATAAATAGAAAAATATAAAACATATTATACAGCTGTTTATAAGCTTGTTTTTGATATTTGCAGCTTTAAAATATAGATTAGTCATAAAAAAATATATAACCGCATATAATATCAGATGTAATATACGACTTTTATTAAGTAATAATATATATTCTGATACGGTAATTACTGCTGTTATGACTGAAAATATAGCTATTCTTTTAAAGCTTATTTTTCTATTCATAATATATGTAGCTGTAGATAAGACTACAAAATTAATTAAAATGTTAAAGCCAAGCATGACATCTGCATATACTGTATAAGTCATCTTCACCTCCCCTGATTTATGAACATGATTATAGCCTCTCAGACTTGAAAAACACGTCGTTTAATGTAGGAGAATTTCGAATATTTTAATGGTAAATCGACAGCTATATTCGATAAATATAAAATTAATTTGACAAAACAGTGTGGATATGTTGATTTTTTGTTAATAATGTAAATTTATCGGAGGATATAATGAATCTGGACGAAACAAAGCTTAGTACTGAATTTTCCCTTGCATTACAGATACCTTACAGTGAAAGGGTTAATTCTATGGATCTGAATGTTGGATATAATGAGAATTTTAATAACTGGGAGCTTATAATAATATATACAGGTAACCTTGAAGCAATAAGTAATGAGATTGGATTTACTTATACTGAATTGTTAAATGGATATGCAATTATAGAGATAAGACAGGAACGTATAAATAACTTAACGAGGCATCCTGATATTATATTTATAGAAAAGCCTAAGAAGATTTATGTTGAAAAATTAAATCATGTAAGTAATGGTTTTGAAGATGAAAATATGGAAAATAGACGTATTTCAAACATATACTCAGTTAAAAATGATTTTATATATAATAATGTTAGATATGGATATATTCAGGGCTTTGTGCAGTCATGTATGGAATTTTCAAGAAGACAGGAAGTGAATCTGTTAGGGAAGGGAGTCCTGGTATCTGTAATAGATTCAGGAATAGATATTACACATCCAGAGTTTATTGATATAAATGGTAACACAAGAATACTTAATCTGTGGGATCAGAGCCTTAAATATAATGATAATTCAGGGGTATATACGAGACAGGATATAAATGATATATTAAGAGACACTGCAAATGACAATATAAATGTTGTTAACACAAGGGATAGCAGCGGACATGGGACAGCGGTAGGCGGAATAATTGCTACATGTGTTCCTGAGGCAGATTTGCTTATTGTTAAACTTAATCCTGATGCAGAAGACGCATATCCGAGGACAACATCTCTTATGCTGGCAATAGATTACGCTGTGAGATATGCGACATTATACAATCTGCCTCATGTGATTAATTTAAGCTTTGGTAACAATTATGGAAGTCATGATGGCAATTCTGTACTGGAGCATTATATAAGTTCTCTATCAGGAAAGAGCAAATTATCGATAGCAGTTGGTACTGGAAATGATGGGAATACAGGCAGGCATACAAGAATATTTGTTGATGATAATCGTATAAGCGATGTTGAAGTCCTTGTGCCTGAATATACGACAGGAATAAACATACAGGTATGGCAGAGTTATCTGGATAATATAGATATATCACTTATAACACCTGAAGGAACGGTGCTCGGTCCATTTTCGGGCTATCAGGAGGTCATTACATACAGACTTTATGATATGAATATACAGATTATAAACGGATACCCTACACCTATAAATCGAAACAGGGAAACTTATATTGCCCTTATACCTGATGGTTCGTATATAAGAGAGGGAATCTGGACCATCAGGCTTAGAGGTAGAAATATTTCAAATGGAATTGTTGATATCTGGCTTCCGGTTGCTGCAAGTACAAGTACGGATGTTCATTTTCTAAGACCAGTGGCTGATGTTACTCTCACAATTCCCTCAAGTGCAAGAGGTGTGATAAGCGTCGGTGCATATAACCAGAATACATTAACCTATGCTCCGTTTTCAGGAAGGGGATATAATGCGGATGGAATAATAAAACCCGATATCGTAGCTCCGGGAGTTAATATAGATGTGCCAGTCTCTGGTGGTGGATATACATATGTATCCGGAACTTCATTCGCAACGCCATTTGTTGCCTCTGCATGTGCCATGTTAATGCAGTGGGGGATTGTAAACGAAAATGATTTATATCTATATGGAGAAAAAATAAGGGCATATCTTATAAAAGGTGCAAAAAGACTGCCCACTTATAATGATCTGCCCAATGAAATGCTAGGATATGGTGCACTCTGTGTAAGAGACAGTTTTCCGTAGCTTAGTATTTTCTTCTTTCTATATTATGTTTGCTGTAATATGCGTCCTTATCGATATACATGAGCTTTTCGGACTCACTTAAAAGCTTATCGATATTGGAAGGTGTGTTATCCTGCCATATGTAGCCTACAGCCATACATACTGAATGCTCATCCATGTCAGTCTTTAATGTGTCAATGGATTTAAGAAAGGCTTCATATGAGGTACCTGTGCAAATAACAATAAATTCGTCTCCGCCAATACGGAACAGACCATTATGACCAAAAACACGTTTTAAGCTGCTGCAGGCATTCTGTATAAATCGGTCACCAGCGGCGTGTCCTTCAGAATCATTTATATGTTTAAGTCCTGTTATATCACAATAGACAAGACCGAAACTGTCTGTTGACTGAAGCTCTGAGACATATTTATTTACTGCATAACGATTTCCAAATCCAGTTAACTGGTCGTAGTAGCTCATATGCTCAAGCTGATGCATAAGATTACGTCTCTTGAGTGATGATATCATAAAATGACCTGTAATTTGTAGCATATTAGAGGCGTAGTTGAGTGATTTGACGGTTGGATTGTCAACGCCATAAAAGCCTATAATCTTCTGATCATCATATAATGGCACGACGACAAGAGAATGTATGCTTTGTCTTTTAAGATTATCATATTGAAGAGGATCTTTTTCTCTTATATTCTCCAAATCCTCAATAATAATATTCTTATTGATACTGAAATTTTTGTACCAATTTGCACAAACCTTGGCAGGTACATCCTGCAAATTATCCTTCTCAGCAGTTATACCACTTGCAACCCATTCATATGTATTATCATCATTGCCTCTGATGTTTCTCTCAAATATATAAGTCCTTTCGCCATGGAGTGCCTTGCCAAGATATTCAAGAATTATATTGATAGACTTATCAGGATCAGGCTCGCTAAGCGCAAGTCTCATTCCTTCGTTTACCAATGTCTCTAAATTCTTGTAGTTATCAATCAATCCAGCTTGAATATTCTGTGAACTTATATCTATAGATATCTCTAGTCTGTATCTGTGCCCATCATTTTCTATAAGAGTATTTTTGATTAGGTAGTATTTATTCAAGATGGGATTGTAGGATTGCCATTCCTTGAAATAGCCTGATTTAAGCTCATGGTTATTGCACATAGCACAGCTTGTGCTTGAGCCTCTGATTATCTCAAAACATTTTTTGCCGATAACCTCACTTACAGAATTAAAACCATATATTTTAAGAGCTTTTTTGTTCATAAATACAAGCTCGTTAGTGTCTATGTCACTTGCATAAACAACCTCGTTCAAATTGTCAAAAAAATTCCATATTTTCTCCATGGTATGTACATCCCTGATTAATATTATAAATGTATGGTTATCAGATTACCAAAATATAATATCCCAATAATGTCAAAAAATCAACTAATCACTTGAAAAAAGGTTATTATAATAATAAAATATATATTGATAAAATATTATATATAAGAAGAGATAACGACCTATGAAGAATATAGTTATGGGTGTGCTTGCACATGTTGACGCGGGCAAGACCACACTATCTGAGGCAATTTTATATAAGACAGGGGTTATACGGACCATGGGCAGAGTGGACGATAAGAATACTGTGCTTGACAGCAACAGCTTCGAGCGTGCCAGAGGAATAACTATATTTTCTAAGCAGGCATGCTTTGATATGGAAAACACCCATGTTACATTGCTTGATACTCCGGGGCATGTCGATTTTTCTGCTGAGATGGAGAGAACTTTACAGGTTTTAGATTACGCTGTTCTTGTTATAAGTGCAACTGACGGTGTGCAGGGACATACAAGAACCTTATGGAGGCTGCTTAAGCAGTATAATATACCATGTATTATATTTGTCAACAAAATGGATCAGCCGGATAATGATAAGAATGTTATTATGAATGCACTTAAAAATGAATTATCAGACTCTGTTATTGATTTTTCAGATATATCATCGAAAATCTATGAAGATATTGCTGTAGCCTCAGGCGATGAGACGGTATTAAATACTTACCTTGAAAACGCTAAGTTATGTGACAGCGATATTGCTGATTTAATTAAAAATAGATTAATATATCCATGTATATTTGGATCGGCACTGAGAATGCAGGGAATAGAAAAACTTCTATATGTGATTGATACATTTACAGTTGAGGCGGCTTTTGGTGATGAGTTTTCAGCTCGTGTATACAAAATATCACGTGATACTGATGGTAGCAGACTTACCTATATGAGAATTACAGGTGGATGTCTTAAAGTCAGGGATATAATTGGTGATGAGAAGGTTACACAGATCAGAGTGTATTCTGGTGACAAATATGAATGTCCGGAATCTGTTGGTGCAGGTATTATATGTGCTGTGAAAGGACTTGAGAATACCATTGCCGGTCAGGGAGTCGGAAATGACATAGGTAATTCAATGAAGCTTATAGAGCCTGTTATAAGTTACAGGTTGATTGTACCTGATGTTGTGAGTCAAAGAGCAATTTATCCGGATATCAAGAAGTTAGAGGAAGAATTGCCTGAATTAAGTGCTGGTTGGGATGAGCACACAGAGGAAATATCAATAAAGATTATGGGACAGGTACAGCTTGAAATAGTCACATGTCTCATACAGGAGCGTCTCGGATTTAAGCCTTCGTTTGATAAGGGAACTATAACATATAAGGAAACTATTACATCTGCTGTTATTGGTGTAGGACATTTTGAACCGCTCAGGCATTATGCGGAGGTTCATCTAAAGCTTGAACCTGGAGAGATGGGAAGTGGAATAGTTGTAGAAACTGATTGTAGTGAGGATATACTTGACAAAAACTGGCAGAGACTCATTGTTACGCATATAAGAGAAAAGAATCATAAGGGAGTGCTTACCGGCTCTAATATAACAGATATGAAAATTACCCTTATTAATGGAAGGGCTCATCAGAAGCATACAGAGGGCGGGGATTTCAGACAGGCAACCTATCGTGCCATACGTCAGGGACTTATGATGGCTGAGTGCGTGCTTCTTGAACCATATTATAACTTTACGATAGAGATTCCTTCGGATATGGTCGGAAGAGTAATGACTGATATGGACACAATGCATGCAAAGATTTCTGTTCCGGAGATAAACGGAGATAAGGCATTTATAAATGGATATGGTCCGGTATACACCATGAGAGATTATCAGATTAATCTAAATGCGTATACACATGGTCTGGGAAGCATGACGGTATCATTTGGAGGATATGACCGTTGTCATAATCAGGATGAGGTGATTGCTGAGAAGAATTATAATCCTGATGAGGATATAAGCAATCCGTCATCTTCAGTGTTCTGTGCTCATGGTTCCGGTTTCGTGGTTCCGTGGTATGAGTTATATGATTATATGCATGTCATAGATGAGGGTGAGACCTCTGATATGCAGGAATATAAGCCGGATAATATAAGAAAAAGTGAGTTCGATTACACAATAGACCTTGAGGAGATAGATGAGATACTTAATAGAACCTTCTCTGCTAATGTGAGACAGGATAAGCATAATCATTATAAGAAAAAAAGCACCATAATTGAGTCATACCGAAATATAAAAACATACAGTAGTAACAGAAAGAAGCTTCTCATGGTTGACGGATATAATGTTATATTTGCTTGGGACAGCTTAAGTGAGCTTGCAAAAGACAACATTGATTCTGCAAAGGACAGGCTTATTCATTTGTTATCTAATTATCAGGGGATAACCGGTCTTGATATTATGCTTATATTTGATGGTTATAAGGTTAAAAGCAATCCGGGTAGCGATTGTGTAATCGATAATATAAAGGTGATTCATACTAAGGAGAATGAGACTGCTGATGCGTTTATAGAGCATTTTACACATGTGAACGTAGAAAAATATGCGATAACAGTCGTGACCTCTGATGGCATGATACAGCGTATAGTAAGAGGTGCAAATGCAAAAATTATATCGTCGAGAGAGTTTGCCGGTATTATGTCTGAAGAGTTTACTAAGCTTAGGGAAGAGTATAATCTGTAAGTATACTGTATAGAGAATACAATTATGTATAAAATAAATTAATATACGACCAAAGGAGGATTATGTAATATGGCAGTTAAACATGTTACAACTGATAATTTTAATCAGGAAGTAATTGATAAAAAGGGATTTGTTCTTGTTGATTTTTGGGCAGATTGGTGTGGACCATGCAAGATGCTTTCGCCTATTATTGAGGAACTTGCAGAAGAGAGAACCGATATTTCTGTATGTAAGGTAGATGTAGATGCAAACCCTGACCTTGCAATAAAATATAAGGTTATGAGTATTCCTATGATAATAGTATTCAAGGATGGTGAAATATATAAAAAATCAATAGGGGCAGTACCTAAGAGTACATTGCTTGAGCTTCTGGCATAAAAGAATAATAGATGGTAAATAAAATCCATTAGATGGTCTGGGTAAGGATGTCTGTTGTAGTCCCTTTTTTATAGCAGACAACCTTATTTCTGCCAGTCTGCTTCGCAACGTATAATGCTCTGTCAGCCTGATTGATAGAATTTTTATAATTAGTATTATCGTAACCGGCTACACCTATTGAAACAGTGATAGGGCATACTGATGTATCAGATACCTCAATTTTTTTCCTTATTCTCTCTGCAACCATTGAAGCTTCATTAGGAGTACAGTTAGGCATTATAACTATAAATTCTTCACCTCCCCAGCGGATAGTGTAATCTCCACCTCTTGTACAGCTCTGTATAACTGTTGTAACTGATTTTAATACGATATCACCTTTGCTGTGACCATATGTATCGTTT
>Ga0129311_1001513_pt1 | contig 16318 bp, 11 predicted proteins | sample Go1ome_FD_94435 | JGI IMG/M metagenome (GOLD analysis project Ga0129311, IMG submission 94435) | Western lowland gorrila individual fecal microbial communities from Wisconsin, USA - Go1022B metagenome | ecosystem: Host-associated > Mammals > Digestive system > Large intestine > Fecal | place... | reverse complement strand
CTCGAAAAATACGGCGTTGCACCTGTAATAATAAATGACAGAACCTATGTACCGATCCGCTTTGTGGCTGATGAGCTTGGAGCGGAAACAGACTGGGACGAAGCAGCAAAGACAGTTATAATTATAAAGAAATAAACAAAAATAAGGCGTTCATCTGTCGTGGTGAACGCCTTTTACTGTCCGAACTGGGAAGCTGCTTTCTCCGTTGGGAAAAAACTAACCTTTAGTTAATATATATGTTCTTTTCACTGCCGTATACTTAATATGTATGGTAGAATCACTGTGTTTCGGCATACCGTATACATAAAAGTGAGCGGTATTTTTTATATTGTTTGAAGAAGGAGTGATGTATATGCAGAGAAAATATATTTCTGCCGTAAAGCCTTTGGAAAACTTTATACTTCAGGTTGATTTTGTTTCCGGAAGCAAGCTGTTTTTAAATCTGGGGAATTATCTGGAGTGTATTCGGTTTCGGTCGCTGAAAAAACCGGAGGTCTGGCAGAGTGCTGTTACAAACGGCATTTTTGTGCGTTTCGGAAATGTGGAGCTTTCCCATGACGAAATTCTGGAAATAGCGGGAAATGAGAGAGCGGCGGTTTGAAAATAATATTAAAAAGGATGGGAAATATGAAGAAAATTTTTAGCTTTAGAAAGTTATTGAGCATTATTATCTCAATGATTATGTGTATTTCGGCTTTTCCTGTTATGGCAATGGCGGAAACGGAGGATGAGCCGACCTATAGGTTACAGACGTATGCTAAATTTGACGGAGACATCAGGGAAGCGAATAATGACAGAGCCGCAGTGGCGACGGTGACATCGGACAGTGACGGAACGGTTGATATTTACTATCAGCTCGTGAATACGACCACCGGAAAAGTGGTTGATCCGTCTGAATTTGATATTATTAACGACTGCCCCGAAGGCTTAAGCTATAAGTATTCCTCAGTGATAGATGAAAACGGCAATACTACTACAGACGATGAAGGAGTGCTTAGATGCTATACCTTTACCATACCCAAAGATACTGCTGAGGGAACCTACACTATAAGTGCCGAGGCAAAAATCGGAGAAGAAACGGCAGCCAAGTACAATTTTAAAATAAAGGTCAAAAGGATTGCGGATGTCTATACCGTGAAGCTTGTTAAAAACGACGGCAGAGGCAATTATACCCTTATGGAAAACAGCACAGCGTCCATTTCTGTGCCTAAAAGCGGAGATAAGATAGAAACACTTTATTTGGCGGTGTTTAAAAATGCTGAAACCGACTACATAAAAGATGATTATTTTACTCCTGTGATAGCGAGAACAAATCAGAAATTTGCAGACGAAAAAGTCCGTGCTCAGTTACAGCCGATTGACGGAGTGTATCGTTCGGAAAACGGTGTTTTTAAAATGACGGTTACGGTTAACGCCGACGCAGCTACAGATACATACAAAATGGAAGATGATACGTTTAAGCTTAACGATGAAGGTGAAAACATATTAGGAAGCGGTTGCAGTATAAAGACCGATGCTTCGTTGGACATTGCGGAAAGCAAAGACGACACTTCTTACGAAATAAAGTTCACAGATGAAGAAGGCAATACGACCGATACAAACTCTTTTACGTTTGTAAGAAACACAAGTGAACCGGGGGAGCTGCCGGACGGTATGCCCAGATTTGTTTTGCTTGGAGATGACGAGATATTAAATATATCCGATAACTATAAAGCCGAAGCCAAAATGCTTAAAGGAAATGACGGCAGAGAAAACAACGGTATTGATGTGTTTACCATGAAATTAGCCAATGATGATAACGGACGATACCTTTTTATATATACATACCCGAAGAGTGAATTGGGAGAATACAAGGCGCTTATAGAGGTATACAACAACAGTAAGGAAGTAGTTGCTCAAAAAGAGGTTACGATAAAGGTAACGGACGGAGCGGATACGCCGATAACGCATACTTATACGGCGAAGGTTTATAAAAAAACAGCATCGGGCTTTGAAGAAGTGAATATTTATAACCCGATACATATATTGAAAAATCAGGACGGAGAAACTTCGGCTTATGTTTATGTAGGCTTGAGGGACGAAAATAATGACATAGTGCCTATAAAGGCGAAGAATATTACAGGAAGCAGCACACCTAATAATTTTGAAATAGATGGTACTTCACCCGTATCCGAAAGCGGCGAAGCGGTTGAAGGTACAGATGAGGGAGCTTATATCAGGTGTACAATTAAAGCCAATGCCGATGCGAAAGCAGAAAAATATAATTCTAACCGTTTTTACTTAAGCTATGACGGAAACGATAATATTAAAAGTGATTTATATTCCATATATTTCCATGAGAGGATAGATGATTTTACTCTGAGGCTTATGGAAAAGGGCACTTACAGCAATTATACCTTATCGGATAAAAATGAACTGATATTTGAAAAGCCGGTAACGGGTTCGGCTACGGAAAAAATATTTTTCGGTTTTGTAAAAAATGATGAAACCAATTATTTGGGAGAAAATTATTTTATCCCCAAAGTAAAAAGTATCGATTCAAACGGCAGACCGAATGTTACCATTATGGATGAGCTGTCAGACTTATCTCAGAAGAAAGGTGTTTTTGAAGCGGAATTAACACTTACACCCGATACCGAGACAGGAAAGTATAATTATAATTTTGAATTTGATACTACTTCTGATGCAAAATCAAAACTCGGAGAATATTATAATATAATTTCTTCATTTGACATAATCGTTACGGAAACGCCGAACTACAGCATAAAATTTGTGGACAACAGCGGAAATATATTAACCGACGATTCAATTTCGCTTGAACAGCAAAGCGGTTCAAAGAAATCCGCTTTGTTCAGTGTATTTAAAGACAATGATTACTTCAACGCATATGATGAAGGCTATTATGTGGATGTGAAATATGACGAGGAGCCGGGATATGAAGCAAGGGTTATAAATACATCAGGAACAAATCCGATGCTTATGGTTATAGCGTATCCGACATCGAAAATCGGAACATATCCTTTAACACTGCAATTGAAAAAGCATGGAAACAGCAGTGTTTTGTCTGAAAAGACAATTAACATAACAATAACGGAAGCCTCATCAACAACAGAACCACAGAAGCCGATGCTTTCGGTTGTCGGAGACTATATTTATAACGGCGATTATCAGACAGCAGTTGTTAACGGCTATAATATCGCAACAATGAATATCAAAGGCAATGAAGAAAAAGATGCGGGAACATACACCATAACCGTAACGCCGAGAACAAAGTGGGCGGACGGAACGACGGACCCTGTTACAACCACATGGACGATAAAAAAGTGTGTTCTTAAAACTCCCGTGTTAACTCAGAATATCTTTGAATATACAGGAAGCAATATAAAGGTTACGGATTATTTAACGAACTTTGACAAAGAGACTATGCTTATCACAGGTAAGACGGAGGCAAGTGCAATATATAATTCCTATTATACCTTTAGCATACAAGCTAAAGACAGAGAAAACTGCACCTTTGTAGACAAAGATAATAATGAAATAAGTGAACTTAAATATTATTGGAAAATAACCAAACTGTATACGATTACCGTAAACGGCGGTACTGCAACACCCGCAACAGCGGAAGATGGAGATACAGTAACGATTAAAGCAACCGTTCCTGACGATAAAGAGTTTTTAAACTGGACATCTAACGACGATGTGGTATTTGCCGATGAAACTAAGGCGGAAACAACCTTTACAATGCTTGGAAAAAATGTAACGGTAACGGCTAACTTTAAGGATAAAGAACCGACACCTGTTGATCATACTGTTACTGCCTACGGACTTTACGGAGAAACAATGGGAATAACTCCCGGAGAAAAATATACAAAGGATTTTGCCGTCGGAGAAAGAGTAGCACTCCGGATAGGCAAACGCAGCGGCTATAAATTAAAAGGAATTACGCTTGAAGGAATAGACGAAAGCGATATAAGCTGGTATTTAAAGGACAGCGAATCTAAGGAGAGAGGCATTGTATTTGATATGCCGGACAACAATGTAACGGTTACGGTAAACTGGAAGAAAAACAGCAACTCAGGTGGTGGCTCATCATTAAGCAGTGTAAGCTCAACAAAGTATGCTGTAACAAGTCCTTCTGTCGAAAACGGAGAAGTTATTATTGATAAAGCAAATGCGGCAAAAGGCTCCGACGTTACAATTATGCCAAAGGCTGACGAAGGCTATGAGCTTGGCTCAATAAAGGTAACGGACAGAAAAGGCAACGAAATCAAGCTGACAGATAACGGTGACGGAACATACACATTCACAATGCCCGAATCAAAGGTAAATATAGATGTGTCCTTCAAGAAGATAGAAAGTGACAACGTAATAAAAATGACAATAGGCAGTATAGAAATGTCTGAAAATGGCAGAGTGTTCTATAATGATGTTGCGCCTGTAATCGTAGACAACAGAACAATGGTGCCTATAAGGGTTATAACCGAATTGGTGGGTGGAACAGCAGACTGGAATGAGGAAACAAAAGAGGTTACGCTCACAATCGACGGTAAGGTAATAAGAATGACGGTAGGCGTTGTTCTCGAAAAATACGGCGTTGCACCTGTAATAATAAATGACAGAACCTATGTACCGATCCGCTTTGTGGCTGATGAGCTTGGCGCAGAAACAATATGGGACGATGTAACAAAAACAGTAACAATTATAAAGAAATAAACAAAAATACGGTATCGCAGACTTTGCGATACCGTATTTCGCATTTATTGCTCGTTATCCTTTTTTTGCTTGAGTATGGTTGCATACAAAAGTAACTGCTTTAATGAATTTACACCGAGCTTTGAATAAATATTCCGATTATGAAATCTTATTGTTGATTCCTTTGTACCGGTAAGTTCCATTATTTCCTTTACTTTTTTACCTTCAAGATAATAGTTGAAAATAAGGCTTTCGGTTGGCGACAGATTTTTTATACCGTTACAGAACTGTTTATAATTGTCCGGATCAACCTCATTCTTTCTCGAATAGGCAAGCCTTGAAATCTTTTGCTGTGCCTCGTTATATTCGTCCTTTATCTGCGAAAGGGCAGTTTCCATTTCAACTAAAGCAATTTCGTTTTTATGGTCTTGTTCAGCAAGAAATTCAAACAGGTCTTCGATTTCGGATATGTTGGAATTTGCACCTTCGTATTCTTTGCTGTGTATTTGTTTTAAGCCTTCCTTTATCGGCAGAAGGTAATGCCGGCTGAAAAAATTACAACAGCTGATAACTGCAATAGCAAGCAAAAGTATGAGCAAAGCAATCCGGAGTGCATTATATCGTGCCGAATGAATATAATCCTGCTTCGGCATTAATATGGTAACGGAAAACTTCTGATTTCCGCAATGCAAATCCATATCGGATGATATGCCGATATATGAATAATCATCGCTTTTATATTCCTGCAAGCCCTTGCCGATTGCTTTTGAACTGAATTTACCCTTAGGCGCCAAATAATATCCGCTTGTTATGCCGCAGCTGAAGCTGTTTTCGGCATCGACCAGACTATCGCTGTCCTTGTTAAGACAGAATACGGCCCGCTTCATATTAGACGGCTGTGCAAATATATTTTTGAAATAGCTTTCGCTTATCTCAAAGCCGCACAGACCGTAAACCGTTCCGTCAGAACCGATTATCGGAACAGTAAACAGCATTACCCGCTCAGATGTACCCGGCAAAGTAATTATGTCTGTAATACGGCATGATGTAGACAGCGGCAGAGATGCGTTCAGCATAAGCTCATCATAATTGGGAAAAGTGTTTGCATTGAACTCAAGCCGCCATTTCCTATGCGGCATAATGCCGAGAGATTTGCTGTATTCGGCAGAGCCGCGGTAGAGCAATATACTGTTGTCGGAAAAATCCAGGGTGCTCTGCTGCAAATATATGCCGGTTTTTGACCTGTCGGCATTATCCAAGCCGGGATTTATTGTTGCGTCAAGGATTATGAATGCACCGGAACAGTCGGTTTCTAACAGCTTATGATTGAGCATATCAAACATTTTCGGCTGTATGCCTTCTATATTTTTTTTAGAGCCGTTGAAGTCTTTAAAGCTTATACCGTTTTTATTTATATAATCCTCAATTATATGAGTTGTATTTTCGGAAAGCTGTATCCCCATTACCGCAAGGTCGTTGCAGTAGGAATTAAGCTGCTGTTCAAAGACCTTTCCTTGAAAATCCAGCGTATTGTAAGTTTCCTTCTTCAGGCTTGTTACCTTTCCGAGAAGGAACAATCCCGCAAGAAAAAATACAATAAGAAATATGGCCAATATAAGCATATATCCGAAAAGCTTGTGTTTCATGGATTGCTTTTTGTTTGCAAGGCTGTGAAATATCTTCATAAAATCACCGCCTTACCTGATAGCTTTGAAAAGTTCCCATGTTTCGCTTATAAGAGCATCGGCAGATTCGCCACTTTTGTACCTTTCGGCATAGCTTGTCTGGTTTGCCCGTAATTCACTATACAGCAGGTTTAGTTTTCTGTAGTATTCCGGCTGTGACGTCATTCTTAAAGCCGTTGCTGTTTTGCTTTCCTCGCCTAATACGGTGTAAAGCTGTTTATACGCATCGGACGAAAATTCGTAATTGTCAAGGCTTTCAAAGGAGGCTTTATTTACAGGCACATACCCGGTCTGTGCCGCAAAATCAAGATTTCTGTCGCCTTCCGTAAGCCAGTGGGCAAATACAGACTCTGCCTCGGCCCTGCGTTCATCGGTTTTGTATGCACATAAACCGACGCCTGACTGTGATATAAGTGGATTTCCGCCTTTTGCCTGCGGAAACGGAAGGACCTGCAAATCCATCGGTTCGGAAGAATTGTCGGGATATGTAATCGTATCATTATAATAAAGTATGGAAGCGCAGGAGCCTATGCCGGAAATTACCTCACCGGTCATAATCTGTGTGTTTGAATATAAATCGGATACAATTATATGCCCTTTTACAAGTGCGTCGGCAAAATCATACCAGGACTGCCTGAATATTTCGTTGTTAAAATCATACCAGCCGTCCTCGGTATATAACTCTCCCGCACCTTTTGAAAGTGCGTTAAGCTCTACGCCGACAATAGGGTAGTCAACGGCGCAGAACGGCTTTCCGCCCGACCATTCGTAATATTTTTCGGAAGCGGAAAAGAAACCGTCCCATGTATCAAGACTGCCGTAGGTTACACCGGTTTCGGCGGAAAAACGATCGAATTGCGAACCCGAAACGAAGAGCAGCAGTGTGGACTTTGCGACGGGGAATATAACAAGCTTATCGTCGACAATGCCGTCGGCCAAAAATTCGGGAATATAGTTATCAATTTCATCTTCCGTAAAATAATCGTTCCAGTCAACAAGATTGTCAACACCTAACGAGGCTGCGTTTGCCGCATGGCAAAAGAACAAGTCCGGCATATCGGGCAGACCGGGAGTGTTGCTCTGAGCCGCAGTAAGCTTTTCGCCTATCTGGGATGCGTTTGACATAAGTGTTACGTCGATGATAATTCCTTTCTCATGACCTACGGTTTCGTTAAATTCATCAACAAGGCGGTTCATAGGGGAATCGACCTGTTCACCGTATACATGCCACATCGTAAGCGTGACGGGGTCATCGGGGCTGAGAGATGTTTTCTCTGAGCAGCCGGATAAACCGAGCAACAATATTAATACCGAAAGGATTAACAGCAGTGTTTTTTTTCATAATATTCCTCCTGAGTTTTAAAGCACGGATATTGTTTAGGGCCTATGTAAAAAGTATGTTTTTTTGGCCGTCACCTATCAATTTGAGTGTTTTTGACGGGGACAAAAACAGATAAATCTGTATAATAATGCTTACAAGAGTAAAAAGGAGGGTATAAATCTTGTCTTTCCCAAAAAGAGATAGGGGTACCCCTTTGCGCTTTTTTTAAAGCACAATAAATTCTGCAACGTGCCAGCGAAAACAGAATTCGCCCCAACCCAATAATATAACCTAATTATATATTATTATAAATTTAATGGCAAGGTCGAGGATAGGCACTGATGCCATGGAGGGAGGCATGTTTTTAAAATAATTATATAGTTTATACAACTTATTTATTTGAATTTTAGATATTTGAAGGGAGAGATTTTATGAAAAAGAAGAAAGGCGGAATAATGAGCCTTTTTCTGGCATTTGTTATGTTGCTTTCATTTGCTCCGGCAACGGCATGGGCGGATGAGAATGTACGAACAAAAGAGACGGAAACATCTGTTGAAAATATAGAAGTAAGTAAAGTGAATATAGTTGTAACGGGCTATGAAGTGGGAAAAACTGTCGGCGATGCAGTTATTTCTACCGACACACAGGGCATTGAATTATGTTCACCATCCGGATATTGGTCTGATAACAATGGCCAAAGCCAAATATCAGATACAGCTAAATTTGAAGCTGAAAAGAAATATTGCAATTATGTTTCCATAAAAGCAAAAGACGGATATGTGCTCGATGACTTTTTAACTATTAAATATAATACAAGCGTAAACGGAGACGGAAATTGTGACCAGATTGTAAACGGCTGGAAAAACTATGGATATGTAGACGGAAAATGGACTGCTGCAGAAGGATATTATACATTGATGTTCTTTATGGATCCTATTCCCTCTGAGTCCGAAAATAATATTACGGAGTTAGCCGTAACACTGACAGGCTTTGAAGTGGGGAAAAATGTTGCCGATGCAGCGGTTACAACAACAAATCCCAATGTAACAATTTCCGATGTTAAATTTATTATTGAAAACGGAAAAGACAATCCGGAAGCGACAGGAACATTTGAAGCAGGCATATACTACAGATTAGCGTTCAATGTAATGCCCGCAGAGGGATATAAGCTTTTTCTTACAAATGCAAAAGATAAGGTTACAATAAACGGAACTCCTGCTAATTATGTAACATCTCTGGCCGAAAGTACGGGCGAAGCGTATATCAGCAGTAAATTAATGAAATTAGATGCAGCTGCAATCATTCCCGCCGCACCTACCGGATTAGTCGGTGTTGAGCCTTTTGAAAAGGGCGGAAATGACGGTAAGATAACAGGCACAACAGTCAATATGGAATATTCAACAGACCCGACATTTGCAACTGTAACCGATTGTGGCAATGGTGAAACAACAGGCCTTATAGCCGGAACATACTATGTTCGTGTTAAAGCCGATCCGGAAGGAAACTATGGTGCCGGAGCAGCCGCTGTGGTTGTTGTAAATGAAGGCGTTGAAAGAGTAACGGTAACATTTGATTCAAACGGTGGTTCAAAAGTGGACAGCCGTAGAATTGAAAAGGGTACAGCTGTTATTCAGCCTAAAAATCCCAAGAGAAGCGGATATAGCTTCAAGGGCTGGTATTCTGATGAGGAATTAAGGATAAAATATGATTTCTCACAGCCTGTAAATGAGGACATTACTCTTTACGCACGTTGGAGCAGATCCGGCAGGGGCTCATCAAGCTTAAGCAGTTCCGCAACAAACTACAGAGTAATTATTGAAGATACAGATAACGGTATTGTTGAGTCCGATAAGGAAACCGCTTCAAAGAACTCAATAGTAACGATTACGGTTAAACCTGATAAATATTACGAAATCAGGGGAGTAAAGGTTGTTGACAATAACGGCAACGAGATCAAGCTGAAGGATAAGGGTGACGGAACATATACATTCACAATGCCCGCATCCAAAGTATATGTAAACGCATCATTCAAAGAAATTGAAAAAGGCAGCGTAATCAGAATGACAATAGGCGATATAGAAATGTCCGCTAATGACAGAGTATTCTATAACGACGTTGCCCCTGTAATCGTAGATAACAGGACTATGGTTCCCATCAGAGTCATAACCGAATTATTAGGCGGAACGGCTGATTGGAACGAAGAAACAAAAGAGGTTACGCTTACGATCGACGGAAAAGAAATAAAGATGACGGTCGGCGTTGTTCTCGAAAAATACGGCGTTGCACCTGTAATAATAAATGACAGAACCTATGTACCGATCCGCTTTGTGGCTGATGAGCTTGGAGCGGAAACAGACTGGGACGAAGCGACAAACACAGTTACAATTTATACAGCTAACAAGTAATTTAATATAATTTTCAGTCCGTATTTTATTAATGCGGACTGTTTTTTTAGTTGAGCTTATATTGATTTGCTGAAAAATATGTAATAAGTAAGGGTAAATATATACTGAAAAAGCAGTGTTGCATTTATATTTTATTTATGCTATTATTAGTGGAAATTTACGCTAATAGGTATAAAAACGTAATTAGTGTCGATTTTGCGGTTAGAACAGGATATGAAAAAACTGAATTTTAAACGGTGTAAAATTAATCTTTGAAATTTTGATAATCGGAAAGGAAAATATGAAAATGAAACCTAAATTTGATGGTTATGCAGCAAAATATGATGCCTGGTTTATGGAAAACGATAAACTGTTCCAAAGTGAGCTTGCCCTGTTTCAAAAAGTGCTTGGAGATATTGACGGTAAGCGTGTACTTTCCGTTGGCTGTGGAAGCGGCTTGTTTGAGAGCATAATAGACTGCAAAAATATCGAAGGAATCGAGCCTTCACAGGATATGGGCGGAATTGCTAAAAAACGAGGTATTAATGTTATTGCGTTCGGTGCGATTGAAGACGCAGAATTGGAGGAAAACGCATATGATGTTATCTATCTGAACGGAAGTTCAAGCTACATGGAGGATCTTGTGCGTGCATTTGATGTCTGCAAAAAGGCACTCAAACCGAACGGCAAGTTTATTTCTCTCGATGTTCCTAAGGAAAGTGCATTTGGTTTTATGTATCTTCTTGCAAAGAATGTCGGTACATTTGATCATCCTTATCTTAAAGGCGTTATGCCTAAGCTTCCGTATCCGCTTGAATTATGCTGTGCAGGCGTCTGGCATTCAACTGAGGAGAAAATAGACGCTTTGAAAACACTTGGATTCCATGATTTTGAATTTTATCAGACACTTTTAAGAAACCCGATGTATACAAATGAGGTTGCGGAGGATGTTGTTCCGGGATACCAAAGCGGAGGCTATGTTGCAATTATTGCCCATAAATAAGTAATTAAAAGCATATAAAACAATTAATTGTTTTGTTGTTAAACAGATTTTATGTATTAATATTACTATATTTTTGGATTTAAAACGATTTTACATATTTTATATTGATTTCATATAATTAAAACAGTTATTGTTTTATATGTATAGGGCTGATATTCTGTAACATAATAACAGAGATATATCAAACAGCAGTTAGCATACAAGGCTGACTGCTGTTTATTTTTATTATATACAGGGAATTTTTGACAATTAATACTTATAAATAGGAAAACGGAAAAAAATGTAGTTTTGGAAAAGTATTAATAATAAATCCCGAAAATCATTTGTTAAAATGATTTTCAATAAAGTTTAGGTAAACCCTTTTTAAAGGGTTTCAGGGTATGGGACAGAGTCCCATGGTTTTAAAAGGAGTATTTTCAAAACTTCCAATGAATTTTAACCGGTATCGTTCTTGTTCCTTCGATACGTCTGCCGACGGAAACATAATCAATCAGTATTTCTACCATTTCCCTTGTAAGATGTTCGAAATTTATGTATTTTTCGATTATCGGGCGGTTATCGCTAACGGCAATACGCTCGTCTAAAGACTGTATTTTCTGCTCCGTATCGTCAATCAAAAGCTCGCACTGTGTCTTTTTGTCCGAAAAATGCTTATATAAATCGAAATATTCCTCTTGAGAAATGTTGCTGAGAGCCTTATCCATGTATAGCTCACGCAATGCCTTGTTATAATTTTCAATTTGATTTTGGTAGGTCGGCATGCTTTTCTCAAGGCGGATTTTCTGCTCCTTTAGGTCAGTACAGAAATTCAACCGCTGTTCAAGCTCGGCTTGGTCAAGATATGCCTCGGAAATTTCGTGCAGTTCCGATAATACCGTTTTTTCCAGAAGCTCAACGGAGATAAATGCTCCGACACAGTATTCCTTGGAAATGTGGTGGTTCGGACATTGCAGATAGTATTTTCCATGCGACTTCAAGGAACGCAGAGTATATCCGCATTCGGCACATCGTGCCTTTCCGGCGAATAAACCGATAGTGCCGGCACTAAACGGCTTGGCTTTTTCCGATAGCATACACTGAACGGTGTCCCATAGCTCTCTGTCGATTATCGGTTCATGGGTGTTCTCGACACGATACCATTGCTCCTTTGGCCGTGGCTTGTTTTTCTTCGTTTTGTAGGATACACTTCCGTATTTTCCCTGCACCATGTTTCCTATGTAAATTTCGTTTGTCAGCATATTTGAAATGGCGAAATATTTCCATAAGGTGCTGTTCTTAGGCCTTGGCTGTCGGTAATGTATTCCATGCAGACGTTTGTATTCCGTAGGATTGGGAATACCTCTTTCGTTTAGCGTACGGGCAATGGCGGTTTTTCCGTAGCCTTGCGAAAACAGCGTAAACACTTCACGGACGACTTCCGCCGCCTCCTCATCAATTATCAAATGTCCCTTACGCTCGGGATCCTTTTTGTAGCCATACAATGCAAAAGAGCCTATATGAAAACCGCTTTTCCGTCGGTGAGTAAGAACACTGCGTATATTTTTCGACATATCGGCAAGATACCGTTCGTCCATAATGCCGTTTATCTGCCTTACAAGAAGATTGTCCTCGTTTGCGGAGTCGGCGTTATCAATCAGGCTTAAAAAACGGATTCCCCATTGCGGAAACAGATTGTTGATGTAACGCTCCACAACCTCAAGCTCTCGGCTGAAACGGGACTGTGTTTTACAGAGAATAATGTCGAATTTGTGCTTTTCGGCGTCCTTAAGCATACAGCTGAAGGCAGGCCGGTTGCGGTCTGCACCGCTGTAATCGTCGTCAATGTATATGTCGTAAATTTCCCAGCCATGGGAAAGGGCGTATTGTGTCAAAAGTTCACGCTGGTTCTGAATGCTGTTGCTGTTGTCATCGGCAGACAGCTTGTTTTTGTCCTCCTCGGACAATCGGCAGTAAATTGCGGCCTTTTCCGTTGCTATTCCTCCCGAATTTTATTTGTTTGCAGGCTTGATTTTTCAAGACGGCTGATTAGCTTTATCCATATTTCCGTTACCGCTTTGCTGTCGGTGTGCTCTGTTCCATCCTTAAATATGCTTCGGCATTGGGCGTTGTTCATAGACATTGCTCCCTTCGATATAAATGTATTCATTTATGGTATAAAATATTTCCCTTAAATGTGTTTGCTTGTATTTGTTGACATTAATTGCTATACTGATAATGTTTGATGTAACCGAAGGGCAGGGAGTATGGCAATGGAACGACTGGAAGAACTGAAAATAGGAAAGGTATACCTTGTGTATGATTCCGAAAAGCATCGTATGGCGGTGGAAAAACACTTGCAGGGAAGATGTGCGATTTATGAGAGGTTGAAGGCTTTGCCGCATCCGTATCTGCCAAAGCTTTATGAGGTTAAGTATACGGAGGACGAAACCGTAGTATTTGAGGAATATATCAACGGTTTGTCGATAGGTAAAATTTCTGCAACCGAAAAACAGATAAAAAAATGGTTGCTTGAGCTTTGCGATGTTTTGAAATTTTTGCATAAAAACAATATTATCCACAGGGATATTAAGCCATCAAATATACTTCTTGGCAGTGACGGGCATATACGTCTTATAGATTTTGATGCGGCAAGAGAGGAAAAAGAAGCGGCGGAAAGTGATACACGGCTGCTTGGCACAAGAGGCTATGCACCGCCTGAGCAATATGGCTTTGCACAGACAGATGAGCGTGCGGATATATATGCCCTTGGCATAACCTTCCGTAAGCTGCTCGGAGAAAAAGCAAAAAAGCTGAGATGGAAGCGTATATTGAAAAAATGTACGAAAATAGAGCCGAAAAAGCGATACCGTCATGTATTGCAGATAGAATGGGCAATCCGGCTCGGGCAGTTTCGCCGAAGGGTGCTGTATCCGGCGGTTATTGTCTGTTTTTCGGCATTTTCGGCATTTATGCTTTGGGGATATACAACTGATACGGATATGAAGGAAGCGATGAACATAGTTTTAAGCTCCCGGCGAGATTTGATTTTTGATACTGTCGATATAGACGCGATGAAAAGCTCGGACGTTAGACTACCGGCATCTAAAGGAAATGCTGTGAAAATCTATACGACTTTAAAGGAAAAATATCCATTGAAAAGCTTTATTTCCACCGGATATTGCAGGCATGGAAGCTTGCTTTTTGGTGCATTTTCGACAGAATATAAAGTTGAAACAGGCGAGTTAAATTATCTTTCCTTTGAAGGTCTTTACTATATTGATGAGTGCGGAAATGTCGGGGTACTTACTCCGGATAAATGTGAGCCCTATGCACCTGCGGTTTTATATTTGTATGAGCTTGATATTTTTGATACACCGATTTTTTAATATTTGGCTTTAACTAAAAAGGTACCGGTTTAAGAATGACCGGTACCTTTATTTATTCCAATACTTCAATTTCATGATCATAAAGTATTTCGTTTGCATCAATGATAGACATTTTCTGGTTTATGGCAAACAGCAGAAGCGCATCACGCACATCACGGGGATATAGCTCACGAAAGCCGGCCTGTTTTAAAAGGCTCTGGGTTTCGTCGGCATTTAATTCAAGCCCGAAGGCCAGAGCAATAACCTTGTCACGGGAAGGATATTTCTTTCCTCGGAAAATCTGATAAACATAAGATTTGTTAAGATTTGACTTTTTTACTACATTTGCAATGCTGACGTTCTTTTTTATAAGTAAATTGTTTAGGCACTCCGTAAGAGTGTTTAACTGCATATCCTGTTTATTTCGTTCTATGTAATCCAAAATATTTTTTGTGTTTTTTATTTCATTTAACAGCTCATCTGTATTTTTCATAAATACTCCACCTCCGCAAATAAGTATAGCACAGCTGCGGTATATAGTGGTGTACTGAGAGTGTACTCTTTCAGACAAAAAATTTTTTATAATAACGGTAATCGGTTAAGAAAATGATACCAATAAGATTTACAGTATGTCAATTATTTTTCATTAAAAACAGCTTTAAAACATCTTCTGCCAATGCAAGTTCTCTTGGAGAACAATGCTGAAGCAAGTCTATGATTGCTGATGAATCACCGGGTTCATATCCTGTGCCGAAAATGATGTATTCCATCGGAAGGTGCATTGAATGGGAAAGCTTAATAAGCGTATCAATGGACATCTGTGATGTGCCAATTTCAAGCTGGCCGTAATAGCCGGAGCCTATATCTGCAAGCTCGGACATTTTTTCTCTTGTAAGCCCAAGTTCCTGACGGCGTTGACGTAAGCGTTGTCCGATTTCAATTAATTGCTGTTTTTCCATGGCGCACCTCCCCAGTTTTTGTTAAGTATTAATATTGTAAAATATATGAATTAACGATAAAATATGTTATAAGATAATAAAAATAATTATCTTATAACATAAATAGTATCTTAGTTTAGCAACTTTAATGATATTGACTGTAAAGATAAGAAAATATCTTGATGAATATAATTTAGGAAGGAAGTTACCGATTATGGTAAACACATCTTTGATTACAAAGGGAGATGCACTTGTTTTACAAAACAGTCACGGTGAACCTTGCGATTATTTAGTTTCAGCCGCATGCGGAGCAATTGCAGGTTTAATTGATATTTTTTTAGTTGGGACTCCTAATGAAAGTATCATAGGAAAATGGACTGATGCTAAAACGAATCAAATGGTTATTAAATTTGCAAGGACAAATGGTTGGAAACCTCGGGTTGGTAATGAAAATAATGTGAATAGTGCAATAGGTTATCTTGAACGAAATTTTAAAGTGAATTACGACCAAAAAAGTTCGACAGATGTTGATAATCTCTTTAAAATGAACACAAAAAATCATCATATTAAATCATTAGGGCATTCACCTGATATTATTGGTTTATTTTTTTCATTGTTAAATCAATTTACGGGCACATCTTCATTTATCAGTGATGGAAAACTTATCACAATAAATACAAACGAATTCGAATTGCATGGTAATAATCTTATTTCTAAATTCTATTGTGGTGTAGCAAATTGGTTTGGGCATATTTTATCAGATGTTGCGGGTAGTTCTGGAGCTGTAAATCGTGGCTCGGGAGTTGCGATACCGTTTTATGAGGTATTTCAGTTTTGTAAATTTGGAAAATTTCAAATTAATAAAGATCGTCAGGATTTTGCTACACTTGCTATCCGAGTATTTCAAGAAGGATATGATGCAAGATTTGGAGCCGCCATGTCAATTCCGGT
>Ga0129311_1001512_pt1 | contig 16320 bp, 18 predicted proteins | sample Go1ome_FD_94435 | JGI IMG/M metagenome (GOLD analysis project Ga0129311, IMG submission 94435) | Western lowland gorrila individual fecal microbial communities from Wisconsin, USA - Go1022B metagenome | ecosystem: Host-associated > Mammals > Digestive system > Large intestine > Fecal | place... | reverse complement strand
TGTGACGCAATAAGCACTCCGTATAAAAACCATTGCCAGTTTCATCAGCTGCGCATCCCGCTGTTGTATTTGGAGCAGTCGCAAAAGCAATAAAAGTACCGCTTCCCGCTTTTATTTCTGCTAGTCCAGAACCAACTATATCACGAGAAAATCCCGGATTTGAACGACACGCATCTAAAATCATAATGTTATTCTTCTCTGGATGTTCATCCATATAATCCTGTACCACTTTTATTCCGACAAGTTGAGATGCTATAAAAATGGCTTTGTGCGGTTTATACACACAGTCAACAGGGACAAAGTAATTTTCTCCATCTATTTGCACTCCATGCCCGGTATAATAAAGCAATACCGTAGAATACAAATCTGCATTTATCAAGAAATCAGAAATTGTTTTTAATAGTTCAGTTCGACTCTGATCGGCTGCAAAAAAGACATCAAAATTTAAGCGTTCTAATACCTTGCGCATATCTTCGCCATCTTTTTTGCACGACTTTAACTTTTGTTGCGAAATATATTCTGCATTGGCAATTACTAATGCCACACCCTTCTTACTTAGCATTTTTTAGTTCTCCATATCTTTTGAATACTATATTAAGAACATTTGCCCCATCAGTATCATACTTATCGGCCAATCTCCATGCTTCCGCTCTCAATTTAGGAAGAGCTTTATCAAATGGAAGGTTTGCTATTTGGGGTAAAAATTCCGCAAATTCATCTAATATTTTTGTCTCTATTTCGTACTTTGTCATCTAAAATAACCCTCAACAATTATTGTTCATTATATCTTTTGCCTCTTCGCCGTTCATTGAACGTTGCCTGCTGCTCACCTCGTAGCGGTGTGCAAATTTTGAGCAGCTACCGTGTGAACATAATCCACACGGCTTTATTTTTACTTACTCCCAGCTGAAGCACATTCCTTTGAAGCCATCGGCTTGCTCTTTCGTATTGAACACAACCTTGATTTCGTTCTTCACTGTGCAGTCATCACTGAGTACCAAGATATGCCTCTGAGAAAAGTCGTAATTGAATGTTACTGTTGGGGATTCATACAGTTCTCCATCTACATAAATATCTGCTTTATTTTCACCAGAATTATAGCTATAGTCGATACCCAGTATGCCAGATGCGCTTGTACTGATAGTAAAAGTAGTGTCATCCACCCGTTCAAAATCAGAACTTGCATCGTACCAGACAAAGTTATCAAACTTATGCACATCGGCATTGATCACATCAACGTCTGACATCTTGCCGGTAGAAGCGGCAACATTGTCATCAATGACCGATTTGACCGTTTCAAAGTAGATTTCTTGACCGACATCGTTCGGGTGGACACCATCACTTGTCAAATCATCATAGGCTTTGCCAGAATTGTTAAAGGCATCGATTGTATCTGCGACTGGAATACCATAATGCTCACAGATGCTCTGAATGGTTGTCATCTTCTCAGTATAGGTTTTCTGCGAAGATTCCAAGATGGAGATGATGGAACAGTCGGGGTACTTACTTCTAATGGCTCGGATGATGGATTCATAGTTTGTGGAGAAACCATCTGGCCAATCATTTTGTCCATAACAAATAATTGCCAACCAATGTGCTAAATTTATATTGAATTTCATCCGTGTACCTATTCTGTTTAACAGCCTCAATGCACTCCCTTAGCAAGCCGTACTCTTTTGGCTCAGGTACTAGACATTTTATTCCATTTTGTTCTAACTTTGATTGATAAATTCTTGATTCAATGGTTCCTTCAGAACCCAAAAGATAGACTACATCTGCCCCATCATTTTTTATTTCTTCAATACAATTATCTATGATATTCAATACTTTATTTCTTAATTCGGGAACCTTTTCATAGATTTCGGGGAGAAACAAGTGCGATGTGTTACATGCCAGTATAATCTTAGTGCAACCGCTATCAACTAAATGCTTCATTGAATCCGACATCTCATCAACAAGTTTCTCAACATTCTCATTATATAAAAATGCTCGGACTCTACTTGGCATTGTACACCGATTATCAATAACGATTCTCGGCCTCTCCCATTCTTTTTCAGCAGGAAAAACCTCTGCATACTGTCTGAACAAATAATAGTTGCATAGGTTCCCATCCCCCCAAGAACGCCTATTACAAAGTTATCTTCCATATCACACTTTCCTCTTATTATTTTTTGTTAGTCACAGCAACCATTTTCATACCACATAATTGCTTTATCATAATCTTCCTGCGTATTAATTTCCTTTAAACGGACGCCTACATAATCCAACGGTAATTGTTTATTCAACATATCATACACATGTTTATCTTGCCCATCTAACCGATTCTTTTTAATCTTGGTTACACCAGACCATTGTACATCGCCAATACCTTTTCTCAGTTTCACAACCTTGCCATTTTCTATATCCGCTATAATCGGCTCACAGGTTGCATTCTCTGAAATGCCAAGACATTCACCATCATACTTTAAGAATTTCTGAAAATCGTGCGCATTTAAAACTATGTCACCATCAAGTGCAATAATAATATCATTCGCTCCAAGCAAAGCACGTCTTAAACTATCCGCAGTCCCTGTATGCTCATAATCGTAGTTAAATACAAACATAATATCTTGGCGATATTCTTTCACAGTTTGTATGACTCTTTCAGCATCAAATCCTACAACAATTCGTATATCATCATACTCAGCAAGCTGTTCCAACTGCCGAATAATTAACGGTTTTCCACTTATATCTACCAAAGCCTTAGTAGTTCCAATTCCAAGGCGCGTTCCCATACCCGCACAACAGATAATCACAGTTGTTTTATCTGCTTTCTCCATTCCTTATCACCTCACATCAAAGTAATTTCCACAAGAAATCAGCACACCGTTGATCATCATAAAACGCAAAATCGATATTTCTAATCAACGAGGGAGCAATTTCTCTAACCCCTCCAAATCCAATGGCAATATTCGCCATCCTAGCCATTCCTGAGTCATTGTCTCCGTCGCCAACAGTAACCATCTGTTGAACAAATTGTCTAACAATTAACTCTTTATCCGCAACACTTACAATTTTGGCTATATGATCATCTACTACATCTGCTTTCGAGCAATAGCAATGATTTTCCATTCCAATTTTCTTCATCAATCCACTAATCCAGACATCTAAATTGCCCGTAACAATATAACACCTATCACTATTTTTTCTTATAAAATCAACAATGGCTGTATTCAATGGAATTTCTGAAACAATTTTATTTACTTCATGCACCGGAATATCGCTCAAAATTTCAACTCGCTGAAGAAAACTTGTTCGAAAAGGAATCTCCCCTCTCATCGTTGCCTCTGTCAGTCTTCTCATTTCATCAAGTCGATTAATCTTTTGCGCAATTTCCGGGAGGACTTCCTTCCTAGTTATTGTCGAGTCCATATCAAATAAAAATATATAATCTGACATCAATATGTATTCCTCCAACTCCCTTTCCAAACGGTACTACCCAATAGAACTTTATCGCTTTTTATTAATTTACTGTTCTTTCATTTTATTTTTGATATCAGTAGTGCTAATACCCTTTGTATACGGTAAATACTCAATTGATGCACCATATTCCGCAAACTGCTTCTCAGTCCGTAAATATCTCTCTGAGCCTTTCCAGTCATCCCCCGAAAACAAAACATCAAATTTGAATTTTTTTAATGCAAGCATCTTATCATCAGTTTCTTCGATTGTTACCAACTCTGCCTGATCAACGACTTTCAAGGCATTGAGGATTCGTACTCGCTGGTCTTCTGGATACACTGGCTGTTTCTTTTTTATTTCTGTTACATACTTATCATCACAAACGCCAACAATAAGAATGTCACACATCTCCTTACATCTTTCCAATAGATTCAAATGCCCAACATGAAACAAATCAAAGACGCCGCATGTATAACCAATATGATACTTTTTCATTTTCTTATCCTCCATCAAACTTTCACTTCAACAATTTGATGCCAATTACCACGCTTTTCAACAGGAGGAAGTTGCATATAATCTCCGTATACAGTCTTAAGATACAAATCATATTTTTCAGGCACCAAAAACATTGTATCTTCAAACTTTACTTCTATAAAATTCTTAAAACATTCTGTAGGAATAATCCATTTTCCAAAGGGCGTTCCTCCAGATTGTTCCACATAGTATTTCGATGTCTCCGTATTATGCATCGGCATAAGTTTTTCATATTCCGCTATCATTGCATCCCGGCTATGTGTCAAGGCATAAAAATAATGTGGCACATATTTTGCTCTCACCAACAATCTGTCCAACGCACTTTTGTGCCTTAACCACGGTGTCATGCCGTCTTTCATCCATAGGCTATATTTCAACAGCATAATTTTTTTCGTCAAATTTGTTCTTACTGTTTCATCATCTGGATAAACATCATATGGAAAAATATCTACGAAAATTTCATTATGTGCATTTGTCTTTTGAGAAACCGCTTCAATAAAAACAGTTCCCTTTTTCCTGATTTTTGCAAATGCATAAGGGTAGCTTTTATCTGTTTTCCATGTCTGCAAAAAATACTCTGGCTTCAATTTCTTTGGAGCAATTTCAATAAAACGCTCGTAATCTTCTCTGAGCATTCCCATATCCATATCATCATCCCACGGAATAAATCCTTTGTGGCGAATTGCTCCCAAAAGTGTACCAGAATCAAGAAAATACTTTATTCCATTCTCATCGCAGACTCTTTTAATCTCTTTTCCAATTTCCAGCTGTGCCAACTGAACTTTTCTTAAAGTTTCATTATCCATCTTTACTCTTGCCCTTTCATTTTGCAATTATTTTTTATAGACAAAATACAAATCACCCAAGCAACCTTTTCCAGTGAGGTAAAAGGCTTGATATTTTATTGCTAACTCAAACCAAATCAGAATATTTCCCGTTTCAAAGAATCGTTTCCTTTTTTTGAGAAACTCTATTCCTTTTTTCAATGTCTTTTTATCTTCATCCGATGTTACCCTTTCAAGTGCCATCTCATGAAAATAAATATAATCATCAAATGTTCGGATTCTGCTCTTTTTCGTACGATTCTCTTCACTTGTGGCATTATCACCATGCCTACGGAAATCAATCACCGGATAGTTCAACAATGCCAATGCGTGATCCATTCGTGCAAAGCGCCACAAAATTGCATCGTGTGGGTATTTTGCATCCCACTTGCTAGAAATGGAATCATAAAATGCTTTCGTAAAGCAGAAAACACACCCCGGTCTATTGATATAAGGCCATTTCGGGTCTATTCCAAGCATTTCAATGCTTCCATCTGATTTCATTTCTTTACTCCGAGCTGCATACAGTTTGCTACCGCTTCCTGTGTCATTTTCGGAGAAGAAAGTCACGTAATTTGCAGCAAGTAGCTCGATCTCCGGATGTCTTTTCATACATTCCGTCATCTTCTGCACTTTATCAAGATGCCAAATATCATCCTGATCGCAGGGAAAAATATAATCTCCCGTTGCCAAATCAAAGCCAAGTTTAAAATTTTTCTTCCATCCTTGATTCGTCTGATTTTCAATCAGCTTCCACCCATTTAAGCTGTTATCAACTATATATTTCCGAATCCGTTCAGGTGTTTCATCTTTCGAGCAATCATCCATTATTATGACTTCGTCTATCTTAAGAGTCTGATTCCGTAAAGATTCCAACTGTTCTAAAAGATACTTTTCACCATTGTACGTTGTCATGACGACCGAAATTTTTTCTCTCATGATTCTTTTCCTTTTCCACCCTTCTTCTTTATAACTTCTATAGCATCTTGTGCATATGGATTTTTCATAAGGATCAAAATCCCCCCATATACCACTACAGAAATTAAAACAGCACTTATCATTCTCCATAAGCTGCTATCAAAACTCCGATTACAAATCATGCATATTACTCCAATAGCAACACTTCCACATACGCATGACATAACCGGTTTGATTTCCAATGTCCTCCAGTTGAAGAAAGGCTTTGAAAAATGTATCTGCATCACACAGTTTACAAATTCTGCCAAGACAGTTGTAATTGCGGCGCCAATCATCCCAAGCCAAGGCATTAATACAAAATTAAGTCCAACATTTACAATTGCAGAAATAACAGTCGCATTAAGACAAAATTTTTCTTGTCGGTTCACAATCAACACACAGTTTGTAAAAAGCGATGCGTATATTGCAAACAGCGTTGCAACACTCAGTATCTTCAATGCAGCATCACCTGAAATATACTGTTCACCGCCGGCAAGCAAAATCATTGAATCGCTCATGCAGAACATCCCGACAATTATCGGAAGCAGTATAATGTTTAAAGCTGAAAAGATTTTATTTATGAACACCTTATACTCTTCAGGCTTGTTTTTTAGAATATATGCAATACGAGGAACAGAAACAACGATTACCGCATTGATCAGCTGCTTCAGCAAGTTGTATATTTTAGATGCAAAACTGTAAACACCAACCTGCGCATCAGATTCAAAGAATCCAAGCATAGTAATGTCAGAGTTTACATAGATCGTAATTGCAATCGAATTCACAAATAGGATCAATAGCGGTAATAAATGTCTTTTCAAATCCATATTAAATGTGAATCTTATTTTTGCATATTTACGGACATAGAACACATTAATCAGGTTTCCACCATTTGTTGCCAAAACCGATATAATGCAATATGGAATAATATCTTCCGGCCGTCTTACAAAAATAAACATTGCCAATAGGCATATACACTGAACCGCTATATATCGTACTGTGATATAAAAGTAGTCCTCAAATATGCCATTGACCCAGTCCGTTCCTATGACAGCCATCACAATTGCAGTGCTTTGAATGAAGATGTATGCCTTATATCCGGAAAATTTAGGAAGTAACAGCACCATTCCAAAGAGCAACAGTAACGAGATTGCTGCAGAGCACACATTGATTGAAAAAACCTGTGAGCAAAATTGGTTTATCGCTTTTTGATCATCTCGTATTTTGGCACCTTCACGAATCGCATACGTATAAATTCCAAGAGCGGCCAGCAATATAAAATAATTCGTCACAGAGTACGAGAAGCTATATTTTCCATACCCATCACTTCCCAGTACACGAGAAATATATGGAAATGTAATAAGTGGAAAAATTATTGAACAACATTGCTTTATTCCATTAAGCAATGCATTTACTCCTAACGATTTTTGTTTCATATCACTGATCCTTCCTAGAATTCATTTTCAAATTAGATTATTCTCCCTTAGTTATTTTCTTCCTGACGCATACCAAAACCTACAAACAGCCAAAAGAAAATCTCAAAAGATGATAAATAAAATGTTGGCTCCATTAATGCTTTGATCAACATGAATCCCACTGCATACAAATAAGTATTCTGCATTCTCTTCGATTGGTTCATTCTCTTTAAACATATAATTAACGCTGTAAAGAAAGGAATCGAACCCAATATTCCACTTTCGATCAAAGACTCAAGCACAAAATTATGTGCCATTACCGCATCATATACTTTATAGGCATATGCTCCCCTACCAAATAAAAGATGCTGTCCGAATACCACCAAGGCTTCTTGATAAACCTTAAATCTTGTATAAGTCAAAGAGTCAAAGCTAAACTGCCCAGCAAACTGTGCCATAATGCTCTTATTTTTCATCAGGAAAGCGATTAAACCAACAAGAATAATTGGAATAATTACCAGCATCCTTGTCATCATCTGCTTGCTAATTTTAGCCTGTGGCACTAAATACCGAATCACCAGATAGATTCCTATTAATATTAGTGTCGATCTTGACCCCATGAATAAAATCGATGCTATCAGGCAGACTTCTATGATTGCTAGAATATTTCTAAACATTCCTTTTCTTGTATTTCTATATCCATCTATTACAATGATCATTGGTATAAAGTAAGTTCCAATCGCATTTGTCTGGCCTATCGGTATAACCATCCACCATTTTAAATCCGATGAATTAATGCTCAGGCCTCTTGCCTGCACTGTTGTAAGAACCTGCAACGATATGACAATGGCTGCTGTACACATTACAAAGGCTATAAATTTATCTGTACATATATCTTCCTTTCCAACAGAATACGCCATAAAGGAGCAAGCAACGGCTGCGATCAAACCGATCTGCAACTGAGAACTTTCCTGCACAAAAAAGCAAGGTATCAAATAAAGAACAAATCTTACTATCAGAAGCTTTGTTATGCTGTCTGTTCTTACCTTCATTCCATGAACACATGTAAGACAGAAAGCCAATAGCAACATAATTGCTGCAAGAATAGGCTTACTTCCTTGTATCGAAAAAACAACGATTCTTTTACTTAGTTCACTTTCTCCAGAAACACAAAACAGCAATAACAGAAAAAATCCAATTAGAAAAGCTCCACTAATAATCCGTTTAAAATCTCGTACACGTATCACAGCATCGCCACCTCCCTCTCAGAGAAGTAGCAATACTGTAACACACAATGCGCTTTTTGAAATTTACCTTTGAGTAAAGATAGAATGAGAGCAAGCTGTTCTTTAGCTTGTCTTACCCCCCCCCGGTTGCTATGTAATGTTTTACTCATCAAAACCGGGACCAACGCATAATATACAAAAGATCGACCCAATTCGATACTTTCACTTCTAACAAGAAAAATCATAAAGTACATTAAATATACAATTAAAAATGCTTTTTCTGGATTTACATATTTTTCGTTACAGATTCTCTTAAACCTATCCGCCAACACTGCCCATATATATCCTAAAGCCAGGAAGAAAAACGCAGACAGATATCCAAAATTCCAATATCCTTCTGCTATAAATGATGCACCACATCCAGCATTGGTTACAGTGTAGAACCCTGAAAAGATCTCATCGATACTGATGTATTTCAAATTGAAAACATTAGGGAAAATACTGTAAATGCTCCTAACAAAAGATAAACCATATCGATATTCAACTTTTGACGGACACAAAGAATATACCAGCGTATTAATAACCTGTGTGTTCCCCATTTCTTTAATGGCAGAAATTATAAAGTTGTTTTCCCACAGGTCGCTTGCTGTTTTCTTAAAGAACAGTTGAACATCACTGGCTAAATAAATGTAATTTCTTGCACTTGACACAAATGAAAAAGCAAACACTCCTATAAGCCCAAATAAAAAAATCAATACTAAATTTTTCTTATTAATTTCCTTACGAAGTAAATTACTTATAATCAGCAGAACTATCGCCAATCGGAAAACTGATATCCGGCTTCCTCCAAGCAATTGCATTATTGCATATAAGCCCAATGCAAGGTACACTATGTTACGTTTCTTTTCCTCAAAGCAATACAGTATTAGCACTGCGCTTATATAGAATCCCGATATCAGTACAAATATCTTGTCAATGCCTGTAGCATTTCCCAGGGTATTTCCATATCCTACTGAAAATACGGTTGTCATATCCTTATATAGTTCGTAAAAAGTTGGAACCGCTGATACAACCAAGAGAACCCATGCTATTTTGCACAAATTATTGCTAGTAGGCACCGGGCGAACTGCCGTCTTGCCGCCAATATTTGTCTTCCGATATAGGCAAAACCCAATGCCTGTCAAAGCAATTGAAAAAAAACTAAATGCACTCGCATCCAAAATTTCTTTATTTGAAAAGAATCCTCTAGACATTGAAAAAGCGAAAATCCCCAACTTATACCCAAATGCTGCTAAAATGCACTGTCCAAAAGAGAACAAATAGCACATTACCATAAATATAAGAAAAATATCCCACTCTCTTCTAACATAGTACAGAACACTCACAGAGAGGACACAGTACAAAATCGCAACCCATCCAATTCTCTCCAAAACGCTTTCACTTGTATTGGTCTGGGCCAATGCTAAAGCACCTAAAATCTCTATGAGGAACACCATTATCGCAACTATTTGACTTTTTTTTATTAAATATCTTCCCATTACTGCATCCTCAAAAGAATCTGATTGCCAAGTTTCTTGTAATCCATCTCTTCAAAGAATTCCGCCTTATCATATCCGTTCAATATTTCTCGGCAAAATGGCGTATCACTTGCTATAATATATGTCCCGGTCAGCTTTGCCTCAAGTAGCGGAAGTCCAAAAGACTCAACATAAGATGGGAATACTAGAATCGATTTTGCATACATCTCAAAGACCTTTTCTCTTGGAATCGGTCCATTGAACTTTACATTCAACCCATTTTCCTTTGCATATTCGTGAAGTTGCTGTGTACATTCATTCTCATCTGGACGAATCGTAAAGATAACCTCGTAATCTTTCAACCCTCTTCGTTGTGCATAATCCAATGCTTTCAAAAGCGTCCTGTGGTTCTTATATGTAAACGAAGTCGCCGGATAAAAAATTCGTTTTCTATTTTCTGGACAATCCACAAATCTTTTTATGTCATTACATTTAATATCCGGCTGCTGAATCACAATTTTATCTGCGTCTACGCCAGCCTTTTTTACAAGAGCATCCTTCATCCACTGAGTCTGCACAATGGTCAAATCCACTCTCCGAAGTGATTTAAAAATGCTTTTACTGATGATATTTTGATATGCCCAAAGTTTTTTTCCATCGACCTTCATACTAAATTTGTGATCTGTGAGTATGAACGGCAAATGCAAATACACTAGCTGTTCGTTGTTGTAGAAATCTATACCTTTATTCTGCAGCGAAAAAACTTTATCTGGTTTAAATTCATTAAGAAGTTTTCTCGTTGTTACTGTGTCAAAGTAATATCTATAACCCCAGTTTTTTTTCACCCACGGAAATCTTCTTACCGTAATTTCTTTCGTTTCTTCATAATGTGGCGTACTTACAATAAATACCCATTTCACGGATTTGTCGGTATACGCTCTAATCTGTTTATACAAATCATCAAGGATTGCTAATGCACCTGATTCACTGGCATGGACATCGTAAATCATAACAGTGCTATTGGGTTGTGGATTTACCAATCCAATCAATGAATCCGCTGCTGTCATATTACTTTTCCTTCCTTTTTTCGTATTTATTGATCCAAGCAATCGTTTCCTTAGTTCCCTCAAGTCTTGTATAAGGCATTTCAGGTGCGATTTTGTAAGTATTACTCATATCATTGATTCCATCATTCGTCATGTTCCCAAATCGGAAAGACTGCATCGGAAAGTGAATATGGAATAGTCCTAGAAAATCACCAAATTTTGCCAGACATTTTACAAACCAAACTGGCATAGTTGGAACCTTAAACCCAAGTTCTGCTGCGATCTCGTCTGCCCACTCGTTAATCTCATACGGTGGTTCATCACCTATATAGAAAACTTTATTATTCTCGTCTTTCGTTTCATTAAATAGGAGCTGCTCAATCTGGTAGATTGCATTGCCAATATATCCATAGGTCTTATGGCACTTGATATGTCCAATGTGGAAATACATCCGCCGCATAACCATATCAAAGAAATTTCTATAGGGAACCCCAAACCAAGGTCCCCAAATTGATGTCGGGCGGATAATACACCAGTCACAATCAGGTGTATCATTCCACACACGAATCTCAGTTTCTACTTTGCTTTCGCCGTACTTTGTATGCGGACAATAATCATGCTGATTCTTGATTTTATATCCATTTCTCGTAACAAATTTAGATGACGTTATTATGATTTTTTTCAAATTCGGTAGCTTATGAATAATTTTCATAAGGTTTTCTACGCCGGTAATATTCTGATCATAATCTTCAAGTGTTTTTCCATCCAAATCTGTTCTTGCTGCAAGATGAACAATGTAGTCCGGATTGAAGCCTACGACTGCTTTTTCAAATTTTTCATAATTGATAATATTCACATTTTCCCATAGATTTTTTCGGGCTGGAATTTTAGGCTCATTCCAATCCAAGTTCTTTACTTCATATCCTTTTTCAAGCAGGTCTTCCAAAAGATTCGTTCCAATAAAGCCCGAAGCACCTGTCAACAATATTTTTTCACTCATTTTATTTACCAACTTTCCTCATAAAAATATCAAATACAATATTAGAAATACGGTGTAACACATATCCGCTAACCACAGTAACCGAAACAATTAAAATCCAATTCAGTGGAAAGACATAATTCTTGAATAGATGAATCCACGGGAATTGAATGTAATAAATTTCCAGTGAACAGGAACTCACAAGAAATACCAGTTGTTTTATAACATTGTCCGGAAACTTCTGTACTTTCTCTTCCAATTCTCTGAAAAAGCAGAATATACAATAAGCAAAACCAACATAAATAATCGGAAGAAAAATCATCAAAAATGTTTCTACGTTTTGTTTTTCATATAGCTTTACTACAAAGAAGGCAAGCATAAAGATAAAAATGCCTCCTCCGTATAGCCATTTCATTCGTCCTTTGGTCTTTATTTTCAAACTATCATACTGCTTTCTAAGTTGAAAACCTACTAGCATTGAAATCAGCCAAATCGGGAGTGAGATAATATAAGGTGTTTCAATTCCAAACGTATCAGCAATTCGTAATGTTTCCAAGCTAAACACACCAACTCTGCTTTTTGTAACAAACATTGCCAAAAAAGATATTGCACCTAATATATTGACAATCCAAATTGATGACATACCCTTTTTTGCATATAAAAATTTGACAATCCAGTAATATACCAAATAGAGAATAATCATCGATGCACCAAACCATGATGCTGGAAAAATAAACTCTCTAAAAAACTGTCCTGCCGTTTCAATTTTCAGGTATCCAATAAATATTTCGATAAGCTTCAGGATCACTAACGGTATGTATAGACGTACAACTTTCTTTGTATACCACGATGTAAGTTTCGTATTCGGTTTAATATTCGCCAATAGAAAACCACTAATCATATAAAACAGTGCTAATCCAAAGCCTCCACCAAATGACAATAGATCTGTTGGATAAACACCCTTAAAATGCGAGTTAGCAATAAGCATGGTCGCTATTGCTCTTATAACTTCTATAAATTGAATCATCTTAATCGCTATCTCCGAAATATACTAATCAGGTTCCTCCAGCCCTTTTGCGCTACCAATGGAACAGCTACTCCAGCCATTCCGTATATCAACCACCACAAACCAGCATCTGTTAATACCGGAAATGCAGCGGCACAAAAAAACGGTATATGCTTCCATGCAACTATTCCATATGAAACCAGTTTAAAACTCAAGAAGTGTCCAATCATGATTGCCATACTGTGTTTACCAATATAGCTTAGCCCCCCCCCCGATTCTAGGGAGATAATTATCTATATAGCGTGACATTCCATACAGGAAACACATTCCGGCAAATGAACAGCACAGATAAAATATAGGATTAACAATTTCCAATTTATCCAATGCTATCGTTCCAATTCGATTGCAAAGTATTAAGATAATCACTCCGACTACAGCCATGGCACCTGCGGAACTGAGTTTAATATTTTGCAATTTTCTGAACAAATAACCTCCGCAATATAGGCAAAAAACAATAAGTACTCTTGTCATTCCTCCAAGACTAATGTTTCGCATTGCCGCCATATATCCAAATGCTAAAAAGATTGCTGACACAACCACTTGAACTGTCAGCCTCTTTTTCTCTTCTAATCCGCAAAAATGTTTTAAGCAAAAGTCTATCACACAGTATAGAATGGACACCAAAAACAATGTTTTAAAGAACCAAAATGTCCCCGCCAACTGAGCATTTCCGGAAAACACAACCGTTTTCAATATGTTTTTCAGCATATCGCTCAAGCCCAAAATGGAATGTACTGAAGCATACGGGGCCGCCACATATTGATATATTCCCGTATTATTAGTTAAAACTCCAACCCGTATAAATAAGTTATTCAGCAATGTAAACACACTTATCCCTACTGCAAATGGAACCCATAACGTAACGATTTTCCTTTTTGTGAAATGTAACACAGATTGAAGTGTTTCGCTTGACTTCTCCGAATAAAAGTAGCCACTTGCAATAAAGAAAACTGCCATATGAAACAAATATATAAAGGAATTTCCAGGCACTCTTGTGTGACCGATGACCACAAGAATAATTGCAATTCCTTTTAATATGTCTATCTCTGGGATTCGCTTTTTACTACTATTTTCTTGCATTCATTACCTCTCGCTTTATAATCATAGCTTCAGAATTTCTTCTGCGTATTTTCTCACCGATACATTTCTCGTCAGGTTCTTTTCCAGATTCTCGCGACCTCTGGCTCCCATTGCCTTTAACTCACTATTTCCGGCGTTCTCAATGAACCAGCGAATGTTTTCCTCAACCTTGTCATACTCACCCGGCTCACAACAAAGACCACCGTGTGTATCCTCAATTAAGCAGCGGACCTCTGAACCTGACTCCAGAACCCCTAAAATTGGCTTCGAAGCGGCCATTATGCCGTATGCCTTCGATGGGCAGCTCACGCCTTTAATTCCTTTTGCATTCACACACCAATGAACATCACCGGCGTTCAAAGAGTAGATAAGGTCTGCCTTGTCCTGGTACGGAATGAAAGTCACATTGTCCATGTGATGCTGTTTTACATACAGCACTAGCTTATCCAACACGGAACCAGCACCAACAAATGCGAACACGACCTCTCGGCCATCGGCAGTCTTGGTACCCGGCTTGAACCGCTCCACGACCTCGATCAATTTTTCAAGGTCATAGTACAGACCGATATTGCCGGAATACATAATGACAAACTTGCCATCCAGCCCGTACTTTCTCTTGAAAGCCAAAACCTTCTCATTGTTTTCATCCAGCGGATAGATCTCGTTCTCATCGATCCAGTTGTTGATCATAACGGTCTTGGGCACTTTCTTCCCCTTAAATCTTTCTTCCACCGTTTCCACCAGATCGCGACCAACTGTGATAACAAGATCGCTGCGCTTGCAGCTGAACTTGTCAAACCACATCATGGCATCGGTCACCAGCTTGCTCTTGGTATAGCCAACAGCCAACACCTGCTCCGGGTTGAAGTCCTGAATGTTATAAATGTACTTAGCGTGCTTCACCCACTTGCCCCAGACGCCCAACAGACCGCCCAGAATAGGCGGCTGGGAAATGGAAAACACATAGTCCATCTTGCCGACCTTAAAAGTCGCGCCCATTGCTCCGAAGAAATAGGAAACAATATTCTTCACACGGCTTTTCTTATTGGTTTTACTGAACTCCGGTACTCTTATCCTTAAAACTTTTACGCCGTTGATTTCCTCTTCGTAGTACTTCTGCGTCTTGTATTTATCTTCGATAGTTCCTAAGTAACTCGGCACTACGCAGATGACCGTGATGTTAAACTTATCCAGCATGCCCTCCGCCAATTCACGGAGAATCTGCCCCGTTGACGCAGTATCTGGAATATAGTAATGAGCATAAATCAGGAGATTCTTCTTATTTGACATTCCGCTATATTCCTCTCACAAGTTTTTATATCTAACCGCCGATACTAATAGACCGGCAGGTTTTATCCATTTAAAACAGTGTATTCATCATCCATACTGGATGTTTTCCTACAACTGTGCTTATCATTTTCCTCACAGTGGTCGTTCTCACCCTACCACTGAAATTTTTATGTAGACCTGTCATAGGCAGGCTATCGTTTTTTCTTCAACTGAAATCTTATAGTAGACACCTTATGAGCAACTCACTTTGTTAAATCTGTACAGATTTATGCCTACTCTTTATTGCAACACGAACAAAAATCTGCCATCATCATCGAAGTGCTGTGTCTTATCGTCATAGCTCTTCCCACTACTTCTCCATCTATCCAAAGTGCTGACCTTTATTGTCATAACCGCTTAACCTAGCAACCATCTTCTGCTACCCCTCATGCCTTTCCTCCGGCGCATATTTATTCGCCATGTCCGTCTCTCCAACTATCAAAGTGTTAAGTTGTTGAGTAGACTCGTCTTAGTGTTGCAAACTTATTGAAATGCCCATTTTTGTAATAATCATACAAATGCAACTATCATTCTTGTTGCAACTTGCACAATGATTTAGTCATCTATTATGATGTCTACACGACAAAATATTAGTAGTTTCCGACCGTTACCCAACACCATAAGGGATAAATGCACATTGCAGACTAGACAACTCACTGCTTAGTATATGACTTAAATAGGTAAAATACGGCGTATATTCATGCAAAAATGGCTATATAAGGCCGGTTGGGAATGTGCTTTTTACGCCACCATACCCCATCAGACCGCAACTGATTTTGTTGAGTAGACATTAGCAGAATCCACAACCACAACAAAGACCGCATCGAAGTATGCAGTCTTTGCATTCAAAATTTCGTTCCTATTCAGTTTTCTCAGCCAGATATCATTCCTCCCTACATCGATCCT
>Ga0129311_1001511_pt1 | contig 16332 bp, 19 predicted proteins | sample Go1ome_FD_94435 | JGI IMG/M metagenome (GOLD analysis project Ga0129311, IMG submission 94435) | Western lowland gorrila individual fecal microbial communities from Wisconsin, USA - Go1022B metagenome | ecosystem: Host-associated > Mammals > Digestive system > Large intestine > Fecal | place... | reverse complement strand
GTGGCTTTGGCAGAATTTGAGACCTCATATGAGGTTCTGGTCGAGAATGGCTTTGAACAGAAGTCGACAGGAGATAATCCGGAAGAGATTGTAGCTTACAACACTGTGATAGTAGCCTTGTATAAGGCTTTGGGTGAACTCACATCCGAGAAACTGCGTGCTTGTAGGATGGTAGCAAATGGAGAATCACAAAGAAGCGTTGCAGAGGAACTTGGTATTCCCAGAAGAACACTGAGAGACCATAAAGATAGGGCAATGGCGGAACTGGAAAAAAAGATGAGACAGTTTAAGTAAATGGACAAGCCCTCGATGGTAGCACGATACCGTCGGGGGCTTGTTGTTTAATCTTTTTTATAGAATTGTGTTTCGTATCCATCGGCTCTAAGAAGCAAACCTTCAATCCAGTCGGGAGTTTTTCCCATCTGTTCGCAGATAGCCTTAAGGTCTGCGCTCAGTGGAGTTTCGATGATGAGTTCGTCATGGACATGGCCAACGATAAAGCAGTGGGAGAGAGTACGCATGGCATAACACAGGATATCACGACTGATTGCCTGCACAATATTCTCCACAAATTTGGGACCATAGCTTTCGATGCGTTCCCATTTTTTATTTGTTCCGACACCTTCGTAGCTGACGGATTCGCCACCAAACTTGTTCTCGCCAATCCTGGGTTTCACATAGCAGAGCCTCCTGCTGGATGGCAAAATAATGAATAACATTCCGCTCTGATATACAAATTTGATGCCGTGGGTTTCTGTGGCAGTTCTCTGCTTAATTGCCATCTTTACAGCATCGTCCACATCCCACCAAAGTTGAACAATGTTAGGGTTAGCAGCTCTCCATGAATTTACAAGAGGCTGGAGTTCTTCTTCTGCAAGTCCCATATCTAGCGCTCCCATAGAAGTCAAGGCACCGACGGAACCCCCGTATCCGAGGGCAAGTTCCGCTATCTTTCCCTTCTGACGAAGATGAGCGTTCTGTCCATGCTTTTCTACCGGAACATGGAACATAGCAGAAGCGGATGCACAGTAGATATCTCCATTGCTTTTAAAGACTTCCATTCGCCAATTCTCCTTTGCTAAAAAGGCAATTACCCTTGCTTCAATGGCAGAGAAGTCAGAAACACAAAATTTGTATCCCGGCTTTGGTATAAAGGCTGTTCTGATGAGCTGGGAGAGTGCATCAGGAACATCATCATAAAGGATATTCATAAACTCATAATCCCCGGATTTCACAATGCCTCGTGCTTCTTCCAAATCAGACATATGGTTTTGAGGTAGATTCTGTAACTGGATAATACGCCCTGCCCATCTGCCGGAACGATTGGCTCCGTAAAACTGGAACATTCCCCTGGCACGTCCATCGGCACATACGGAACTTTCCATAGCCTGATACTTTTTCACGGATGATTTTGCAAGCTGCTGACGGAGTTTCAGAACATTTGCCACATCGGAGGGAACCGTTTTAAGCAAGTCTACGATAGCTTTTTTGTCGAGGGATTCTGTTTCGATACCCTTTGATGAAAGCCATTTCTTCATCTGGGCTACAGAATTGGGGTTTTCCAGTTCTGTCTTGTCCTTCATAGTTCCCATGAGTCTTGCCTTGCTAAAAGCATCAAAGCGGATTGCATTTTTTACAACATCCATATCAAGCATAATACCGCGGTCGTTGATTTCCTGATCGATATGGTATTCCTCCCACACACTATCCGGTACAGGAAAACGGGATAATTTATGCTGAATGGACATTTCTACTTCAACGTCCCTTTTATTATATTTCTTGAAAAGTTCCCATTTCTCAGGTGCATCAGAAGGCATATTTCTTGTTCTGCCACCATTGGCTTTTGTGGGTTTGCATGGAACACAGAAATAGCGGATGAGATCTTTGCCTTCTTTGAGTTTCTGTTCTTCAAGACCAAGAATAGCACCAACGCCTTCAAGAGAAAGTGGCAGACCCATATAGGCTGACCATATCATAGAGCATTTCCATGATGACGGGTCGAGATAGTTGCCAACAGAGTCTTCCGGGATACTGTAGGATTTAAAATACTCTGGGTGATTTTTTTTGAGCCAATAAGAAAGGAAGATTCTCTCGAAGGCAGCATTGAATGCCCATTTTTCCACAGTATCATCCGTAAGTGCCTTGAGAATATATTCTGGGATTTCTTCGCCGCTTGCCACATCAATTACAATGGCAGGTTCTTTGTTGATGGAGTAGCCAAACAGTAATAATTCTGAATCGGGTGATTCAGCATACGGGTACACGCCATTTTTGATTGGGACGCTTGAATAGGTTTCAAGGTCAATAGAGATTGTTTTAATTACTTCTGGAATTTGCATAGATTGTCTCCTTTATAAAAAGGTGGCAGAGGAGTTGTCCCCTGCCACCCGGTGGTTAATTGTTACTATGGATTAAGAAAGAAAATCGTCATCATCTTCTGTAGCGAAATCTGACTCTGCGCTTGTCTTACCACCAAGAGGTTCGCCATCTCTGATCTTCTGCAGATTATTGAGACCACAGGCAATTCCTCTGTTGCCATTCACATTAAATGCGTAGAAACTGATGGATGCTCTGCCATAAACACCGGAGTAAACTTCACTTCTTTCAATGATAGGCTGTCTGTCTGCATCCACAATCCCCGGAGCGGTTGCAGAATTGGCATTGACAAAGTAGCATCCGGCATAGGCTTCGTCATCCGGCTTTTCGAGATCGCCATCTCTCAAAGGGTTTTTGATTGCAGAGAGAGGGGGTACTGTTTTGCCATTGCCCTTAAGCTTGGACTGACCTTCCTCGTATGCTGCCTGAATGGCTGCCTTAATCTTGTTAACAGTAGCGGTATCATCCTTGGGGATAATAAGAGAAACGGAATACTTAGGCTTTCCACCATCAATTGATTTGGGGTCCCACACATTTGCGTAGCTCCATCTGGTGTTAACACCTGTAATAACCTTGGTAGGGTTTGTAATAGTTGTCATTATTTTGTCCTCCTTATTCTTCTTTGAAATCTTCTTTGGCTATATTCAAGTTTGTAGCCTGCCATTCCTGGCAGTTAGCCTTAAATTTGCAAAACTTACAATGTTCTCCGGTGCGAAATTCGCCTTTTCCCTCGTATGCCAGCTTGGCGGTGGGGGATAGAACGGTATCCGCCCATATGAGGAGTTCTTCTTTTGCCATTGTGCAAGTAGAGATATTGTTCCTTCTTGGCTGGAAAACAGTCAGTTTAACTGTTTTGATGTCATAAATTCCATCATAGATATCTAGGCCACCAAGTGCGTAGCACATCATTTGTGGATTGTGTTCTGCTTCTACCAAGACTCCGAGACCATATTTGAAATCAATGATATGTAGAACATTATCTGCAACAATGAGGCAGTCCCCGGTACCGAAACCTTCTGGCCCCCATCTGGAAAAATCTAATCGTTGCTCTACCAGAACAATAGGATCTTTACAGAGTTTCTTTGCTTCCTCTAGTTGTTCCATAACATAATTTCTGTATTCTTCGGTGCAACTTTCCATTTCAGCATCGTAGAATTCAAGTTCTTCAGTCGGGTCTTGTCCGGCTTTCCCGAGTGCAGACAGAACCTTATATTCACAAAGTTCATGGGCATCTGTCCCTTGTTGGGCATAAGGGCTGGCTCTGTCCTCAATATTGGCACATAACCTTGCAGAGGGCGGACACGCTAGGATTCTGTGCATGGACGAGGCAGAGAGTAGTGCGTGTTTAGCCATTACCGACCACCTCCAACTCTGCTACAAGTTCCGGATATTTCTCTTCGGGAACCTTGGTCAGAGTACCGTCAGCAGAATACTTGGATACGATAGCCTTAACCTCTGCTTTGTATATGCCTTCATCAGCTTTCGCCTTTTGAGCAAGCAGGGCTCTGACTTCTTCCTTCGTATAGCTTTTGGATTCTGGTTCTGTTTCCGGTGTTGGTTCTTCCGTAGAAGATTCAGCAACCACAGATGGTGATTCCTCCATTGGCGGGAAATCATCCTCTGCGGAAGAGTAGATTTCGCTCAGTGCCAGGAAACTATCTGCAATCGTCTTCAATAAAGTGGCAATTTCTTTGTATTTCATTGGACATTCCCTCCTTTGACATTTGATTAGCTGTGATTTTCTTTGCAAGCAGTCTTGTAATGACGCTGATTGCTATCAGGACATCTGCCAGTTCTTGGTCCAAGTCAGTGTCACGGACAGCTTTTGCGTCAGTGGTCATATTGGTTGGCATTTCTAACACCACCTTTCTGAATTGTTTCTTTGTCCTTCACTATCCAATGGACATGCTGTGAAGTTTTGGGCGGGGCATTTTTGAAATTTTGTAATTCCCTTTGCCCTTCACTATCCAATGGACAGCTTGTTGAGATTTGGGCGGCAGATTTTTCAAAAAAGTAAAAACCCATTTTTTCATATAAAAAGGAAGAAACTCGTCCAGAGGGAAAAAATTCCCGCCCGATTTACAGATTCATGTCCATTGGATAGTGAAGGGATAAACCCATATCCCTACCAAAAAGCGAAAGAGGTGAGTCCGATGGGATAGGTTATAAAAATCAGGAAGGCTATCCGGATGTGGTACCGTATCAGGCATTTGCCAATATTGACCGGGAGCAGAAAAAGTTCAGACCGATGGTGTATATCTGTTCTCCCTTTAGCGGAGATGTTACAGGGAATACAGAGAAAGCCAGACGCTACAGCAGATACGCAGTGAATCAGGGGGCAATCCCCATAGCACCGCATTTACTGTTTCCTCAATTTATGGAAGAGGAAACGGAGCGGGAACTTGCCATGTTCATGGATATTGTGATTCTTTCCAAATGCAAAGAGTTATGGGTATTCGGAGATGAGCATTCCAAGGGGATGGAAACCGAGATTGCTTATGCAGAGAAAAAGAACATGACAATCAGATATTTTACAGACAAGGAGATTTCATTATGGAAAAAAGAAACAGTGAGATAAATTCGCACCATGATTGGCTGTGCCCTTTTATAGAGAAACCACAGGATGCATTTGAAGTAGGAGTGGGAGAAGACGGAAAGACCCGCATTTCCATTGACATACCGGAAGGCTGCTTCATGGAGGTTTCTACTGGTATTGGTCCCGATGGATGTCTGAGATTACAGATGGAAACGGATGCACCTGTCAAAGCCATGATGCACGAGTTGCTTTGCAACTTAATGATTTTGAATATGGAGGAATAGCAGATGGATTTGGTTTTATGTTTAGCCAAAACTTCTGGGGACAAGACGAACTGCCTCTACCCGACCAGGGTGGAGGTTTCGTCAGCGGAAGATATGGCAAAGGCTCTGGCATTCGACCATGTATGTGCAGAGTATGACAAGAACTATAGAAGTATCAGCAATTTCCAGAGTTCCAATGTAGTGGTGATGGATTGTGATAATGACCACAGCGAGGATCCTGCCGACTGGATCACTCCGGAAAAGTTGGACGAGTTGATGCCGGATATTGCATATGTGGTGGCTCCCTCAAGACACAACATGCTTCCAAAAGATGGGAAAGCAGCAAGACCCCGCTTTCATGTTTACTTCTATATTGAAGAAACAACGGATGTTGACTATTATACGGAACTCAAAAATGCCATCTATCAGACATTTCCGTTTTTTGATGGAAATGCACGGGATGCAGGCAGATTTATCTTTGGTACAGATGTGGAAGCAGATGATGTCATCTGGCACGATGGCTGGGTGATGATATCGGAAGAAGTAACCCTTACGGAAGAAGAGCAGGAACTTCCGACCACGAAGGGTCCCATTCTCGAGGGCAACCGTAATAATACCCTTTCCCGGTTTGCCGGGAGAGTTTTGAAACGGTACGGGGAGTGTGACAAAGCGAGAGACATTTTTTATGAAGAAGCTGCCAAATGCAATCCACCATTAGCAGATAGTGAATTGCAGACCATTTGGTTCTCAGCGTTGAAGTTCTTCAGAAAAAAGATTAGTGGCAGTAACGGATATGTACCTCCAGATCAGTACAACGATGACTTTGGTGGAGGAGTCGGTTCCCTTAGACCGGAAGACTACTCTGATATAGGACAGGCAAAGGCACTGGCAGAAGAATATGGGGATGAACTCCTATTTGCAGCGGCAACGGACTATATGCGCTTTGATGGAAAAGTGTGGGTAGAGGATAAGCAGATGGCTGTTGGAGCCTGTGTGGAATTCCTTGACCTGCAATTGCAGGATGCAAAGGATTATCTCGAAGCGGCAAAGAAGGCACTTATAGATGCCGGATATGATGAATCCACTGTTAATCAGGGGTCCAAGGCACTTGCAAAGGAAATCCAGTCGGCGCATCTTGGACTTTTCTATATGCTCGTGGGAGCAGAGAAGTATCTTGCTTTTTCCATGAAACGTAGAGATTACAAGTACATTACAGCAACGCTGAATGTGGCAAAGTCCATGCTCGGTGTAAAGGTATCAGACCTTGATAAGAACCCGAACCTGTTAAACACACCGAGTGGAACCTATGACCTTCAAAAAGGTATGGCAGGAGAACAGCCGCACGATTCCGCTGACCTTATTACCAAAATCACAGAATGCTCTCCGGGAGATGAAGGAATGGATATCTGGCTCGAGGCACTTGATACCTTCTTTTGCGGTGATGCAGAACTGATTGAATATGTGCAGAAGGTTATAGGTCTTGCGGCAATCGGCAAGGTGTATTCGGAGTTCATCATCATTGCATATGGTGACGGGGCAAATGGAAAGAGTACCTTTTGGAATACCATTGCCCGTGTGCTTGGCAGCTATGCAGGTAAGATTTCTTCTGACATTCTCACGATGGGAAACAAGGTAAATGCCCAGCCAGAGATGGCAGAACTGAAAGGCAAGCGTCTCATCATTGCATCCGAGATGCAGGAAGGTGTGCGCCTTAATACCGCTATGGTAAAGCAGCTTTGTTCCACGGATGAGATACAGGCCTGCAAAAAATATCGTGATCCTTTCCACTTCGTTCCTTCCCATCAAGTCACACTTTACACGAATCACCTGCCTAAAGTGGGAGCCAATGATGATGGTATCTGGAGAAGACTTAAGGTGATTCCTTTCAATGCAAAAATTCAGGGGAACTCGGACATTAAGAACTACGCAGATTATCTGTATGAGAATGCGGGTCCTGCCATCATGAAATGGATTATCGAAGGAGCAGAGAAGGTATGCAAATCAGATCATAAGGTGGATGACCCGAAGTGTGTGAAAGATGCCGTGGCTGCTTATCGAGAGGACAATGACTGGCTTGGCCATTTTATTTCAGACTGCTGTGAAGTGGATGCGTCCTATGAGGAAAAGTCGGGAGAATTATATCAGCAGTATCGTGCTTACTGCATTCAGAATGGCGAGTATACCCGTAGCACAACAGACTTTTATACAGCAACTGACAAAGCAGGGTTCTTAAGACATAAGACCAATAAAGGCATTATGGTGCAGGGCGTGAAACTCAAATCCGGAAGTGATTTCATTTAAGCGTGCAGGTCGTGCAGGTCATTTCAGAAAGTGTTTTTTATGAAGTGAAACTTGTGCAGGTCATTTCCATAAAAATTATAAAATCTGAAAACCCCCTATTTTCCTATATAGTGCAGGTCGTGAAGGTCATTTACAAAAGTAGCCTATATAGGAAAAAAAGAGGGGTAAAAAAGCCCTATAGAGAGGTTTGGGTAAAGACCTACACGACCTGCACTTTACAAATTTTGATGGGAGGTTTGCCATGAGAGAAAAGACTATCGAAGCAAAGCTAGTCAGCGAAGTAAAAAAGCGTGGTGGCATCTGTCCTAAGTGGGTCTGTCCATCCTTTGATGGGATGCCAGACCGATTGGTTTTTCTACCGGGGAGGCATTTCGGATTGGTGGAAGTCAAAGCACCGGGCGAAAAACCGAGACCTTTGCAGGTGTCCAGACACAAGCTGTTACAGAGATTAGGCTTTAAGGTGTATATCCTTGATGCACAAGAAAAAATAGGAGGTATCCTTGATGAGATTCAAACCGCATGATTATCAAAGGTATGCAATAGAGTTTATAGAAAACCACCCGATAGCAGCAATCCTGCTTGATATGGGAATGGGAAAGACAGCCATAACGCTTATGGCGGTTGAGTATCTGATGTATGAAATGTTCGTGATTTATAAGGTCCTTGTGGTGTGTCCACTACGTGTCACCCGTACATGGAAAGATGAAATGGAAAAGTGGGAGCAGCTTCGTGGGACAAGGTATTCCGTGGTAACAGGCACAGCAGCACAGCGGAAGAAGGCACTTAAAGCAGATGCAGATATTTATATCATAAATCGTGAGAATGTGCCCTGGCTCGTTGATAAATGTGATATCCCATTTCAGTTTGACATGATTGTTGTTGATGAACTGTCATCTTTTAAGAACCATCAGACTGCAAGGCATAAAGCCATGATGAAGGTTCGCCCGTTCATTAAGAGAATTGTTGGTCTTACAGGCACACCCGCCAGTCAGGGGTTAATGGATCTGTTTGCAGAGTTCAAAGTGCTTGATATGGGAGAGAGGCTTGGAAGGTTTATCGGTCAGTACCGACTGAACTATTTTAAGCCGGATAAGGTGAACGGTCCTATTGTCTACAGTTATAAACTTCTTCCGGGAGCGGAGGAGAGAATCTACGAAAAGATACAGGATATCACCATATCCATGAAGGCAGTGGATTTCCTTGATATGCCAGAACTGATAAGCAATGAATATCCGGTGTATCTGGATGCGGGTGAGATGCAGAAGTATGAAGAGATGAAAAAGGATCTGATTCTTTCTACCCCGGAACATGAAGTGACAGCTGCCAATGCAGCATCCCTTGTAAACAAGCTGTCGCAGATGGCGAATGGTGCAGTCTACACGGATGATAAGAATGTAATCACTTTTCATGATAAAAAGCTGGATGCTCTGGAGGATGTTATTGAATCGGCAAACGGGAAACCACTTCTTGTGGCATATTGGTTCAAGCATGATTACACAAGAATCGTAGAACGCCTTCAAAAAATCGGAGTCGATTATATGAAGATAGATACTGAGGAGAGTATCACGAAATGGAATAACGGAGAGATTCCGGTAGCTTTGATTCATCCGGCATCAGCTGGACACGGACTGAATTTACAGCAGGGTGGAAACACAATGGTATGGTTTGGAATTACATGGTCACTGGAACTGTATCAGCAGTGTGTCTGCAGGTTATACAGACAGGGACAGAATGAGAGAACGGTAACCATTATCCACCTGATTTCTAAAGGAACTATCGATGAGAAAATCATGAAAGCATTATCCGAGAAGGATAATACACAGAGTTCTCTCATTGATGCCGTCAAAGCGGAAATATAGTCAATCATGGTCAATCCAAGGGAATAAAACTATTTCGGAGGAAAAAGCCTATGAATCCATATGAGAACCTAGCCAATGCCGTGGTACTGCAGGCAGTTAAGGATTATCGGGATGCTGCAGGGAAGTTATCCCGTGGGAAAAAGAATATCATGGCAGAGCAGAGAAAGACAGAGTGCGAGACTTTCTTCAAATCCCATTATTTTAATGTTTTTACAGATCTTGATGGGAATGCACTGCTTTCTCAATTGGAAAAGGAGGTGGAGGCATGACAGTAAAAGAATACTTGGGTCAGGCATACCTTTTAAACCAGCGGATTAAATCGGACACCATCGAACTGGAGGAACTTCGTATTATGGCACAGACGATTTCCTCCCCCGGATTCGAGGAGCATTATAATGCAACCAAGAACACAGATGCCCCCTACATCATGACCCTTGAGAAGATGTCAGATATGGAAGGGAAAATACTTAAAGAGATGAAGCTGTTACTGGAACTGAAAGAGCAGATTAGGGAAATCATCAGTCAGGTGGATAAGCCAGAGCATCAGATGGTTTTAAAGTACCGATACATCCACAACCTGTCATGGACAAAAATCGGGGACAAGCTGTGTGCGGATGGAAGGACAGTACAGCGGTGGCATAAGCAGGCACTGGCAAAAATAGTCCTTCCAGAAAATGTAATAAATCTGAAAGTTGTCATGGTTTGTCATTAGTTGTCATGGTTGCCTTTGTGATATTGTAGAATCAGCAAAAAGGATAAAGAACGAGGCAGGCAGAAGCCTTCATTGTGATACCAACACAGTGAGGGCTTTTATTATGCCTAAGTTTAAGGATGGTGATAGGAATGCCTTCATGGCCAAAACACCCCTGTGCCTTTCAAGGGTGTCCGGTTCTGGTTGATAAGAGTAAGAGGTTTTGTCCGGAACATGAAAAGCAGAGGAATAGGGAGTACGAGAAGTACGGCAGAAAATATGATGCAAAGAAACGATACAACAACAGTTGGTCAAGGATATCAGCTAAGTATCGTAAGGAACATCCTCTCTGTGAGATTTGTTTTGCAGAAGGGAGAGCTGTTCCGTCAGTTCTGGTTCATCACAAAATTCCGATTGCTGAAGGAGGGACGAACAGGACAGAAAACCTACAGGCACTTTGCAGTAGTTGTCATGGAAAAATCCATGCAAGCCGTGGAGACAGGTGGCATGGAAGTCAGAGTGATTCTTATGAATAGGAATTATTAAGTGTAACAAAAAGGAAGAGCTTATCAGATGCCGCTGCTGTTCCTAGGAAACCCGTATGGCGTACGTCCGAAACGAGGCTGAGTTCACTCTTCCTGTAATTAAAATAACACAATCTGTGCAATGCGTAAAGGGTGGGGGTATCCAAATCTCTACAGCCTAGGGGCCGTGGGAACGGGCGCAGGGCCTTGCGTGAACAAAAGGCATAATCAAAGGGGGAATAAGGACCCCAGAGCAATTTCAAAGAAAAATGAGGTGATGCACTTGGCGAAAGATGGGACTGTCCGTGGAGGACAACGCACCGGATCCGGCAGAAAGCCAAAGGCTTTGGCAGATAAAATTGCGGCCGGAAATCCAGGAGGAAGAAAACTCACGGTGGTGGACTTTTCTGATACAGCAGATTTGTCCGGAGTGGAAATGCCGGAACCCAGTGAGTACTTAAAGGAAACGCAGAAGGACGGAGAGGAATTTGAGGCGGCTGCAATCTATAAAAAGACATGGTTGTGGCTTAAGGAGAGAGGTTGTGAAAAACTAATCAGTCAGGAACAGCTAGAGCAGTATGCCGTGGCTGTATCCAGATGGATTCAGTGTGAGCGAGCTATCACGCAGTATGGCTTTTTGGCAAAGCATCCTACAACCGGAGCAGCCTGTTCCAGTCCTTATATTTCCATTTCACAGCAATACCAGAAACAGGCATCTGCCATATGGTATTCGATTTTCCAAGTAGTGAAAGAAAACTGCAGTAGTGAATATACGGGAGCGAGTCCACAGGAGGATATCATGGAACAGCTTCTTAGAACAGGGAGGAAGAGAAATGGTTGAGGTAAATATGGCATATGTGCTGGGGAGACTGGAAGTAATGAAGCGATATCTTTCCACCCAGGAATACAAAACTATCCGGGGACAAATCAATGCCGGAGATGTGGAAGGTGCAAAGAGAGGTCTGGACAGACTGCTTAAGAAGCGGGGGATTGAAGGATGATTACAACAACAGAATTTGAAATCATAGAAACATCAAAATTGATACCATATCAGAATAATGCCAGAACCCATTCTCAGGAGCAGATACTGAAACTGCGTTCATCCATGAGGGAGTTCGGTTTTATTAACCCTATTCTGATAGACCGACAGTTTAATGTGATTGCAGGTCATGGAAGACTGATGGCGGCAAAGGAAGAGGGACTTAGCAAGGTGCCTTGCGTGTTTGTAGACCATCTGACAGAAGCACAGAAGAAAGCCTATATTCTGGCAGACAACCGGATGGCAATGGATGCAGGCTGGGATGATGCCCTTTTGAAAGTAGAATTAGAAGCCTTGCAGGGATATGATTTTGATGTGTCCCTAACAGGTTTTGAAGAACAGGAGATTGCAGACCTTTTCGCACCGGATGCTACGGATGCAAAAGAAGATGAGTTCGATGTGGATGAAGAACTGGCAAAGCCATGCTTTTCCAAAGCCGGGGATATCTGGCATCTTGGACGGCATCGGGTTATCTGTGGGGATTCCACCCTGGCAGATACCTACGACTTACTGCTTGGGGAAGTGAAGGCAAATCTGGTCTGCACGGATCCCCCGTACTTTGTAGCACTTGAAAATGCATCCGGAAAAATCACGAATGATGACCTAAATGATAAAGAAGGCTATGAATTTCTTATGAAGGCATTTACTCAGTTCCATGACCACATGGCGGTAGATGCCTCAATTTATGTATTTTATGCAACCATGAAAACAAGAGTGTTCTGTGATGCCTATGAAGATGCCGGATTCAAACTTGGGGCGGGGCTTATGTGGAAAAAGCCAAGGGCACCGCTTATGAGAACCGACTGGAAATTCAACGGGGAGCCAATTTTATGGGGCTGGCGTAAAGACGGGCGTCACATCTGGTATGGTGACCAGAAACAGAAATCCATCTTTGAATTTGATGGAATCAAGAATTCCAAGGAAGATGGCTTCGGACATCCTTCCAGTAAGCCGGTTCCTTTGATTGCCTATTTGATACAGCAGTGTACACAGGCAAACGGTGTAGTCCTTGACGGTTTCCTTGGTTCTGCATCTACTCTGATTGCCTGTGAGCAGATTGACAGAACCTGCTATGGAATTGAACTGGAACCGAAATTTGTGGATGTAGCAGTAAAGAGATATCTGGAATTCAAAAATCAGGATAGCAGGGATGTGTATGTCATCCGCGATGGAGTACAGATCAGCTATGAAGATGCAGTGAAAGGATTGGAGGATGCCGATGGAACAACAGAATAATGAATGCTTAACCCTCGGCAGCCTTTTTGATGGTTCCGGGGGTTTTCCATTGGGAGGTGTTCTTGCAGGAATCACTCCTATATGGGCATCGGAGATTGAGCCATTTCCGGTAAGGGTTACCACGGTACGATTTCCTAACATGAAACATTATGGTGATATATCCACACTTAAGGGTTCAGAGTTAGAACCCGTAAATATCATCACCTTTGGCAGTCCCTGCCAAGACATGAGCGTGGCGGGAAAAAGGGAAGGACTGGGAGGCAATCGTTCCAGTCTTTTTTATGAAGCAATCAGAATTATCAAAGAGATGAGGGAGGCTACCAATGGAAAATATCCAAGATACATTGTCTGGGAGAATGTCCCAGGAGCATTCTCTTCCAACAGGGGAGAGGACTTCAAGGCAGTCCTTACTGAAATCTGCAAAGTCAAAGAAGAGCAAGTGTCTGTTCCTAAACCTTCAAAATGGGAAAATGCAGGACGCATCATGGGAGACAGTTTCAGTGTCGCATGGCGGCTCCTCGATGCTCAGTATTGGGGTGTTCCCCAGAGAAGACAACGTATCTACCTTGTCGCAGATTTTGATGGATGGAGTGCCGGAAAAATATTATTTGAGTCAGAAGGCATGTCTAGGTATTCTGCGCAGGGCTTCCAGTCGTGGCAAAACACTGCCTGTCGTACTGCAGAAGGCTTTGGAGAGGCAGGCAAAGCAGACAGCTTAATGTTTGAGAACCACTCACAGGACAGCAGATACACAGGTCCCCTTGAGGTTTCGCAGACCATTCTTTCCACCTTCGGGACAGGGGGAAACAATCAGCCTTTTGTGGTACAGACACCGAAAACTTTAAAAATCCGGTGTGGCTGTGAGGGCGGTGGCAAGGGTGCCCTAATACAGGATGACCTGTCCGCCACACTTAGCACCAACAACGACCAGACATTATTCCAGCCGAGAGCCTTTGGTGTGTGTTCCAAGAACAGTAACTCCATGAAGTCAGATAATCCGAACAGCGGATTTTATGAAGCAGATACAGCAAGATGCCTTGACGGAAATGGTGGGAATCCTACCTGTAATCAAGGTGGCATTGCTGTTATTGAAGGAAATGGCAGCCGTCCTTCCCATAGGGGAGACGGTTATAAGGAATCCGATGTGATGTATACCTTAAATGCCACAGAACAGCATGCGGTTGCCTTTGCAGATGTCCATGCCACGCTTTCTGCAAACGATGGTCCCAAGGGTCCATCCAGTCAGATGATGAAGAATCCGGAAGAGAACTTTGTGGGAGAGCCATCCTATGGGATTGGCAGGCCTGCCATGAGTCAGGGGTTCCAAGCCAGACTGAGTTTTCAGGTTGAAGAGGAAGTGGAACCGACTCTTGTTGCAGCCGGAGCAAGCGGGGTGGCACATCCAAAGTATTCATCCTCCAAGGCATCTTTCTTTACAGAAGCGAATGAGGAGTGTGCCAATACTTTAGTGGCTACAGATTACAAGGATCCACCGATTGTGAATGATGAAACGGAAATGGATTATATCGTCCGGAGGCTGACACCTACAGAATGTGCAAGACTGCAGGGATTTCCGGATTGGTGGTGTGATGGACTGGAAACCCCGGAGCCTACCGATGAGGACATTGCAAAGTGGAGAGAGGTCTTTGAAATTCATGCAAGAGCAATCGGAAATGCTGCAAAGCCTAAAACCGATGCCCAGATAAAAAAGTGGTTACAGAATCCGAAGAGTGACTCTGCAGAATATAAAATGTGGGGCAATGGAGTGGCACTTCCGAATGTATTCTTCGTGCTTTCGGGAATTAAATATTATGCGGATTTATCACAGAATTAGCTTGCTATTATGTGCCTTCTGAGTGATATATGTACATACCAAAAAATCACAAGGAGGTACAAACATGGTACTACATTTCAATGTAACAAAGGACAAACGAAAAGCTATGGTTCAGGCAATTGAGAAGGAACTCGGAGGCAAAGCAAAATACCTCGGAGTTCCTTCATGCGCCTACGAAATTGGAAACTTTACGGTAGGAAAGAATGGCGAATTGGAATTCGGAGATTTTGATAATCTTGATGAGGTCGCACCCATTGTTGATGCCTGCGTTTTGGCAACAGGGGTCAGCCCGGCAGAATGGAATAACAATGAAAAGGGGGCAGAAGAATCCAACAGTGAGCCAAATAAAGGGGCAGAAACGGGCGAGAGCCTTGGACTTACGGTTTCCATACCACTTGAAAAAGTGGACATGGGAAACTTAATAAGCCTTCTTGAAGCAAAAGGAGAACTGATAAAGAAAGCCTTGGGAATCGAGAATGTTCACATTGAAGAAAAAGACGAGGTTGTAAACTTCCCTTGGTTTGAAGAGGTAAAGCCGGAAGAGGCACTTGCCTACACTAAATTCATATCAGCCATTTGCGAGATGAGTAAAAAGCAGAAGAGAGTTACTGCAAAGCCAAAGGAAAACGAGAATGAGAAATATGCATTCAGATGTTTCCTTTTAAGACTTGGGTTCATCGGGGATAAATTCAAGGCAGACAGAAAAATACTTCTTTCAAAACTGGATGGCTCATCTGCATTTAAGGCAGGAGCGAAGAAAGGGGGTGAGCAGTAATGTTTTTTCCACCAAGAGATATCGTAGAACGGGTGAAAAAGGAATATCCCTCCGGTACAAGAGTAGAACTGATCGAACTGAATGATCCTTACCGACATTTTGATGCGGGTCTTAAGGGAACGGTCAGCTGTGTGGATGACACAGGCACCATCCATGTGGATTGGGATAATGGCTGCCACCTTGGGATTGTGTATGGCGAGGACGCATGCCGGAAACTGGACTGCGTAAAAACCATTTGTTATGGGGAAGAAAAAGTGTGGGATAACCGTGACGAGGCATCAGCATTTTTCCTTAAGGGAATGTCAATGTCAGAGGGCAGTGAGCAGTCCAGATATACCAAGATTTATACAGAGATTATGATGGGAATGGCTGTCTGTACCGATGAAGAGTAGCCATCATAATATACACAATTTCCCACCCAGATCCTTGTGTAGTAATCGTATTCCAATATGTGTGTATGTACGGTAATGTACACATACCGCAAGGGAATATGAGAAAAGAGGATTTGAACATGAGCGAAAAAACAGCCAGACAGATTGCAGAAATGAAAAAGCAGACCATTGGGGTTGAAGTTGAAATGAACAACATTACAAGGGATAAGGCAGCGAAGATTGCGGCTAAGTTCTTTGGAACAGGACGCTACGAAAACACAGCCGGAAGGAACGGATACTACACTTGGTCAGCTTGGGACGAACAGGGAAGAGAATGGAAGTTCCAAAGGGATGTGAGCATTGCCGGATGCGACAGCGAAAAATGCGAACTGGTGACTCCGATTCTAACCTACACCGACATAGAAATTTTACAGGAACTTGTAAGACGGCTTAGACATGCCGGAGCAAAAAGTGATGCGACAAGAGGATGTGGAGTACACATTCACATTGGAGCCAAAGGGCATACG
>Ga0129311_1001510_pt1 | contig 16334 bp, 2 predicted proteins | sample Go1ome_FD_94435 | JGI IMG/M metagenome (GOLD analysis project Ga0129311, IMG submission 94435) | Western lowland gorrila individual fecal microbial communities from Wisconsin, USA - Go1022B metagenome | ecosystem: Host-associated > Mammals > Digestive system > Large intestine > Fecal | place... | reverse complement strand
AGAGATAATCTGACAGGCGGTAAGACATATTATGCAGGATTTTATGGTTCACGTGGATATTGGGATGATGATGACAATTATCATGATGAATATACATGGAAGACTGATGTTTCGTTTATTCCGGCTGTGAAGACTATCTCAGCAGTATCTGAGAAGGCAGAGGTGGCCAGCGGAACAGATGCTGTTTGTGCTACAGTTGATATCACATATGTAAACGGTGATACAGAGAAACAGGAGCATATAACAGGTAGCTTTACCACAGATAAAGGCCAGAGTATAACAGTCACATGTGAATCGGGTGATAGGGAATATGATTCCGATGAACTTCCGATAGGAACGGCAACGGTCATTTTTACTGCTGCAAACGGAGTGACAGGAAAATATAATATAGAAGTAAAGAGTATTGCTGATATGGATATACCGGAGCTTAAGGCAGGTACGAATAAAATTATCAGTGGACAGAATTATAAAGACAAAAACTACTATAAGTTCACTATGCCACATGATGGTAAGATAGTATTATCCCCTGTACGTTATTACGCAATATACGAGATATCAGAGGCTGGGTCTCCGGTCAATGTGGATAATCAGGATGATCTTAAGGGAAACAAGACGTACTATATAGGCCTTTATGGTGGAAGAAGTGTATATGATGATGACGATGATGACTGGAGTGACATCTATACATGGGATACAGAAGTATCATTTCCTTCAGCAGTAAAGAAAATCGAAGTCACACCGGAAAAGACGGAAGCTATATACGGATCATCTCCAGCTTTGGCAACAGTTGACATAACATTTGCGGATAACAGTAAAGAGACATTCCGTCATGTATCTGACAGATTTTATACAGATAACAGTTTTTGTATTGACGTCAAATATAAGGTAGGAGACACCGAATATGATTACTGGAGATCTTTACCAATAGGTAAAGTTACAGTTATAATTCAGGCACCAAATGGTGTTAAGGCAGAGTATCAGACAGAGATCAAAAATGCCAATGATTATAAGTATAAGGAACTCAAGACAGGCTCCAATGACATTACAGTTGGAACAGATTCTTATAATCAGGAATATTATAAATTCACCATGCCTTATGGCGGAAAAATTAATATAAGCAGCAATGAAGATAATAAATATGTTTATTCCAGCATATATGATATAGATACTGCTGGATCGCTTCAGGAATTGTCAAATAAAAATCTCGAAGAAGGACATACATATTATGTGGGATTATATGGCGATGAGGATTACTTGGATGGGGACTATACATGCTCTGCTGATGTCTCAGTTGTCCCAGCCATAAAGAGCATCAAGGCCACACCTAAGGAAACAGAGGTTATCAAGGGTCAGAAAGCTATATATGCAGATCTGGAGCTGACATATGTAGATGGAAGCACAGAGACTGTAAATGATGTTACTACTAATTTCTATACCAAAACATGGGATAAAATATCAATTACCTGCAAGTCCGGTAATAAGAAGTATAATGCACTTTACCTTCCTGTTGGAAAGGCAACGGTCACATACACAGCACCAAATGGCGTAAGTGCAAGCTATGATATTGAAGTCAAGAGCGTTGATGATATGAAGCTTACAGCACTTGCAGTTGGAAACAACAGCATAGAAAGTGGAATTGATAAGAATCACAGCAAATTCTACACATTTACTGCAACGAGTGATGGCGCTTTACAGATAAGCAAGTACAAGAACTTTGTAGTATATGAGTTGGATGAGGACGGTGATTTTCAGGTAACTGATGAAGAAAATCTTAAAGCTGGAAAAACTTATTATATTGCATTCTATGGCAAACTATATGATAAGACAGCTGGTGAGTATATATATGCATGGAATACGGATGTATCATTTGTATCGGCTATAGATACGATGACGGCTAAATCAAACATAACAGATGCAGTGTATGGTGAGAATCCTGTTAATGCATCAGTAGGTATCACATATAAGGACAAGACAACTGAGAATATTCCGGTGGCTACAGCTACGGATGCATTCAGAACTCAGAATGGACAGAAGATTACAGTAACATGTAAGTCCGGAGAAAGTATATATGATTATTATGATCTTCCAATAGGTACAGCAACCATCATATTCAGTTCATCAAATGGAGTTAAGGCTCAGTACGATGTAAATATCAAAAAGTTGTCTGATGTGGCTATTGGTGAACTTAAGCTTGGTTCAAACGATATAGATGTAAGCGACAGAACTGCCGGATATGCATATTACAAGTTCACACCGGATGAGACAGCGAGGTATACATTTTCATCGGTAAATGAGATGTCAATATACAGAGAAGAGGTTGATAGTGATGGAATATATACCACCAGGTATGTTGGCGGTCCGGACTCAAAGCTTGAGAAGGGCGTAACATATGTAATCAACCTTTATAATGGTGGTGTTGATAAGTGGGGAGATATTCAGTATAAGTGGACACTTGATATCAGCCTGCCTGAATCGGGAAAGATATACGATCCGGCCAGCTGGAAACTTAAAGCTGCTGCAGACGATATATATTTCATGACAGATGAGGACAGCGATAATGTAATAAATACTCTGGCTGAAAAGGCAGCAGTTCAAATTACATATAGTAATAACAGCACGCAGATACTTTCGTTGAACAGAAGAACTGATACTTATGGCAACAGACTGACTTACAGTTATTACAAGTACAATGACGAGACAGCAGCTTATGATAAGTTAAGATATCTTCCATATAGCATGGAAAAAGGAAAGTACAAACTGGTAGAGACTCTCTGTACAGAAGAAGGGGATGCTATTAACACCCTTGGGGATATAGAGGTGTTATTTGAGGTCAAGGGTGTTCTGGATCTTGTAAATGGAGATTGGGATATAAGCAAGGAACTTTCCATTACAAACGATAAGAACATATATGTATACAGACTGACCAATATTGGTGCTGCAGAATCACTCACATTCAAGTCCAATACAACATTGAATGGCATGAGCCTGTATGATGAGAATGGCGAGTATGTAAGCATGGATAAGTATTTCTCAGCAGTATATGATTGCGCATACAGTGTGGATATCGCTGCCGACAAGACATATTACCTGCTCGTTAAGCCTTCTGAATCAAGTCCACTCAGCAAGATCACAGCGGTGCAGAATAATCAGGTAACAGGACTTGCGGCTACAGTTACACAGGATGAATACTGGTGCGAAATAGATCCTGTAGATCCGGATGGTATTACTACAGTGATCACATATGCGGATGGTACCCAGAAGACAGTCACCGGAACAGGTTCCGGCGTTAATCTGTCGATAAAAAATATTGGAGCCAATAATTATGCATCTATTGGTTCATGCATAGGAACTGCAGGTGAATATGCGATTACTCCAAGTGCTCCTAACATGAGCAAAGACTGTGATGTGAAAACAGCGGTAATAACAGCAAAGGCATTTGATGTAAATAAGCTTACTGAGTTTGATACGACCAATAAGCTTACGGTGAGCAATCCGTCTGATAAAATGCAGACACAGTTATATGTTCTTAAATCATCTGGCAAGCAGTATCTGAATTTTGATATAGATGGCGGTGTTGATGTCAGAGTGTATGAGTATGTAGGCTTTGACGATGGTTTTGACAGAGTCGGCTCGGAATACAGAGGATACCAGCTGTACAAAGGCTATACATATGTGATTGCTGTAGATGTCCAGGCAAATGGAAGTGCTGAGATAGCTGCAACATTAGAGAACAATGAATCAAGTGTTGTAGATGGAGGTACACTTGTAGTTGGCAAGGATGTTGATGTAAATATCGATAATGCCGGAAACGTTGTAAAGTATGAATTCACTCCGGAGGAGAGCGCAACATACATTTTCCAGAGTAGTGGAAACTATGATACATATGGAATATTGTGTGACAGCGATGAAAATGAGATATTATACAATGATGATGGTGGAGAAAGCAGTAATTTTAAAATTACAAGAAGCCTTACAGGTGGAAAAAAGTATATTTACAAGGTAAGAATGTACAGCTCCGACAGAACAGGAAGCTTCACAGTGAGACTTGATAAGGTTGAAAAGAAGAAAGTTAAGAGCGCAGTAGTTGATGAAGAAGAAAGCTATATTGAAAGTGATGGAGACTTTTATGGTTATATTGATGTTGTATATGATGATGGAGCCACAGACAGCATAAAAGCATCTGCTGATTCATTCAGTGATGTATATGGCAACAGATATCAGTTAACAGTGACCACATCTGAGGAATCAGGAGAAAAGACAGCACTTGTAGAACTTCGATATAAAAGCTTTGACTCCGACGAATGGAATTATGTTGATGGAGTAAAGTTTAAACTTGGCACAGCACGCAGAGATACATGGGATGGTGAGCTGAAAGAGGGCGTAGCCTTCGAGAAGACTATGGATTCCACATGTTCAGGACGCTTTAAGTTTGTTCCGGAGACCAGTGGTTCATACATAGTTACTGTGGATAATTCAACACCTTATGATATAAATGTCAAAAATGTTGATGATGATTGTTATGTGGACATGACTTCAGGGGCTTATGTGCTCAAGGCTGGATATACATATTCAATAGAAATAGATCCTTCAGACTATGAGGGAACAATATCAATCCTTGTGGTTAAGCCACAGATCATCGATTCTGTGGAGATCACAGGCTATGATGCCAAGATTTATAACATAGGTGATGATGTATACAGCGAGAGACCAGTTAAGGCCGTAGTTAAGTATACAGATGGAACAACGGAGACGATCTCAGGTTCTACATCATTGAAGGATGGAAGAAGCGTAAGCTACGAGTGGAGCAAGGAAGATGCAGAAGGTGCCATGCTGAAGGTTACAGCGGGCGGCGTTACCGGATATAAGAAGATACCGTATACAAGCCTTGATGAGCTTGCGGCTACAGAATTTGTATCGGATGTTGCTACACTCAGCGCAGAGGGATCATATACATCTAATGATTGCAAGAATGTATACAAGGTAGTTATTCCTAAGGATGGTGTATACAGCGTAACCGGAGGAAGTGTAAGTGGCAGGATAGTACTTCACAGAGGAAATAACAGTGGAGTTACAATTAAACAAGGCAAAAAGTATTCACTCAAGAAGGGTGACATATGCTACATATGTATCTATTCAAATTATGAGTCAGATATAATGTTTGGATGTGTGGGCGACATCTCATGGGAGATCGTTACAGCACCTACATGTACAGAAAAAGGACTTAAGAGAACATGGAATGAACTTACAGAAGAGTATGAGACAGAAGAAATTCCAGCTCTTGGACACAAATTTACAGATGAATGGACAGTTAAGACTCCTGCAACTATGACGTCAGACGGAACTAAGGTTCTTGTATGTGACAGATGTGATGCAGAGAAGGAAGACAGTGCCCAGACAATAACCAGACTCAAGTCAGTGGCACTCTCAACAAGCCAGTACACATACGATGGAACAGCCAAGAGACCATCAGTTGTAGTGACAGATGCAGATGATAAGGTAGTTGGTGCTGAATATTATACAGTGTCCTACAAGAACAATGTGGAGGTTGGAACAGCTACAGCTACGATCACATTTGATGATGCTTATTCAGGAAGTGTTGATAAGACATATGAGATCGTAGACAGTGGACTTACATGGGAGATCACTACACCTCCGACATGTACTGATGATGGCCAGAAGAGAGCATACAACGAGGAGACAGGAGAGTATGAGTACGAGGTAATACCTGCAACCGGCCATACATACGGCGAGAAGTGGATAGTCAAGAAGGCTGCAACAACTGCTGAGGATGGACTCAGGATTCAGAAGTGTACAGTTTGTGGATATGAAGATACTGTAAATGCCCAGACTATAGCACAGATAAAGTCAATTGTTTTGGAGTACACAAGTGTTGCTGCTGATGGAACAGAGAAAAAACCGGCAGTTACGGTAATGGATACAAATGATACTGTTATTCCGGCAGCCAATTACACAGTTGCATACAAGGACAACAAGGAAGTTGGCGTTGCTACGGTTGAAGTTACATTTGCCGGTGATTATGCCGGAGAAGCTACGGCAACATTTGATATTGTAAGCAATGAGACAAGAGTAGTAGTTGTTGAGAAAGCTACATGTACGAAGGATGGTCTCAAGAGATATTACAATATCCAGACTGGAGAGATGGTCAAGGAAGAGAAGATATATGCATTCAACCATAACTTCTCTGGAATATACAGAACTAAGACCCCGGCTACAGCAGAAGCGGACGGTGTAAAGGTTGCTGTCTGCAGCAGATGTGGAGCTGAGGACAATACAAAGACACAGCCGATATACAAGATTGCATCGGTAACACTTGAGTATGAGAAATCTACATACACAGGTACAGAGAAGAGACCTGGCGTAATTGTAAAGGATTCACAGGGCAATGTGATAGATGCATCTAATTACTCGGTAGAGTATACGAACAACAAGAATGTGGGAACAGCCAACGCGGCAGTTACATTTGGCGGTGATTACTCAGGAACAGTTAACAAGACATTTGCAATTGTCGGAACAGATCTGAAGTGGGAGATAACAAAGGAACCTACATGTACAACAAAGGGTGAAAAGAGAACTCTTAACCCAATTACAGGTCTGTGGGAGTCACAGTTCATACCGGCCAAGGGACACAGTTTTGGAAGTGAGTGGAAGCTGAAAACAGCAGCCACAACCACATCAGACGGTAAGAGAGTCCACATCTGTGGAACATGTGGAGCTGAGGATCTGGCAAATGCACAGGCTATCAGCAGGATCAACACAGTGACTCTGGCATACAGCACAGTTACATACAACGGCAAGGATCAGAAGCCGGCAGTGACAGTTAAGGATGCACAGGGCAAGGTGGTTGCAGCAGCTAATTATACTGTTGCATACAAGAACAACAGAAATGCAGGAACAGCTACAGTGACAGTCACATTCAAGGGTGACTATACAGGAACTGTAACAAGAACATTTACGATCAAGGCAAAAGCTGTAAAGGTTGCATCAACTGCGATCAAGACCGTGGAGAATGTATCAGGCGGCGTGAAGCTCACATGGAAGAAGGCTTCCGGCGTGAACGGCTACTATGTATACAGACAGACGGGAAAGGGCAAGTTCGTGAAGGTCAAGACCATTAAGGGTGCATCATCACTGAGCTTCAAGGATACAGCGGCCAAGAAGAATGGAACTAAGTATACATATAAGGTATGTGCTTACAAGTCAGTTAGCGGCAAGACATATACCTCATCTTACAGTTCAGCAAAGGCAACATGCTATGTATCAGCACCAAAGTGCAAGAGCGTGTCAAATGTCAAGGGCAAGAAGATGAAGGTTGTATACAGCAAGAATGCAAAGGCAACCGGCTACCAGATCCAGTACTCAGTCAAGAGCTCATTCAAGGGTGCAAAGACTGTTAAGGTTAAGGGAGCCAAGAATGTGAACAAGGTTATAAGCAAGCTCGCAAAGGGCAAGAAGTATTATGTAAGAGTCAGGGGATACAAGGTATCCGGAGGCAAGACATATACTTCTGTATGGAGTGCAAAGAAAGCAGTTTCCATAAAGAAGTAACGGATAATCCGTGTAAAACATATAGATCCACCACACAGAGTTTTTATACTTTGTGTGGTGGATTTTTTGCTTTGTATGGAGACCTTAGTGGTTGCAAGGCTCATAACCAGGTGTTACTATAGAAACAGGAATTATGGACATTCATGATTAGGAGGGACATATGAGAAAGCTGAGAAAAACTATGGCGATCCTGCTGTCCATTGTGATGATGGGAACCATGCCGGGAGCGGTGTCATCTATCACAGTGTGCGGTGCACAGACCAGTGAGAGTGAGGACACGGCAACACTGGCTGCAGCAAGTGGATTGGGAGTTGCCAGTCATACACAGGAAGAGATAATAGAGCATATCAAGGACAGCGGAGCACTTATTACAGATGATACAGTGTATAAAACTGCATATTCTGATGAGGAGCCTTACAGTGCGGGAGAACTGGATGAGTCAACGCTCAACAGTGGTATTGCGATGCTCAACAATATCAGGTATATCGCAGGACTTAATTATGATGTGACGCTTGACGATGAGTTCAATAAGGAATGTCAGGCGGGAGCATTGATAGGCAAGATATATGGAACGATCGATCATCATCCACAGCAGCCTTCTGGCATGAGTGATGAGTTGTATCAGCTTGCATACAAAGGCTGCAGTGAGAGCAATATAGCCTGGGGATATTCAACGTTGAACAAGTGTATAGTTCTTGGATGGATGAGCGATGAAGACGACAGCAACATAAGCCGCGTTGGACACAGAGCATGGTGTCTGAATCCGACTATGGGTAAGACGGGATTTGGCGTGGTTGATAATTATTACAACATGCATTCATTTGACAGAAGTTATACTTCGTCGATTAAGAATATTTCATGGCCGGCTCAGAATATGCCTGTGGAATATTTTGAGAAGAATATGCCGTGGAGCATATTTACCGGATCCAGTGAGACAGCAGACAGCGTCAAAGTGACACTGACAAGACAGAGCGATGGCAAGGTATGGAATTTTTCTCAGGACAGTGCAGATGGATATTTCAATGTCACTGATTATATCCAGAGCGGAACGATTATTTTCAGACCAAATGATATAACCGGATACAACGAGGGGGATGTGTTTACAGTTTCTGTGACGGGAGTTAAGACTCCTCTTTCATATACTGTCACATTTTTCTCCCTTGGAAGTGATCTTGGACATATTCATACATTTGGAAACAGCAGTTTTGTTGTGACGAGTGCAGATCTGGATGCGATGACATTGGAAGGCACTATGGCCTGTGACAGTTGTGGTCAGAAGTTCAATGCATCTGAAGGAACCATCACAAATATTCTCACAGAGAATGTAACCTGTGGATTCAAAGGATATGTTCAGTTTAAATTTACTGCAAAAGTATATGGAACACAGTGGGGTGGCACAAACTTTTACTATGTTAACTGCCTTCCACACAAGTATGGTGATGTAGAATTCACATGGAATGGTACGGAATGTACCGCTGATGCAACATGTTCCAGATGTGGTGAAGTGAGCAGCGAGAAATGCACGGTGACCAGCAGCACAACAGCCACATGTACAAAAGATGGACAGACCATATATACAGCAGAATATGGCGGAAAGACAGATACTCTGACCGTGGACACTCCGGCTACAGGGCATTCATTTACTGACTATGAATCCAATAACGATGCCACCTGCAGCGCGGATGGCACAAAGACAGCGGAATGTGATTATGGCTGTGGAACTACAGATACGATAGCAGACGAGGGAACAAAGCTCGATCACAAATTCACAAATTATGTGTCGAATGACGATGCTACTTGCAGTGAGGATGGAACGAAGACGGCAGAATGTGACTATGGCTGTGGAACCACAGACACGATAGTGGATGAGGGAAGCAGTACAAAAGCACATATATTTACAAAGTATGTATCAGATAATAATGCGACCTGCCAGAAGGATGGCACAAAGACAGCAGAGTGTGACTATGGCTGCGGAACTACGGATACAGTAGTGGACGAGGGAACAAAGCTTGATCACAAGTTTACAGATTATGTATCAGATAATAATGCAACATGTCAAAAGGATGGAACGAAGACGGCAGAGTGTGATTACGGCTGTGGAGCCAAAGATACGATAGTGGACGAGGGAACAAAGCTCGATCACAAGTTTACAGATTATGTATCTGATAATAATGCGACCTGCCAGAAGAATGGCACGAAGACGGCAGAATGTGATTACGGCTGTGGAGCCAAAGATACGATAGTGGACGAGGTAACAAAGCTTGATCACAAGTTTACAGATTATGTATCAGATAATAATGCAACATGTCAAAAGGATGGAACGAAGACGGCAGAGTGTGATTATGGCTGTGGAGCCACAGACACGATAGTGGATGAGGGAAGCAGTAGTAAAGCCCATAAGTTCACAAAGTATGTATCAGATAATAATGCAACCTGTCAGAAGGATGGCACAAAGACAGCGAAGTGTGACTATGGCTGTGGAACTACAGATACAGTAGCAGACGAAGGAACAAAGATAGATCATAAATTTACTGACTATGTATCCAATGGGGATGCAACCTGCCAGAAGGATGGCACAAAGACGGCAGAGTGTGATTACGGCTGTGGAGCCAAAGATACGATAGTGGACGAGGGAACAAAGCTCGATCACAAGTTTACAGATTATGTATCAGACGATAATGCGACCTGCCAGAAGGATGGCACGAAGACCGCAGAGTGTGATTATGGCTGTGGAGAGACAGACACAGTTGTGGATGAGGGAAGCAGTAGTAAAGCCCATAAGTTCACAAAGTATGTATCAGATAATAATGCAACCTGTCAGAAGGATGGCACGAAGACAGCAGAGTGTGATTATGGCTGTGGAACCACAGATACGATAGTGGATGAGGGAAGCAGTACAAAAGCACATATATTTACAAAGTATGTATCAGATAATAATGCAACCTGTCAGAAGGATGGCACAAAGACAGCAGAGTGTGACTATGGCTGCGGAGCCACAGATACGATAGTGGACGAGGGAACAAAGCTTGATCACAAGTTTACAGATTATGTATCAGATAATAATGCAACATGTCAGAAAGATGGCACGAAGACGGCAGAGTGTGATTATGGCTGTGGAGCTACAGATACGGTAGTGGATGAAGGCAGTAAGACATCACACAAGTTCACAAAATATGTGTCAAATGACGATGCTACATGCAGCGAGGATGGCACAAAGACGGCAGAGTGTGACTATGGCTGTGGAGAGACAGACACAGTTGTGGATGAGGGAAGCAGTAGTAAAGCCCATAAGTTCACAAAGTATGTATCAGATAATAATGCCACCTGCAGTGAGGATGGCACAAAGACAGCAGAATGTGACTATGGCTGTGGAACTACGGATACAGTAGAGGACGAAGGAACAAAGCTCGATCATAAATTTACTGACTATGTATCCAATGGGGATGCAACCTGTCAGAAGGATGGCACGAAGACGGCGAAGTGTGACTATGGCTGTGGAACTACGGATACAGTAGAGGACGAAGGAACAAAGCTTGATCATAAATTTACTGACTATGTATACAATGGAGATGCAACCTGTCAGAAGGATGGAACGAAAACAGCCAGATGCGATTATGGCTGCGGAGAGAAGGATACAGTTGTGGCTTCCGGCACCAGGGGATCTCATAGTTATGGCAGATATGTCTCCAACGATGATGCCACATGTATGAAGGACGGTACGAAGACTGCGACATGTGCCTACTGTGGAGCAAAGACTACCACCACAGATGAGGGAAGCAAAACAGCTCACAGATTTACTAAATATGTGTCCAATGGGGACGCAACCTGTGAAAGCGATGAGACCCAGACAGCTCAGTGCGATTATGGCTGCGGCACAAGAGATACCAGGGTTGTGTCAGGCACAAAGTTAGCCCATAAGTTCACAGGATATAGTTCGAATAATGATGCTACATGTTCTAAAGATGGAACTGCTACAGCAGAATGTGATTATGGTTGTGGCAGGACAAAGACAATAGTAGATGAGGGCACAAGAAAGCCTCATATCCCTTCTGGTGTGTGGTCGGTCAGTGATAAAGCTACTGACAAGGCAGATGGAACTCTGGTGGACAGATGTACAGAGTGTGGACAGATTGCTGAAACCCAGAGAATCCCACAGATAGATAAGGTGAAACTTGCGTATACGATCTGTACATACGATGGCAATGCCAAAAAGCCAGGGGTTTCAGTATACGATGTGGATGGAAATACACTGGATAGGACAAGTTATACGGTGAGTTACAGGAACAATAAAACTTCTGGTGATGCTGCTGTAGTTGTTACCTTCAAGGGAGATTATGCCGGAAGTATAACAGCTTCATTTGTAATAAAGCCGAAGTCAGTTCCTGTAAAAGCTGCTACAAATACAGCCGGAGGTGCCAAAATCACCTGGAGCAAAGCAGCCAGCGGCACTGGATACATAGTGTACAGAAGTGTAAATGGAAGTTCATACAGGAAATATAAAACAATAAACGGATTGTCAACAACATCCATGGTGGACAGTGGGGCCAGAAAGAGTGGCACTAAGTATGCATATAAAATATGCGTGTACAGGGCAGTAAATGGGCATACATATACATCTGCTGCAAGTTCTGCAAAAGCAATGTATTACATGGCTGCACCGTCGTGGAAATCGTTGAAGAATTCTTCTGCCAGTGCAATAACTGTAAAATATGGTAAAGCTGCCGGTGCTGCCGGATATCAGATCCAGTATTCGGCCAACAGTTCCATGAAGTCAGCAAAGACCGTAAAGGTGAGCGGAGCTTCAACTATAACAAAGGTTATAAGGTCTCTCAGAAAGAATAAAAAATATTATGTGAGAGTGCGGAGCTTTAAGAACGTGGGTGGCAGAACTTATTATTCTACATGGAATGCAAAAAAGAGTGTGATGATAAGAAAATAGCAGGCAGAAAGCGTATCTTTAGCCATTGACAAACCGGGAATACTTGCTATACTAGTGAATGGATAGGTTCAGAATCGGCATATACAGGCGGTTTTTGAATCATAATCCATGAAATATATAAGATAAAAACGATGACAGAGACAGTACAGAGTCTTCGAGATCAGCAGCGAGCCGGGGGCGGTGCGAGCCCGGTGACAGTAGAGACTTTCGGAACATCACTCTGGAGTTGCAGACCAAAAGAGATTTGCTCAAGTAGGCTCTGACGTATTTCCTGCGTTAAGGGGAGCGCATATGTTAGTATGTAAGTAATAGGTGGTATAACGAACTCAAAGCCCTTCGTCCTGATTACGACGAAGGGCTTTTTTATATTTATCAAGAAAGGAAAGACGACATGTACGACAAGGTTTCAACTAAACTGGAATTCGTGAACAGAGAGCAGAAGGTATTGGACTTCTGGAAAGAGAATCAGGTATTTGAGAAGAGTGTTGAAGAGACAAAAGATCTGCCAACATACACATTCTATGATGGCCCTCCAACAGCAAATGGTAAGCCACATATCGGACACGTTCTTACACGTGTAATCAAGGATATGATCCCTAGATATCAGACAATGAAGGGACATAACGTAGTCAGAAAGGCCGGATGGGATACACACGGTCTGCCTGTTGAGCTCGAGGTTGAGAAACTTCTGGGAATCGACGGCAAGGAGCAGATAGAGGAGTACGGACTGGAACCATTTATCCAGAAATGTAAGGAGTCCGTATGGAAATACAAAGGCATGTGGGAAGAGTTCTCAGGCAAGGTTGGTTTCTGGGCTGATATGGACAATCCATATGTAACATACCATGATGACTTCATCGAGTCAGAGTGGTGGGCACTGAAGAAGATCTGGGATCAGGGACTTCTGTACAAGGGCTTTAAGATCGTGCCTTACTGTCCAAGATGTGGTACACCTCTTTCAAGCCATGAGGTTGCACAGGGATACAAGACAGTCAAGGAGCGCTCAGCAGTAGTAAGATTCAAGGTTATCGGAGAGGATGCATATTTCCTCGCATGGACAACAACACCTTGGACACTTCCTTCAAACGTAGCACTCTGTGTAAATCCAGATGAGACATACGTGAAGGTTAAGGCAGCAGACGGCTACACATATTACCTTGCACAGGCGCTTGCAGACAAGGTTCTTGGCGGTCTTGCAAAGGAAGCTGCAGACGACCAGGCAGCAGTTCCTGCATACGAGGTTCTTGAGACATACGTTGGTAAGGATCTTGAGTACAAGGAGTATGAGCCACTCTATGAGTGCGTAAAGCCTGTATGTGAGAGGCAGCACAAGAAGGGTCACTTCATCACATGTGACACTTATGTAACTATGACAGATGGTACAGGTATCGTTCATATCGCACCTGCATTTGGTGAGGACGATGCAAATGTTGGAAGAAACTACGATCTTCCATTTGTACAGTTTGTAGATGGCAAGGGTGATCTCACTGAGGAGACTCCATTTGCCGGAATGTTCGTAAAGGATGCAGACCCTGAGGTACTGAAGGATCTGGACGCAAGAGGACTTCTCTTCGATGCGCCTAAGTTCGAGCATGAGTATCCACACTGCTGGAGATGTGACACACCACTTATCTACTATGCAAGAGATACATGGTTCATCAAGATGACAGCAGTAAGGGACAAGCTGGTTAAGAATAATGATACTGTAAACTGGATCCCAGAGAGCATCGGTAAGGGACGTTTCGGCGACTGGCTGAAGAACGTTCAGGACTGGGGACTTTCAAGAAACCGTTACTGGGGTACTCCGCTGAACATCTGGGAGTGTGAGTGCGGCTGCAGACATGCCATCGGATCAAAGGAAGAGCTCCGTTCGATGAGTGACAACTGCCCTGAGAACATCGAGCTTCACCGTCCGTTCATCGATGCTGTAACCATCAAGTGTCCTGAGTGCGGCAAGCAGATGCACAGAGTTACAGAGGTTATCGACTGCTGGTTCGATTCAGGATCAATGCCATTTGCACAGTGGCACTATCCATTTGAGAATCAGGATATATTTGAGAAGCACTTCCCTGCTGACTTCATCAGTGAGGCTGTTGATCAGACAAGAGGATGGTTCTACTCACTTATGGCGATCTCAACACTGCTGTTCGACAAGGCTCCGTTCAAGAACGTAATCGTTCTCGGACATGTCCAGGATAAGGACGGACAGAAGATGAGTAAGTCCAAGGGAAATGCGGTAGATCCTATGGAGGCTCTGAACAAGTACGGTGCAGATGCCATCAGATGGTACTTCTACAGCAACTCAGCACCATGGCTTCCTAACAGATTCCATGAGGATGCGGTTGTTGAGTGTCAGAGAAAGTTCATGGGTACACTGTGGAACACATATGCGTTCTATGTACTCTATGCAAATATAGACAACTTCAATCCACTTGAGCATGAGCTAGAGTACGACAAGCTGTCACTTATGGATAAGTGGCTTCTGTCCAAGCTGAACTCAACTGTCAAGGCAGTTGACGCAAATCTTGGCGCATACAAGATCCCTGAGACAACAAGAGTTCTTGAGGAGTTCGTGGATGACATGAGTAACTGGTATGTACGTCGTGGCCGTGAGAGATACTGGGCAAAGGGCATGGAGCAGGACAAGGTAAATGCTTACATGACACTTTACACAGCGCTCGTTACTATAGCACAGACAGTAGCTCCTATGCTCCCATTCATGGCAGAGGATATTTACCAGAATCTGGTTAGAAATATAGACAAGGACGCACCTCTCTCAGTTCATCTGTGCTCATTCCCTGAGGTGGATGAGAAGATGATCGACCCAGAGCTTGAGGTTGCTATGGACGAGATCCTGAAGATCGTTGTTCTGGGACGTGCAGCAAGAAATACAGCAAATATCAAGAACAGACAGCCTATCGGCAAGATGTATGTCAAGGCTGACAAGAAGCTTTTCGGCGAGGAGAAGGCAATCATCGAGGATGAGCTGAACGTGAAGAATGTTGAGTTCGATGATGATGTAAGCGCTTACACCACATACAGCTTCAAGCCACAGCTCCGTACAGTAGGACCTAAGTATGGCAAGCACCTTGGCAAGATCAAGGAGCATCTGTCAGCTCTGGATGGCAACGCAGCCATGGCAGAACTCAAGGCAGAGGGTGCTCTGAAGTTTGAGGCAGACGGAGAGGAGATCGTACTCACTGAGGCTGATCTTCTGATCGACATGGCTCAGATGGACGGCTTCGTATCCGAGGCAGACGGCGGCGTGACAGTAGTTATCGACACCAATCTGTCAGAGGAGCTTCTTGAGGAAGGATTTGTCCGTGAGATAGTATCCAAGGTTCAGACTATGAGAAAAGAGGCTGGATTTGAGGTTATGGACAAGATCACAGTATACGCAGACGGAAGCCAGAAGGCAAATGACATCATCGCAGCAAATGCAGATGCCATCATCGGCGACGTTATGGCAACCGAGATCATCACCGGCTCAGTTGACGGATACACCAAGGAGTGGAACATCAATGGCGAGAAGGTAACTCTTGGCGTGAAGAAGAACTAAATAGCAATTTTGCCCTTGAAGGGTTTTGAAGGATACATGACACTGGAAATCCGCAGATGTGGTTTGCGGATCTGCCTGATGGAGTGTATCCTTTTTGTTATAATTATATTTTGAGCAGAAGATTATCGCTAAATTGGAAAAAATAGCTCTAAAGGTACAAGCTTTTGGAGAATTGTATCTTTTAGGTGATTTCAAGCGGATTGGTGATAATTTTGTAAGATTTTTAAAAATAATAGTGTATGTAGAGAAAAATTACATGCAAGGGAAATT
>Ga0129311_1001509_pt1 | contig 16346 bp, 6 predicted proteins | sample Go1ome_FD_94435 | JGI IMG/M metagenome (GOLD analysis project Ga0129311, IMG submission 94435) | Western lowland gorrila individual fecal microbial communities from Wisconsin, USA - Go1022B metagenome | ecosystem: Host-associated > Mammals > Digestive system > Large intestine > Fecal | place... | reverse complement strand
GCTTCCCAGGAAATGAAAACAAAGCCGACACAGGCAAGTGTCAAGGAGCTGCAGGGCATGGGAATCCAGCCTGATATTATTGTCTGCAGAAGCGAGCATCCGCTCGACCAGCAGATCAAGGACAAGATCGCTTTATTCTGTAATGTACCGAACAGTCATGTACTGCAGAATCTGGATGTGGAATATCTGTACGAAGCACCGCTTGCCATGGAAAAAGAACGTCTTGCACAGGTTGCGTGTGACTGCTTAAAGCTTGACTGCCCGGAGCCGGATCTTTCCGACTGGGAACATATGGTAGCGCAGCTCCGCAGTCCGAAGCACGAAGTGAAGATCGCACTTGTCGGCAAATACATCCAGCTGCATGATGCTTACCTCAGTGTTGTGGAAGCATTAAAGCACGGCGGTATTTTCATTAACACAACCGTAGATATCAAGTGGGTGGATTCCGAGCTGGTAACACCTGCCAATGTAAAAGAAACACTCGGTGATGCAGACGGCATTATTGTTCCGGGCGGTTTTGGTGACCGCGGTATCGAAGGCATGATCACCTCGATCGAATTTGCCCGTGAAAACAAGATCCCATTCCTCGGTCTCTGCCTCGGTATGCAGCTTACGATCGTGGAATTTGCAAGAAATGTTGTCGGATACCACGATGCACACAGCATTGAAATGGATCCTGCCACAACCCATCCGGTCATTGCCCTGATGCCTGACCAGAACGGTGTCGAGGATATTGGCGGTACCTTAAGACTTGGTTCTTATCCTTGTGTCCTCAATCCGGATTCTCTGGCTTACCGCTTATACGGTAAGGAAACGATCCACGAAAGACACAGACACCGCTATGAAGTCAACAATGACTACCGCGCAGCCCTGACAGAAAAGGGGCTGAAGCTTTCCGGTCTTTCACCGGACGGACGTATCGTGGAAATGTGCGAGCTGCCATCCCATCCGTTCTTTATCGCTACGCAGGCACATCCCGAATTTAAGTCAAGACCAAACAGACCGCATCCGCTTTTTAAAGGATTTGTGGAAGCTGCCCTAAAACATAAAAAATAAGCAGGATACGGGAGTCGCCCCCGCCTATCCTGCTTGGGAAGCTGGCGCCTTACCGATAGACTAATCCTGCATATGCATAATTATTTTCTTGCTTTTTATTATGTTTGTTGCAGAAAGGAAAAACCCCGGCTTTTGCCGGGGCTTTTTGAGAGGAAATATATAGAGAGCGTTTGGAAATTGACTTATTTAACCTCTGTTAAAGAAAAATCAGACAATGTGATTTCTGCCGGTGTTTCAGGGCAATATGTTGTCTTTCCCGTTTCCGACCATTCATCAATTATTCCCATATTTACATTAAACTGAATAGCCTGACATGTCTCTTTATCTGTTACATCTATAATTGTATTAACCTGATATGGTTGATTTGCTGTCAGATCAATACTTTCTCCTCCATAATTTGTATATTTTCCATCTGTTGGATCTTGGAAGATATACTTAATTTTTCTGTCAGCAGTTGAAACAGCTTTAAATGATAATTGATATTTCTTGCCATGTTCTAATGTCATTGGCTCCTGCGTCAGTTTCACTTTCCATTCCTGATCACCCGGATCATTTACAGTATATATGATTTTTCCATCTTCTACTTTATAAGAAGAAGCATTTTTAACCGAACCATCAATATATGCGTTCCAACTATCCAGTTTGCCATTTTCTACAGAAAAATCTGCATTTTTAAATATATTGCCAGCTTCAGTTCCTGTTTCTGCTTTTACCAGCTTCACAAATTTGACATTGCTGAATACAAGCTCATGTGCATCTAATTCTTCATCACCGAATTTTCCTAAATCAATACCAAACATGACCTTAGGATCCGATGCAGTTGCTGTGAACGTACTTGTAAAACTATTTTTTTCTCCTGCCTTTAATGCAATATTTTCTCCATGATATACAGTATAGTCTTTATCTTTTTCCTGAACCTTATATGCAATTGTTCTATCTACAGAAGAAGTTGCATCAAAACTTACTCTATACTCTTCTCCCTCTTCAATAGGCATATCATATTTAGCAATTCCCTGAGACCACGAATCCGGACCTACTGCATTTACAGAAACTGTAACTGCTCCGGCATCCTCTGAGGCCTTTACATTATTAGTAGACCATAACTGATTATCAAGCATATTTGATCCTTCTTCAACCGGTTCCTTTGGCTCTTCAGGTTTATCAATCTTTACAAGTTCAATGTTATCAATGCAGATTCTGTGTTTTACATTTGGCTCACAGTTACCCATTGCAATGTTAAATACAGAATCTGTATCTGTTGCATAGTCCATTGAAAAGTCAACACTTACTTTCTGGTATACATTTGGTGTTTCAATTGCATATTTATTCTGTACATATGGTGTCCAGTCATTCTTCGTTATTTCTGCATTACCATTTCTCTGTATTGTATACGTGATAGATCTTGCAATGCTTGATTTAATATCAAAGGATAATTTATACCACTGTCCTTTTTCAAGTGTTACGCCGTCCTGTTTTAACTGAATCTTCCAGTCCGCATCACCCGAATTTTCAATTGTTATATCAAAAGCGTTTTTCTCACTCTGACTGTCAATTACCCAGCTTGCTTTAGCAGAAGGATCAATAAATGGATCATATCCTGCGCTACCTGCATTAAAGTAACCATTCATGATGAGAGCGTCTTCTTCAAAGCGTACATTATCAATGTAAATTTCTCCGGCGTTTCCTAAGAGGAAAGCAAAATCCTTATCTGCAAAACTGCTTACTTCCTCTTTGCTGAATTTCTGTGTATATTTTACCTTTTCTGCTGTAACATCAACAGATTTTGTCATACCACCGATCGTATACTGAATTGTGGTTGCTTTATCAGCCTGTGCTTCAAAACTGAGAATGTAATCTGTTCCTTCTGCAATCGGAAGTGCATTCTGACTGATCGTAACATCTTCAGGCTGTCCGCCTTTTGCGCCAACCACCTTTAAACGTCTTCCATCTGCCAGTTTTGTAACAGAAACCTGTGCACCATCTGCCTTTTTAACTTCCCAATATGCAAGGCGGCCTGTTCCTTCCTGGAATTTTCCATTATAAATACAGTTACCGTCTGTCAGCACCTTCTTTCCTGTATCAATGCTGCCCTGTGCTACCTTTTCCAGTTTCACATTACTGAGATATACATCAGAAACAGAAGATGTTTTACCTAAGTTAAACTCGATTCTGGCATTGGCATCATCATGATCTTTTACCGTAAAGGTATAACTGTAGGACTGTTTTTTCGTTGTCAGATCTACTACTGTGTCATTTAAGTATCTGGCATAGTTGTAATCCGGTGCTGAAACATCTGCGATCATCGTTCTGTCAGCTGCTGCGTATGCATCAAAGCTGAGTCTGTACTGTCCTTCCTGCTTCACCGGAATACCGGCCTGTACAAGCTGTACTGAATGATTTTCCGTTCCTGCCTTTGTTGTACTGATCTTGACTGCTTTCTTTCCTGCGCCAAACGTATCATCTGCCACGATGCAGGCTGTTGCTTCTCCGCCCTGCTGTGCCATGAACTTCCATACAGAGCCATTTTCACCGCTCAGATCATCATCCTGTGAAAAATCATCATTTTTTACATACTTTCCGTCTTCCGGTTCTACTACCGGTGCTTTTTCCGGCTTCTCAACTGTTTTTTCCAGTTCATCATAGTATGACTGATCCTTCTGATATGCTTTTACATAATCGATCACAAATGCCTGATCATCATATGTTGTTGTCTCATCCGGATATCCTACCCAGGAGCCACCGATCGCAAGATTTAAGATCATGTAAAACGGCTGATCAAACGGTGCTGGATAAGCCGCTGTTCCCTGTCCTTCTGTTGTTGTGTACCAGTCATTTACTTCCTGATATTTGATACCGTCCACATACCAGATCATCTTGCCTGGTTCCCATTCCACAGCATAGGTGTGATATTCGCTTGCAAAGTCACCATTTTTTGCTATATAAGTTTCCTGTTTCTGGGAATGTGGATTTCCATAATGCAATGTACCGTACAGTTTATTTGTTTCCTGTCCCATCACTTCCATGATGTCGATTTCTCCGCATCTCGGCCACTGTCCATACAGATTTTCATTGGTTGGCATCATCCAGAATGCAGGCAAATATCCTTTTCCTGTCGGAACCTTTACTCTTGTTTCAAATAATCCATATGTAAAATCATGTTTTCCCTGTGTATTGACACGTCCTGATGTGTATTTGTAAACAGGATTTCCGCTTTCATCGTCTTCAATCTTTTCTCTGACCGGTTTGATCACAAGATTTCCATTTTCCAGGTAAATATTCTTATTGCTGTTCACATACTCCTGCAGTTCGTTATTTACCCAGCCCGGTTCATGTGTTTCCACATTCCAGTCAGCGCTGTTTAAGGAAACGCTGTCAAATTTATCTTCCCATTTCAGTTCGTAGCCTTCATAAGAAAGATCCGGTTTTTCTGCCGGCTCCTCACTTGGCTGCGGCTTTGGTGTTTCTGATGGTTTGTCGCTTGGTGCCGGTGCAGGTTTATCACTCGGTGCTGCTGTAGGAGCCTGACTCGGTGCTGCTGTTGGTGTTTCTCCTGATGTCTGTCCTGCCTTCTTCACAGTGACCTTACAGGTTGCTTTCTTTGCATTGCCATCCTTAGAAGTTACTGTGATCACTGCTGTTCCTTCTGCTACAGCTGTAATTTTTCCCTTACTGTTTACCTTTGCCACAGCTTTATTACTGCTCTTGTAGGAAACCTTCTTAATCGTTGCTTTCTTCGGAGAAACTGTTGCCTTTACTACCGCTGTTTCCCCTTCTGTCAGACTGATCTCCTTCTGATTAAGCTTCACCTTTGTTACAGGTGTTTTTACGACAACCTTGATCGTCGCCTTTTTCTTTTTGTCAGCCTTGCTTGTTACTGTAATGGTTGCTTTGCCGTTTTTCAACGCTTTCAGCTTTCCCTTTTTCGTTACCTTCACAATCTTCTCATTTGAAGATTTGTAGCTGACTGCTTTGGATACTTTTTTTCCGCTCGTTGTGACTTTCGTTTTCAGCGTAAAACTCTGCCCTTTCTTCATCACCAGCGTTTTGGTATCCGGCTTTGTGATTGCTACTTTTTTTACTGCTGCTTTTTTACCTGTCTTCACTGTCGGTGCTGCCATAACGCCTGTTCCCATGGAGCCCATGACCATGACTAAAACAAGTAAAAATGCAAGTCCCCGTTTTAATTGCTTCATAACTTCCTCCTTTTTCATTTTTTGCTGTTTCGAGACATTGTGTAATGTCTTTTCTGTATTTATAGCAGTTAACCGAGCTTATATATATCGTTTTATTTACCTCTTTTATGTTTTTATGACATATGCTATACTAGGGATATGTTACCGGATGATACAGCCTGTAAAAGATACACAACCAGTTTTCCGGCAGAAGAAACTGCACCGTGGGAGGCATTATGAAATCCAAAGAAAATTTACAAAAAGAACAGCTTTATCGGGAATTTGTCCAACGGGAAGAGAATCTGATCCATGCTCCATACAACCCGGAGCTCGAATTTTATTCCTGTATCAGGGAAGGGAATGTTGAAAAGATCAAAAAGCTGTGCAGCGAACCGCTGACCGATAAAAAAGGACTGGGAAAGCTTTCCGAAAATGAACTGCAGCACTTCAGATATCATTTTGCCATTACAGCCGCACTGGCAGCCCGTTACTGCATAGAAGGCGGTATGTCCCTTTCCAAAGCATACAGTATCAGCGATTTTTATATTCAAAAGGTAGATACGTGCAAAATCAGACAGGATATCTCAGACCTGCATTTTTTAATGTGTGTGGATTATACGATCAGAATGAAAAATCTGCGAAAAAAGAAGATCTGTTCCCAGCCCGTGGCAAAATGCATTGATTACATCTGCGAAAGTCTGCATACACGTATCACACTGGATACACTGGCTGATCATGTCGGCTTAAATCCTTCCTATCTGTCACGTCTTTTCAAGGCTGAAACCGGGCAGACGATCAGTGCCTATATATCGGACAAGAAGGTGGAAACTGCCTGTAATATGCTGATATATTCAGAATATTCCCCGGCAGAAATTGCCACGATACTCTGTTTTCCAAATCAGAGTTATTTTACAGATGTTTTCAGAAAAAAAACAGGCATGACGCCCAAAAAGTATCAGCAGAAGCATTTCAGGAGTACACCGATCGGAGAGAAAACGTCTTATAATGACACCCCCTAAAGATAAGAGCGTATGAAGGTTTTTCCTTCATACGCTCCCGTTTTCGTTTGGATGCTTTATTTTTCTACCCGAGAAGCGCTTTGTCAGATGCAAATTCTTCACCGGATACTTCCTCAAACTTCTGCAGCAGATCTTCTACTGTCAGCTTTTTCTTTTCTTCGCCTGCGATATTTAAGATCACCTTACCGTTATTCATCATGATCAGGCGATTGCCGTGTGCGATCGCATCACGCATATTGTGGGTAACCATCATGGCTGTCAGATGGTTTTCTGTAATGATCTTATCTGTCAGGGCCAGTACCTTTGCAGCAGTCTTCGGATCCAGCGCTGCTGTATGCTCATCCAGAAGCAGTACCTTCGGCTTCTGCAGACTTGCCATCAGAAGAGTAACTGCCTGTCTCTGTCCGCCGGAAAGCAGCCCGACCTTAGAAGTCATACGATCCTCCAGTCCCAGATCCAGTTCCTTTAACAGCTCATGAAACTGTTCTTTTTCTGCCTTTGTGATACCCCAGCGGAGTCCTCTTTTCTGTCCACGTCTTGCGGCCAGTGCCAGATTTTCATCGATCTGCATGGTTGCGGTCGTTCCTGTCATCGGATCCTGAAATACACGACCTAAATAGGAAGCACGCTTAAATTCAGGAAGTCCTGTCACATCTACGCCGTCAATCAGGATAGAGCCCTCATCTACCGGCCATGTGCCTGCTACTGCATTCAGCATGGTAGACTTACCAGCACCGTTTCCGCCGATCACTGTAACAAAATCGCCCTCGTCCAGCTTGAGATCTACGCCGTTTAACGCATGCTTTTCATTGATGGTGCCAAGGTTGAAGGTTTTATGTACATTACGGATTTCTAACATTTATTTCCCCTCCTTACTGCCTGCTGCCATAGCAGCCGCTTTCTTTCCTGCTTTCTTAAAGGAGCTCTTACTCTGCCCTTTCAGATAAGGAACAGCGAGGAAGATTGCTACGATGATCGCGGTAAACAGCTTCAGATCCTCACTTGGCATCTTCAGCCAGAGAACAATACCGATAACGATATAGTAAATAATACCGCCGATCACCACAAAGGTAAGACGTCCCTTGAAGTCCATACGTTTACCGAGGATCGCATCACCCAATACTTCACCGATGATAACTGCTGCAAGACCGATAACGATACCACCACGTCCCATGTTGACATCGGCAAAACCGGAATACTGGGAAAGCAGTCCGCCGGACATTGCAACGATCGCATTGGAAAGTGCAAGACCGATCAGCTTCATATTGTCGATATTGATACCCTGTGCTTTACTCATCGCCGGATTACAGCCTGTCGCACGAATGGCAGACCCCTGTTCCGTACCGAAATACCAGTATAAAAGCGCGATCAGTACAACCGAAAAGAGCAGACCGACGATAATCGCTTTCGTCAGGTTACGGGAAGACAGGATCAATGTGTATTTATCAATGCTGAGTGCCTGATTGGCATGACGATCCATGATATTCAGATTCACGGAGTACAGTGCGATCTGTGTCAGAATACCTGCAAGGATCGGCGGAATACCGAGCTTTGTATGTAAAAGTCCTGTACAAAGTCCTGCCAAAAGTCCTGCCAGTGATGCACATAAAAGTGAGATCCAGATGTTATGTCCTGTGATCGTCATCATAACGGTCACCGCACCGCCTGTTGCAAAAGAACCGTCTACGGTCAGATCCGCAAAATCCAGCAGACGGAATGTGATGTACACGCCGAGTGCCATAATACCCCATATCAGCCCCTGCGCCACATTGCCCGGAAGTGCATTGCCAAATGCCGCCGGGTTAAGTGATGTAAAATATTGAATCATAGTTACCTCCCTGGTTGTTTCTTTCCTCATCAGACTCGAAAATCCTGCCAGCTTCGCTGTCAGACGTGCTCCGCACTTTTTGATTTTCTCGTTGTACGTTCGGGCGAAACCAAATGTCAGCTTCGCTGCCGCTTGGTTTCTTTCCTCACTACAAAAGCAGAGAAAAGGTCACTATGACCCTTTCTCTGCATATCTTACCAATCAGATATTATTCTGCAGTAATTTCTGTATATCCGTCCGGAACAGTAATGCCGAGTTTGTCAGCACGATCTTTGATGTATTCTTTTGTAAAGTTCGGAGCGGACTGTACTTCCATTGTGGAAATATCAGCACCGTTTACAAGAATATCGTATGCCATCTCACCAGTCTTGTAACCAAGGTCATAGTAGCTGATGGAAAGTGTTGCAACACCACAACCCTTAGCGATACCTTCCTCACCTGCGAAGATCGGAACACCTGCAGGATCTGCTACGTTGTTGATCGCTTCTGTACAGGATGCTGCTGTGTTATCTGTCGGAATGTAGATCAAATCTGAATTATCGCATGCACTCTGTGTAACTGCTGCAACGTCGTTGGAATCAGAGAATGTATACTCTGTTACTGTGTAGCCTTTCTCTTCCAGATATCCTTTGATCGTTGTTGACTGATAAATACTGTTTGGCTCAGATGAGCAGTATAAAATACCTACATTTTTTGCATCCGGGAATAATTCAGCAATGCAGTCTGCCTGTCCGTCAAGCGGAGCAAGGTCTGTTGTACCGGAAATGTTCTTTCCTGTTGTACCTGTCCAGTCATCTACACCAAGTGCTGTACCGTAGTCTGTGATGGATGTACCAAGTACCGGGATTGTATCTGTAGCTGCAACTGCTGCCTGCAGAGCTGCTGTTGCATTACCAAGGATCAGGTCATAGTCGTTTGTAACGAATGTTGTACAGATGGTAGAACAGGTAGGTGCATCACCTGCTGCGTTCTGCTCGTCGAATGTAACCTTATCGCCAAGCTTATCTGTTAATGCTGTCTTGAAACCTTCTGTAGCTGCATCCAGCGCTTCATGCTGTACAAGCTGGCAGATACCAACTGTATAAGTCTTGTCTGAATCTGCGCTTGCATCTGTAGCGTCTGTACTTGCATCAGATGCGTCTGTAGCTTCATCTGCAGTATCTGTTGTTTCTGTAGCATCTGTTGTTTCTGTAGTGTCTGTTGCTGTATCTGCTGTAGAACCACAACCGATGAGTGACATTGTCATAGCTACTGCAAGCAGAACAGAAAGCATTTTCTTCTTCATAATATATCTCCTCCTTATTGTACACTTACACTTTAACGCGTCAATGTAATGTACCAGCTAGGTACGATTATAGGCGTATCCGGTAAAAAAGTCAACCAAAAATCCCGATAACAACCATCGATTTTTTCGATCATTCTTCCGGTTATTATCGGGATTGAAAATATAGGACAAGCTATAATCTGCTGCGCAGATTACCCGGTCGCATATTTACTGGATATATATGTTACAGGCTATAACTATAATCTGCTGCGCAGATTACCCAGTCGCACATTTACTTCGTAAATGTGTGACAATTGTTCATCTGATCGATGTAGCTCTGCAGCTTTTCATGGGTCATTGTGCCATCCATGAAGCTGATGACAGCTCTGACCGGCAGATAGCCCATCATGGCTTCCTGCATCTCTTCTGCCGCCGCGCCAAGACCTTCTCCTTCTGTCGTATTCACATCATTCATGATACATGCATCCAGAATATCTTTCAGAAACGGCTTTGCAAGCGGATCCTTCATGATATCGCCGATCGTTGTATTCAAGTGATATTTCTTAAATACTTCTACCGTAGACTCTACATATACGGTCTTTTGGCAGACGATATTTCTGGAGGACTGTCCGATCAGGATATCAAATTCGCCTGATTCCACATGCCAGTCATGCAGGTCTGTATTAAAGTAAGCAAAAGCTCTCTTGGATAAGCTGAAGGTAACTGTTTTTGTCTCACCCGGCATAAGCTCGATCTTTGTAAAGCCCTTCAGTTCCTTGACAGGGCGGATCACTGTGCTTTCTTTGTCAGCCACATAAAGCTGTACCACTTCTTTGCCCGCCACCTTTCCGGTATTTGTCACGTCAACGGAAACTGTTAGTGTGTCGGTATCGTACATTTTTTCTTTATCCAGCTTCATATTGGAATAAGCAAAGGTCGTGTAGCTCAGTCCGTGTCCGAACGGGAACAGCACATCCATATTCTTCTTGTCATAATAACGATAGCCTACAAAGATTCCTTCCCTGTATTCCACAACATCTCCTTCCCCGATGTAATACAGATAGGATGGATTGTCGGAAAGCTTCAGCGGGAATGTCTCAGCCAGCTTTGCGCTTGGATTGACACGTCCGAACAGGATATCCACAGTCGCACCGCCGACTGCCTGTCCGCCGAGATAAGCTTCCAGAATGCCTTTTACGTCATTTACCCATGGCATTTCAACCGGAGAACCGTTGTGCAGTACAACAACTGTATTCGGCTGTACCTTTGCCACTTCTTCGATCAGTTTATTCTGGCAGTCCGGCATTCTCATATGCGTTCTGTCAAAGCCTTCGGATTCAAATGCATCCGGAAGTCCTGCAAAGATGACTGCTGCCTTTGCTTTTTTCGCAGCTTCCACTGCTTCTGCGATCAGCTTTTCATCGATCACATCTTCTGCATCATCGTAGCCCTGTGCATACGTGATATTTGCCATACCTGCCACCATATCCATGGCACTGTCTATCTTATGGGAATTGATGTGGCTGCTGCCGCCACCCTGGAATCTCGGCTTCTTTGCAAATTTACCGATGAATGCGATCTCGTCTGTTTCGGAAAGCGGAAGGATGCCATCATTTTTCAGAAGCACGATGGACTCCTCTGCTACCTTTCTTGCCATTTCATGATCCTTGTCGCGGTCAAATACAGCCGTTTCATCACGATTTTCCACAAAACGGTATACAATATTTAAAATTCTTTCCACTGCTTTATCCAGCACCGCCTCGTCCAGTCTGCCTTCCCTGACTGCCTTGACGATCAGGGCATCATTGACGCCGTGGGAAGCGGGCATTTCCAGATCCAGTCCAGCTTTGACACCTTCTACTCTGTCGTTGACTGCGCCCCAGTCACTGACTACATAACCGTCAAAGCCCCATTCATCACGCAGGATGTCTGTCAGAAGCTGCTTGTTCTCCGCTGCATATGTTCCGTTGATCCGGTTGTAGGAGCACATCACTGTCCATGGCTTTGCATGCTTTACCGCACCTTCAAAGGCAGCCAGATAAATTTCCCGCATGGTGCGCTCATCGATCCGGGAATCGGAGGACATACGTCTTGTTTCCTGATTATTTGCCATAAAATGCTTGATGGAAGTACCGACATGCCTGCTCTGTACTCCATTGATCTGGCTTGTCGCGATCTCTGTTGCCAGATACGGATCTTCTGAATAATATTCAAAGTTTCTGCCGCAGAGCGGAGAACGCTTGATGTTGACAGCAGGCCCTAAAATAACGCTGACATCCTCTGCCTGACATTCCTGTCCGAGCGTCTGTCCCATGCTGTAAAGAAGATCTCTGTTAAAGCTTGCCGCCGTTCCGCAGGCTGTCGGGAAGCAGACTGCCTTGATACTGTCGTTAATACCAAGATGATCTCCACTCTGATCCTGCTTTCTGAGTCCGTGAGGGCCATCTGATACCATACTTCTCGGAACGCCGAGTCTCTCCACTGCTTTTGTGTGCCAGAAGTCGTCGCCTGAGCACATAGCTGCTTTTTCTTCCAGTGTCATCTGTGAAATGATTTCTTTTAACTGTTCTGCTGTCATTTGTTTTCTCCTTTTCGTTGTTTTATTTACGACTTTTCTATGCTGTTCTCTATCATTATTTTATCACATCAGCAATGTTTATCCTATATTCTTTTTTGACCTGTCATTAAAACGATATTGATACCCCGCTCTGATCAGAGGGCAACGCATAACACGATCCAGTACGATGAACTTATCTGCCTGTACAACGGTACGCATTCTGTGGGCAATGACCATAACGGTCTTACCACCGATCAGGGCAGATAATGCAGCCTGTGCTCTTATGTCCCGGCGGTTGCTGCCTGACGGGGCGGTTCGATTGATAATCCTGCATCATGTGGTTCTTCTCCAGTCCATGCGAAAGGGCGATGACGGAAATGTCCGTCACCGCCCTTTGCTCAAAGGTTCGCAGCTGATTTATTCAGCGTTTTCTTTCTTCTTTTTGCTGTAAACGGTGATGCCGATCACTGCGGTGCCCGTTCTATGCTACTTGATTCTACCCGCTGCAATGCCTGCTTTTTTCAGCAGCTTGCTGTAGGATTTCTTTTTCTGCTTCGGCACCTTCACCGTCACTTTTTTCGAAATTCCCTTAAATGCACCCTTGCCTACCTTCTTCAGAGCCTTCACCTTTCTCAGGTTCACTGTTTTTAATTTCCTGTCGCCCTTGAACGCATTTTTGCCGATGCTGGTCAGACCCTTTGCAGTTACCGTAACCCGGGTCAGGTTCCTGCAGTTCATAAATGCACCGCTGCCGATCTTTTTCACATTGCTGCCGATCGTCACGGAGGTCATTTTTTTATTTCCCTTAAATGCATTCGCCGCAATGCCGGTGACCTTTAAGGTCCTGCCGTTCACTTTTATGGTTTTGGAGATTTTGACTGCTTTTTTTCTCTTTCCCTTTGCCGTCATATTTTTGACCTCAACCGTATCGGTTCCGGTGATCCGATAATTAAAAATGCCTGCTGCATCCTTTATGATCGTGCCGATCTGCGGGTTGGTTTGCGTAGGATCGGTCGGTTTTGTTGTGGAGCCGGTAGCCGGAATCTCAACTGCCGCCTTCTTGTAGCCGCAAACCTTGCACTCCTCATGCTTGGAACCCTTTTGCGTTGCGGTCGCTTCCTTGTCAACAACCCACTTGAAGTCGTGCGCCGCCTTATCGGCCTTATCTCCGCAGGAGCACTCATGCCAGTGGTTGCCGGCGTCGTACTTCCACTCGCTGCCGTAGCTGTGAGTATGCTCACCGCCGCCTGTGCCGCTATTGCGCAGAATCGTCAGCGTGTAGGTTTTAGCACCGATTCCCACGACAATGTCGGTTGTGCCGCTGTTGGGGATGGCAACGGTTGCGCTGCCGCCGGTGGACAGAGCCTGTCCGTTGATGCTCACGGGCTCGCCGTTTCCAGACATCGCTGTGACTAGCGTAGATGTTGCTCCGCTATCATTTTGCAACGTATAGGTATAGTTCGTTCCGTTGGCGGTAAAATCGCCGAGCCCCACTGCCAGACCTTCAAAGGTCAGAAGGTCATTACCAGGCACTGCGGCTCGCACCACTACGCGGGTGCCAAGCCGGGAGAAGGTGACGGTTTCCGTCCGGAAGGTTTCCCCGGAGATGGCACCGCCAATACTGGTCTTTTTCGTTTCCAGAACAGTCCCGGCAGCATCCAGCAGCGTGGCCACCAGAGCTGCGCTAGTCTGAGACTGCAGGGAGTTGTTGCGCAGGGTAATGGCGGCGGTGCTGTGACCGTTGCCGTCGTTCCCCTGTGTCACATCCATCGTCATCCGCTCTCCGGTGCGGGCCAGTGCGCCGGTCATATGGACGCTGACCTCGCTGTCACTGACGTCATACTCCGGCAGGTGCTGATTGCTTCCCGTTCCACCGATCTGACCTTCCGCCCACGCCTCGGCGTACAGATAGGTACCCACATCGGGGATCTCGGTTTTGCCAATGGAGTTCATATACTTGCCCAGATCATAGGTCAGGTCCAGTGTAAAGGTTCCCTGATCGATGCGGGCGAGGGCGCTGTCTTCGGAAATGGTGATTTCATTATCGCGGATCGATACGCCGTTTGTGGCGCAGGCTACCTCTGCATGTTTGGTATGCAGATCATCCGCATAGAACGCAAGCTTCACCTCGCGACCCTTTTTGCCGGCCAGAGTGGCAGCAGAGGAATTATAGAGGGTCATGCGCACCGTGCGCTTGCCGGTGCTCTCCGCAATCACTTCCATTTGCGAGATGCCAATGTCGGGATAATCCAGATACACTGTGCCGTTTTCGTTGATGCCGCCGGCGGCGGTGATGGTATAGCTCGGGTCGGTCACGCGGTCCTTCACATGGTGCCAGACGGTAAGGGTGGTGCTTTCATTGGGCAGCAGTTTTTCTGTAAGGGTGGCGGTTTCCCCGCTGCCAATGCTGACCTTTAGGTTTGTCACATCGTTCAGCCCGGTGTTGCGGATGGTAAAGCGAATGGGTGTCAGGCTGTTCAACGCCAGCGTTGCATAATCCACACCGATCTGTTCCACTGCCACCGCATCGGTGATAAAATCAGAGGTAGCAGTATAGAGGATCGTTTCCTCCCCCGGAACGGTCACGCCGCCGATTACCTCCTGGTTTTTATCGTCATACCGGGTGGCCTGAATGGCAGCCTGCACCTGATTGGCGCCGCTGACATAGGCATCAAAGTGGTCAACCAGCGTGCGATCCGGCAGCTCTGCCAGTTCCAATGGTGCGGAGAGCGTGTAGGTATTTGTGTCATGGCGCAGCTTGGCTGCCTTCAAAATGCCGTGATCTACCGCGCCGTTGACGTCATTGACAGTCTCATTCCAGACGATGGTAAGATCATTGAGGCTGCGATGATCCCCGCTGAGGGAAGCGAAGCGGAAGTCTCCGCCCACGACGGCGTTGCCGCTGCTGGTCAAGGCAGACAAAGAGCCTGGGAAACTGTTGGACATGGTGCCTCTGCCGTCCACAGCCAACAGCTGAATATCGCTGCTGCCGTCTCGGACACTGTGCCAACCGATGACAAATCGGTCATCCCCGCTGCCGAAGTTGGTTGCAACGACCTGGGGGTTTTCGTCAAGATTGCTGTCACAGGTCGCCAGCATGGCTGTACCGGGAGTTCCGTCAGCAGCCACGGTACAATAGGCGGTCTCGTAGGCGGAGGTATCTCCGGTTCCGCTGCGGTCCAGCGAGTAAACCGCCATAGCGGTTCCGTCGGGCAGCATGGCCGCCTGCAATGCCTTCACGCTGCCAGTAGCACCGTTATAAAGCATTTTGGACTCGCTCCAGTCGCCGTTACTGCTGTCATAGCAACTGTACATGATACAATCTCTGGTCGTGAAATTCAGCAGGTTGCTGCCCTGCGTACCGGGATCGGGGGTGTAGACGCTGCGCCAGAACGCGATGGCCTTGCCGTCGCCGCCCACTGCCGTGGCTGGGGCCAGATCCGGCGTGCCGTCGTTGGTTAGGCGGGTGGAAGTCCAGGTTGTGCCGTTATAGACGGACACTACGATCTCAGTGCTGTTCATCAGCAGGTTTTGCTCTTCCAATGTCACGGGATCACCGGCATTTTTACCCGGCAGGTCGGTGCCCATGCGAACCCAAGCCGCCGCCGCGAAGCTGCCAGTGCCGGACAAAGAAACGCTCGTGTCGCCGTAGCCGGGGAACTCTGTGGGATCGTCAATTTGGCTGGAGGAGGTATAGACGCCGTCATTGAGGGTAGCGAAATGCGCCCGGCTGTCGTAAATACTGCTGCTGTTGCCGTCGTTGATGTAGGCCAATACCTTCCCGTCATCGCTGAGCTGTGGATAGGATGTGGGGTTGGCATTGGTCTGGATGTTTTCCAGCCCACTGGTGGAGTTCAGAGAGAACAGCATCATCCGCTGCTGGGGCTGGCCCCAAGTACGGGCATATTGCTCCAGATAGTCCCGGCTTTGGAGCGTTGCGCTGCCAGAAGCCACCTGCATTCCGCTCTGGGCCGCCGCCATCCGCAGCGAGGCAAGGTTCAGCCCACTGGTGGCGTTATTCCAGTAGTTGTCGATTGTTTTCCAGTCATTAAAAGTCTTGGTGCCTTCAAGGGTTCCGGAGGCGATCACCGCCTCGTAGGAGATAAACAGGAAGCTGGCCACAAATTTGATTCCCACTTCGCTTTGGATCCCCAGGGCCTGACCGTTGATCTGGCGCTTTGTCTCGTCGGCAAGATAGGTGCGGGAAAGGAACTTATTCTGACTGTCCACATCCAAATTGCCAAATAGGCCGATCTTCAGCGCCACGACCGAATAGTCAAAGCCAATGCCGCCAAACGCGTGGACATAGGCGTTGATACGCAGCGTGGTCAAAAAGTCATTCACTGCCGTGGCCGTGGGATCGCTCCAGGCAAGCTCTGTACCCTCGCCCTGCCGGCCGTAGCGCACTGCAGTACAAAAATCCAGCTGAATGGCACCACCCAGCTCAAAG
>Ga0129311_1001503_pt1 | contig 16380 bp, 16 predicted proteins | sample Go1ome_FD_94435 | JGI IMG/M metagenome (GOLD analysis project Ga0129311, IMG submission 94435) | Western lowland gorrila individual fecal microbial communities from Wisconsin, USA - Go1022B metagenome | ecosystem: Host-associated > Mammals > Digestive system > Large intestine > Fecal | place... | reverse complement strand
TCCTATGCCTGTGCCTTGCAAGCGTTCATCTGCCGCACCCATTCCATTTGGTTTTCGGCTTTCAGTTGCTCGGTCACGCCGCTTTGCTCTGCCAGTGACCGCACGACCAGCTCCATGCGGTTTCGTGCCGCTTCGTCAATCTTAGCGCAATACTGTCTTACGTACACCCAGCAATGGAGCGTGGTTTTGTTTCGTTTGATACGCCTGGAAGGATCAGCCCAATGCCAGGCTCTGGCGGTATTCCTTGACCGTTTCCAGCAGACCGGCATCCTCCAGCACCTTCAGGGTGTTGGTGCAGTCGGCATAGACATCCATGGCTGCATAGTGTTCTCCTTCCAGCGACAGGTAAAGGGATCTGGGACGATAGCTCTCAGGCAGATCCTGGAACAGCTCCTGGGTGTGCAGGTCGTAGGATCGTGCCGTGCTGCCGTTTTCACAGTCAGCCAGAATGGCATCCGCCAGTTTCTGCCGGAAGGCATCGGTCTGCGCCGCCTGAGATGTTATCCGGTAGTCCAACACGATGCTATTGGCCTGCCGGATCCGATCCCGCAGCTGCTGGGCTGTGGTAATGCCGTATTGGCCAAAAACCGCTTCTACCCGGCTGCCGTAGCGGCGCAGGATCTTGCCGCCCTCACCGCCTTGATCCACATAGTACTCCCGGGTGATTTTCCTGCCGTCCTTCATGTCATAGGTGATCCGGGCGAACACCGTGCCGTCCTCGCTGAGCCCGGTGTAATCATAGGCAGGATAGTGTTCCTCCAGACCGATCTGATGCAGGCAGATCAGATCGTCTATATTCTCGGTGATGTTGACCTTGTTAGAGACACCGCCAATGGACAGCTCTGCACTGCGTACCTTGTCCGCCACCGGCAGCCAGCCCTCTAAATTCAGGGGGTCGGCCATAGTGATCCCCAGGCTCAGGGCAAAGGCGCCGATCAGAAGGACAAGCCCCACAAAATTCCCCTTCCGGAACACCTGGGTGGTGCGCTCCAACAGCATCCGTCCTGCAAACCAGCCCACCACCAGACCCAGCGCCAGCAGGGGATAGGCACTTTTCGTCGTTCCCAGGAACAGAGAGTAGAAGGCATAGCAGCCGGTGGCGCAGATCAGGGAAAACACCACCTGGAACAGGGCGGTCAGCCTGGGGAATGCCAGAAAATCTCCGGCGCGCTCCAGATCCCGGCGGCGGTAGAGCCACAGGGCAGCGCCGGTCAGCACCAGGCCAATGAGGGCCAGAACGCCAATATAGCCCCAATCGGCCCCTTCGACGGTGAAGACATTGATGGTTTCCTGGACCAGAGCACCGTTTTCATTCAAATAGACCGCACCGGTTTCGATTTGGGTGGGGTGCAGAAAGGCGATACTCAGGATATGGAAGGCGGGACACAACAGCTCAAAGGTGGTGGAGGTGACCACCATGCCATAAAGAAGGGGAACATAGACCCGATCCACCAGCAGGTACAGCAGCAGGGAAACGGTATTGACAATACCGTACAGAGCCAGCATACCCACCCGGCTGCCGGCTGCCATGGTACACAGCACCGCCAGACCGAAGAAAAAGAGATATTGCAGGTTCAGGCCGACCCACCAGTACAGAGGAAGCTGCCAGCCATTTTGAAACACGCACAGCTTGCCCACCAGCACCTCAGACAGCAGGACAATGCAGGCGGTGGGGAGCAGGGAGTATAAAAGACCGGCAGCACAGTGGGCCAGGAACCAGTCCTCCCGCCGCAGGGGTAGGCTGTGGGTGCCGTTGCACATCCGGGTCTGGTACAGATCCCCAAATACCGCCTGGGCAACCACCAGGGCATAGCCCAGATTGAAGATGCCGCCAACAGTAATGCTCCCAATCAGATTCTGGGCGTACCAGTAGCCGTCGTTGCCAACATCATCGGCTATGGAGATCTGCAACAGGATCCAAACCAGCAGATAGCCTGCGCCAATGGGCCAAAACCGGCGCAAATCCTGAATAAATGCGGTTTTTCTACAGGACAATGTTCTTGACTTCATAGTCCGCACCTCCCAATTCGTAAATAAAGATCTCTTCCAGAGACAAAGGCAGCACATCAAAATAGTCGGGCTTGGCCGCCTGAAGCTGCCCGGTGACGGTCTGGACATCTCCCCGGACAATGAGGGTCTTCAGTCTGCCGGAGGCGGTTTCGTGGAGGATTTCCAGCTCGGCAGGTGCTTGTCCCACCAGCTGCACCTTCACGGTGCTGCCCTGCATATCCGCAAGGCTCCGCTCCAGCAGCATTTTTCCGTGATCCATAATGCCAACATGGTCGCACACATCCTCCAGCTCCCGGAGGTTGTGGGAGGAAATGAGAACGGTGGTGCCGTGCTCTGCCACATCCGACAGCACCAGGCTCATGACCTGACGGCGCATCACCGGATCCAGGCCGTCCACCGGCTCGTCCAGGATCATCACCTGGGGCCGGATGGCCAGGGTCAGATGGAAGGCCGCCTGCTTCTGCATACCCTTGGAAAGCCGCCGGATCTGACCCTTCCGGGGCAGCCGGAAGGCATCATACAGCCGGTCAAACAGGGCATCGTCAAAGCTGGGGTACATCCCCCGATAAAACCGGCGCATATCCTCCATGGTGGCGGAGGGGAAGTAAAACACATCGTCCGGGATGTAGCCGATGATCTGTTTCATTTTGGGATTTTCCCAGATGGGCTGACCGTTCAGGGATACCGTACCGGCATCCGGGCGGTAAATGCCCGTCAGGTGGCGGATGGCGGTGGATTTGCCTGCACCGTTGGGGCCCACCAGGCCGTACACGCCGCCCTGGGGAACGGTCATGGTCAGATCGTCCAGAGCAGCAACGGTGCCGAAGCGCTTGGTGACATTTTTCATTTCAAGCATGGTTCATCTCTCCTTTTCTGATCTGCTGGCAGATCTCCTCCCGGGTCATCCCCAGGGACGTCAGGGCAGTGCAGGTTTCCGCCAGCTGATCCAGCAGCCGCAGCCGCTCCTGCTCCTGACAATTTCCGTTGGCTGAGACAAAGCAGCCCTTTCCCGGCACGGTGACGATCCAACCGTCGCTTTCCAACGCCCGGTAGGAACGCTGGATGGTATTGGGATTGATGGCCAGCTGAGCCGCCAGCTCCCGAACACTGGGTAGCCGCTCCCCGGTCTGCAAGATCCCCGCGGCGATTTGATCCTTGACACTGTCTATGATCTGACTGTAGATCGGCCGGGTGTCCCGGTAATCCAAATGGATCATATCATCCCTCCTAACTGTATTAACTGTGCTAGTACGGTTAGTATAACACTTCATACAGTTCCTGTCAAGGGGGTATTTTGGAGGGCGCTCCACCGAAATTACAGAGAGGTTATTTCGGTGGGTGTAGGGGCGGATAGTATCCGCCCGGTTGTTTCCCCATAGGGGAAACAACGTCGGCGCAATGCGCCGACAATGCAGTGGCGAATATTTTGCGGTGAAATTCGGCGGCGCAGCCGCCCTTGGCTCCCCCTATGGGGGAGCTGGCGAGCGAAGCGAGCCTGAGAGGGCGTGGGCAGTGGCAAATATGGGAAAAGTGCGGAGATTGCTGCCAGGTACCCTCTCAGTCACGGCTTTCAGCCGTGCCAGCTCTCCCAAAGGGAGAGCCAAGGGGCGGGCTTCGCCCGCCCGGCCCAGGGGGTAAGTTGGTGCAGATCCGGCGGCGCAGCCGCCCTTGGCTCCCCCTATGGGGGAGCTGGCGAGCGATCAGCGAGCCTGAGAGGGCGTAGGCAGTTGCAAATTTGCAAATTGGTGCGCTGATTGCCGCCGGGTACCCTCTCAGTCACGGCTTTCAGCCGTGCCAGCTCTCCCATAGGGAGAGCCAAGGGGCGGGCTTCGCCCGCCCGATTGTTTCCCAGCGGGGGAAACAACATCGGCGCAATGCGCCGACAATGGCAGTATCGAACATTTTTTGCTGAAATACGGGGGTATTATGTTGAAACGTTGTATATTGTCAACATTATTCTGCCAATATGGTTCCGCTCAAAAATCTGCCGGGAAACAGGAAAAGGCACCCCCGAAGGGGTGCCCCTGTTTGGGCGAGAATGCCCAATCTCTGTATTGTCTTAGCAGCAGCCGCAGCCGTTGCCGTTGTCGTAGCCGCCGCAGCCGCAGCCGTTGCCGCCGTAGCTGCCGTTTCCGCCGCAATTGCAGAACAGCAGAACCAGAATGAGGATCCACCACCAGTTGTTGTTCAGCGCACCGCAGATACCGTTGTTATTCCCGCACATATCATTACCTCCTGGGATTTTTTGAGGGAAGCTGCCCTCATTCCATGGTATTCTCCCGGGAGAAAAAGGTGCATCCGTTACAGCTGGCGCAGGGCATCCACCAGGGCGGTTTTTCCGGCGGTCTTTTCGTCCTTGACCTTGATGACCCTTGCGGGGCATCCGGCCACCACGGTGCCGGGGGCCACATCGCTTACCACCACGGCTCCTGCTGCCACCACGGCATCCCGGCCGATGCGGCAGCCCTCAATGACCACGGCATTGGCACCGATGAGCACGTTGTCCTCCACGATCACGGGGGTGGCGGAGGCGGGCTCAATGACACCGGCCAGGACGGCACCGGCACCCACATGGCAGTTTTTGCCCACGGTGGCCCGGCCGCCCAGAACGGCACCCATGTCGATCATGGTGCCCTCGCCCACAACGGCGCCGATGTTCAAAATGGCACCCATCATGATCACCGCATTGCTTCCGATCTGCACCTGCTCCCGGATGATGGCGCCGGGCTCGATCCGGGCTGGGATGTCCTTCATGTCCAGCAGGGGAATTGCAGAGTTGCGGCAGTTATTTTCAATTTCGATATGGGCAAAGTCATTGGCCTGCAGCACCGGGGCAACATCCTTCCAGTCGCCAAAGACGATCTTGCAGCCCTGGCCAGCCGGGAACTGGCGGCAGCCCGGGAAGTCCACGGGCTCCTTCTCCCAGACATAGACCTTCACCGGGGTCTTTTTCTCGGAGGTGCGGATATACTCAATGATTTCCTGTGCGTTCATAGGCTTCTCCTTTATTGTTTTTCGTTATCCTATCACCTTTTTTGAAAATTGACAAGGGAGAAATTGACACTCGCCGTCCCTTGCATTATAATAATGAAAAACTGTCTCAGGAGGCCAATGCCATGCAGATCATTCAGGACCGTCGGGCGCTGCACCGGATCCCGGAGTTGGACCGCAGTCTGCCGGAAACCCTTTCCTATCTGAAAAATGCTCTTTCTGCCTGTAACTGTCAGGTATTCTCTCCCATGGAGCAGAGTCTGTGTGCCTGGTTTGACTTTGGGGCCCAGAGCGCCCTGGCCTTCCGGGCGGATATGGATGCCCTGCCCATTGCCGAGAAAAACCGCTGTGATTATGTCTCCACCCATCCGGGGAAGATGCACGCCTGCGGCCATGACGGCCACATGGCCATTCTTCTGGAGCTGGCCCGCCGCCTGAGCCGGAAGACGGAGAATCCCTATAACATTCTTCTGGTGTTCCAGCCTGCGGAGGAGACCACCGGCGGGGCAAAGGATCTGTGCAAGACCGGGGTGTTTCACAAGTACAACGTGGAGGCGATTTTCGGCATCCACCTGTGGCCGGGGCTGTATCCCGGCATGATCGCCGCCCGTTCCAACGAGATGATGGCCCGCTCCTGCGAAGTGAATGTGGATATCAGCGGCAAGCCTGCCCACATTGCCAAAAGCTGGGAGGGCATTGATGCCCTGGCGGCCGGTGTGGAATTCTACCGCCGGGCCATGGCCATGGAGACGGCGCTGCCGGAGCGGATCTTCCGCCTTTTGAAATTCGGCAAAATGGAAAGCGGCAGTGTCCGCAACGCCATTTCCGGCCACACCCACATGGAGGGCAGTCTGCGGGCCTTCCAGGATGAGGTGTTCTATACCCTCCGGGCAGGCCTTGTGTCCATTGGCAAGGACATTGAGCGGATCTACGGCACCACCGTCTGTGTGGAGATGAATGACGGCTACCCCGCCGTGATGAATCCCCCGGATCTGTACCGTCGGGTGAAAAAGTCCGTGGGCTTCTTTGAGCTGGACACCCCCACCATGACGGCGGAGGATTTTTCCTGGTATCAGAAGTTCCTGCCGGGTATGTTCTTCTTCCTGGGCACAGGAAACAGCCCTGCCCTGCACACGGATAACTTTAACTTTGACGAGGGGATTTTGGAGAAAGGCGCCGATTTCTTTGAGGAATTGGCAAGTAAATTCCAATGATCCCACTGAATCAAAATCTGGCATCCTTGGAGCGCAGTGCCATCCGGGCCTACACCGATCTGGCACGGCAGACCCCCGGCTGTGCCATGCTGACCATTGGAGAGCCGGATCTGGAGACCCCTGCGCCCATCCGGCAGGCCGCCATAACGGCGCTGGAGGACAACCAGACCCACTATGCCCCCAATCAGGGTACCCCGGCCCTGCGCCGGGCCATTGCGGAATTTGAAACCCGGCGGGGCAATCCCACCACCGAGGATCAGGTTCTTGTGACCATCGGGGCAAGCCATGCCCTGTTCACCGCCCTGCTGGGGATCCTGAATCCCGGCGAGGAGGTGGTCATACCCACTCCGGGCTTTGGACTCTACCAGTCCATCGCCGCCATTGCCGGGGCAAAGCCTGTCTTTCTGGATGTGACCAAAACCGGCTTTCAGATTACCAAAGAGGCGCTGGATGGGGTAATCACCCCGAAAACCAAGGCCATTGTCATCAATTCCCCCTGCAACCCCACCGGGGTGATCCTGAACCGGGAGAGCCTGGATGCCGTGAAGCAGGCTGTTCGGGGGAAGCCCATTTTTGTTGTCTGGGACAATGTCTATCACGATCTGCATTATAGCCCCTGCCCGGATCTCAGCTGCGATCCCCAGCTGAAGGATCAGCTGCTGCTGTGCCAGAGCTTTTCCAAGCCCTGGGCCATGACCGGCTGGCGCATCGGCTATCTGACCTGCCCCCAATATGTGATGGAGCGGCTGCTGCTGCTCAGCGCTGCCAACATTGCGGCGGTACCCACCTTTGTCCAAAGTGCCGCCGTCACCGCTCTGGAAACCCCGGTGGAACCTATGCGGGAAATCTACCGCCGCCGCCGGGACTATGTGACAGACCGCCTGCACCGGATGGGGCTGGAATTTCCCCAGCCGGAGGGGGCCTTCTATGTCTTTGCGGATATCCGCCGGTTCGGCATGGACTCTGCCGCCTTCTGCACCCGGATGATCCGGGAGGGAAAGCTGGCCGCCGTCCCCGGCAGCTGCTTCGGCACGGAGGGCTATATCCGCCTGTCCTACTGCTGCAGCGATGCCCAACTGGAAACCGGCATGGATCGACTGGAAAAATTTATCACCCATCTTGCTTCGGAAAAATAACCGGGCATCCCCTTTTTCTTATGGAGGTTCTATGAAAACCCTGCTGCACATCTGCTGTGCCCCCTGTGCCAATCAGCCCATTGAGATCCTGCGCACCGACGGCATGGAGGTCACCGGCTTTTGGTATAACCCCAACATCCACCCGGTGACGGAATACCGGGCCCGGAGAAACTGCTTAGAGGAATACGCCAAGACCATCGACCTGCCCATTTTGATGAAAAACGACTACGCCCTGCGGCCCTTTGTCCGGGCGGTGGCGGAGGACATCGGCCACCGGTGCGTCAAATGCTACGAAATGCGCCTGATGGAAACCGCCCGTCAGGCGGCGGAGGGAGGCTTTGACTGCTTCACCTCCAGCCTGTTCATCAGCCCCTATCAGCAGCACGAGCTGATGCGGGAGGTGGCGGAGCGGGCCGCCGCGGAATACGGCGTGACCTTCCTGTACCGGGACTTCCGCCCCTACTTCCGGGCCGGACAGGACTTTGCCCGGGAGCATGGCTTTTATATGCAGAAATACTGCGGCTGCGTCTTCTCTGAGGAAGAACGCTACATCAAACCGAAAAAATTGATTCCCTAAATTGGAGGAACTATGGATCATTTAGAATTTTGCGTCCCCTGTCTGTTCGGCCTGGAAGGTCTGGCCGGTGAGGAACTGCGCCGGCTGAACCTGGAAAATGTCCGGGTGGAAAACGGCCGGGTGCTGTTTTCCGGCGATGAGACCGCCATGGCCAAGGCCAACATCTGCCTGCGCACCGGTGAGCGGGTGCTGCTGACGCTGGCAGATTTCCAGGCAACCACCTTTGAGCAGCTGTTTCAGGGTGTGTACCATGCGGGTCTGGAGGATTTTATCCCCAGAGACGGCGCTTTCCCCGTCAAGGGCCACTGCCTGAACAGCCAGCTCATGTCCGTGCCGGACTGTCAGGCCATTATCAAGAAGGCTGCCAGCAAGCGTTTGGGTGAAAAATACGGCGTGTCCTGGCTGCCGGAGACCGGAGTGAAGTATCAGCTTCAGTTCTCCATTATGAACGACCGGGTTCAGCTGTTTTTGGATACCACCGGCCCCGGCCTGCACAAGCGGGGCTACCGGGCTGTGGGCAACGATGCCCCTCTGCGGGAGACCTTGGCTGCGGCTATGGTCACCCTGACCCACTACCGGGGCAGAGATTTCCTGTGGGATCCCTTCTGCGGCTCCGGCACCATTCCCATTGAGGCTGCCCTCATCGCCAAAAACCGGGCCCCTGGCATGAACCGCCGGTTCGCCGGTGAAGCCTATGCCTGGTGCGCTGCCAGCGTCTGGGGCCAGGTGCGGGAGGAAGCAAAGGATCGGGAGTTCCACGGCGACTACCGGATTCTGGGCTCCGACAGCGACCCCAAGTGCATCTCCCTGTCCATGGCCAATGCCCGGAAGGCCGGCGTTGCCGACTGCATCACCTTTAAGGATGGGGATGCCACCAAAATGCCCCTGCCTGCCGACAGCGGCATTCTCATCTGCAACCCGCCCTACGGTCAGCGGATGATGGAGCAGCGCAGCGCCCAGCAGCTCTATGCCGCCCTGGGCCGTCACCTGAAATTTGCCGACGGCTGGCAGAAGTACATCATCACCTCCGAACCGGAGTTCGAGCATTACTTCGGCCGCCGGGCCAACAAGAAACGCAAGCTCTACAACGGCATGATCAAGTGTGATTACTATATGTACACCGATAAAGGAAGAAAAAAATAAGGAGCCAATAGGCGCTCAAAAGCATTTGACGGAGGATATATGAAGCATCTGTTTATCATCAACCCTGCGGCGGGCAGCCGGGACCGCACCCGGGAATATGCCCCCATGATCCGCAAGGCCTGTAATACCCGGGGGTTGGATTTCCGCATTGAGATTTCCAGATACCCCGGACACTGCCGGGAGCTGGCCCGCCAGGCCGCCGAAACTGGCGAAGAATATCGGATCTACGCCTGCGGCGGAGACGGCACCCTCAACGAGGTGGCCTCCGGCGCTGCCGGATTCCCCAATGCGGCGGTGACGGTGTTCTCCTTTGGCAGCGGCAATGATTTTGTGCGGATGTTCAGCGACCCCAAGGCCTTTTTTGACCTGGAACGGCTGCTGGACGCAGAGGAAACCACCTTTGATATGATCCGCTGCAACGACTCCCTGGCAGTGAATATCTGCTCTGTGGGTCTGGATGCCCGGATCGGCACCAGTGTTTCCAACTACAAGCGGCTTCCCTATTTGCAGGGCTTCCGGGCCTACGCCGCCTCCACGGTGGTCAATGTGGTCAAGGGGATCTCTGAGCATTATGTGGTGGAGATCGACGGCCAGACGCTGGACGACCGGTTCACCTTTGTGTGCGTGTGCAACGGCCGGTTCTACGGCGGCGGCTTCAACCCTGTTCCCGAGGCTGACCCCTCCGACGGCAAGCTGGATGTGATGCTGGTGCGCCATGTTTCCCGGCTGCAAGTTCCCTTTATCATCGGCAAGTACAAAAGCGGCCGCCATGAGGAGATCGCCGCCGCCCAGTACCTGCGGACAGATCGGGTAAAGATCCGCTGCGACGGCCCTACCGCCGTGAATCTGGACGGTGAGCTGCTCACCGCCCAGGAGGTGGATATCTCCATCGCCCAGGAGAAACTCCGCTTCTTCTACCCCAGAGGACTGACCTGGCAGGTGCAAACCCCTGCCCAGGCGGAGGTGCTGTAATGCGGCGCCGGATGTGCCTGGCGGTGCTGGCTCTGGCGCTGTCCCTGACCGCCTGTAAGGCACAAACCCCCGCCCCGGAAACGGCGGTTCCGGAAACCACGGCTGCTGCCCAGACTGCTGTCACCACCGAAACCACCGCCCCGGAGGAAACCGCCCCGGAGGAAACCGCCCCAGAGATTCCCGATGCCTATCGGCAGCTCCTCACCGCCTATGCCGAGGCTCTGGCCCAGCATCTGGATATGGAAGGCTATTTTGAACGGGAACTGAACTATCTGGTGGGCGTGGTGAATGACAGTAATCAGATCGGCTATTGCCTGACGGATCTGGACGGTGACGGCAGGGACGAGCTGCTCATCGGCGCGGTGGGGGAGCCGGATATCTACGCCATGTACACCCTGTCCGACGGCACTGCCCGGATGGTCATAGATGCCGGAGAGCGGAACAACTTCCGCATGGACACCCAGGGCCTGATTTTCAACCGGGCCGCCTGCTCCGCCGCCCAGTCAGGAGTGTTCCTGTTCACCTTCACCGGCGGTCAGCTGGTGATGCAGGAAAGCCTGGTGGCGGACTACGGTGTGGACATGGAAAATCCCTGGTTCCGGGTGACTGACCAGAACTTTGACCCTGCTACCTACACCCCTGTGTCCAACCAGGAAGCTGAGGAGATTATATCCCGGCTGGAGGACAATGTCAGATCCTTTGACTACATTCCTTTTTCCCAGTTTTAGTAGAGCATATCCTTTAAAACTTTAAAACCTCATTAGTGCAACGAAATTTTTGCGGCGGTAATTCGGTGGCACCGTCTGCGTAGGGGCGGATAGTATCCGCCCGGTTATTTCCCCTATGGGGAAATAACGTCGGCGCAAAGCGCCGACAATGCAATACCAAACATTTGCAAATGCAATTCGGCGGTATATTGTCGAAACATGGTACATTTGCAACATTAAGAGCTTAGTTGGTGTGCGACGGTTCTGCTCAAAAACTTGCCACGTTGGCGGGCGGCTGATAGCCGCCCCTACATGGCGTATGCCACCGAATTACCTTGGCAGAAATTTCAAGGCGTTGTAGTAGAACAAATCACTTAAAACTTCATAAATGTATTTAAATTTAGCACCGCCATTATCCGCAGAAAAAGGCAAAATGCATTTAATCGAAAATGAAGTTTTAAAGGATACGCTCTACTAGGGGTAGGGAGCGGCAGACAGCTGACAAAACCCTGAATGCCTTTTTCGCCAAACAAAAGCCGCCTTTCCGGAGGGAAGGGCGGCTTTTTGGATTATTTGGGGATGGTGATGGTCAGCACGATCTGGGTGTCGGTTTCCCGGCGCTCGGAGACGGCGGGGATGCCGGATTGCTGGATTTTTTGCAGGGATTGGGTCAGGCTGTTGAGAAAGGCGCCTACGTTGGGGGCAGCGGGCTTGTCCCGGGGCGTTTCCAGAAGGGAGGCGATGTAGCGTTCGGTGCAGGCCACGCTCATGCCCTGACGGAGGATCTCCCGGATGGCCGCCAGCTTTTTCTCATCCCCCTCCAGCCGCAGCAGGGCCCGGGCGTGGCGTTCCGTCAGTCCGCCCTCCCGCAGGGCGTTCAGGACTGCATCACTGTGGCGCAGAAGGCGCAGCTTGTTGGCAATGGCGCTTTGGCTTTTGCCCAGCATCCGGGCGGCCTGCTCCTGACTCATGGCGAATTTCTGCATCAGCGATGCAATGCCCATGGCCTCCTCGATGAAATCCAGATCCTGCCGCTGCAAATTTTCAATCATGGCAGCCATGCCGCACTCCTGATCGTCCATCTGCATGATGATACAGGGGATGTCCGTCAGACCGGCCATCTGGGCGGCCCGGAGACGGCGTTCCCCGGCGATGAGCTCATAGCCCAGGCCGCTGCGGCGGACGGACAGGGGCTGCAAAATACCGTGGCTGGCAATGGATCGGGACAGTTCCTCCAGCGCCTCCGGGCGGAACACCTTCCGGGGCTGGGACGGATTGGGGCGGATGGAGCGGGCCGGCAGAAATACGACACGGCCGGTTTCCATATAGGTTTTCAGCTTCTGGCATTGCATTGCCCTTCCTCCCTTGTGATTGGTGCTACCATTGTAAGTCCCTGCTATGTGGGAATCCCCACGAAACAGGCATGGCGGAAATGGGTTTTTCGGAACGGAAAAGGAAAGAGGTACCCTTTTCTACTGTTTTTTTGATGGCAAAAACCATGCGTTTTCGTGGAAAAATCCTAGTTTTTTACCATTTTCTACATACACCTTATGCAGAATGTACAAAACCTGGGCTGTATTTTATCAAAATTGTCCCTATCGGAAAGCTTCAAAATGTGGTATGTTATTGGTGTGTTATTATACACTTTTTGGAAAATCGTTTCCTGGCGTGCGCATCCCCCAATTTATCATAAGGAGCTGTGACCATGTATTTTCAGAAAAAACGTGTAATCGCCATGCTGCTGGCCGGCGGTCAGGGCAGTCGGCTTAAGGTTCTGACCCAGAAAACCGCCAAGCCTGCCGTTCCCTTCGGCGGCAAGTACCGCATCATCGACTTTCCCCTGTCCAACTGCGTCAACTCCGGCATTGATACCGTGGGCATTCTGACCCAGTATCAGCCTCTGGAGCTGAACGAGTACATCGGCAACGGCCAGCCCTGGGGCTTGAACAAGACCCACTCCTGCGCCCAGATCCTGCCCCCTTATGAGCGGGCAGACAAGAAGTCCGGCTGGTATGCCGGCACCGCCAACGCCATTTATCAGAACATTGATTTCGTGGATCGCTTCGACCCGGACTATGTTGTGATCCTCTCCGGCGACCACATTTATAAAATGGACTACAACGCCATGGTGCAGTACCACGAGGCCAACAACGCCTCCTGTACCATCGCCGTGCGCAATGTCCCTCTGGCAGAGGCATCCCGCTTCGGCATCCTCAACACCAACCCTGACAACTCCATCTACGAATTCGAGGAAAAGCCCGCCAAGCCCAAGTCCACCAATGCCTCCATGGGCATCTACTGCTTCAACTGGAGCGTCCTGCGGGAAGCGCTGATCGCCGATGAGGAGGATCCCAATTCCTCCAAGGACTTCGGCAAGAACATCATCCCCAAGCTGCTGGCCAGCGGCCACAAGATGATGGCCTACCCCTTCAACGGCTACTGGAAGGACGTGGGAACCATCGCCTCCCTGTGGGAAGCCAACATGGAGCTGCTGGGCAAGGAGCCTGCCTTCCAGCTGCGGGGCGGCAAGCGGGAGACCATCTACGCCCGCAACTCCGCCCAGCCCTCCTCCTACATCGACGAGGATGCCAAAATCGTCAACTCTCTGGTGGCTGAGGGCAGCCAGGTCTATGGCAGGGTCACCCATTCCGTCATCTCCGTGGGCTGCTACATCGGCGAGGATGCCGTGGTAGAGGACTCCGTGGTGATGCCCGGTGTGGTCATCGAGGCCGGTGCCATTGTCCGCCATGCCATCCTGGGCGAGCAGTCCAAGGTTTGCAAGAACGCCGTGGTGGGCGGTGCCTTCGCAGAGGGCGAAAAAATGCAGATCAGCGTCACCTCCAAGGGCGCTGTGGTCGAAGCCAACGCCGTGCTCAAGCCCGGTGATATGCTGTAAGGGAGGGCTATGCAATGAAAGCAATGGGTATTATTTTCACCAACGATGCCACCATGGGGGAACTGACCGACAAGCGTACCTGCGGCAGCATTCCCTTCGGCGGCCGTTACCGCCAGGTGGACTGGGCGCTGAGCAACATGACCTGCGCCGGTATCCGTCACATTGGCATTATCTCCCGGCACAGCTACCAGTCCCTGATGCACCACATCGGAAACGGTGAGGAGTGGGGTCTGAAGCTGGAGGAGGGCGGTCTGGAATTCCTGACTCCATACGCCTCCAATACCAACTATCTCTACCGGGGCAAGCTGGCTTCTCTGCACAACGCCCTGGATTTCCTGGAATACAGCGACGGCGATGACGAGGATCTGATCGTCCTCAGCGACTCCGCCATTCTGGCAAACGTGGACATGGCAGACGTGATCCGCAGCCATATCGAAAGCGGCAAGTGCGTCACCGTGGTCACCAAGGCCGGTGTTGCCAACGGCCAGAAGGTACTGGATCTGGCCCTGAAGGTGGATGACAAGGGCGAGGTGGTGGACATGGTGGTAGACTTTGCCGCCCCTGCCGACTACCTGGCAACCATGGATATCTTCGTCATGGACAAGAAGTTCCTGATCAAGTGGGTTCAGGAAATGGTGGCCCGGGACAAGTATCACATGGACCGGGACCTGATCATGGGCGGCTGGCGCAGAGGCCAGATCGACATCAACGCCTATCAGTTTGACGGCGTGGCCCTGTACAACGAGTCTGTGGAGGAATATTTTGTCAACTCCCTGTCCCTGATCAACAAGGAGCAGCGGGAAGACATTTTCAACGGCAAGCACCCCATCTTTACCAAGGTTCGTGACCGGGTTCCCACCTACTATGGTGAGGGCTGCGATGTGGAAAACTGCCTGATCGCCGACGGCTGCATCCTGGAGGGCGAGGTGGAGGATTCCGTCCTGTTCCGTCAGGTCACCATCGAAGCCGGTGCCGAGGTGGACAAGTGCATCATTATGAATGACTCCGTCATTGGCGAAGGTGCAGAACTGAAGTACGTCATTCTGGATAAGAATGTCACCGTTACCCCCGGTGCCAAGCTGGTAGGCACCCGTCAGAACCCCATCGTCGTCAAGCGGGGGGATACGGTATGAGAATTGCCATCTGTGCCTCCGAGGCTGCCCCCTATGTAAAATCCGGCGGCCTGGGAGATGTTATGGAGGCCCTGCCTGCCGCCCTGCAGCGCATCGACGGCAACGAGGTAGCCCTCTTCCTGCCCTACTACTGCAAGATCAAGCGTAACGACCGCTTCCCCACCGAAAAGGTGGCCGACTGCCTGGTGACCCTGGGCTGGCGGCATCAGTACTGCGGCGTTATGCGCCTGACCAACCGCACCGACGGTGTGCAGGTCTATTTCCTGGACAACGAATACTACTTCGGTGCCCGGGAGGGTGCCATCTACGGAGACATGGACGATGGCGAGCGCTTCGCTTTCTTCTCCCGGGGCTGCCTGGAGGCCATGCGGGTGCTGGGCTACATCCCCGATGTGATCCAGTGCAACGACTGGCAGTGCGGCCCGATCCCGGTGTATCTCAAGGCCCTTTATGCCCCCAATTTTCCCAAGACCCGGTGTATGTATACCATCCACAACATCGAGTACCAGGGCTGGGCCGGATCCGGCTTCTTTGATGACGTGCTGGGACTGCCCTGGGAGTACCGCAGCACCCTGGATATGAACCACTCCGTCAACGTGATGAAGGGTGCCATTGAGACGGCGGATCTGGTGACCACCGTTTCCGAGACCTACGCCCGGGAGCTGATGTATCCTTACTATGCCCACGGCCTGGACAGTGTCCTCATGGGCAACGCCTGGAAGCTCACCGGCATCACCAACGGCATTGATGTGAATGTCTTTAACCCGGAGACCGATCCTGCTCTGCCTGCCCACTATAACGCCGATACCTTCCTGGAGGGCAAGGCTGCGGTGAAGGCGGCTTTGCAGCAGGAGGTAGGTCTGCCGGTGAAGCCGGATGTGCCCCTTCTGGTGATGGTCACCCGCCTGGCCGGACACAAGGGCCTGGATCTGCTGTGCTACATCGCCCGCAGACTGCTGTGGGAGGAGGACTGCCAGCTGCTGATCCTGGGCACCGGCGAGCCTCAGTATGAGACCTTCTTCCGGGATCTGGCAGAACAGTTCCCGGATCAGGTGGCGGCCAAGATCACCTTCAACCTGCCTTTGGCCTCCCGGGTCTATGCCGGCGGCGATGTGTATCTGATGCCCTCCAAGTCCGAGCCCTGCGGCCTTTCTCAGATGAACGCCATGCGCTACGGCACCGTGCCTGTGGTTCACGCTACCGGCGGCCTGAAGGACACCGTTCCTCCGGCAGACGAAAACGGTCAGGGCGGTCTGGGCTTTACCTTCCAGAGCTACAACGCCGACGATTTCTACGCCACCCTGCGCCGCTGCCTGCGGCTGTACCGGGAGAACCCCGAGGGCTTCCACGACTTGCAGCGCCGGGAAATGCAGACCGACTTCAGCTGGAATGTTCCCGCCCGGAAGTACATGGATCTGTTCTACAAAATGCTCTCCTGGTAAGACCGGGATATTCTAAGGAAACTCTGAATAAATCGACTGCGGCTGAGCGGCGAATCTTTTGCTCCCAGTCTGCGGTTTGAAAAATGGGAAATACATACAGTATTCCCTCATTTTCCAAACCTTGCCTGGAACCAAAATCTTTCGCCGTCAGCTCTTGCC
>Ga0129311_1001502_pt1 | contig 16384 bp, 16 predicted proteins | sample Go1ome_FD_94435 | JGI IMG/M metagenome (GOLD analysis project Ga0129311, IMG submission 94435) | Western lowland gorrila individual fecal microbial communities from Wisconsin, USA - Go1022B metagenome | ecosystem: Host-associated > Mammals > Digestive system > Large intestine > Fecal | place... | reverse complement strand
CTTCACGCCGCCCAGGTACTTTTCCAGCTTGGCGATCTCGCCCATGTGCTTCATGACTTCCTTCTTGGGCAGCATGTCGAAGGTGCCGTCCTCCTGCATGGTCTTCAGCTGGTTCAGACGGTCCACGCGGGTGCGCATGGTCTTGAAGTTGGTCATCATGCCGCCCAGCCAACGGGCGTTGACATAGTACTGGCCGCAGCGGGTAGCCTCCTCGCGGATGGCCTCCTGGGCCTGCTTCTTGGTGCCCACAAACAGCAGGGTCTGGCCGTTCTCGGACAGCTGACGGACGAAGTTATAGGCCTCCTCCAGCTTGCGGACGGTCTTCTGCAGGTCAACGATATAGATGCCGTTGCGCTCGGTGTAGATGTAGGGAGCCATCTTGGGGTTCCAGCGGCGGGTCTGGTGACCGAAGTGGACGCCCGCCTCCAGCAGGGCCTTCATGGATACGACGTTAGAATTTGCCATAGTGTTGAGTTCCTCCAAATCAATTTCGTTTTTACCTCCGGCGGCTTCACCCCCCCTGCTGACCCGCCTTTTTTCAGGCTGGGCACGAACAGGAAGTCGACGCACCGTGCGGAATGCTGAAATATAATACCACAGACGGTTCGGCAATGCAAGTATGATTTCCAAAAAATATGCAAATATTCCCCCGGTTTTCCGGACTTCAGAACTTCCTGCGCCGCTTTCGCTCCTGCGGCTCCCGGCGCTGGAAGGGCTTGTCGATGAGGATGATGTCATCCCCGATCCGCTGGATGCACTCCCAGGGGATGTAGAACTCCTCCCCCCTGCCGAACAGGCCGAAAAAGCGGCAGGGGCCGTTGACCACGATGGCGATCACCTGCCCCTCCGGTATCCGGATATCTACGTCCGACACGAAGCCCAGGCGGCACCCGTCCGAAATATTGATGACCTCCTTGCAGCGGAGATCCCGCATCCTGCACTGCATGGCACTCCCTCCTTGTCGGTATCAGCCTATGCGGCGCGGTGGCCGTCCCATGCCCACAAAGCGACAAAAGCTCCTAGTATAGGAAAACCGGACGGGGGCCATACTTTTTCCAGCAGCTTTTTCAAACAAGGAGGGACGGCTCTCATATGCAGGGAAAAGTGGAGATCGCCGGCGTGAACACCGCCAAGCTGAAGGTCCTAAAAAATGAGGAGACCATGGCGCTGCTGCGGCGGACGAAGGAGGGCGACCAGGCGGCCCGGCAGGAGCTGATCGAGGGGAATCTGCGGCTGGTACTGTCGGTGATCCAGCGGTTTTCCAGCCGGGGTGAAAACGCCGACGACCTGTTTCAGGTGGGTTGCGTAGGGCTCATCAAGGCCATTGACAATTTTGACATCAACCAGCCCGTGCGCTTTTCCACCTACGGTGTGCCTATGATCATCGGTGAGATCCGCCGCTATCTCCGGGACAACAGTGCCATCCGGGTCTCCCGCTCCATGCGGGACACCGCCTATCGGGTATTACAGGTCCGGGACCGGTATCTGGCGGAGCATCAGAAGGAGCCCACCGTGGAGCAGATTGCCCAGGAGCTGGAGATTCCCCGGGAGGAGGTGGTGTTCGCCATGGATGCCATCGTGGACCCGGTCTCCCTGTACGAACCGGTGTATTCCGACGGCGGCGACGCCATCTGCGTCATGGACCAGGTGCGGGATACGAAAAACACCGACGAGGACTGGACGGACCGCATCGCCCTGAAGGAGGCCATGAAGCGGCTGGACCCCCGGGAGCGGCGCATTTTGTCCCTGCGGTTCTACGAGGGCAAGACCCAGATGGAGGTCTCCGCCGAGGTGGGCATCTCCCAGGCCCAGGTGTCCCGGCTGGAAAAGGGCGCCATCAACACCATCAAAAAGAATATTTAAAAGAAAAGAGGCCGGAAAAGGCCTCTTTTCTTTTAAAACAGGGACTTGTATTTCATTTTAGTTCATGATACTTCTTTCTCAAAGGAGATGAAGCAATATGAACATAACCGTCTTGACCTTGCCGGAGACCGCCGTTGTCCGCCTGCGCCGCACCGGCCCTTATGGGGAAAGCAACCGGACCATGATGGAGCGTTTGAAAAGCTGGGCCCGGGAGCAGGGTCTTCTGGAAGCAGGCGTGATCCTGGGCGCTGCTTGGGATGACCCGGCGTGTACGCCGCCGGAGCAGTGCCGGTACGACGTATGTCTGACCCTGGAGGGCCGCCTTCCCGAGCCCCCGGCGGACATGACCCTGGGGCGGATACCCGGAGGGACTTATGCCTGTTTCCAGGGTGCCCACACGCCCTCCGGCGTCCAGGCACTTTGGGGCACCGGCTTTACCGCCCTGGCGGAGGAAGGGCTCTCTCCGGACTCCGGCCGGCCGGTGCTGGAACGCTACCGGCCGGAACTGCTGGAGCGGGGGCTCTTTGAGCTTTGCATTCCGATTTGAGCGCCCTCAGTTCTCCGCTTCCGCCGGGGCGACCTGCATGATGAAATTGCCGCCCTCCGCGATGGCAAACTCTGTGACCCGCTCACCGTCCGCCTGCATGGCGTCCGGCATCCCGCCGAAGCCCTCGGGCCGCTGAGGCCGGACACCGTCCTCCGGGCGCTCCTGACCGGGCGGGTCCATGGTCATACCGCCCTTACCGGGCTGGGGACGCTCCTGGCCGGGCACTCCTTCCGGCGGCCGCATCTCCCCGTCAGGCCGCGGGCCGCCCCCCATGCCGCCACTGCCCATTTCTCCGGCGGAGACGATACCGGAAAGCGGGGCCTCCCCTTGCAGGAGCCGATAATAGGCGGCGGACATGTTCCCGTCAGAGATCACCAGATAGGTGAAATCATTGGCGGGCGTATAGCTTCCGATAGGCATACTTCCCACATCCTCCAGGGTGTAGGTCGTGCCGCCCTGCTGACGCTCCGCAAAGGAAAATACCACGTAATTCTGGCCGCTGTCCTCAATGCGGTCATACATGTTGCCGGAGGCCATCACGGTGCCGCCATTGATATAAATACCCATGTCGGAGTCGATGCCGGCATCCCCGCTGGCGGCGCAGGCGGCGGCGGTGACGGAGCCGCCGTTGATGACCAGCCAGCCGTTGGAATCGATGCCGTCACCCTCGCCGGTGCCGCCGTCCACCCGGATATCCAGACAGCCGCCGTTGATGGTGGTAACGGACACGCCGTCCTCGTTGGTGTTGATACCGTCGTTGCCGGCGAGGATATTGATATTGCCGCCGTTAATGGTCAGGTGCAGCTCACTGTCCAGGCCCTCGTTCTCCGCGAAGATGTTCAAAATGCCAGTACCCTCCGCTCCCCCATCCACATTCATGGACATTTTGGAATAGAAGGCGCCGTCGTACTTGTGGAGCTTTTTGCTGTCCGCCACGGCCGTCCCATTCTCGTTGAGCACCACGCTGTCCGGCTTGTAGATACGGACCACATAGGAACCGGTGATGTTGTTCTCCGTTCCGTCGGCGATGACGACGTTGGCGCCGGCGGCGGAGGTGTCCACATCCTTTGCGGCGGTCTCCGTGTCGGCGGAACCGCATTCGTAGACGTTATAGAAGATGACGGCGGGCGCCACGGTGCAGGTGATGTCCGCGCCGTTCAAGATCAGCGTCACCACAGCGCCGGCGTCCTCCTCCGCGCCCTCCCCCAGGTCCACAGCCACCTGCCCGGCGGACAGTGTGCCGCTGAGGGCATAGGTACCCGGCTGGGTGATGTGAATGACCGTATGGGCGTCGGCCTCCTCCTGCGTGTGTTCGTCGGCCGCGGTGCCCTCGCCGTAGGTAAAGCCCTGTCCCGCCTGGTAGAACACGATATCGTGGGCGGTATAGACTGCCGCCGTATCATCGGAGGATGCTTTTTCACCGTCCACTGTGATACCACTGTCGGACAGCTGGATGGAAACCGTGCCCTCCGGCAGGGCTTCTTCCGCAGGAACGCTCTGCGCTCCGCAGGCACTCAGCAGCCCCACGCTCAGGCACCCTGTCAAAACAAGCGCCGCGATTTGTTTCATGCTCGTTTCCTCCTTTTAGATGATGGGCCGTATCCTAGCAGCATTTCCTGAAAATTTCCCGAAAAATTTGACGACCGTATCTTTTTCGGGTAAACTGAATGGGAATACACTTCCTGCAAGGAAAGGACGGATCGAGATGGATTTTCAAAAGCTGGTGGAATTTCGCAACACCCACAATCCCTATGCGAAAAAAGAGGGCATCGTAGTGGAGGAGATCCGCCTTGGCTACGCCCGGGTCACCAAGACGGTGCTGCCCGATGACATCAATCCGGCGGGGCTGGCCCACGGCGGCATCTATTTTGCCCTGGCGGATACCGCTTCCGGCGCCGCCTCCGCCTCCCACGGTTACTTTGCCGTGACGGTGAACGCCAACTATAACTACCTCCGCTCCGCCAAGCCGGGAGACACTCTCATCGCCGAGGGCACGGAGTGCAAGACCGGCAAGACCATCTGCGTGTACGATGTGCGTGTCACCAACCAGGACGGTACCCTCATCGGCACAGGTTCCTTCACCTACTACCTGCTGGACCGGAAAATTGAGCTTTAAGAGAGACCGGGCCGCCAGTTTGGCGGCCCGGTGTTGTTTTACTTCTTAAAGCTGTCCTTCAGGCTAACACTGCGGTTAAACACCAGGTGCTCCGCGGAGGAGTCCCGGCTGTCCAGGCAGAAATAACCCAGCCGCATGAACTGGAAGGACGGAGCGGTCTTGCCCTGCTTTTCCGTCTTGTCGTAGTCCTCTGCCGCGGCGCGCAGGCCGGCCTCCACTTTGCAGCCGGTGAGAACCTCCAGAGAGTTGGGGTTCAGGCACTCAATAAAGTCCTTATCGGCGCCGTCGGGATCGGGGTCGGTGAACAGATAGTCGTACAGCCGCACCTCAGCGTCCACGGCGGTGGCGGCATCCACCCAGTGGATAGTGGCGCCCTTCACCTTCCGGCCGTCGGCGGGATCGCCGCCCCGGCTCTCGGGGTCATACTCGCACAGGACCTCGGTGATGTTGCCGTCTTCATCCTTCACGCAACCAGTGCAGGTGATGAGGTAGGCGCCCTTCAAACGGCACTCTGGGCCGCCGGGGAACAGGCGCTTGTACTTGGGCACAGGGATCTCCAGGAAATCGTCCGCCTCGATCCAGAGGTTCCGCGAGAAGCTGACCTCCCGGGTACCGGCGTTGGGGTCCAGTGGGTTGTTCTCCACGGTGACGGTCTCCGTCTTGTCCTCGGGATAGTTGGTAATGGTCAGCTTGATGGGCCGCAGAACGCCCATGACACGCTCCGCCGTTTCATTGAGGTCTTCCCGCAGGCAGTGCTCCAGGAAGCCATAGTCCACGGTGGAATCCGCCTTGGAAACGCCGATGCGGTCGCAGAAGTTCCGGATGGACTTGGCGGTGTAGCCCCGGCGGCGCAGGCCGCACAGGGTCGGCATCCGGGGATCGTCCCAGCCGGAGACCCGGCCCTCCTCCACCAGGCGGCGGAGCTTGCGCTTGCTCATCACGGTATAGTTGATACCCAGGCGGGCGAATTCGATCTGCCGGGGCTTGCTGGGCACATCCGTATGCTCGATGACCCAGTTGTACAAAGGCCGGTGGGCCTCATACTCCAAAGAGCACAGGGAGTGCGTGATGCCCTCCAAGGCGTCCTGAATGGGGTGGGCAAAATCGTACATGGGGAAGATGCACCACTTGGTGCCCTGGCGGTGGTGTTCGATATAGCGGATACGGTAGATAACGGGGTCCCGCATATTGAAGTTGCCGCTGGCCATGTCGATCTTGGCCCGCAGGGTATACTTGCCCTCGGGGAATTCGCCGTTGCGCATCCGCTCAAACAGGTCCAGGCTCTCCTCAACGGGACGGTCCCGCCAAGGGGACTTACCGGGCACGCCGATGCTGCCCCGGTATTCCTTGAACTGCTCGGGCGTCAGCTCGCACACATAGGCCAGGCCCTTTTTGATGAGGCCCACGGCCAGCTCGTACGTTTTTTCAAAATAGTCAGAGCCATAGAACATCCGGTCGCCCCAGTCGAAGCCCAGCCAGTGGATATCGTCCTGGATGGCGTCCACGAATTCCGTGTCTTCCTTGGCGGGGTTCGTATCGTCAAAGCGCAGGTTGCAAAGGCCTCCGAACTTTTCGGCGGTGCCGAAGTCGATGGTCAGGGCCTTGCAGTGGCCGATGTGCAGGTAGCCATTAGGCTCCGGGGGAAAACGGGTATGGACGGTCATGCCCTCGTACTGTCCGCCGGGGGCGATGTCCTCCTCAATAAAAGCATGGATGAAGTTCCGGCTCTCCGGTGCTTCTCCCTGTGTGGTCTTGATCTCCTCAGCCATGGGCGTCAGTCCTTCCTGTGCAAGTTTTTCGAGTTTCCAAGGTAGTATACAAAATATTCCCGAAAATTGCAAGGGGACAAACCGCTTTTCAGTACAGGAGCCAGTCCTCCACCACGTCCCGGGCGGTAACTGCCGTCACGTTACCCGCCATCAGCAGCCACATCAGCGCCTGGATGCGCCGCTGGGAGACCGTGATGCCCCGCAAAAGCAGATGTTCTCCCCCACTCTCCACCAAAACGCCGTAGTTTTCCCCCGCGTTTTTCAGGTCTTCCGCCACCAGGGAATAGCGGACTGGCAGCTTTCCGCACATTCCGGTTCCCTCGTAAAGTATCCGCAAAGCAAACCGCTTCCTCTCACACAGTATCCGGTGCGAGGCAAGCATATCACTTCCCGCTGGCGAAATTTGTCGAATTTTATCGAATATTTGCGCTTAATACAAATCTTTTTTCACCAGGTCGGAAAGCTCCTCCGGGCTGTACAGAAGGTTCAGCGCCTCCAGCAGGCCGTTGGCGGTGAGGTGCTCCGGCAGGTCCAGCTTTTTCATCAGTGCCTGGCGCTTGGCGGCGCTGTCCTGCCCACCGGAAAGTCCCAGCAGGACCAGGTCCGCCTTGGTGATTGGTGTTTTGTTCTCCGTGGGAGCCGCGTCTTCGTCCTCAAAGGTGGCGTCGGCCTTCCGCAATGCCTCCAACAGCACATCGGGCCGCATTCCCTCCACCCCCAGCTTTCCCTCTTTCCCGGCGCGGCGTTTGCGGCGCTCTTTGCCTTGGATATCCGGAATGTAGGCTTGCTTCACCTTTCCGGCCGGCAGGGCGCCCTTGAGGTAATTGCGGATGACGAAGCCGGCGCCGTCGCTGTCCGTCAGGACGATAAGGCCCTGCTTGTCCGCCAGCCGCCGCAGAAAGGCCAGCTTCTCCCGGTCGTTGAACACGGAAAAGCCCCCCAGGGTAACGATAGTGGCGTCCACCACCTGGGAAAGGGCGTTTTTGTCGTACCGCCCCTCCACCACGATGACCTCTTTCACCTTTTTCATTTCCGCCGCGCCCCCAGACGCACCAGCAGCAGCTTCAGCTCTCCGGCGGCGTCAATACCCTTTTCGCTTTTCATCCGCCGGTCCAGTACCTGGCACATCTTCACGGCGTCGCCGCACCAGTCGGCGGTGGTGCGTTTGGCGGCGTTCAACAAAAGCTTTGCCGGGTAGTCGCTCTTCATGTCCCACAGCTCCATGAGCCAGTACTTGTCCTTGCCGCTGTCGATGGCCAGACGGGCCGTGTAGATGCGCCGCAGCTGGCTGCCCAGGGCCGCCAGGATCATAATGGGCTCCGTCTGCATTTTCAGAAGGTCCCCCAGAATGCGGGCCGCCTCGTCGTAATTGCCCTGGAGTACCGCGTCGCTGAGCTTGAACACCTCCGCCGACAGCACCGGGTCCGCCACGGCGTCGATGTCCTTCTGGGTGATGGTCTTGCCCTTGGCGTAGGTGCCGATTTTCGTGATCTCCGGCACCAGCCCCGTCATAAGGCCGCCGCAGGTGAAAATGAGGTACTCCGCCGTCTGGCGGTCAATGTCCTTTCCCAGGGCCCGGAACCGGCGGGCGATCCAGGTGATGAGGTCGCTGTTCTCCGCCGCCCGGAACTCCACCGCCCGCACGTGGTCTCCCATGGCCTTGCAGAGCTTCTTCAGAGTTTTATTTGGCTTGTAGGGAATGGTGTCATACACGAACACCACGCAGCAGTAGGGCGGGATGTCGTCCAGAAAGGCCACCATCTTTTCCCGCTGCTCCTCATTCATCTTGAAAATATCCCAGTCCGTCACCACGATAAGGGTCCGCTCCGCCATCATGGGCATGGCTTCCGCCATTTCGGAAAGGCTCTGGACGGTCAGGTCCTTCCCTTCCAGACGGTGGTAGTTGAATTCCTCGAAGCCGGCCGGCACCAGGACCTTGCGCAGCTCCCCCAGGTAGTATTCCCGCAGGTAGCTCTCCTCGCCGTAAAAAATGTAGGCGCAGCCGGGGGTGCCGGCGGCGATGTCGCTTTTCAATTGTTGAAAGGCCTCGTTGGCCTTGGGGGATTTTTTCGCGTATGCCATGGTTGCAGTCCTCAATTCACTGTGAGATGGATGGTACCCTGCTTATCCGTGCGGCAGATGGCCGCGCCGCTCTCCACCAGGCGCCGCAGAGTCTCGTCCGCCGGGTGGCCGTAACTGTTGGAGCCCACGCTGATAATGGCCGTCTCCGGCGTCAGGGCCTCCAGCAGATCGTTGGATGTGGAGTATTTGGAGCCGTGGTGGCCCACCACCAGCACTTCCGTGTCCGGCAGGGCGTACCGCTCCAGCAGCAGCCGCTCCGTGGCGGCATTCATGTCGCCGGTGATGAGCAGGTCGAAGTCCCCGGCCGTGCACAGCACCGCAAGGCCCCGCTCATTGTCTCCCTCCGTTCCCAGAGGCGGGTAGACCGTGAGATCCGCCGTTCCGAGAGAAAGACTCGTCGGCCTCCGGATGTACCGTACCTCCGCGCCGTGGGCCTCGGCTGCGGTCAGAACGGCAAATCCCGCTTTCCCGGGGTCCTCCGCATCAGGCAGGAGCAGTGTCTTTACCGGCAGACGATTCAAAAGGGCCGTGACACCGTTGATATGGTCCTGATCGTAATGGGTCAGCACCAGGTAGTCCAACTCACGGCAGCCCATGGAGGAAAGCTGGTCCGCCGCCGTTTGGCCCGGATCCTTCCAGGCGGAGCCGCCGCAGTCCACCAATACCCGCTGACCGCCGGAGGACAGCAGGATACTCTGCCCCTGTCCCACATCCAGCGCCAGTGCCTGAAGCTTTCCCCGCCCGTAATACGCCTCCTCTGCCAGGACCGAGGCGCACAGCGTCACACCTGCCAGCACCGCTGCCAGGGCACAGGTGCGCCGCCTGCGTTCACGCAGCAGGGGCAAGGCGCACATTCCCCAGGCAAAGGGTAGCCAGAAGCGGAGATAGGGCCCCGAAAAGGAGACCGCGTGGTATGGCAGGCCAGCCATGAGCTCCGCCACATGGAGAATATACCAGATCAAAAGCCTTGGCGCCAGTCCCAAAAACGTGCCAAAAGGCAACCACAGAAAGCTCGCCAGCACCGCCGCCATTCCCGTAACAAAGGCCGCGCCCGCCGACCACAGGCACAGCAGGTTGACAAGGGGCCCCACCAGGGAAAGGGTATTGAAGTAATATGCCGCCAAGGGCACGGTGAAAGCCAGAGCGCCGATAGATGCTGAAAAATTAGAAGCAGTAAAGCAAAACAGCTTCCCACGCTTTCCGTCTCCGGACAGCAGCCGCAGCAGCCGGGGCGTCACGGTCAGGATGCCCGCCATGGCGGCAAAGGACAACTGTAAGCTGACCGAAGCGGCTGCAAAGGGATTTTTCAGGAGAATGAGCGCCAGGGCGGCGGCCAGGGCCGTGGGGCCGTCGCTGTCCCGGCGGAACAAGGGCGCCGCCACGTAAAGCGCCAGCATAACGCAGGCCCGGACCACGGAGGGGCTGCCCCCGGTCAAAAGGGCGTAGAAGGCCAGCAAGGGCAGTCCGCAGGCGGCCACCAGCCGGCGGCGGTGCCGCCCCGCCAGGGATACCACAGCGGAGAGCAAAAACATGCAGTGCATTCCGGACACCGCCAGGATATGGTAGATGCCCGCCTGGGTCATAGCGATGGTCACAGCCTCTGAAAGGTTCGATTTATCCCCGGTGAGCATGGCGGCGAGAAAGGCTGCCGTGTTCCCGGAAAAAAGCGTGCTGATTCTCTGCCGCATGGCCCGGCCCAAACGAACAGGCCACCAGCGGGGGCTTGCCCGGCTGCCGTCGCCGGTCTGTTCCGCGCCCCGGCCGTAGGCCAACAGGAATACGCCCCGGGAGGTGAAAGTGGTCACATCGTCCTCCCGGATGCGGGCAGCGCTTTTCAGGTATACGTCCGCGGTGACGGTCTGCCCGGGCTCCAGGCCCCAAAGTTCCTCCCCGCCGTAGTACACCAGCCGCCCCGGCAGCCCCTCCGCCTTTACGGTGGCCTTGGTGCCGTCGGCATAGTCCGTCAGAGTCATGACCAGACGCCCCTCCGTCTCCGCCAGGGCCTCCATGGGCCGCTGGACCTGGCGGAGGTACAGCCAGTCATAGCCAAAAGCCAAAGACAGGCCCACGCCAACCAGCAGCACCCGGTTACGCCACCGCCGGGGCAGCAGCAAAGCACTCCAGGCCAGCACCAGGGCTGCCGCCCCGCAGGCCAGCAGCCAGTCGGGCGGCAGCAGGTATTGCGCCAGAAAAATGCCTGCCGCGAAGGCGTAGGCCCATACCGCCAGACGCCTCATTTGCCGCCGGGCGGTATGGGGTCGTCGGTGCGGCCCAGGAGATAGTCTGTGCTGACATGGTAATAGTCAGCCAGCTTCAAAACTGCCCAGGCCGGTATTTCTCTGATTCCTTTTTCATAGCGCCAGTAAACATTGCGGTTCATATTCAAATAGGCCGCAATTTCGATTTGAGTTTTGTCATGGTCCTCGCGCAAATCTTCCAAACGCCGGAAATACATGATATCACCTCAAGTAGATGCTACCAAGTGGTTGCATCCCCTTGAGTTTTTTTCACCCAATCGGCTTCAATTATACAAAAGAGCAGATAAAAAATCAACAAAATTCTTTTGCTTGACGGCATCCTGTACAAGGACTACAATGGTATAAATGGATGTTTCCGTCATTTTAGAAAGGAGCTATATTATGAAGCGTTTTCTGACTGTGTTCTTCACAGCTCTGCTGCTGACGGCCGCCCTGTGCGTGACCGCCTCCGCGTCGGACTATGACGCCGTGGCGGAGGACCTGTCCGCCATCGGCATGTTCCGGGGCACCGCCAACGGCTTTGAGCTGGACCGGGCGCCCAAGCGCTCCGAGGCCGCCATCATGCTGGTGCGGCTGTACGGCGCCGAGGAGGAGGCCAAGGCCGCCTATGACGCCGGGGAGATCAGCCATCCCTTCACCGATGTCAGTGAGTTCACCTCTCCCTACGTGGCCTGGCTGTACAACAAGGGCATCACCAAGGGCGCCACCGCCACCACCTTCGGCTCCGCCGGAACGTGCAGCGCCAAGATGTACTGCGCGTTTTTGCTGCGGGCCCTGGGCTATGAGGACGGCGTGGATTTCCAATATGCCGACACCCTGGCCTTCGCCCAGCAGAAGGGCTTCTATGATCCCACCATGTTCGCCGGCGACTTCCTGCGGGATGACCTGGCCGCCCTCACCTACCAGGGTCTGGCCGCTGACCTGAAGGACGGCAGCACCTATCTGCTGGACAGCCTGGTGCGCTCCGGCGCCGTGGACGCCGAAGCCGCCAAGCCCATGACGGAGAAGATCGAGACCTACCGGGCCATGACCGCCGCCATGAACACTGTGGACAGCAATGCCATGGATGTGGACCTGGACGTTCAGATGGACATGACCGTCACCGCCGAGGGTGAGACCATGCGGGTCCCCTCCACCATGCAGGGCAACATGAAGATGATCGTGGCGGAGGACGGCAGCGTGCAGATGGCCTATACCATGGAGTCTGCGTCTCAGGGCGTCAACATGGACATGGACATGTGGATGAAGGACGGCTGGGTCTACCTGTCCACCGAGACAGACGGTGAGACCATGAAGCTGAAATACTCCGTGGAGGACCAGCTGGCAGCCGTGGAGGGACTGGGCACCGTGAACATGGACGCCATGAGTGTCAGCGGCCTTGCCATGCTGGAATCCGTCACCGCCAAAACCTCCGGCGGCAACACGGAGTACACCATCGTCATCGGCGAAGGTGTGAACGGTCTGCTTGAAAACGTTCTGGGCATGATGGGCCAGGACGCCGGCAGCATGGATATGCGCCTTGGCAAAATGACCGCCACCTACACCGTGGACAGCAAGGGCAACATGAAAAAGGTGGATATGGCTTTCACCGCTTCCGTGAAGATGGACGTTCCCACGGAGGACGGCCAGTCCTATTCCATGGCGGCGGATTATGACTACGACATGTCCATGATCGTGAACGCCACGGGCAAGGATGTGAAGGTCACCTTCCCCGATTTCTCCGGTTTCCAGGAAATCGACCCCAGCCAGATGGCGGCATAAGAACAGGGCTTTTCAGACAGCGGCACCGGAAACGGTGCCGCTGTCTGTTTTCCTGTCAAAACGCCATTTGACATAACGCCGTTTATATGTTATAATATAAACAAATTTACTTCATGTCCGCCACATTTGATTGGATAAAATAACGGAGCGTGGAAGATGTGATGCAAACACCACACCTCCCTCTCATTTCCGCCGTCCGTGAAAAATGGACGGCATTGCTTTATTTTCGGGCGGATACGGGGAATCTTGACTGGGAAAGGACGATGATTTGAATGATGGAAGTTACCACCCTGGACCTGCTGGTGATCGGCGCGTACCTGCTGGTGATACTTGGCGTGGGCGTCTGGTTCGTCCGGCGCATCAAAAACACCGATGACTACTATGTGGCCGGCCGGACCCTGGGCCCCGTGGTGCTGGCGGCCACCGTGTGCGCCACCATCATCGGCGGCAGTGCCATGATGGGCCGGGCGGGCATCGCCTATACCACCGGCTTCAAGGCCATCGCCACCGCCATTCCCTACATGCTGGGCATGTTCATCTTCTCCGGCTACGCGGGGCGCATCCAGCAGGTGGGCGAAACATACGGCATCGAATCCATCCCCGGCCTGTTTGGCTACCGCTTTGGGCCGGCAGCCAAATGCATTCTCTCCGCCATGGTGGCGTTTTCTATGATGGGCACCGTGGCCGCCCAGGTCACCGCCACAGCCACCATCATCAAGCTGCTGGGCGGCCAGGTGGGCATCAGCTACGAAATGGGCGCCCTCATCGCCACGATGATCTTTATCCTCTACACCGCCGCCTCCGGCCTGTTCGGAGTGGTGTATACGGATGTGGTGCAATTCTTTATGCTCATCATCTTCGTATATCTGCTTCTCCCCATCTCCAGTGTCAATTTTTTGGGCGGTTTCTCCAGCTTTGCCGCCAATGTGGACACCAAGTATATCACGCCTTACCTGGACGGTCAGATCCTGGGGGACATCGTCACGTATCTGGTGTTCACCATGGCAGGCGCGGAAATGTGGCAGCGGGCCTTCGCCGCCAAGAATAAAAAGGCCGCTAAGCGCGGCATGTTCTGGGGCACCGCTGTTTACGCCGTCACCATCGCGCTGCTGTTTTTGATGGCCTTGGCCGCCCAGCAGATTTTGCCGGATGTGGTGGCGGAATACGGCACCGCCGACGCCGTCATCCCGGCCCTGGCTATCAAGATCCTGCCGGCAGGCGTCACGGGCCTGGCCCTGTCCGGTATCCTCTCCGTCATGATGAGCACCGCCGACAGTTATCTGCTGGTCTCCGTGCAGACCATTGTGGACGATTTGGGCAAGACGGCGGTGCCGAACATGTCCCAGAAAACGGAGCTGCTGCTCTCCCGTGTCGCCTCCGCCCTGCTGGCCCTGGGTGCCCTGGCCATCGCGCTGTATATCAAGAGCGCTTATGACGTGCTCATGTTCGCCTGGGCCTTCTACGCCGCGGCAGCGGGCCTGCCCGCCCTGGCGGCCCTGTACTGGAAAAAGGCCACCTCCGCCGGCGTCATTTCCGGTATGGCGGGCGGCTTCGCGGTAACGGTAGGCTGGAAACTGGCGGGTCAGCCCTTCGGTCTGGGCGCCACGATCCCCGGTGCCATCACCTGCGGCGTGCTGTTGGTAGCCGTGAGCCTTGCGACCTATAAAAAGTATCCCTCCGTCATGGTGGAGGTATAAAATCGAACAGACGCCAAGCAGGCCGTCCACCTTTCGGTGGACGGCCTGCCTTATTTCGTTCCTATCCCGTTTCCCTCCGCCGGGAAACCAGTGAAACGTTTCCCGGTGGAAAGCGCAGAAACCGCCGAAAGAGATAAGAACCGCCCCTCCTTACGCAGGGGCGGTTCGTTCGAAAAGGCGGTTTCTGCGCTCAACCCGGAGGCCACGTCATATCCCGGCCGGACAGCACATGGAAGTGCAGGTGGAACACGCTCTGGCCTGCCTGCTCGCCGATGTTGGACACCACCCGGTAGCTCTCCATTCCCTTTTCCTTGGCCAGCTTCGCGATGACCTCGAAAATGTGGGCCACCACGGCGCTGTTGCCGCTGTCCACTTCGGACACGGAGCTGATGTGGGCCTTGGGGACCACCAGGAAGTGGGTGGGCGCCTGAGGCGCGATATCATTGAAGGCGTAGCAGACGTCATCCTCATAGACCTTGCTGCTGGGGATCTCCCCAGCCACGATCTTGCAGAACAAACAATCAGACATTTGGATACCCTCCTTTGCTTCAGATAAACTGATGATACGCCGGATCGTACCGATAGTCAAGGGCTGCCAGCGTATCGGAGATGACCTGCTGGTCCGCGTTCAGGGCAGCACACAGGTCCTCCAGCGTCTCAAATTCATCCCGGAGCTTCGTGTTCACAAAGCTCAACAGGATATATGGGTCTTTTGGGAGCATCAAACCTTCTCCTTCGTGGGCTCAGATACAATATGGGAAATGAACCGTTATAAAAGCGTAATCCAATCCGCCCGGTCCCAGCGCTTTTCCAGAACATCCTTCCGTAAAGCCCAGTCGAATTTCTCCTCGCTGACCGCCCTGCCGTCGACCTCATAATAGGGGCAGGGAGCACGGTCCTCGGGATTCACCAATTCATCCCGGGCAAAAAGGTAATGCAGCTCATTTTGCGTGCCGTCCGGCCCGTAGCGGAAGATCCAAAAGGAGCGGCAGCCGCCGTAGAAATACTGGTGCACCATGGCCCCGTCCGTCAGCGGCTCCGTATAGCAGTTCATCTCCACGGCGTCCAACTCCCAGCAGTCGATGCTCCGCCCATTGTAGTGAAAAACCGCGTTCATCCCCGCCGGGGCATCTTCTAGCTGGAGCAGAAGCTCGTCACCACCGTCGCCGTCCAGGTCTTGAAAGCCGTACTCCAGGCCGCCGACCTCCCAGCAAAACCGCCAGTTTTCCGCCGTTCCGCTGTCAGCCAGCAGGGACACATCCCCACGTAGCAGCGCGTCATATGCCGCCTCCGAACCCGGTATGGCTGTCTCCGCCCGGTGCTGTCCGGTATGAAGGGACAGCACCAGACAGAGTACTCCAATCGCTGCAAACAGGATGCGGTCCCGCACGGCAGGTCCCATCTCAGCCCAGCTTGGCGGACACGAAATCGTCCACGGAGGCCAGGGCGTCATCCAGCTTCAGAAGGTCGCTGCCGCCGCCCATGGCGCTGTCGGGCTTGCCGCCGCCCTTGCCGCCGCAGATGGCACACACGTTCTTCACCAGATCGCCGGCCTTGATGCCCTTGGCAACAGCTTCCTTGCCGCAGACGGCCAGGAAAGTGATCTTCTCACCGTTGACAGAGGCCAGCACACCCACCACATTGGGTTCTTTGTCCCGCAGGAAATCGCCCATCTGGCGCAGGGCATTGGCGTCCATGCCGTTCCGAATGGCAGTCAGGACCTTCAGGCCCTTCACATCCTTGGCGGAGGTCAGGAACTGACGGGCCTCTCCCAGAGAGGCCTCCGTCTGGAACTTCTCCAGGGTGTGGCGCATCTCACGCATCTCATTGAGCTGCTGGTCGATCTTGTTCTCCAACTCACCGGGATTGGTCTTGAGCATCTGGGCGGCATGGAACAAAACCTGCTGGTTGCGGTTGATGGTCTCCTGAGTCAGCTTGCCAACGGTGGCCTCAATCCGGCGAACGCCGGAAGCAATGGACGCCTCGCTCTTAATGCGGAACATACCGGCCTTGGCGGTATTATCCAGATGGGTGCCGCCGCAGAACTCCATGGAGAAGTCGCCCATCTCCACCACGCGGACGGTCTCGCCGTACTTCTCACCGAAAATGGCCACGGCGCCCTTCTTCTTGGCCTCCCCGACGGGCAGGATCTCCGTCACCACAGGGTAGCCCTCCAGAATGGCGTCGTTCACCATGCGGTCGATCTGGCTGAGCTGGTCGGGGGTGATGGCCTCAAAGTGGGTGAAGTCAAAGCGCAGGCGGTCGGGCTCCACCAGAGAGCCGGCCTGGTG
>Ga0129311_1001501_pt1 | contig 16389 bp, 10 predicted proteins | sample Go1ome_FD_94435 | JGI IMG/M metagenome (GOLD analysis project Ga0129311, IMG submission 94435) | Western lowland gorrila individual fecal microbial communities from Wisconsin, USA - Go1022B metagenome | ecosystem: Host-associated > Mammals > Digestive system > Large intestine > Fecal | place... | reverse complement strand
TAATATTATCTGAAAAAAGTACAAGAAAAACTTACGAAAAAGGTATGGAATCTATGCCATCTGAATCAGTTTGCTACCCTGCAAAACTTTCTCATGGTCATATAGAAAGCTTATTAGAACAAGGAATTACAACAATTTTCTATCCATGTATGCCATACTCTAGAAAAGAATATGAAAAAGCAGATAACCACTATAACTGCCCAATAGTTATTTCATATTCTGAAGTTTTGAAAAACAATGTTGAAGGATTAAAAGATCCAAAAGTAAAATTCTTAAATCCATTCTTACCATTTGACGCCAAAAACTTAGCTAAAAAAATGATGCAATTAGACGAATTTAAGGAATATAACTTTACTAAAAAAGAATTAATAGAAGCAGCTACAAAAGCAGAAGCTGAATACCAAAAATGTAAACAAGACATTAGGGATGAAGGAACAAAAACTGTTAAATATATAGAAGAAAATGATTTAAGAGGAATTGTTTTAGCCGGAAGACCATACCATGTAGACCCAGAAGTAAACCACGGAATTGATACATTAATTACATCTTTAGGATTATGCGTTTTAACAGAAGACAGTATTTGTGGTAATACGGAAGTTAAACGTCCTATAAGAGTTGTAGACCAATGGGTATTCCACGCAAGATTATATGCAGCAGCAGATTTTGTTGGAAAACACGATAGATTAGAGCTTGTTCAATTAAATTCATTTGGATGTGGTGTAGACGCTGTAACAACTGACCAAGTTGAAGAAATTTTAACAAGCTTTGGAAAAATGTATACACTAATTAAAATAGATGAAGTAAATAACCTTGGAGCTGTAAGAATTCGTATACGTTCTTTACTTGCTAGTATGAATAAGCGTTTAGCTGAAAAGAAGATAGAAAAACTAGACGGAAATTATGGTGCAAATAGAAGAATCTTTACAAAGGAAATGAGAAAAGATTATACAATTTTAATGCCTCAAATGGCACCAATACATTTCGAATTATTAGAAACAGCTGTAAAATCTCAAGGCTATAGAGTTGAACTACTTCGAGACTGTACACAAAATACAGTTGAAACTGGTTTAAAATATGTAAATAACGATGCATGTTATCCATCAATACTAACAACAGGTCAATTTATAGAAGCCCTTCAATCTGGAAAATATGACCCAGATAGAACAGCAATTATAATGAGCCAAACTGGTGGAGGATGTAGAGCAACAAACTATATAGGATTTATTAGAAAAGCATTAAAAGATGCAGGATTTGCACAAGTTCCAGTTATATCATTTAATATAGTAGGAATGGAAAAAATGCCAGGATTTAAACTAACAGTTCCATTGCTAGAAAGATTATTAAAATGCGTTATTTTAGGTGACTTAATGCAAAAAATGCTTACTAAAAACAGAGCATACGAAGTCAACAAAGGTGAAACTCAAAAATTATATGAAGAATGGATGGAAAAATGCAAGAAAATACTTGTAAAATCAACTAGAAAACAATTTAAGCAAGCAATTTATGACATAGTAAATGACTTTGAAAAAATAGAATTAGACACAACTCATAAAAAGCCAAGAGTTGGTATAGTTGGAGAGGTTCTAATCAAATATCATCCATTTGGAAACAACTATGTAGCAGATTTATTAGAAAAAGAAGGAGCAGAAGTAATTTTACCAGACTTTATGGGATTCATGAAATTCATGGCAACACATAAAATTACTTTCAACTCACTATTAAATACAAATAAAACATCTGCAAAAATTAGTAAAATTGCAATAAAATTAATTGATTTGTTAGAAAAAGATTTAAAAATTGCTTTAGCAAATTCTAAGAAAAATTACTTACCACCATGTGATATTTGGCATTTAGAAAATCAAGTAAAAGATGTACTTTCTATTGGTAACCAAACTGGTGAAGGATGGTTTTTAACAGCAGAAATGATTGAATATATTGAAAATGATATTCCAAATATTGTTTGTGTTCAACCATTTGCATGTTTACCAAACCATGTTGTTGGAAAAGGTGTAATAAAAACAATAAGAAGTAAATACCCAGATGCAAACATCTCTCCAGTAGATTATGACCCAGGTGCAAGTGAAGCCAACCAAGCAAATAGAATTAAGCTTATGATGACAGTTGCAAAAGACAATTTAAAAATGCAACAAAAAGAAATTGAAAAATTAAATAAAGAAAATGAATCTGAAAACAAAGCTGAAAAAATACCAAGTGAAAATTAAATTTCACTTGGTATTTTTTATTTATTATTCAAAAAATTTTATTGCTCTAGTAATAAACGTATGCTATAATAATTATATAAGGAGGTTTTTGAGCCTTGAAAAATTATTATGAAATACTAGAGATAAATGAAAAAGCATCTCAAGAAATAATTGAAAAAGTATATAAAGTTTTAGTAAAAAAATATCATCCAGATCTACAGGAAACAGCTGAAGCAAAAGCAAAATGCGAAGAAAAAATAAAAGAAATAAATGAAGCTTATGATATTTTATCAAATAGTGAGAAACGAGCAGAATATGATGCCAAGCTTGAACAGGAGAAAAAAGAAAAAGAATTCAAAGCACAAGCTTCAACTAATACTAGACCACAAAATAATTATAATAATGTTCAACAAACTTATACAAGACCTAACACAAGTACACAACCAAACTATGCTAGTGACCCTATATATGAAACCATTCAACGTCAAGCTCAAGAACAAGCAGAGAACCAATATAGAGAACAATTAGAAAGAGAAAGACAATATCAACAAGATTATAAGAATGCAATTAACCAAGCCTACCATGATGCATATATACAAGATTTAAAAAATCGTGGTTATAAAATAAGATACAAAAAAACAAAAAAAGATTATTTGCGCTCTTTAATTGCTTTATTAATTACAATTGGAATACTAGCATTAATTTTCCAACTTCCATTTGTAAAAAAATATTTTACCGATTTATATAATAATAATTCTGCTTTTAAAGGTTTTATAGATTTTTTTGGAAATATATTTAAATAGATGCAAAAAGAAAGTTGCTAAGCAACTTTCTTTTTGATTTTATTCATTTACATTAAATGACATTACAAAATTATTATCGTCTAATAATTTTACTATAAATGTTTTTTCAATTACCTTATTATTTTCTGTGTTTGATGTCCCTCTAGCTGAAATTATAACTTTCATAGTCCCTACATCATTAACTTCTTTATAATCACTACATTTAATGTCAATAAATTCTGGCCATTTTTGTTTTACATATTTTTCAAAATTTTCGACACTTTTAAAATTGTTATTTCTAAAGGTTTCGTCTAACACATTATATGCATAATTATAATCTTTTAAGTTTATCATTTGTTTAAATTTTTCGATATTTATTGCAGTTTTTTGAGCATTGTTTGAGTTATTGTATTTTTCTGTTACTTCTTTCACAGGAATAGTATATATATCTAAAATAATAGAATATTTCATTAATTGATCATCTTTTTTTATAATAAAATAATTTCCATTATTATCTAGACATACATATCTTGTATAATATGGATCACTTTCATCTGTAGACATTTTTTCTAGTTTATACCCTAAAAGATTACATATTTTTTTAGATAAGTATTCTGCTCCACTTGAAACATTTTCAAATCTCTCTTTTTTATATTCTTCCTCTAATAAATCATAAGCAAATTCTGCATCATACTTTGAATATAATTTAAACTCTTTAAAAATATCCTGTGCAATTTCAATTTCTGAAAGTGTTTTTAATTCAATAACATTGTTATTGGATTCTTTCTTTTCTTTAAATGCTAGCCCTTTATAATTATCTAAAGAACTTTTATCACCATACCCCAATTTATTCATATAATCATAAGGAATTATACTGTATGTATTATTAGAGTAATTAACTAACACTATCAGACCTGATTTTTCGCTAATATTTTCTGAAAGATTAATTTGCTTACCATAAATAACGTACAATGAAGTATTATTACTTTGCTCTTCAGAATAAATATTGTTTATAGTAAAGCTGTCAAAATCATTATTCTCATAAAGTTTAATAATCTTCTCTGAATTTAACTTATATTCATTTATAAAATCATCATTTAAAATATCTAATAGCTGACTTGCTTTATATTGTTTATACTCATTATCCACTACATTTCCATTTGTATCGGTATGCCCTATAGAATGTACTGTTTTATAATATTTATTTATACAATCTTTTACAATATAATATTCATTAGTTGTAACTTCATCATTCAAGGATTTTTTTTCTAAAATAGTAGGGTGACTTTCAAAAAATTGTTTTTCTTCCTCTTTTTTTATATTACCATAAACTATAATAACTATTCCCACAATTATAATTAATATAATAAAAACAATTATAAAGAATTTTAGTTTTTTATTAAACTCATTCATAAACTATTCTAAATCCCCCCTTATTGACTTACATAGAAGAATTGTGCAAATCCTCCTTGTTGTTGTAAATAGCTAATTTTATACCATCCACTTCTGTTTGTCTTTCCTGGATCTCCTATATAAATTTTATCTCCATCAATTGCTAAAAATGTCACAAAATGCTCTGAATATGCATAATCCCCTAGTTTCACAGTATTTCCAGTTGAACCCGCTGATATTGAAGCAACCATTACGTTTCCGGCTTTTAAGTGTGCCTTTGCTTTTTCCCAATTTACACCTTCATTATAGGATTTTAATCCTCTATCATGAAAGAATTTACATTCTCCATCATTGCCCCATCTACCATTAGCTGCATAAGATCTTGCAACCACATCTGGAGAGTCATTTTTTCCATATCCACTTAATATTATTGCTGCTGAACTAGGTCCACATCCGTAATCTTTTACATTTCCACCCCAATAAGGCGTATTTGCATAATTATTTTGATCATATAATTTAAATGTCCTTCCTGAAGGAGAAGTGAAAGTTTTACTGTAGCCATTTCCTGCAACTGAGGTTTCACTTGTATTAGATGTTTTTGGAGCAAGATATATATATCCTTGTGGTAAGTCTCCCCATAATCTACCATCCCAATCTAATTCAGTTATCCCATTACATCTTTCTCCGCTACTACAATGACTAATATATATTTTTTTATTAACATAATCTACTGCTTCAACATAAGTAACATGTCCATAACTGCTCATAGTTGAACTAGGAGCATAGCATAATAATGAATTTGGTCTTGGTTCATTTCCATATTCAAAGAAATGATTTGACTGGTTAATTCCCCAATAATCTCCTCCATTACCTTGTCTAGTTGGATATTCGTTATACTTGGTTCCATATTGAGCTAAAAACTGACTAGCTCTTCCATTCGCCCACCATGTACATTGTAACGGATTTATTCCCGGTATGCTAAATCTTTGACTAGAATATGCAAATGTCATTACTTTATTATTTAATTCATTTATAGCTGATTGATTTACACTTCCATCTGAGTTGTATAAATTAACATTAAAATATACATTACTTGTATTTACTCCACCTACCGAAACTATATAATCATTAGGATTTAATTCTCCATAAGATGTTATATATTTTCCTTCATGAAATAATTTCCACCTATTATTTGCTCTTGTGCTTCCGCTAAAATATCCTGAACAAGCATTTCTTAATTGTTCTGTATTACCATATTTTTTATAATTTTCTATAACGATGTCAGCATGATTACCATATGGCCCATTTACATATGTCAAATCAACAATTGCATGAATTTCGTTTATTTGTAATGTTACCCCTTGTTTTTGTGCTTTTTCATTTATTTTATCTATGTGAAAATTTAAAATTCTTCTTTTAACATTATCAACAAGTTCAACCTCTAATTTCGTACCTAATTGTAAGTACTGATCTTGTTTAATATTGAATCCCTCTTCTGAATAAAACTTTATGTTATCTGTATTCCATCCATATTCAGGATTATAATGACATACACCAAATCCAAAATTTCTTGTTCCATTGCCCATACCATAATCTGTTCCACATATATAATACTTTTTATCCTCAGTTATATAATCATGAAGATATACATCACTGCTATAAGAAGATACCGGCTTTCCTTTCATATACATGAGCATATTTCCATTTTCTTGAGAAGCAATATAATCAAACAATATATCATTACTAACAATTCCAGTAGAAATATCCACCATATCTCCAAATGATATATCCTCAAAATTCTTAACCCCATAATCTTTTCCAGTTGCTTTATATAATAGATATTTTGTTAAATCTATCATATTTACTGTTTTTGGATTTTCTTCCATTATTTCAAATAACCAATCTGGAATCATGTTATTTCTTAGGGTATCTTCATATTCTTTATAAATTTTTTCAAAGTTCTCTGTATTTTCTTCAACTTCTGAATCTGTTACATCATAACTATTTTGGTATGTTTCTGTTGTTATGGTTGTAGCAATTGATTGACCAGTAGTAACATATTCCCTTTTTGTAGAAGTATTAGTTACCAATTGCTGGCTTATTCCTGGAGATGAACTATTTGTTGTAACAGGAGTTCCAGCTTGACTCGTAGAATTTAGCTTAATTTCGCAATCCTTTTTTGTTGCCCAAGATTCTACATTTGCAACTTGAATACTAGTATAAACACTTTCTGTAATTACTTCTGTTGAAGATGTTTCAGTTGTTGTTGTTGTTTCAGATTTATTAAAAGTAGGTCTTCCATTTTTAACATCATATATATCCTTTGTTTCATTTGTCGTAGTTACTACTGTTGTTACTGTTTTGGTATCTGTAACATTATCTATTATCGCAATTTCCATTGTTGAATTCATAGCTAATTCTGCTAATCTTACACAAAATTCTGGACAATCACTATCTATTAAAAAGAATAATGGGTATTCAAATGGCATTGTATATCTAGCTGTTGCACTTCTGTAGTCCATTGGACTATTTGATTGCATTGTTGTACCACTATCTCCTGAATATGACCATGTTGCAGTTAGTAAATTTTTATTTTCATCTAGTGTATAAACATCTAAAGCTTTACTATCTGCGCTGTTTATGTATGATTGGAATGTTTCTTCATCAACATATTTTAAAGTTACTGGTTCTTTTGAACTTGCTTCGCCCAATTCTCCAATATTTTTATCTGGAGTATACCTTTTTATAATTATACTTCCTTGGAATTTGTCTGTACCATCCTCTTCTCCCTGCAAATAAGGAAATTTGGTCTTTGCTTCTGCCATTATAAATTTTTTTAATGTTTCTTTATCGCTTAAATTTATGCTTTTATTTTCTTTGTTTAAGTTTTTAATCGCTTCTTCTAATTTATCATCAAAGCCTTCTATAAATTCCAAATGGTAACCATCACTATCAGATACTATTTCTACTATATCTGCAATATCTCCTTCTGTCTCAACTATACCCATACTATCATATATATTTTTTGTAGTATCTTTAGCTGTCTCAATCTCTAAAAAATACACAATTCCAGCAAAAAGTGCAACGACAACTGCTAATGCGGCAATATATGGTAAAAGCGCACTAATAAGAGACACAATTGCTTGTCCAATTGCTTTAACTGCCATTCTTGCTGCTTTTTTTGTAGCTTGTTTTGCAGCGTCTCTAGCCTGTCTTGTTGCTTTATCAATTGCTTGTTTTGTAGCATCTGCTGTTTTTTCTATTGTATTTTGAGCAACATCTTTTGTTCCATCTAATATAGCATTTTCTATTTGTTCATCTTGTTGTTGTGTTTGTGTTAATTGCTCGTCTTCTACCATATAATCACCTCACTTTCATCTTTATTTTAATTATATAGCTATTTCAATTTCTGTTTTTTGGCTAGGATTACTCTTATCTAAGCATATATCTGAAAAGACCATTTTTTGTATATTTAAATCATTTCTAAATACAACATTAAATTTTAAATTTAATTCTTTTTCTTCTCCAGCCTTAACTTCTAAATCACTTTTTATATTTTCATATAATAATCCTGTAAATTTTGTATCATAACTATTTGTTAAATATGTTGAATTAGTTTTACTTCTGGTATCTAAAATAATATCTTTATTCCCACTATTTTTTATTTTAACTTTATAAGTATAATTTTCTTTAAACATGTCTACATATTCTATATTTATATTTAAATTTTCCTTTGATGCTGTTTGTTTTATATATTGTCTTCCAATATAATTATTAATATTTAATTTATTTTCTCCATCTTCTTTAACTACTGTATAATAATCTTCCGTAAACTTACCATTTTTCGCATTTCCTGTAGACAATATATCATCAAAAATCTTAATTCTGTATGTATCTATTTTTCCTGAGCTCCATAATTCGTATTTATACTCTTTATCAGATTTAAAAATAGTATCACAATATCTTTTCTTAAAATCTTCTTTTGAATTATAATAAACTTCTTTACAATTTGATGATAATAAATTATAGGCTTCATCTATTTGACTATTTTTACAATAGTTTAAAAAACTTTCTATTATATTATTGTTGTTTGTTTTTTTGGTATTGCTTATTTCCTCGCCAGAAATTATAGGTTTAGTTGTTTCTTTTTCTTTGTTTATAGACACTTGTGTAGTATTAGAATTTTCTCTATTTTTACTTGCCTCATAATTTCTTTTAGATTCTTCTCTTGCTAACCCGTTAAAAAAATGTAAGAGAAATATAATAAATAATATAATTAATACGATAATCCAAAATGTTAATCTGTTTTCATTATAAAATCTTATTATATTTCTCATCTTATTTTCCTCCTGTTATTAGTCTGTCTTTTTAATTTTAATAATTTGATCTACTAATTTATTTAATTGTGTTTCATCTAAATTAGAGTTTTTGCTCTTCATATTTTTCTTAAAGGCCTCTTGTTGAGTAGCACTATTACTAAAGTTCTCTGCAGTACTTTTAGCAAGTTGTGCTCTTGCAACTGCTCCATCTATAGTCATTGAGCCTGCTTGTTTTTTATTTGCATCATCCATCATTTTTCTAGCATTATGAATAATATTGATATCTGTAATTCCTGCATCTAAGAATTTTTGTGTATTTGCATCTTCTAGGAACTTCTTAGCTTGCTTACCATTCATATCTTTACCACGTAGATATTTATAATTATCCTCTTTTAATTTCCATTCTTCATCAAATTTTTGTCTTCTCTTAATTTCTTGTTGTTGTTTATCTTCATCTGTATACCATGCAGATTTTGCTACTTCACTTACATTTGCAATTCCATCATCTAATGCTTTTGCTGGACGATTTCCAACAGTTCCTCCAACCTTAGTACCAATCATTGCTCCACCAGCTGCCATTGATGCAGCTGATTTTAAATCTCCTGTTGTTAAACCTGCACCTGCAGCGACTGCGCCAAGGGCAGCAGCACCGGCCACTTTTGCCCCCATTCTTGCTAGATTTCCTGGTAGAGTTTTTGCTCCAGATATTGCTTTATCTTTTAATCTATCTGGTAAGTCATGGAATTTTCTTTGAGCACTTCTCTTAGCATATCCTGCCAATGCTCCAGCAGTTCTTCTGAATCTTCCTTGTGGTACTTCAATTTCGCTTCCCTTTGTGAATTCCCATCCACCATATGTATTATTATCTGTATCTGCTTGAGTATCTTCACTTGTATTGCCAGTATTATCAGGGAATCTTATAGTATTATCACCAACATTCCACTCATCACCCGCTGGTGGTGTACCAGCATTTGGATCTGGTAATGGACCTCCATTTGGATCTGGTTGAGGACCAGCATTTGGATCCGGTAATGGGCCCCCATTTGGATCTGGTTGAGGACCAGCATTTGGATCCGGTAATGGACTTCCGTTCGGATCTGGTAACGGACCAGCATTTGGATCCGGTTGAGGATTGGGTAAATTATTATCCCATTCTCCAAATAAGTTTGGACCAAAATCTGGATTTTCATCATCTTGAACATCAAATACACTATTGTTATTGTTGCTATTTTCGTTTCCAATTATGCTTTCTGGAGCTGGTATACCATCATTTTTTCCTCTTTTTCCGCTTGATAATTCTTTATTATCTGCAGTTCTAATTTTACTATCTTTTCCGCCTTTTCCTGATCCCCCTGCAAGTTTAGATAGGTTTTGTACACCTTTCATTGCTAAAGCTCCACCAGCAACTGCTCCAAGTGTACTTGTTGTTTCTCCTCTATCAAATCTAAACATTTTCTTAATGAATTTCTCTGCTGGTAATAAGAATCCAATTGCAACCAATCCATATATTGGATTTTTCGTAGCTAGATCCATTACACTTCCCATTATAACCATATATATTATTAAATGTACTGGTTGAATTATGGCATTCATCATATATTCTCTCATCCACATATTAAATCCTTGTGCTTTTCCATCTGCTAGTTTATCTAGCGGATATGTCATAGCAACCAAAGGAGCTATCATTGTAAAGAATGCCATGTACAATACCCTTTTTAAGTATGTAATTGTAAACATTACAGTATATATTACCAAAGCAATATACATAATTAAGTACGCTACAGAATCTAATGGATTATAACTTTGTGTCATAAATCTTATATATCCCATGAAGTTTGTTTTAAAATGTACTGCCTTACCAGAATTAAACACTCCCTTATCATAGTCATTTACTTCAACACATATAGCATTATCATCTAATGCTGAGCCTAGATTAGTAGTTATTACTTCCGTAATCATCATAGTTCCAGCCATTATATAATGCATAACAAAAAGCAAACATAACCCTACTAGCCAATCTTTTATTCTCTCTTTATATTTTGCTTTGTCTTGTGCTGTTGAACCTATTAAAATTCTAATACCAATATAAACTAATATTGATAATAAACCTACAACTGCAACATTTCTAAATGCTCTATACCACGAAGCTACAGTATTAGATAATGTTATCTCGCCCTCTTCTCCACCGTCTACAATAGAAAGAGGATTTGCTCCTTTCTCTCCTCCTGTATATTTTCCTGGATTTATAAAGTTAACATCTAAAGCTGCAATTCTATTTGCAAATATATATTCTGGGCAATATAAAATATTTGGTATTTCTAATGCATCATGGAAAAATAATGGTCCATCGTCATCCATTACTCCATCATATTTTTCAGTATTACTATCATCTATAGGTCCATACATAACTTTTTTTTGTATTTTACCAGAAGAATACTCTTCTGGACTTAAATACCAAATTCCTCCGCTTGAATTTTCACTTTCAACATCTTCAATGTCTAATCTTACAGAATCTTGTATATTGGTTGTTCCTAATAGAAAATGATGAAATAGTCCAACTGGTACATCAGCCAGTGCTGAAACAAATTGGAAAATTGGATTAAATAATTTTCCCCCAACATCACGTGCCTCAGATTGAATTGGTACAGCAAAATTTATTAAAGTTATTGATATTAATACAATTAGTATCTTTTGTACAAATCCTTTCTTATTCAATAATTTCATTTTTTCCTCCTATTATTGGGATTATTATTTTGAAGCTAGTTTATTTAAGTTTGTTTCTACAAATTCAAATTCTTTAGATGTAGGTACAATTTGTAATATAGCTGTATCTGAACCTACTTTTAATAAACCTTCTCCTATTAAACATGTTATTAGAAAGTTTGCTTCACCTTCACTTAATTTAAATACTTCTTTTAAGTATTCAATTTCAGATTTATCTTGTGCTAAAAATAATTTTGTATCTGAAGATGTTAAAACTGCTTGTGCTTCTGGTTTTTCATAAAAGTCTTGGAATCTTTGAGAAATAATTGCCAAAGATACATTTCTTTTTCTTGCACGTCTAGCCATTGTATTCAAAAAGTCTACGGCTTCTGGGTATGGAAGTAACATCCATGCCTCATCAACTATTACTCTTTTTTTAGCAGCTTTTGTTCTATCCTCACTATTTTTCTTAACATATTTTTCCCAAATCCAAGAAAGCAATATTTGTTGTGCCAATGGCCTTGCAAATCTTTCTTCCAATTGAGAAATATCCAAATTTATAAATGGCGCACCATCTAACAATTCAAATGTAGATTGTCCATCAAAATATGCCATTTGTCCATTATATTCTCTTATATATTGTTTCATTACTTTTAATAAATAGCTGTAATGATAGCTATAATCTGGGTTTTTATTCGCTTGTGCTTTTCTTTCAATTCTCTTGTACCAGCTACCAATTGTAGGCATTTCCTTTTTTTGATTAAACATATTTCTTCCCATATTTAAGCTTTTACTATTTATGTATAAACTATTAGGGTTACTATTTATTCCTCTTTCTGCATATTCTTCTGCTACGGCTTCCGCTATTACTTGTTTTGTTAATTCATTTACCTCTTGGCTTCTTGTACTTCCTCTAGCCATAGTAAGAAGTGCTTGAGTTACGTCTTCAACCTTATTCTCTACACTTAAAACTGTTCTTTCTCTTCCTGTTATTTCGTCTTTTATTTTTTCAACTTCAATATCAAATAAATTTATAATTGTTTTAGAAGTTGGACTAAGTACAACATTTATTCCACCAAGACTTTCTGCAACTATTGAATATTCCCCTTCTGCATCAAGTGCTAGACTTTCAATTCCCATTAACACTGATGATCTTGAAATTAGAGTTTTCATTGTTACTGATTTACCAGCACCAGATTTAGCGAATATAACCATATTATAATTAGAAAGTGATGAATGGAAATTGTCAAATAATATTGGTGTTCCTGTTTGTTTATTGTATCCAAGTGGTACACCCGTAGAATGTCCTATTTCTGATGTTGTGAATGGAAATACTGTTCCCATTGATCTACTATCAAATGAATGTATTTTCTTTACCTTATCTTTCATTAACGGCAAATTAGTTTGAAAAGCTTCTTCTTGTATAGCCCATGCACTCTTTATATCTACTAATGATTTTGACATTTCTGTAGAAAGTAATTTAGTCATTCTGTCTAAATCATCTAAGCTGTATGCAAATAATGTACATACAACAGAAGCTTCATACATTTTATTAAATCCAGCTGCAATCTGGTCTCTTAATTGTTCAGCCTCATATCTTTTTTGAGATAAATCACTTTCTCTGTTTATATTACCTCTATCGATTGCAACAATTCTTTCTGTTTCTAGTTCGTTTATAACTTTATTCAATTCATTTTGAGATTTAGATTCTGCAACTGGTGAAATATACACAGAAGTATTTATATCTCCAAATAAATACATATCTCTAAATAATTCTGGAAATGTGCACATACGAGGTAGTGTTGAAACAAAGAAACTTCTTGCATATCTATTTAAACTAGATATAATTTCCAAATGGTCTATTTTAGATGCATCTATTCCAGAAGGAGCAATAAGTTCTTTTATTGTTTTTGTTCTTAAAGTTCCAACTTCTTCAATTTTATTGTCTACTTCTTTTTCTACGTGTTGTTTTTTCTTGAACATTTTTCTTCTCCTCCTTTGCATCTTTTTCAATTTCTTCTATAGCTGTTTGTGCAATTTCTGTTCCTAAATTTCTTTCATTCTCTTCAATTAAAATTTTAGCCATATTCATTGTTAGTTCATCCATATTTTGTTCTTTTAAATATGCATTTTCCTCAATAATTGACTTTGCTCTTTCTATTTTTGAATTTGCAAGCTCAATGGCTCTTTCTTCAATCATATTATCTATTGCTTTTATTTTCTTTTCATAAACATCTTGAGATGTTGAGTATAATTCGTTAAATCCAGCTCTTAATGCTCTTTCTATACCAAAGCTTTCTGCTGAATCTCTATTATATGCAAAATACAATAATTCAATTAGTTCTTTAGAATTCATTATCTTTCCCATAACAGAGCATGCAGAAAGCGTTCTTATAATGGCTTGTGAATTTGTATATAATTCTGAGAATGCCATATTTTGAATTTCTTCTGCATCAAATTTTTCTGTTTCTTCTGGAATATATGGAATGACTATATAATATTGTTTATTTAAAACATTTCTACTTTTATTCATTTTCTCAGTATTATTAATAATATCTTTAGCATATTCATATAAATTTTTTTGTTTTTTAATGTTAAATAATTGTTTATCCATTTGTTCTTTAGTATACGCATTAGTTTGTTTCATTTGATTATATTGATACTGTAATGAATTTAATTTATCTTCTATTTCTTTTAGCCTATTATTATAAGTTTTCAAACTACTTTCAAGGTTTATACTTCTTGTTTGAATATAAAGCTGTATTGGGTGCCTAAGTGTGTTTAAGAATTGTTGAAATCCTTCTTCTACTGCAACTTTTTCCATTTGAGACATTAAGTCATAATTTACACCTTGACATTGTATTACCATTAAAAACCTTTTGCCATTTTCTTGAATTATCATATTATCTTGTACATTATCGAATTCCATAAAGTCCATTATTGATTGTTTTGAGTAACTTTTATCTATTGTACTTTTTTTATTATCTGACACTTTATTAGGGATATTATTACTAAATTCTTTTTTTTCTTCTTTTTTATTCATTTTTTGTTTTATTTTAATAATTATATATGCACTAATTAATATTAATAAAATAAAAATCATAATTATTAAAGTAATTGATAATATTCCTGATAATGTATTCCCTTCTACATTATTCATCTTTTGTTCCTCCTTTATTTCCTAAAGTACTTGAATTTGTATATGTATAAATTCTTCCGTTTTTTCATCTTAAATTTTATTAGTCTTTTTAATACATCATCTATATTTTCTCCGCCTGTCTTTTTAGTGATATCAAAAGCTGTTGTATTTGGTACTTTGAGAGTTGCAATTACATAACCTAATAATGCAAGAACAATCATCATAATAATACCAACAAATCCAATATTTAAAATATCGAATAATATTTTAAATACAAATCCTATTGTTGCCCCTACAGCTGTATAAATTAAAGCTTTTGTTGAAAATATAAATAATATTCTTCCTTCGCCCTTAACATTTCTTGGCAAATAATATGGACCTCCCATTTCGTACCTCCTTTTTTCTTCTTTAATATATATAATAATCTACTTATTATTATAACAGATTTTTACTTATTTTTAAATACATTTTGACAAAAAAATGCAAAAAAATAGAAATTTAACACTCTTGTAACATGCTTGAAATATAGTTTTTGATATTTTGATTTACTTAATGTTTTTATTGTAAACTTTTAAATTATAAAAAGCTTGCGGAAATAAGCTTTTTATAAGAAGGCAATAAAAAAAGTAGGCATTGCCTACTTTTTTTATATGTAATTTTCTATTTAATGCTATTTGCAAAGTTTACAACTACACCAGCTAATGCTGAAGCTGCAAATATTAATATAGCACCAACAATGTATGGTATGAAAGTTTTCTTGTATTCTGCTTTTTCTTGAGCACTTCCCATCATGTATTTAATACCAATTACTATTAGTATAATTACAGCTATAACCATACCTACAACTTGAAGAATACCCATAATTCCTCCACCTGTTGTAGTAATTTTTTTAGAATCAATATCATCTACGTGTGCATTCATATTCTTTGTTACATCATCAAAATTTGCTGCAAATACACTTGTTGTAGATGTAATAATCATTATAGCTACTAATAATACACTTAATAATTTAATTGTTTTTCCTTTCATTTTATTTTCCTCCTTTTATTATTTTTATATTAAATCTCATTAACTGAGAATATTAATAACTTATTATGTCATTTATATTATAACATGTTTTTACAAATTTTGCAACTTTTATCAATATATTTTTTTAATTGATTGCTTGGGTAGTTAAATCATATATTAATTTAGGTATAAATGACCCCGCAAATAATAATACTGCTCCTATTATATACAACATAAATGTTTTCTTATATTCAGCTTTTTGTTCTACACTACCGACCATGTATTTAATACCTATAACAATAATTATTATTACTGCTAGCACAGAGCCTATAACTTGTATTATTCCCCAAATGGCCCCTGCTTTTTGAGATACTTTTTCATATCCTTTTTCATTTTTTATTTGATATTTATCTAAATCTCCAATTCCCAATCCTTTTACTTCTTCAGCATAACAAAAATTTGAAAGAACCACAAGTAATAGTGCTAAAATTAGAAATATTCTTAAAATATTATTTTTCATTATATCTTTCACCTCACATTATATAGATGCAATTATAGTTACTGCTATTTTCCATATTCCAAATGCTCCAAATACAACTACACATCCAGCTATATATGGAACCAATAATTTTTTAACATCTGCTTGTTGTTCTACAGAACCTGTCATAAATCTTATTCCTAAAATTGCTCCAATTATTACGGCTACTATAATTCCAACAACAAGTAATATTGAGTAAATTGAATCTGATAAATTTTTTAAGTTTTCTTCACTAATTTTGTTATCTGTTCCACTATTGAAGAAAGAATCAGCTGAATCTATTATTGTATCCAAATCTGTTGCATCT
>Ga0129311_1001499_pt1 | contig 16392 bp, 13 predicted proteins | sample Go1ome_FD_94435 | JGI IMG/M metagenome (GOLD analysis project Ga0129311, IMG submission 94435) | Western lowland gorrila individual fecal microbial communities from Wisconsin, USA - Go1022B metagenome | ecosystem: Host-associated > Mammals > Digestive system > Large intestine > Fecal | place... | reverse complement strand
CGCCGACATATTGTAAAACATCATCCGGTCTTCCTGATCATAAAACTTACTTTGATAACTGGACACATTTCCCATAAGACTGGCATATATCTCTGGATCCACCTCTATTCCCTTTGTCCGACAATAATGCCTGGAATTGCCATAGAACAATACCCTTCCCAGACCGCAGCCCATATCCACCAAAGTATCCTCGGGTTCCATTGATACTTTGTTGAACAAAGTTACCAGATCTCTGTAATATGTAGCCTGATATATATTATTCTCTTCTCCCGGAACCTCAGCACCAATATGTTCCATAGTGCTGACGCCCAGAAATTCATCAAACTCTTTTTCATTATCCATATTGCTCGATCCTCTTATTCCACAGTGATCTTCAGTACATTAAATGACATGCATTCATTGCCATAATCCATAATGTATACTATCACCAGTCCCATACCTGTCTCAGTGGTGACCAACTTGTATGCCTCTGTAAGAATACTTATATTCATAGTGCCCACAGGTGTAGAATAGAATGCCTTTCGGGTTTCACCGGGCCTGAATGACATAGCAGCCCCAACTTCACCTTTCTTTGTCAGATCCACTCCATCAGCATTGAATTTGAGCAGATTTCTCACAGGCTTATCCAAATCCTCATAATACTCATCATATTTCAGGTAAAACATACCGTCCTTCTCATGAAGACTTCCTCTTGTCACAAGCTCTATAGGTTCAACTACTTCCTCTTCTCTGCTGGACTTCTGCTCTCCCACCACTGTAACTGTTACATTCTTTACCATACTATATCCAATCTGTATATTATCTTTCTTTTGCCATCTCTATGAGAGTTGTAACCAATTCCTTTATATCATATCCCTGAGCCTTCCAGAGCATCGGATACATGCTTATCTTGGTAAATCCAGGGAGAGTATTGATCTCATTGAATACAACTCTGTTAGTTTCCTTCTCAAGGAAGAAATCTACACGTGCAAGACCAAACCCATCAAGAGCTCTGAATATTTTGACTGCATCACTTCTGATCTCTTCTTCCGCTTCCTTTGGTATATCTGCACCTATCACAGTCTTGGACTCAGCATTATTATACTTGGCATCAAAATCATAGAACTCTGCAGCGGCAAGTATCTCACCCACTCCTGAAGCCCTTGTATTATCCTTGTAACCAAGCACTCCACACTCAAGCTCACGTCCGACTATTGTCTCTTCAACCAGTATCTTATTATCATGCTTTACAGCTTCCTTGAGCGCATTCAGCAGACCTGCTCTGTCCACTGCTTTGTTTACGCCCTTAGACGAACCAGCCTTGGAAGGTTTGACAAATACCGGATAATCAAGTTCAGCCTCAACTCTGTCCATAGCACTCTCAATATCAGAAAAATCTTCTGCGAGTACAGGCACGAATCTGGCCTGGCTTACACCTACATGGTCAGCTATTATCTTGGTGTAGAACTTATCCATGGATGCCGCAGAAGCAAGCACTCCACATCCTACATATGGAATATCCGCCATCTCGAACAATCCCTGGATAGTTCCATCCTCACCGTACATACCGTGCAGTACCGGGAATATCACATCCACTTTTCTTCTATCAACTTTATCACCATCTATAATAAGAAGTTCCCCTGTAGTATCAGGAGATATGACTGCTGTGCATGTACTGTTGTACCAACTGCCATCGGCAATACTCTCTATATTCTCAACCTTTAACCATCTGCCATCTTTGGTAATACCAACTAATGTCATGTTATACTTTTCCAGATCAACCGCCTTTGCAACAGTCTGCACAGATATGCATGACACCTCATGCTCCGATGATCTGCCACCAAATATTACTACAAGATTTTCCTTAGCCATAAGACATGCTCCTTATACTTTAGTCCGTGATCTGCACCATGGCACATCACAGGTCAAAGTATAACACTTACATCCTGACTTTTCAATGTCACCTGTCCTCCAGACTTATACATAATGTTTCATAATATCCTGCGGGACATTCATCGGTAGCATCAAAATATTCATATGCAAATTGAGAATCAGCATTCGCACTTATCCCCCATTCATTTGCCGCCTTGCTCGCAACTTCGTTGATGTCTTTCATAGCCATCACAAGATTATGTCTCATCTCTATATAGCTGAATTTCTTATTATAATTATCACCCAGCCAACTCTGTACTTTTTCCATAACATTATTGCCCACATAGCTTTCAAACTCGTCAAGTCTGTTACTGGTATCCAAATCGCCATCATATTCCACTTTTATCCGTATTACCCGATCCTCATCCTCGGAATTATCATACATGACTGCATCTGACATGATCTCTGTCACTGCCTTGTTTTTAAAATTTTTTACATATGATATCTGGCCAAATATCACACCGCCTGCTATCCCCAAAAGTATTCCCATCAGTCCGGCCTTAATCATTCTCCACATAACAATACCTCCTTTTCTCGATCATTCCTCCTTGATCGTTGCCAGGCATCTGCCCTTATAATGAGTTTTCAGATATTCTTTGGTATTGTCATCCGGGAGCCTGTCCCATAAATCATTCTCTACGATAACAGTCACATAGCTCGTCGAAAACCTGTGTTCAAGTTCTGTATATACAAGATCCAGCACTTCTTCATCCTGCACAACTATATATTCCACATGACTTGTATCTATGGTTCTGACATGACTCTCATCATATCCTCTGCACAGTTTTTTAAAATTATCTGCATCCTGTGTATATCTGTTCTCCTTAGTAACAGCTTCAGAGTCATCATCAAGTTCTGTAATTATCATTGTGTATCTTATTTTATCAGGGTATTCACTTCCTTTTTCAGCAACTATGACATTCGCATAATCAACATCCTCAATTGGTTTATATGCACAGGAAGATAACATCGACGGAATAACAAGGCATAAAATCACCAGACACGTCACTCTCACAAACTTTTTCTTCATCAATGCCACCGCTGGCAAAATTAATGACAGTGGGATATCCACAAGGATCATATATCCCGGGATGAAATGACTTGCTTTCTCTCTGGATAATATAAATGTGATCCATGCTGTAACTCCGAACACCGCCAATATCCAGACCAGCTTAACAATTTTTCTATTTTTCATGTGTACATATTCATCTACAACCTCGCAGGCGCATGCAACATTAGGTATAGCCGCCGCAATACCCCAGACCACCATCAGGTAGCACACCAGTATCAAAGGTCTGATTTTTATTCCATTGGGTAATTCCAGTGCTCCTACTATATATAGTATCTCTTTGCGTCCCATGGATAAATCCTTCATCCCAAGAGTTGTTGTCACTATAACCGAACCAATGGTACCTATTATAGATGCCGTACCGACTGCTCCAAGTAACATTCTACGGCGTCTGTTTTTTATCTGCAGATATTCGACCATAACAAATTCCATAGATGAAAAACCCAGAAACATAAGACCACCCCTGGTCATTATCCTGTTTATCGTAACGTTTATTCCCTGTTCCTCATAAATATGCAGATATCCACTTAGCTGATCAATATCAATATTCTTCAGAGATGCCGCAAATACTATTGCTGCAGATATCAGTGTAAACCAGAATACAGCCTCAGCAAATCTCCTCACACCGCCCATCCCCCTACTGCCCATATATGCAATTGCCACGATTACTGATATTGCTATCAACATCACCGGATATTTTTTCAGAACAAGTTCTCTTGACAGCTCCGATACTATATAAACCACTATCCCCGTTCTAATCGCCATTCTTATCACATATATCAATGCAACAGCAGGATTTTTACCTGTTTTCTCTTTGTTTTCAGTGCAATAGGTCCATGCATCAACTGAATCTGAATACACTACATATAGTACTATCACATAAGCAAATGCCATGCATAGCATTAAAATATGTGACAAAATCAGCCCGTTTTCTCCATACTTTGCCGGAATTATTGTAGTTACAAATATCGTCAATCCGGTGAGCATTAGCATTGTCAGCTTAAAAAAGGCTGAAAACGTCACATTTCCATTACCATCAGTCATCTTGCCTTTCCCTCCTGTTAAGCCTGATCCGCTCAGAAGGCCTGCTCCATCCCGGGCGTTTTGTCAGATTCTTTATCGGCGAGCGGACAACAAAATCTTTGTATCCATCATCCCTGTATGGGCCGGATACGATCGGTGCCATATAGGGGACTCCAAAACTGTCAAGAGATGCCAGATGAAACACAAGCATCAGCATAGCAAGTACAAAACCCAATATTCCATACAATGCACTGGCTGCTATTGTCACAAATTTCAACAGACGAAATACAGATGCAAACGCCTCATTGGGTATTGCAAACGAAGCTATCGCCGTGAGTGCCACCACGATAACCACTATTGTACTCACTATCCCCGCCTCAACCGCTGATTGCCCAACGATCAGGCCTCCTACAACCCCTATGGTATTCCCAAGCTGGCTTGGAAGTCTTATCCCCGCCTCCCGCAGCAATTCAAACAGCAGCTCCATTATGAGAACTTCTATAACTATTGGAAATGACAGCTGGCTTCTTGCATCAGCAATTGCATACAACAACTTATCCGGTATTATTTCTCTGTGATAACATGTGATAGCTATATATAACCCCGGAAGTCCAACAGCAATAAAACTTGCCATATATCTTATGATTCTGGCAAAAGTGGCAACGGGCCATCTGTTATAGTAATCATCTGCTGTCTGAAACAGCGTATTGATCGTTGCAGGTGCGATTATAACTTCAGGAGAGTTATCAAATACTATGACCACCCTGCCATCAACCAGAGCTGCGGCGGCCTTGTCAGGACGTGTTGTAGCCTGATACGTTGGGAATATTTCCTGCCATCTTTTTTCCATCAGATGTTCAGCCATGCCACTGTCAAAGACTGCATCTATTTCGTACTTATCAATAGCTGATCTGACCTGTTTTACCAGATCAGGCATAGCTATATCTTCCATATACATTATTCCAAATTCTGTATGTGATCTCACCCCAATATTGCCTTGTTCGAGTTTCAATTTGGGATCCTTTATCCTGCGTCGTATCAATGCAGTGGATGTCCTGAAATTCTCATTAAAACTGTCCCTTGGGCCTCTCATTCCACCTTCTGTAGAACTCTCCTCTACGCCTCTCACCGGGAAGTTCTTGGACGATATCACCATTGCTTTGCTGCTTCCGGAAACAAATACTGCTGTATCCCCTTTCAAAATAGAGGACACAACATTGTCAAAATCGCTTTCTTCACTGTAATCAGCCGTCTGTCCCTCATAACTTACAATACTGTGCCAAAGTTCAGCATATCCGGTATCACGCCATTCCCATGTTATTGGTTTGATTATTGTGTTTTCTATTAGCTCGTGATCACACAATCCATCAATATACACCACATAGATAGCATCCCCGCCCATAACACCATTTCTGTTTAGATCAAATCTCTTCTCAACAATATCGCCCCATTTATTGAACAATGATTTGATTTTTGAGATATTTTCATCTATTTCTACACTAATCTCTGTCATTTCAGCTCAATCCTTTGTCGCTGTATATTATCTTTTACACATCATATTTTTTCCTTTTTTCAGTCATTTATTCAGATAAGGGCAAAGAAAAAGTGCTGGGAAATGGAATACCATTTTTCAGCACTTTTTCTTTGCCTATATTCACTTGTATGATTACTTCTTTTCTTTGACTACGTTCTCTATAACTATGTTCTCCTGGTCACATATATGTTTCCTGGTTACTTCCTTTGCTCTATCCACATCTCCGGCAATAATCGCCTCAGTGATAGCATTATGCTCCGCAACAAGCTTGTCATGATAATTGAAGTCTTTGACATATTCCACCCTATATCTGTATACCTGTTCTCTGAGACTCTGAAACATACCTATGAGTCTCTGATTGTTTGTTATGTCAAATATTACATTGTGAAATGCAACGTCCGCATCCACTATCGACTGAACCTGTTTGGACTTAACCGCATTATTAAACTGTTCGCATGCATTCTTAAGTCTCTCTCTTCCTTCATCATCAATACGTTCACACGCAAGTCCCGTTGCCAGATCTTCCAGGACAACTCTTATCTCCATGGCATCTCTCAGATCCTTCTCTGTAATACGTGCAACCTCTGCCCCTCTTCTGGGAATCATAACCACAAGACCTTCCAGCTCCAACATACGTATTGCCTCTCTGACGGGAGTTCTGCTAACTCCCAGCCTGTTTGCCAGATACACCTCCATAAGTCTTTCGCCTGGCTCAAATTCGCCATGTACAATCGCACTTCTGAGAGTATTAAATACAACTTCTCTGAGCGGAAGATATTCATTCATGTTTAATTTCAGATCCATTCTCTACCTCTTCCTGTTAAACGGCCTAACCACACATGTTTTTTCAATGCTGCCGTTTTCCTCCAGGCCGTGCACTGTTCTCCGGGCATCGGCCTCGTTATTGTATATACCAAACACAGTAGGTCCACTTCCACTCATGAGCGAGTTAAGTGCACCACACTCCATCATATATCTCTTTATTTCAGCAATCTCCGGATGCGCAGGTACAGTTACCGTCTCCAGCACATTTCCCATACGATCTGTTATCCCCTGCAGACTACCCTCTCTGAGTGCCGCTGCCATTCCATCTATATCTGGATGGTACTGCAGTTCAGAAGCTTTCAGGTTCTGATATACCCATTTAGTAGATACCCCTATAGTAGGTTTTGCTATAACAATAAAGCAATCCGGCATAGGATCAAGTGGTGTCAGAATCTCTCCTATACCCTCTGACAATGCCGTACCCTGCATAATACAATATGGCACATCCGCCCCAAGCTTTACCCCCAGTTCCATAAGCTCTTCTTCTGTAAGCTGAAGTCCAAACATCCTGTTCAGTGCCACAAGAGTTGCCGCTGCATCTGTACTTCCGCCAGCCATTCCAGCTGCAACAGGTATCTGCTTGTCCAGATTCACATGGACCCCGCTGGAAATCCCATAGGTGTCCCGCATAAGCCGGCATGCCTTATATATGATATTATCTTCACCGACAGACAATCCTTCTGCGTTGGATGTGATCACGATTTCATCGACAGCTGTCATCGAAAAAGTCAGGGTATCATACAGCTCCACAGTCTGCATGATCATTTTGACCTCATGATATCCGTCTTCTCTCTTTCTCAATATATCAAGGCCAAGATTTATCTTTGCATAACCTTTTAATGAAATGTCCATTATCTTCTCCCATTCTCAAATCATCACTTCTTCTTTACCGAATATCCGAATTTTCCAATTTTGTCTCCAAGTGCAAAATACTCTCCATGAGAATATGCCACAAGCCCTGTGCTGTTGAGATTGAACTTTCCTGTTTTGTCCATGTACTCCTCACTTATCTGTACCCCCACAACACGCGCTATAAACATGTCATGAGATCCGAGTTTAAGTACTTGCTGCACTTTGCACTCTATATTCACCGGACTTTCCTTTATTCCAGGACAGGCAACATTTACCCCGTCACATGTATGTAATCCCATCTCCGCAAACTTATCGACATCCCTGCCTGACTTGACACCACAATAATCTGTGGCGAATGCAAGCTTTTCTGTGACCAGATTTACAGTAAATTCCCCGGTTTCTTTAATAATATCATATGAGTATCTCTCCGGTCTGACGGATATCGACACCATTGCAGGATCACTGCATATCGTTCCGGCCCATGCTATTGTGATTATATTTGCTTTTTCTCCGGGTCTCTGGCAGCTCACCATAACTGCCGGCACGGGATACAGCATATTCCCCGGTTTCCATGTCTGTTTGGACATAATACACCTCTTTCCATACTCTGCTGTTTTTTATTATTGTTTTCTGATTCAGCAGGCAGCTCTTATCTGCCTGCTGATATTATAAGCTGTCAAATTATTGTATATTGTATACAACATAAATATAATACATATCTGTCAGCCAAATTACAACCTGCTTATGACTTCTTATTTATCTTATTTTTCTGACAGCGGATTTATTACTACATTATGCATCAGTTCTTACCATGTTACTTAGATACATACAAAAGGGATATCCGAGTCTAACCGGATATCCCTTTATTTATCATATGCCATTTTGAATATTTTCTTTTATTATATATCTCATTATCTTATGGCAATATTCCTTATCAAAATGTATTCCATCCGTACTGGCATCCTCCGGCAGCACACCGTTCTCTGCCACACTGGCTGCCACATCAAGATACACAACCTGATCATAATCCTCACACATATCCCTCATAAGACTGTTGAGTCTGTCGACGCCAGGATTATTATATACCGTATCATTTGCTGAGCACTCCGCTGACACAGGAATTACAGACATTACATAGATAACTGCCCCCGGCTGTGATGCTGTGATATTATCCAGCAATTTACGATATGCAGATATATATCTTTCATTATACCAGCCAAGTTCCTCTATACCGAACCCAATATATACACTGTTATAAGTTCTCTCACTCAGAACATCCGGAACGGTACAGGCATCACCGGCATTATTTTTCGCAATTTTGGAAGTTAATACATTCTCTGCATTCAGATCCTGAGCCGCATATATATCCCAGCCTGAGAGTCCTGAATTCATTCCAATAGCCTCAGCCCTTGCATCTCCGATCAACACAGATGTGTCAAAATAAGAGTTGACAGCGTCGTTCTGACTGAACTCATACTCTGCATCAACCGTGCTTCCATCAGCTTTCCTCAGATTGCCCTGTTTCAACGCAAATATCAATATGAGTATCACAACAACACCTATGGCGCTCTCCAGTATCTGACGTCTGCGGCGACGCCTTTGGTGAATTATCTTACTTCTATAATTATTATTCTTAGACACACTAACCTCCGATATTGTCTGCATAATATAACCTATCTCAACTTAAATATCCTGTGACAGTATACCAACTGATGAGAAAATAATCAAGAATGCGTATTTTTCAGCCTTCAGGCCGCTATTTTATTTAAACTTTCATGTGGACACTTCTTTTTATGCGTGTTACTATTTATTTTATACAACGCTATCAAGCAACAGCAACTACATAATTAAGAGGAGAAAATAATATGAACACTACAGCCCAGAAAATTGATTACAAAGGTGAAGCCTGTATAGAACTGATATCCGGCGATTACAGAGCTGTCATCGCACCTTTCAACGGAAGTAACATTATGAAGATGGAGAATACCGCTCTGGATATTGATATATTCAGAAACGATCCTTCTCTTTCACCTGCACAACTCAAAGCTGCTGCAGAGATATACGGTATGCCAACTCTGTATCTGCCTAACAGATTATCCCATGGTGATCTCAGGACATCAGACGCTATGTATCATTTCCCATGCAATGATCCTCTTGGCAACCACCTTCACGGCTTCCTCCATCTCAGGAACCACAGCATCGTCGACATATCTGTTGATGGGGATAAAGCAATAGGTAAAACTACCTATACATATGACGAAAAAGATGAATTTTTCAGCACATACCCTGTCAGCTTCAGAGCAGATTTCACTTTCACACTCACACCGGACGGTATGAATTACGAATTTACACTTACAAACCTCTCTGACAGACAGATGCCATACGGTGTATGCAACCATGTTGCATTCAAGGGACCATTCACATCCACCGGAAAAGGCGAAGACATGCGTCTCTGTGTACCGATCGGAGACAAATGGGAACTTGACGAGCACGCTATTCCAACCGAGAAGAATCTCCCTATAACTGACTACGATCTTCAGTATAAGAACGGAACTATGGTTCCTGTACTCAAAGATATCGACAACGATCTCTACACAGCACAGATGAACGAATTGGATGGCAAACCATTCTACGGCGTATATGCTACAGACATGGCAACAGGTAAAAAGATCTGCTACGAAGTGGATCAGACAATGAAATTCTGGATCATGTGGAATGATCATGGCGACAAAGGGTATTTCTGTCCTGAGCCAATGAGCTGGAATATCGATGCCCCTAATCTTTCCGGAGATCCATCAGTGACCGGATACACAGAGCTTGCACCGGGCGAGTCAAAGACAGTACGCGAAAGAATTTTTACGATTGGCTAATATATATCTTCAATATTTCATTACAGGCGGTTTTGCAAGAGTGCAAAACTGCCTATTTTTATTAATTTTAATTTCATTGAGTTAACAACGCGTATATAATAAAATTATATTATACTTACCTTTATTAATGTTGATATGAAGGGAGCATCACCACAACAAAGTAAAATTAATGGACATATGTCCAACTGTCAGGAGGGATATACTATGAAAAAGACTGTCACTATATTATATTCATGCATTTTATTTTTTCTATGTCTGTGTATGGTCCCAGTCACTGCTTACGGCAAAGATAAGCAAACTGGTTCAACGCAATATCACATAGAACTAAACGCTGCCGGTGGCACTATATCGGACAGCTCATCTATAACTGTAGACTACTCTTCGGATTCTGACGATGTTCTGGATCTGTCCAAATACAAGCCTGACAGATCTGGTTATACATTTACCGGATGGTATTCCGGTTCACGCAGGATAACCACAGTAAGCAAATATAGCTTTTCTGCAGATAGCACATCAATCAAGCTTACAGCCGTGTACACCAAAGATTCATTTGCAGGTGACGGCCTCACATTCATTCTGGATGCCAACGGTGGTTCCATAAATGGCAGTGACTCTGTAACCTGTGACTTCGAAGCCGCATCCGGCACCAGTCTGTACGGATATGCTCCAACCAGAGACGGCTACGACCTTACTGGCTGGAATACAAAATCTGATGGTTCAGGCAGCAATGTTGCTTCACTTTCCGCTGACGACTTTGCGAATGCTGAATCCAAGGGATTTGAGTATTCTGATGCCGACGGTACTGAGAACACAAGATGCCTTCATTTGTATGCATCCTGGGCAGAAGCAAAGGCTCCTTCAGGCTCCATCACTATAGGTGAAAACAGCTGGTCATCACTCCAGGATAATCCCGGTTTTGACATATATTCATCCAAGGAGTTATCAGCATCCATCAGCTGTGACACTGCCACAGCTACTGTACGTTACATTATAAGCCGTCAGGCTTTGGACAGCGATTCACTGGGCAGCCAGACATTTACAGACTACTCAGGTTCCATATATCTTCCAACAGGCGGCAAATATATAATCTATGCACAGCTCACATCCCAGAGCGGTAAGACTTCCTACCTGTCATCATCAGGCGTGGTTGTGGACGGTACTGCCCCTGTTATCAGCGGTATAAAAGATGGTGCAATCTACTGTGTAGCAGCAACTGCAACCATCAAAGATTCTGAAATTGCAAAAGTTTATATTGGCAAAGAAGAAGTGACTCCTGATGACAATCACCAGATAGTTATTCCCGGGGCAAAAGGTAAACAGACGATCACAGCCACAGATAAGGCTGGTAATTCAACAAAGATCACTATCACCGTCAATAAAGACCACACTGCCAAAACTGTGAGGAATAAATGTCAGACATACAAAGTCTGCAAATATTGCAAGGAACAGCTGAGCGCACCAAAAACCAGCCACACCGCCCTGAAAAAGCATGCCGCCGTCAAGGCAACAACAAACAAGACCGGAAGCATTGAGTACTGGTACTGCTCAGACTGTGGTAAATATTTCAGTGACAAAAAGGGTACAAATGAAATAAACAAGAAAGATACTGTGACAGAAAAGCTTCCTGCCACTGAAGATAACAACAGCAATAATAACAACAACTCCAAAGAAAAAAATACGACCAAAGGATTCAATGAAGTAAGTGAGATGACAACCGCCTCCACCACAGAGACAACAACTCAGTCCACTACTGCAAGTACCACTCAATCCACCACACAGAGCACGACATCGTGGTCCATAACAACGGCATTTGCCACAACTGAGATACCTACGATTTCTTTCACCACAACAGAGACAGAGGACACCACAGCTTCGGATGAAATCTCACAGACCACAACGGAGAAGTCTTCTGATACAAACTCAACGACCACAAGGTACCAAAACCCGGAATCTGAAAGTGCACACAGCAAAGTTCACAATCTCACACTGGTCATACTGCTGACTGTTATCATCACCATCCTGGTGGCATTTGTTATCATAATAATCAGCGGACTAAAAGATGGCCGCAACACCAACGACAATGATAATGACGATGATGATTACGACCATTTCGAATAATTATTTCTCAACAATGTCTGAGGCATCCAATTCTCTATTTGGATGCTTCAGATGATGTATCGGTTTCGTTATCTATAGTTCCCCCCAGATACCAGTTACCATTTTTTTCATAACATATTATTTTCATATCAAGATCATATGGTGAAGTTTCTCCCTTATATGACAGATCAATAGTTCCTGTGACAGGTATCACATATCCCTTATCAACACCTGACTTTTTGGATGTTGTTCCATATATTGCCTTGCACACAGCCTCAATATCACTGTCCGATGCCCTGTACCCCTTTTCCATAACATAATTGACACTGTATTCCAGGTTATTATCCTTGTATGTCTTAAACACCTGTACAAGAGTATCCATGGATGACTGGTCAATAGTATCAGGATCCATAACTTCCTGCACCTTATCCAGGTCTCCTGCACCGAGTCCGTCCATGTACGTCTCAACCAGTTTTCTGCTCTTTGTCGCCCCCGATCCGGACCTGACTACTACAAAATATACTGTAACCACCAGCACTGCCACAATGATTGCTGTCAGTGCTATCAGTACCCTCTTTCTGTTCTCTCTGGAATTCTCCTCCAGCGCATGCATATCCATATCATCAAATTCGATCTCATCAGCATCACTGCCGCCAACATATTTCTTTAGAAGGTCTCTCTTCATATACTCTTTCTCCTGTAAAATAATTATTTCGGCTTATTCTTCATATGACCTTTATTATAGCACGCTTTTTAATACACGCAAAGCAGCGGTCCCTCTTTTCAGGTACCGCTGCTTTCATCCGCTCTGATATCACTTATTATGATATGCTCTCTTCCCTCTCATATACCACGCGCGAAATATAGTTAACTATTTGTGCGTATTTTATCACATTATGCCTCTTTGAACACACACAATGAATAAACGGTCGTTTTTTTTGATTAAGTGGTAATTATTTATTTGATTATATATAAATGACCTTCCATATAAGAACATATTTTGTGCAATTTTGACTATAACTTTATTGTGTTTTAAGGTATTTTATTATATAATTAGCATGTATGGCTGACTTTTAAGGGAGAAATAGCACAAAGTCAATACACAAGTCTTCAGAGGGGGCTTATGTGCGCTATCTGAAAGCATACATAAAACATTGGAAGGAAGGTATATGCTACATGAAATTTGGTTATTTTGATGATGCCAACAAGGAGTATGTCATCACATCTCCTAGAACTCCTTATCCTTGGATCAACTACCTTGGAACACAGGATTTCTTTTCACTGATCTCAAACACTGCGGGAGGTTACAGCTTCTACAAAGACGCACGTCTTCGCAGAATCACAAGATATCGTTATAACAACGTGCCTATAGATATGGGTGGACGTTATTTCTATATCAACGACAATGGTACAATATGGAATCCGGGATGGTCACCGGTCAAGACTGAACTTGATGAGTATCAGTGCCGTCATGGTATGGGATATACAATAATAACAGGTAAGAAGAACAACCTTAAGGCTGAGGTTACTTTCTTTGTTCCTCAGAACTACGCCGGAGAGGTTCAGCAGGTTGTCCTTACAAATGAAGGCTCAGAGGAGAAGACTTTCTCATTCTTCTCATTTGAGGAGTGGTGTCTCTGGGATGCACAGGATGACTGCACCAACTTCCAGAGAAACTTCAGTACAGGCCGTGTAGAGGTTGTTGGTTCAACAATCTACCACAAGACAGAGTACAGAGACAGACGTGACCATTTCGCATTCTACACAGTAAACGACGAGATCGATGGTTACGATACAGACAGAGATTCATTCATCGGACTTTACAACGGTTTCCACAACCCACAGGCAGTTGAGGCTGGCAAGTCAAATGATTCATTTGCTGATGGATGGTCACCTATCGCTTCACACTACAAGAAGATCACTCTTGCTCCAGGCGAGACAAAGACTCTTGTATTTATACTTGGATATGTTGAGATGCCTGTTGACCAGAAGTTCGAGGCTGACGGCAAGACTATCAACAAGGTAAAGGCTCTCGAGATGATCGAGAAGTACAACACACCTGAGAAGGTTGCTGCAGGTCTTGAAGAGCTCAAGGAGCACTGGAACAGACTCTTAGGCATCCTCAACGTTAACACTCCTGATGACAAGGTAAACCGTATGGTAAATATCTGGAATCAGTATCAGTGTATGGTTACTTTCAACCTTTCACGTTCAGCTTCATACTTCGAGTCAGGTATCGGCCGTGGTATGGGATTCCGTGATTCAAACCAGGATGTACTTGGATTTGTTCATCAGATTCCTGACCGTGCAAGAGAGAGAATCATTGATATAGCTTCAACACAGTTCCCAGACGGTGGATGCTACCATCAGTATCAGCCACTTACCAAGAAGGGTAACGCAGATATCGGTGGAGACTTCTCAGATGATCCATTATGGCTGATCCTTTCAGTATCAGCATACATCAAGGAGACAGGCGACTGGGGTATCCTTGACGAGATGGTTCCATATGACAATGATATGTCAATTGCAAAGCCTATGCTTGATCACCTCAAGGTTTCATTCTACAAGATCGTGAACAACCTTGGACCACACGGACTTCCACTTGCAATGAGAGCTGACTGGAACGATTGTATCAACCTTTCATGCTTCTCAGACACACCAGGTGAGAGCTTCCAGACATATACCAACCCTAAGTTCGCTGCTGAGGGTGGATACTCAAAGGTTGCTGAGTCAGTTATGGTTGCTACACTCTTTACATATGCAGGACCTAACTACGTTGCTATCCTTAAGCACCTTGGAATGGACGCAGAGGCTGATGCTGCCCAGGCTGAGATTGATAAGATGAAGGCCAACATCATGGAGTCAGCATGGGACGGCGACTGGTTCCTCAGAGCTTACGATGCAAATGGCGAGAAGATGGGATCTAAGGAGTGCGAGGAAGGCCAGATCTTCATCGAGCCACAGGGATTCGCTATCATGTCAGACATCGGTAAGGATCAGGGCTGCGACAAGAAGACTCTTGCTGCAATCGACGAGAGACTTAATACACAGCACGGACTTGTACTCAACAACCCAGCTTTCACAAAGTATTACATCCAGTATGGTGAGATTTCTACATACCCAGGTGGATACAAGGAGAATGCCGGAATCTTCACACATAACAATGCGTGGATCATCTGTGCAGCTGCTTATGCAGGTGCCGGCGATCAGGCATTTAAGTATTACTCAGAGATAGCTCCTGCTTTCACTGAGGAGACATCAGATATACACAAGACTGAGCCATATGTATACGGCCAGATGATCGGTGGTAAGGATGCAGGATCTGATATCGGCAAGCCTGGCAACCACTTCGGACAGGGCAAGAACTCATGGCTGACAGGTACAGCTGCATGGAACATGGTAGCTATATCACAGTACATCCTTGGTATCTCAGCAGACTTCGATGGTCTGAAGATCGATCCATCTATACCTGCTGCATGGGATGGAATGACAGCTACACGTCAGTTCCGCGGTGCTACATACGACATCAAGGTTTCTAACCCTGATCACATCAACAAGGGTGTTAAGAGCGTTGTAGTTGATGGCAATGCTATCGAGGGCAATGTTCTTCCAGCATTTGGCGATGGCAAGACTCATTCAGTTGAAGTTGTAATGGGCTAATATATACCAATATATAAAACAAAATTCAACCCACCATTTCTATAAAATAATTATAGAAATGGTGGGTTTTTATCTACTGCAGCAACAACATAGGATCAACTGGCTCACTATCCTTTTCCACTGCAAAGTACAGATTGGTTCCTTCCTGGCTATAAAAACGGCTCGGCTCTCCAACCGTTCCAACAGTCTGTCCTTTACTGAGATGGGTTCCAAGAGCCACCTTCACATCCTGAAACTGCCCCAGAGTAACTATATATCCATCTCCAAGATCCAGTTTCACATAATTTCCAAGTTCAGGAGAACTTGACACCTCTGACACTGTACATTCTGCAACGGCCTTGATCTCATCACCGGTCTGTGCCTCTATCACCATTGCCGGACTGCACTTATACTCCTTCAATGTCTCAAAATACACTGTAGTGTCCATACTATACGGAATTATAACATTTCCGGCAAGAGGCCACTCTATCCCCTGTTTTGCATCAAAATGAAGTGGGGCTGACGTCTCTTCTGTTTCCTCTGTTTCTACTTCTTTTTCGGTATCTGTATCT
>Ga0129311_1001498_pt1 | contig 16402 bp, 9 predicted proteins | sample Go1ome_FD_94435 | JGI IMG/M metagenome (GOLD analysis project Ga0129311, IMG submission 94435) | Western lowland gorrila individual fecal microbial communities from Wisconsin, USA - Go1022B metagenome | ecosystem: Host-associated > Mammals > Digestive system > Large intestine > Fecal | place... | reverse complement strand
GCCGGAGTGCACATCCTGCCGGGTGTTGTCAAAAACCATGGTGCCGCAGTCCGCCAATTTGCCGCCCAGCTCCAGTCCGTCCCGGCTGGCCAGCTCCAGCAGCAAATCCTTCCCCAGCTGACCCAGGTCTCCGGTTACAATCAAGTCGTAGTCCCCGGGGGTCAGATTCAAATCCTCCAAATGGGCCCGGATGGTGGCGTAGGCCGCCGGGGCCATGGCCGCTCCCATATTTCCCGGGTCCTTGATGCCCAAATCCCTTACGGTGCCCACGGTACCGCAGAGGAGCCGGGGGCCTTGGCCCTCACTGCAAACCAGGGCGGCACCGGCACCGGTGACGGTCCACTGGGCGGTGGGGGTGCGCTGCCCGCCGTAGCCCAGGGGAAACCGATACTGCCGCTCGGAGGAGGCAAAGTGGGAGGAGGTCATGGCCGCCACCCGGTCGGCGTACCCTCCGTCCACCGTCAGCCCCGCCAGCAGCAGACTCTCGGCCATGGTGGAGCAGGCGCCATACAGCCCCAGGTGGGGGATGTTCATGTTCCGCAGGGAGAAGGAAGAGCCGATGCACTGGTTCAGCAAATCCCCGGAATATACCAAATCCATTTCCCAGGCATGAAGCCCCGCCTTTTCCGCCAGGGTCCGCAGGCAGAGCTCCTGCATCTTCCTTTCCGCCTGCTCCCAGGTCTTCTGACCCAGCAGGGTATCCCGGAAGGTTTTGTCGAAGCTGCCTGCCAGAGGGCCCTGGGACTCCTTTTTCCCTGCAATGCTGGCCCAGGCGGCAATCACCGGCCGGGTGCTGAAAGAAAAGCTGCATTTGCCTCGCTTGTATTTTGCCATGGAAATTTCCTCCCGCCTTTCCGTTTAATTACCCATTATCCCCATGGAGCGTAAAAAAATACCCGGCTGCCTGGGCAGTCGGGTAAAAAATATGCATTTTTACACCACTCGGATACCGCAGTAGAAGTGCTCGCTCCAATAGCCGCTGGTGAGGTCGGAATAGGAGACGTTGCTGCGGGAGTTGGGGGAGTGGATGAACTGGCCGTTGCCTGCATAGATGCCGGCGTGGGTAATGCTGCTTCCGCCGGTTCCGGCGAAAAGCACAATGTCGCCGGGCTGTAGGGAGCCCTTGTCCACCGGGCTTCCGGCGTTATATTGCTCTGCCGGGGTCCGGCCCACGGAGATGCCGAAGGTGCCGAAAACATAATACACCAGTCCGGAGCAGTCGAAGCCGCTGGGGGAAGCGCCGCCGTAGACATAGGGGGTGCCCAGATAGCTGGCGGCCTTGGCCAGAATGGCAGAGCCGGTGGCGGAACCGGTATAGGAGGTGCTGACAGCGCTGACGCTGCCGACATTCCCGGCGGTGCTGCCGGGGACTGTGCCGATGGCCTGTCCGTGGCGGAAATACTGGGGGATATTGGTGGAAGCCTGATTCTCATAGGGAATCTCGGTCAGGCTGAGAAAATCGCTGCGGATATAGCAGGTCTGGGAGTTGTAAAGAACCTTGTACCAGCCCTGATTCAGGCCGATTATGTAGCATTTTTCGCCATAGGAGGCGGTGGCCACCCGGTTATAGCCGGTATCGGGGCCGCTGCGCAGGTTCACGCCGGAGCCGCTGACCGTGCCGTAGCCCAGCTCGGCGTTTTCGGCGATGGCCACGCTCAGGTAGTCGGCGCTCATATAGCCGTCCTGCAAATTGTAGTTGACGTGATACCAGCCGTTTTCCAGCCCCAGTACCACTACGCACTCGCCGGAGTTGGCGGTGGTCAGCACCGGTGCGCCGGTGTCGGGGGACTGGCGAAGATTCAGCCCGGAGGCATTGACAAAGCCGATGCCGTATACCAGGTTGGTTTCCTCTGCGGATGCAGTGGGGATAAAGCTGCCAATAAAAATCATCAGAGCCGCTACAAGTGCAGCGGCTCGCGTGGAAAATTTCATACGTTACCTCCGTCGCTGGGGAATCAGGAATTTATTGTGTTTGTTTATTTACCGGCCAGGGCACGCTCCAGCCAGACGCTGCCCACATCCAGGGCAGTATAGAAGCCATCCTTTTCGCTCTTTTTCACAATGCGGTCGCGGCTTCTGGCGGTGGGGTCGGTGAGCTGAAGCTGGACGGAAACCCGGGTGGCGATATCGGTGTCGTTCACCTTTTTGGTTTCCAGAATCTGCATCATTACGATATGGCTGTCTGCCATAGAGCCGTAGTATACCAGATTGTCCTTGCGCATCAGCGGATGCCCCTTATACATCAGAACCTTTTTTTCATCAGCCATAATAGGAACCTCCTGAATTTGTAGTGGAATTGTAACATATTGTAATCGATATGTCAATCCCCAAACTGCCGAATTCCGGCGAATTGGAAAGAATTGCCAGTTACAGTGCAGGTTTTCTGCTGAAAAGACGGAGAAAGTATGAAGTTTTCAAGTTACATAACGAGTTACATAACAAGAGGCTTTTGCCGTGGCAAAAGCCTCTTGGCGGGGATGATTTTACGGTCAGTCCTTGGCGAGGTATTCCCGCACCAGCACCTGCATCAGCTCATCCCGGTCGATTTTGCAAATCATGCTCCGGGCGCTGCCGTAGTTGGTGATATAGGTGGGATCCTCGGTGAGCAGATAGCCCACAATCTGATTGATGGGGTTATAGCCTTTTTCATTCAGGGCATCGAACACACTCCGGAGTATATGCCGCATGGTCTCCTTGTCATCAGGAACCTGAAAGGTCTGTGTCTCCATTCCCGTCATGGTCTCAGCCTCCTTTTGGTGGATTTTATACCCTATTATAGCCTAAACAGACAATTCTGTAAAGCCCTGCAAGTAAAAATTTTGTGAATACCGGGATTATCGCAGAGTGGCGTTGAGCTGTTCCTTCAGGGCAGCCAGCACGTCGGCTACCACCTTTTCGGAGTCGCTGTCCGTCAGGGTGCGGTCGTCGGCCCGGAGCTCCAGGGAGAAGGCCATGCTCTTTTTCCCCTCGGGAATGCCCACGCCCCGGTAGATGTCGAACAGCTGGATTTTCCGCAGCAGCTTACCGGCAGCGGCGGTGATGGCCTCCTCCACCTGGGCCACGGTGAGGGCCTCGTCGCAAACCAGCGCCAGGTCACGGCTGACGGCGGGATACTTGGGCAGGGGAGCGAAGGTGGGCTCCGGCAGCCGCAGGTCAAACATCTTTGTCAGATCCAGCTCGGCACAGTAGACCTCGGTATCGATGCCGTAATTCTTGGCAACCAGGGGGTGCACCTGGCCCATTACGCCCACTTCCACGCCGTCAAACCAGATGCTGGCGCACCGGCCGGGATGGTAGCTGGGGTTGTTCCTTTCGGCGGCGTAGCTGGCCTTCTTCATCCGCAGACCGGCAAATACCGCTTCCAGCTCACCCTTGAGCCTGAAGAAGGTCTCCTTCTCGCCGTAGGAGCCGAATACCAGCTTCTTGGGCTCCTCGGGCAGACGCTGCCCCTCCACAGGCAGGTAGACGGTGGCAATCTCATAGAGCTTGGCAGCCTTGTTGTGGTAGGCATTGTTCCGGCCCAGGATTTCCAGCATGGAGGGCAGGGCAATGGTACGCATGATGGAGGTATCCTCGCCCAGAGGGTTCTGAATCCGCATGGCGTTGCGCAGGGGGGAGTCCGCCGGGATGCGGATCTGGTCGAATACCGCAGGGGAGGTGAAGGAGTAGGTGATAATCTCGCTGTAGCCCATGGCCCGGCATAGGGTGCCGGTTTTGACCGCCAGCTTCATCTCCTGGGAATAGCCGCCGTGGGTGGCAGTGCGGAACTGGGTGACGGGAATCTCGTTGTAGCCGAAGGAGCGGCCCACTTCCTCGGCAATGTCCACCATCCGCACCAGGTCGGGCCGGAAGGAGGGAACGGCAATAACGTCGTTTTCCACCGGGATTTCCAGCCGGTTCAGGTAAGTCACCATGTCCTCCTTGGGGATATTGGTGCCCAGCAGGTGATTGATTTTTTCAGGCTCCAGGGGCAGCTTCCGCTCCTGGGGAACGTAGTTGATGATGTCGATAATGCCGTCCAGCACATCGCCGCATTCCAGCAGCTCCACCAGCTCACAGGCCCGCTGCACGGCGGGGACGGTCATCATGGCATCCAGGTTCTTTTCGAATTTGCCGGAAGCCTCGGTGCGCATACCCAGGGCCAGTGCAGTCTGGCGGATGGAGGTGCCGTTGAAGTTGGCGGACTCGAAGACCACCATGGTGGTGTCCTCCTGAATTTCGGAGTTCTCGCCGCCCATGATGCCCGCCAGGCCGATGGGCCTTGCGTCGTCGGCAATCACCAGCATACCGGCCTTCAGGTTCCGCTGGGTGCCGTCCAATGTGGTCAGGCTTTCGCCCTCCTGGGCCTCCCGCACCACAATCTTGCCGGAGGAGACATAGCGGTAGTCAAAGGCGTGCATGGGCTGGCCGTATTCCAGCATCACGTAGTTGGTGATGTCCACAATGTTGTTGATGGGCCGCACGCCGTTGGCACGCAGGCGCTGCCGCAGCCACTTGGGGGAGGGGCCAATCTTCACATTGGCCACCATCCGGGAGGAATAGCGGTTGCACAGCTCCGTGGCGGGCACCTCCACATCCAGGTGCTGGAAAATGGAGCCGGCATCGCTGCCGTGAACCACAGGCTCGTGGTGCTTCATGGGCTTGCCGAAGGCAGCAGCGGCCTCCCGGGCCAGACCCATGATGGAGTAGCAGTCCGGGCGATTGTTGGTGATTTCAAAATCCACAATGGTGTCGTCATTGCCGATAATGGGGTTGATGTCGTCGCCGGGCTTGGCGGAGTCCGGCTCCAGAATCCAGATGCCGTCGGCGAAGACCCCGGGCAGGTCGTTCTGGGTCAGGCCCAGCTCTGCAAAGGAGCAGAGCATACCGCAGGACAGCTCCCCTCTGAGCTTGCCCTTGGTGATGTGCACGCCGCCGGGCAGCCAGGAGTTGTGCAGGGCGGTGGGAACCAGGTCGCCCTCGTGGACGTTCTGGGCGCCGGTGACAATCTGCAACGGCTCGTCCTTGCCCACGTCCACCTGGCAGATGAACATATGGTCCGAGTTGGGGTGGCGTACCATGGACAGCACCTTGCCCACCACAACATTTTTAATTTCAGCGTCCATCCGTTCCCAGGTTTCCACCTTCTGGCCGAACACGGTCATAGTTTCCACGAATTCCTTATCGGACACAGCGCTCAGGTCAACAAAATCCTCATTGACCCATTTTCTGTTCAGTTTCATTTTGTATCCTCCTTAGAACTGGTTCAGGAACCGCACGTCGTTGTCGAAAATCAGACGCAGGTCGTTGATTTTCAGCTGGCCCATGGCCATCCGCTCCAGGCCCATGCCAAAGGCGAAGCCGGTGTATTTCTCCGGGTCGATGCCGCAGTTTTCCAGCACGGTGGGGTGCACCATGCCGGCACCCAGCACCTCAATCCAGCCCTCGCCGTGGCAGGTGGAGCACACCTGACCGTCCAGCTCGCCGGTGCCGTGGCACTTGTGGCACTGCATATCCATTTCGCAGCTGGGCTCGGTGAAGGGGAAGTGGTGGGGGCGGAACCGGGTGGCGGCGCTCTCGCCGTATACCTTTTGCAGAATGCTGATAAGTGCGCCCTTCAGGTCGCCCATGGTGATGTCCTCGGCCACCACCAGGCCCTCGATCTGATGGAACATGGGGGAGTGGGTGGCGTCGGCCTCGTCCTTCCGGAACACCCGGCCGGGGGCCAGCATACAGATGGGGGGCTTGTGGGTCTCCATGTAGCGAATCTGCATGGGGCTGGTCTGGGTGCGCAGCAGCACGCTGTCGTCGTCGGTGAAGTAGAAGGTGTCACTCCGGTCCCGGGAGGGGTGCCCCTCTTCAATGTTCAGCCGGGTGAAATTGTAGTCTGCCAGCTCCACCTCCGGGGCCTCGTATACCTCATAGCCCATGCCCACGAAGGTGTCCTTAATCTGCTGCAGCACCTGGTTCATGGGGTGCTGGTGGCCGATTTCAATCTCGTCCCCGGGGATGGTGACGTCAATGGCCTCGGCAGCCAGCCTTGCCTCCAGGGCGGCGGCGTGGACGGCGGCCCTGCGCTGCTCCAGGGTTTCCTCAATGGCGGCCCGGACGCTGTTGGCCAGCTGCCCCATCACAGGCCGCTCCTCAGAGGAGAGCTTGCCCATCTGCTTCAGCACGGCGGTGAGTTCACCCTTCTTGCCCAGCAGCTTCACCCGCAGCTCTTCCAGCTCGGCGGGGGTAGCGGCCTGATCCAGGGCCTCGATGGCCCTCTGGCGAATGGATTCCAGTTGTTGTTTCATTTTTGTTCCTCCCAAAAGGTTTGCATACATTATAAATAGCGAAAGCGGCAAAATGGGAATAAAAAAACCCCTCGCCCCACAAAACCGGGACGAAAGGCAATCCTTCCGCGGTACCACCCGCAATTCGCCGCATCTGCGGCGCAGCTTTCCGGCGCATTCACGCCATAGATGCATAACGGCATCACCCGTCCGGCCCTACTGAATTTCAGGCGGCAGCTCCTGGGAGAAGGCCCGGCGTTGCACGCAAGCGGATTCCACCGTCCCGCTCTCTCTTTGCCGCAAAACCAACGCAAGGCAGCCCAATCACAGCCTTTTCCTATTGCCCCTTATCCTAACACATTTGCACAGAATATGCAACCCCCATTTTTGCACATTCTTCCCTTGGCGGTATCCATAAATAGCAATTCTAAAACGAATTAAAACCGTGAAAAGAATAAGTTTACTTGTATAAAATGTGCAAAACGAAGATAAATATTTGTGCAATGTGTCTTTTGAAAACCCTTGATTTTTTGGTGGAAAGAAGGTACAATAGCTCTAATAAAAGTTATTACAATTTGATACCGATAGAGTACCCGGTGCGGCAGCGCCCAAAAGTCCACCTCCCGGGCCCTCTTTTGGCAAACTCTTCGCAAGGGGAGGACGCAAAACTATAGGGGGTCACCGACCCAGCCAGCTGCCGTGGAACACCAGTGTGTTATGCATGGCAGCTTTTTTGCCCCCCGATTCTATTGTAGGCAGGAGACCCCACCATGACGGATAAAGAAGTAAGAAAACTGAATCGTGTGGACCTGCTCAAGCTCCTCATCGACCAGACCGAGGAAAACCAGCGCCTCACCGCCCGGATTTCCCAGCTGGAGCAGGAGCTTTCCCGCCGCACCATCACCCTGGAGAATTCCGGCTCCATTGCCGAGGCCGCCTTGGGCCTCAGCGGTGTCTTCACCCAGGCCCAGGATGCCGCCGACCGGTATCTGGAGAGCATCCGCCAGAAGCAGGACCAGGCCGACCAGCTCCTGCGCCAGGCCCAGGATACCCTGGCCGCCGCCTCTCAGCAGGAAGCCGAAACCCGCCAAAAGTGTCGGCAGCTGGAAGAGAAGACCCGCCAGCTCTGCGCCCGCCTCCTGGAGCAGACCCGCTCCCCCCAGCCCCCGGCCCCCGAGCAGCCCCCTGCCCGCCGCCCCCCCTTCGGGAGAAGGTAGGCCCCTATGAAAAAACCTTTGGAAAATCCCGGTGCCGACCGTCTTCGCAAAGAGCTGGACAGGGTCCAGTATAACCGCCGCTATCGCAGCGTCATCCGCAGCACGGTCTATGCCCTGCTCACCGTGGCGGCGGTGGCCGTCCTGGTGGCCACCCTCCTGCTGCCGGTGCTTCGCATCTACGGCAGCTCCATGACCCCCTCCCTCAGCGAGGGTGACGTGGTGGTCTCCGTCAAGGGGATGAATTTCAGCCGGGGCGACGTGGTGAGCTTCTATTATAATAATAAGATACTGGTAAAGCGTGTCATCGCCTTCCAGGGCGAGTGGGTCAACATCGATGACCAGGGCAATGTCTACGTGGGCGGCACCCTCCTGGACGAGCCCTACCTCACCGAGAAAGCCCTGGGTGAGTGCGATATCCAGCTGCCCTACCAGGTCCCCGATGGCCGTATCTTCGTCTTGGGTGACCATCGCTCCACCTCGGTGGATAGCCGCAGCACCACCGTCGGCTGCGTCTTCGAAGAGCAGATTGTCGGCAAAATCGTCTATCGTGTCTGGCCGTTTTCGTCCTTCGGCCCGGTGAAATAAAAGTTTTCAGTCGGAAGGGAGTTTTCGATATGAGTAACCTGCATTCGCTCAGCACCCTTGCCAAGCAGAGGAAGAAGCGTACCCTCTGGCGCAATCTGGTGGTCTGCTTTGCTGCCCTGGTGGTGTTCTGCACCACCTACGCCCTCATCCTGCCCGCCATCACCATGGAGCAGGAGGGGTATTCCTGCGGCTTGCAGGAGCATACCCATACCCCCGATTGCTACCGCCTCACCTGCGGCAAGCAGGAGGCCTATACCCATACCCATACCAAGCCCGATTGCTACGATGCCGATGGCAACCTCACCTGCCCCCTGAAGCAACAGACCCTCCACCGCCATACCCCGGACTGCTATTCCAAGTCCCAGCCCATCTGCGGCCTGGCGGAGGCTGCGCCCCATGCGCATGAGGATGCCTGCTATACCGAGGGCGAACTGACCTGTACCCTGGCCGAAACCCAGGGACATACCCACGGCCAGGATTGCTACCCCGCCGAGTTCACGCCGGAGCTGATTTGCGGCCAGCAGGAGCTCCCGGAGCACCGCCATACCGCCGCCTGCTATACCCTCACCTGCCAGCAGCAGGAGCATACCCATACCGAGTCCTGCGTCTCCTCCCACCAGGCATTCCTGAATAGTATCCAGGAAGCCCCCCAGGAGGCTACCCAGCCCGAGGATGTTACCCAGCCCGAGGATGTTACCCAGCCTGAGGCCGTAACCCAGCCCGAGGAAGCTACCCAGCCCGAGGAAGCTACCCAGCCCGAGGAAGCTACCCAGCCCGAGGAAGCTACCCTTCCCGAGGAAGTAACCGAACCCCAAGAAGTTACCGAACCCCAGGAACCCACCCAGCCCGAGACCGTTACCGAACCCCAGGAACCCACCCAGGAAGAGGAGCCAAAGGCCCCTGTCATGCTTCTGGCCTCTGCCGCCCCCGCCGCTGTCGCAGAGAATGCCGAGCCTGTGAAGCTGGTGGATGTGGCAACATCGTGGGGTGTTAGCTCCAACAGCGCAGAATACGTGAGAGGCGCAGAAATAAACGGCCAGTGGGTAGACGGCGCTTATAAGATGATCTTCAATCTGGAATTTGACGTGAAGACGGACGGAGACCCAGGTGAACGTCATATCATTGACAGAAATAACAACTCCGTTGCCGGTACTGTCTTTACATATAACCTGGGCAAAGCAGAGCTTGGGCAAAATGTTGCCTATGATACTCCGTATGCATTCAGCCCGACGCTGGGAAATAGTACCTATCATTTCAAAAACGAATCGGACGGAACAATTACCGTGGTAATTGACCTGGACGATGCCTACGTTAAGGCCTACAATGCGGGAGACATCACAGGCAGTATCAGCGTTGCCGCCATTGTTGGCAAAGAGGACGGCAAAGAAGACGGCTCCGTTGAACATGATACCGAGGGCAGTACTAAAATCAAAGTGGATGCTGACCATGTGACCTATCCCGATGACGAGACCAACAAGGGCAAGGTGGCGGTCAGCAAAACCGGCAGCTTCACCTTTGAGGGGGACAGGCTGCTCTATACCGTGGTGGTATCCTCCGGCGGAAAAGGCACCCCCGGCCCGGTGACAATTCTGGATACCTTCAATTTCGACGGAGCTGCCCTGAAAATTACCGGCCCCGAGGAAGTGAAGGTGGACGGTAAAGACCATACGGAATATGAAATCACTAATAACGCCGGTAAAACGGACATTTCCATGACGCTGCCTCAACTGAAGGGCTCGGAAACGCATACCATCACCTACGTCTTCACAGTGACCGAGCGCCCGGAAACAAGCACCCCGGTGAAGAACAAGGTGCACGTGGAATCCAAACCCGATGGGGGCGGCAAGCCGGCCAAGGCAGAGAGGGAGTTTACGGTAACCGTCCCGGATAAAAACCAGGAGCCGCAAATCAGCCTGTCCAAGAGTAGTCCGTGGACTCAAGATGATACAATGGTGATTCCCTGGGAAATCAAGTTCAACGATACGAGGATGGATATCACCGGAAAAGTGCTGGAAGACTCTTATACAGTGAGCAAGTCCAACGGCGAAACAGAAACCATCACCTGGGATTTTAATAAAGCCATAAACGATACGGCCCACCCCATGACCGTCGAGGTGAACGGAGTGGTAATTCCCAGCACTGAGTTTGCCCAGCATTTCACAGTCCAATCGGATGGCTCCCTGCAATTCATAGGCACCGGGGAAGCGCCGAACAAAAATGCCTACAAAATCACCTACTATATGCCCACCAAGGACTTCAATAGCCAGTGGGGCGTAACTTCCGTAAAGAACAGGGCCAAGGTAGACGAGTTGGAGGCAACATACGACTATTGGAAGTCAAACCAAAACTCCGTTCAGAAATCCTCCCAGGGAGTGGAGGCGGCAGAGAATAACCAAGTCCGCATGAAGTGGAAGACGGATATCAACGTAACCAATGTGGGCTTTAAGAAGGACGACGTTATCTACGATAATACCAATCCCAATAACAGCACCGAGAACCTCCATTATTTTGACCGGACTTCCATTCAGATTTCCTACAATGGCACTATCTGGAAAGAGAACGATGACTACCGCCTGAAATTCTACGACCACAAGGACGGAACGGCAACAACCGGAGACGCCACCTATATGCAGGTTGTCCTGCTGAGAGACATCACCCCCCAGGGCGGATACAAGCAGGATTTGCTGACCATGGAATACACCACCTTTGCCAATTCCCACGATGCAAAGACCTATAAAAACACCGCCACCTTCTATAATACGGCGGGCGATGCCCAGCAGGAGGTTGTGCCCGATTCCATCGTAAAAGCCGACGGAAACGGAATCACAGGGGAAACCAAGGTGGAGAATTTCAATGGTGAGCTGACCTGGAAGATTACTGCAAAGATTGGTGACATTACCAAGACCAGGACCGTCACCGTGACGGATGCCCTTCCTTCCAACGTGGAGGTCAAAAAGCTGAGCGTGGTTTCCAAGCTCGCCAACGGCGCCGACCAGAACGCAGACCTTACCATTGCCCAGGATGGCACAATCTCCGGCGATAATGCGGATTTCACATTCTCCGGTACCTGCCAGAAGAATGAACAGGGTCAGAATGTGGTCACCCTGATTGCCACCCGGAAAGGTGAGCAGTACATCGAGGCCAATTCCACCGTCACCCTGAATCTGGATTGCTGCCTGTCCCAGGACTTTGTGGCGGGAAATGAGAGTGCAATCCTTGTCAACACCGCAGAGGGAAAAACAGACAAGGGAGCCATCGGAAGCGCCACCCATACCCAGGAATGGACGAAGAAGAAGGAAAACGTATTCGAGAATGCCCTGAGTAAAAAACGTATAACCACCCCGGACGGCCACAACTATCTGGAATATCAGGTCCAGATTAACCCCCAGGGGAAGGACCTCCAGCCCGACAGTGCCGAGGTGTATCTGGTAGATGACTTCTCCTACAATCCCAAAAAGGGCGAATATGACCTGGTGTTCGAGCTGGTGCGGGATTCTGTCAAGCTCTACAATGCGACGCTCCAGGCAGATGGCACCCTGGCCAAAGAGGGAGATGCGCTTACCGCAGGCTGGCGGATGGTGCTCAGCGAAAGCGACCCCACCGGGGATTTCCCCGGTGCGAAAATCACCAAGACCATGCGCCTGGCGGTTCCGGACGGAACGCCCCTGATTCTGGAATACAAATACGAATTGACCGGCTATAAAGAGGGCTTGACGAATTTCTGGCTGGATGCAACCAACAGGGCGTATTTCCTCACAGAGCCTAGCCAGGGTTCAGGCGACAATACCATAGGCGAGAACTGGTCAATCAGCGGCACCTCCGGCGGCCTCATTACCGACCGCCATATCAAAATCGTCAAGGTGGACGAAAGCAACTCCAAGGTTGTCATCCCCGGCACAAAGTTTGCTCTACAGGAGTGGAAAAACGATACCTGGGGCGACGTAACAACTGTGACAACAGGTGATGACGGCGCTCTGACAGTGAAGGGTTTCGGTGATAAGCCCGAGGATAAGCTGCACTACAATGTCCTCTACCGCCTGATTGAGACAGCACCGGCCCCCGGTTACCTTCTGGATGCAGCCAACCCACCCACGGTGGAATTCTATTATCACAATGAAAGTCAGGATGTACCGGAGGGATACCCAGCCTGGAACACTGTGGAGAAGGGCAGTGCAGTGGACTTGTCCCAGAACAGCGCAACCCACTACATTACCAACAAGGCAGAGTCCGCCCAGTTCTCCGTTAAGAAGCTCTGGAAGTACGAAGGCGGCGCACCGGTGACCAATCCCCCGGAGGCAACCTTCCAGCTCATGCGGGTTGCCACCGAGAAAAAGCAGGACGTTGTGGTGAATGACCCACTGGCCGGTAAGACCAATGTCACACTTCTCGTGCGCAAATGGGAAGGTGCAGGAGATACTACCAAAGTCTATCCTGTGCCTAAGGGTACAGAAATGACGGTGACGGTTTATCAGCCGGGCTTTACAGCAACCCAGAATCCGAGCTTTTATGTGGACGTTGGAGGTAGTAGCAAACAAATTCAACTTGCTGTAGAAAAAGGTGACGGCTATTTCACCTTCCGCTATACGCCCCAATACAATGTCAAACTGATTGTGAATACGACCTACCATGATGGGAATATCACCTTCAACTGCACCTACCCCGGCCAATCCACCGGGGGAACTACCGGCGGCTCCACCGGCGGCACAACGCCTACGGAATTTGCACCGGAACCAGCTGGCACCATCACCCTGAACGCCGCCAACAGCTGGACGTGGAACAGTGAAGAGCACAAGGATATGGTTCTTACCCAAGGCCAGGCTACCAAGGGAGACGGCACCATAATTCCGGTCTGGTACAGCTACTACGTCTGTGAGATTCCCAATACTTCCTATCCCTACGCAGTCTCCTATTCCAATAAGCCTGGCAATGATTACACCGCCATCACCTCCGGTACCATTACGGTTACCAACACCCTGCTTCCACCGGCGGATGTCAGTGTCACGGTGAAGAAAACCTGGGCGGGCCTGGGCAACTTGGACAAGCTGGAAACGGTGAATTGTGAACTCTTCCGGAAAGCCTGGGCTTCCGAGGCGGAATTCCAGGCGGCCCAAGAAAACGCCCCTCTGGACTATGGCGTGACCTATGGCATGACGGAGGAACAAATTGCCGCCCTTGCCAATGGCACATTGAAGCGGATGGTAGCATTCACCCTGAATTCCGGTGATAACTGGACATGGAGCAAGTCCAATCTCCCTGGGGGGGCGGATGGGAAATACTACACCTATTTCGTAGTAGAGGAGCCCAGCGACTACTATACCGTCACCTATAGCCCCCAGGTGCATAGTGGCGAGATTACCGTCACCAACACCACCACCGAAAAGCCCACCGAAATCCGGGTGAACAAGCAGTGGTTCAACCACCTGGACGAGGATATAACCGCCTCTACCACCAATGACAGCGTGCAATTTAAGCTCTACCGCATTGCCCAGGTTGACGGCCAGACGGTGGAGGGACGAACGGAATACGGCCCCTACTCTCTGACAAAGGCCGGTAACTGGACATGGAACAGCACGACCGCCGGGCTGAAGCTCCTGGCCATGGAGTATAAGGATGGTCAACGCTACACCTACTCCTACTACGTCCAGGAAACCCTCCCCGAAAATGCCGGATACAAGGCGACATACGGAAGCGCTGAAACCCCGCCCGATGATTTGTCGACCGTGCCTTGCTTCCCCAACGAGCTTGCCCCCATCCAGTCCGGCACCCTTGTGATACGCAATACCTTGGATTCCCCCAAGTATCAGCTCCCCCAGACCGGCGGCACCGGCACCGCACCCCTCCGCCTGGCGGGCCTCACCCTGGCCCTCACCGCCGCCTGTCTTCTCCACCGCAAACGCAAAACCCGCCCCCAGTAACCCCCCAGCGGTGCGCCCCACCCGGGGCCACCGCCCCCCAAAAAAGAACCCCAATAAACCTAGGAAAGAAAATGACACAAATGAAATCCACAAAGAAACTCCTGGCCCTCCTCCTGTCCGCCATCCTCCTCCTCTCCCTCCTCCCCGCCGCCTTCGCAACGGGAGCGGATACAGATGCAGGTGCGAGTGGAGACATCCCCGCTGAAGAACCGCCCGCTACCGATACCCCCACCTATAGCCTCACCATTACAGATACCAAAAACAACCGTGAGTATGAACTGTACCAGGTTTTTAAGGGAACGCTGCATACTGATGAACACGGCAACAAAATCCTGTCCGATGTAGTTTTCGGCGCAAGCTGGGACAACCATGCTTTAGGCGATCCGGTTGATGACACTTTTCTCCAAGGGTATGTGGAAGGTACTGCCGAGGACAATATTGATGAATTCCTGGCTCATAAGGGAAATCCCATAACAAATGTGAAAGCCACTGGAACGACAGCAATGTTTGAAAACCTCCCCGCCGGTTATTACGTCGTACTGGAAGCTGGCAATGTGACCGGCTACGCCGCCAAGTCCAAACACATCATCCAGGTGGTTGGCGATACATCCGTTGCTGCCAAGATGGAGGTTCCTACCTCCTACAAGAAGGTAAAGGACACCAATGATACCACCGGAGATACCACCGGCTGGCAGGACTCCGCCGACTACGACATCGGCGATGACGTTCCCTTCCAGCTCACTGCCACGGTTGCCCAGAATATTCTGAAATTCAAGGGCCCCTACGCCCTGACCTTCCACGACAAGGAGAGCACAGGCCTGACCTTCAATCCTGGAAGCGTCGTGGTTAAGATTGACGATAAGACGGTTACTACTGGCTGTACGGTTGTTACCCAGGGCATAGACGATGGCTGCACCTTCCACGTCCAATTTGAAAATTTGAAGGTCTATAAGGAGCAAGACATTCATGTTCATGGCGGCTCCGTAGTCACCGTGGAATACACCTCCAAACTGAACGAGAATGCCAAAATCGGCTCTGAGGGCAACCCCAACGAGATGCACATCACCTTCTCCAACAACCCCAACAGCGACGAGCCCGAAGAGAACGGCGAGACCCCGAAAGATAAGGTTATTGTCTTTACCTTCCAGCTGGATGTGTTCAAAATGGATGGTACCAATGGTATACCCATGGGAGGTGCAGAGTTTACTCTGAATAAAAAGAATTCCAACAATGAGTTCGTGTTTTTCAAGAAGATTACACCCGACAAAGCATTAGACGATCAAAACTTACATGGCATAAAACACCTCTATAGCTTTAAGGGCCTGGACGATGGCACCTATCAGCTGGTTGAGACGGTTACACCTGGGGGCTACAATACCGCTGAACCCATCGTGTTTACCATTACCGCAGACCATGATGTCATCTCTGACAACCCGGCACTGAAAACCGTAACCTGTAAAGATGTTAATGGTGTTGATTTTGGCCAACTGAAAACCGGGATGCTCACTACATATGTAAACAACTTCAAGGGCAACACCCTCCCCTCCACCGGCGGCATGGGCACCACCGTGTTCTATGTCCTGGGCTCCATCCTGGCTGTGGGTGCGGCCATTCTGCTGGTTTCCAAAAAGCGCATGAACGGCGCCCGGTAATTTTCCGGTTTCCCTGTTGATTTCTCGTGTCCCTGTCCCCGCCGCCCAAAGCGGCGGCGGGGGAGAGGCACCGGTAAGGAGAGCCCCAATGAATTGGCTTCGTAAACACATTTCCACAATCCTGCTCACCGCAGCGCTGCTTGTGGGGCTTTGCTTACTGGTGTATCCCACCTTCAGCGACTGGTGGAATTCCTTCCATCAGTCCCGGGCCATCGCCACCTACGCCGAAAACGTGGCCCAGATTGACAACAGCCACTATGCCGATATTCTGGCCGATGCCCACGCCTACAACAGCCGACTGGCCCAGCTCCCCGCCCGGAACTGGAACCCGGAGCCGGAGGAGCTGGCGGAATACGCCCGCACCATGGATGTCACTGGCACCGGCATTATGTGCTATATCGAGATTCCCAAAATCAAATGCAGCCTGCCCATCTACCACGGCGTGGAGGATACGGTGCTGCAAATCGCCGTGGGGCATATCCCCGGCTCCTCCCTGCCCATCGGCGGCGAGAGCACCCACGCCGTCCTCTCCGGCCACCGGGGCCTCCCCTCCGCCCGGCTCTTCACCGATTTGGATAAGCTGGTGGTGGGGGACGTGTTCCTGATACACGTCCTGGACGAGACTCTGACCTATGAGGTGGACAATATCCTCATCGTGGAGCCCTACGACCTGTCCGCCCTGGAGCTTTCCCCCGGGGAGGATTTGGTGACCCTGGTCACCTGCACCCCCTATGGCGTCAATTCCCACCGGCTCCTGGTCCGGGGCCACCGCATCG
>Ga0129311_1001495_pt1 | contig 16428 bp, 14 predicted proteins | sample Go1ome_FD_94435 | JGI IMG/M metagenome (GOLD analysis project Ga0129311, IMG submission 94435) | Western lowland gorrila individual fecal microbial communities from Wisconsin, USA - Go1022B metagenome | ecosystem: Host-associated > Mammals > Digestive system > Large intestine > Fecal | place... | reverse complement strand
CGCAGAAGATGCGATAGACGAACTCCAGATGCATACGGACCATCCACTCTGGAGCACGCCGGGCCTCGACACCGCTGAAGAACTTGAACGCCGCACCGACCGCTATCATCACCCCGCTCTTCAGGTGCGGCTGAAGCATACTCATAAAATACTCCTGCTTCGGTGCGCCCAGCGCCACCCAGATAATCTGCGCGCCGTCTTTTTCGACGGTTTCCGCGATCCCCGCGTAGTCAAAGTCCCCGACCTTGCGGAACGGCAGCTCGATGAACTGCATACCGGCGACGTCCGGGTTCATCTCCGTCAGGTTGGCCTTCAGCCCATCCAGAGTCTGCTGCGACGTGCCCATAAAAATCATCCGGTACTTGCGGGACCTCACTATGTCCTCGAAGATCTGGCTCCCGCAATACTGCTCATACCGCTCGCCGTACAGCCACTTGATGTAGAGCGGCACATAACTGCTGTCGCAGATGGAGAACATACTGCCGTTCACCACCCCGAGGTACTCCGGATTCTTGTTCGCATTATCCAGAATCACCCCGTCCGCCACGCAGATATACCCCGGCCTCCCGGACTTCAACTGCGCCTCAATCGAACGGTGCACCTGAGCCTTGTCGAATTCGTAATTTATATTGAAGTAGGTTTTCATACTGAAAATCAAGCAGATTTCTTAACGGATAAGGACGGAATCTTGAAAAACAGTTCTTTTATCCAGGCGACGAGGAATGAAGAAACAAACACCAACGGAACAAGGACAAAGAAGAACTTGCCGAACTGTGCCTGCGACACGAAAAACTCCGCCTTGAAATAAGGATAATACAAGCTGTCGAACAGGAAACTTACCAGATACATATCCAGAGACAGCTCCGAAATTTTACGCATCAAAGGGAAGCGGACATTCCTGTCATAAAACATAAGGAAGAACGAAACCGCCACAGGAACTCCGAAGATACCGTTCTGGCCACCAGCAATCTCCACCAAATCGTGATTATCAATAAACAAGGAATTGAACAGCGGGTTCACCAACGTGCACAGCAGTATTATACCCCCCCCCTATCGCAAAATTAAGTCTCGGCCGATATTCCCGGATATAACTCCCGATGAAATAAAAAGTCAGCGGGTATATGGTCTGCCAGAATCCAGGGACAAGTTTTACTCCATATCTGTTGAAAAAATCAGGAAGCGCAGTCAAGACAAACAGAGTGGCAATCAGCACCATCTTCAGCTGCTTCGTCGAGACTGCCTTATAGAGCATATTCAAAAACGGTGTCAGGATGAACAGACCTATCCACATCTCTATATACCAGGCATATCCTATAGCCGAGAAATCCAGTATTTTCAAGCCCCACTGAGGCCAGGAATAAGTTTCACCCAGATAATACTTTCTGAACAGTATTGTGATTATAGAGAACAGCAGATACGAAACCAACACCCTTACAAGGCCTTTGTAATACTTCCTGTTAATCTCTGTTTTATTGGCATTCAAATAACCCGTGAGCATAATGAATACAGGTACGCCGCAACTGAACAAAGTCCGGAACATAGTCTGCAGCCACATCGACACTCCGCCGAAAATAGCTGTAGAGAATTCTGTATTCAAAGAAAAATGCCCGGCTATCACGAAAAATATAGCCGACGCTCGAAGAAAATCCAAGCCGGGGATTCTTGTCTTTACAACCGCATTACTCATTACTTATCACCCCATTAAGCAGTTCATTCCACTTTTCGTATATCACCTCTGAAGAATACTCTCTCTTCAACTTTTCAAAAGCCTTCTCCCCCAAGAGCGACACTTCACCCGGATTATTCCACAGCTCAACGACTTTCGACTCCATATCATCCACATCGCCTGGACAGAAAAGCCGTCCGACTGCCGAATCCCCCGCTCCGATAATCTCCGTAAAACCTCCGTGGTCAGGGCCGATTGTCGGCTTGCCGTACTGGGCGGATTCCAGAATTGCCATCGGGAAACCCTCATAGCATCGGCTCGGCATCACCGTAAATCTTGCGTTTCGGATAAAATTCTGCAAATCTTCACCGTGCAGATAACCTTCAAAAGAGACATTGTCCGGGATCGAGTCATCGCACTGCTCCCTTTTTGCACCGGCAAAACGAAAATCTATGTCAGGGTTTCTACGGGCGACCTCAAGCAGCAAATCATAGCCCTTTTCGTAACTCAACCTGCCGATATATGCCACATACTCCCCTAACGTAGGTTCATAACTCTCAGGAGCCTGTGCACTGTTCGGGATTACTGCAATCTTCCGGGCGTCATATCCGGCCTCAATCAATTTCTTCCGCTGAAAATCCGTAATGCAGGCGAATCTGTCCACATTCTTTTTATAGGCTCCCGTCCAACGGGCATAAACATTCCTCAGAGTATAGCCTACAGATTTAGGTAAAGAGTGCTCGCAATTATACCGGACGCAGCTCCATTCATTTCCCTTTTGCAGGCAGAGTTCACAAGGTACACCGCCTCGCATAAAAAGCCCCGTCGGGCAGATCAAGCGGAAATTATGAATAGTCATCACCACCGGAACTCCGGCTTTCCGACATTCAAAAAGCGCCGCAGGAGAAATAAACGGATACAGATTATGGACATTCACGACATCCGGACATTCACGGTACAGAGCCTCCCTAAGGCCTTTTACACCTTTCGGAGAATAGATTCCGCACAGAAAACCTTTCACCTGCCCGGCAAAGTTATCCCTGCACTCTTCGGAGGACATACGCAGCATCGATACCGTATGACCGTTCTCGCGAAACATCGCCGCCATTTTATCAACGACGGCTTCCTCGCCCGAATACTTCCCGTAATTGTTATGAACGATTAGAATTTTCATACGGTTATTTCGTCATACATTCAGTATGTTTCTCAACTTGCTATATATTCGAGCCTTTATAGAATGATACGCCCTCAGTTGTGACAAGATTCTCTTATCCGGCACTATATCATCACTGAACTTAAAATAATTGTCTCCGGATCGCAGTATTTGTTCGCAATCAGTTTCATCCACTTCAGCAAAAAACCGGGAATATTCCTGTTTGCAATTTGTCGCCCCCTCTCCAAAACCCTTATTATCAACCAATGACTCAAAAGGATGGACTGAGAACAATTTCTGTTCAAACTGATTATAGCAGAATCTGATTGCCCAAGACTGGTTCTTTCCTTCCATATATGCTCTCAACATCCCGTACATATCGCTACCGCCCGCATTGAACTGACGTTGAAGTTTTTTGCTATCTTTCAAGTCTTCCCAATCTGTAATTTTCCAATCAATATTCTGCCATCTATCTTTCCAAGTTGCCCAACCCCAGGAAGATGAGCGATTGGACAGATAAACGCCGGCATAATAATTCTCAGGTTTCCTGATTTTCAAACCATACCCGCATACGGAAATAACTCTATGGTCATCGCGATAAAAATCAAGCCCTTGATTCATATACATAAGAAAACCCGGAGCACAATATAAATCATCCTCCAAGACTATCACCTTATCATACTTGGACAAGATTTCCGTAACTCCGGAAATGATTGATGTTCCCAATCCGCGATTCTTCAATGAAACCACAACATTAGGTGTTACGGCTTTTGCTAATTCGATCGTTTGACTTACTTTCTCTTGATCCCTATCGTCACGACATCCGTCAATATAGACATACTTTTCCGACTCACTAAAGAGATTATTCCTGCTCAAAGAGTTGATTAATCTACTGAAAGCCTCCGGCCTGTTAAAGGCAAAAATCACGATGGGTGCTAACATAGTCAAAAAGGTTGAAAACGTGAAGGCAAAAGATTAATAAAAATATAGGCGTAAATTTTATAGTTCAACGGATTATACTTCAAGGCATTAAATGCTTCTCGCAGACTATTTCGCCTTTGACCAAGACGCATATATATTGAACTTCTCATTTTGTACCAAGTTGAAATATACTTTCCTAAACCCGGCACACGATATCTATTTCTCAATAATTTCAATTCACTCGCAACGATGTCATTCTCCGCCGGAAGACGTTTCGGTTTTTCCTTAACTGAATAGCCCTCAACATTGAATACAGCAAGTGGCTTGCGACTATACGCAATCTTACTATTGCAGGCGAGTCTTGCCCAGGTAAGCAGATCTTCCCCTGACTTAATTCCCAATGGAAAACCGCCTATATCTTGTATAGCCTGCCGTTTCACCATAATAGAAATCGAACAAATGGGTGGATGAGAGCAACTTGCAACTTCAAAGTAATTGGTCAGAATACCATCTTCCGTATCAAAAAGCAATTTTTTGATGATGGTCTGAATTATTCTTCCGTCAGCATTATGAAGCTCATAATTGCAGGCGAACACAGAACATTCCGGATATTTTTTATACAAAGTATATTGCGTCTCCAGATAATCAGCTTTCCACTCATCATCTGCATCAAGGAATGCAATCAGATCATATTTCGCTTCCGCTATTCCCCGGTTGCGTGCAGCCGATACCCCCGCGTTCTCTTGATTGACAATGCGGATGCGGTCGTCTAATACTTTTGAAGCCTCCGTAGCACTGTTATCCGTACTTCCGTCATTGACAACAATTATCTCAAACTGCTGAAAAGTCTGGTTCAGTACTGTCCGTAAGGTCTTCGCGATATTCGTTTCCTTATTATACAGAGGAATTACTACCGAAATCATTTCCTGACACCTTTTTGTAGGCCCAACATCATACCATAAAAGCCAAAAGGCATAGATAGCGTAGCCATTGAGTAATTAACTACATTATCCGAATACAACGTTGCGAAGACGCCCAACATCGAACTTCCTGCAACTATAGCACACATCTTCACTGCCGAATCACAAGTACTGTTGAATACAGAAAAAGTATGGATTACCACGGATAATATGAGTACGATATAGATTATCAGACCTATCAGGCCGCTATCGCACTTCATTTGGACAAAATCACCATGCGGCACTTGTAATCCACCAAAAACAAAATTATTGTACATATAATTCTGCACACTGCCTATCCCAGAGCCAGTCAATTCGTTCCCCTTATAGAACTTGTCTTCAAGATGTTCCCACAGCGCATAACGCGCATTACTGTTTATATCGTCTTTAGACAACTGCCCGGACTGCAAATCCTCAATAGTAACAGAATCTGAAACAAACATTTTCTCACGCAACGATGGAACCGTAAAAACCAGAATTGCTCCACATACCAGCATTCCAAATATCATCGGCAGAGACTTGGCTTTATATTTTAAAAAAGCGAATGTCATTAAGGCTATACCGGTCCCCATTATACTGGTCCGAAATACCCACAGAAAACAAGGAAGCATAAAAAGAACCGTATAAAATGCGTTTTTCTTTTTCTCATCTGTATAATAGAACAACGCCAAAGAGAACATACAGATTGATATGTAATTTATCGCACGGGCTGTACCATACCAAAATACACCGGGAGCAATATAACGTTCCAGATATGTTACATTAATGATAAGCGACACAAATGCAACCACGCGTGCCACTAAACTAGCCTTAATGAAAACTTCCTTATTTCTGACTACGGCAGATGCAAAAAGCATAATCACCAGTGGATACAAATATTTCAGAATCACTCTGATACCATATGCAGGAGCCGGGGAGTATGTAAGCCCTATTATCAGCCATACCAGATATGCCGCATAAATGATACTGGCCACATTCCACTGAGGTTTTTGTTTAGTGATGAACAAACCAATCAAGCAGAAGACCTCCAGAACCAGCAGACGTATAGCCATCAAATCCAATCCGGCAGGTGCAGAAAGGGCCAGCAGCCCCGTTCCGAAAGTCAGAACCCAGAACATTTCGGGTCCACTCATCCGCATCATCTGCTCCTTGTTCAGCGGATTCTTCATGTAGCCGCCGGATGAGGTCAGCCAAACAAAGCCCAATATGGTAATAACAAGGAAATATAAATAATTCAGCAGGTACATTGTAGTGCTATACTTCTACAGTTGTGCGTATAAATTGTTGAAGGACTCGGAATATGTATCAAAAGAAAAACGCTTGACATATTGAGCGGCACTGGCAGAGAGTCTTGCCATAGCTGTACGATCAGAGAGTAGAATTTCAATTTTACCCGCCATATCTTCCACCGACTCAGGAATATGCAGCAATCCGACTTCGCCGTCCTTTATAACTTCCGGAAGGCCCCCGGTCCTTGCAGCCACTACAACGCAGCCGGCAGCCATACCTTCGATTGCAGTCAGGCCGAACCCCTCACTTCGGGACGGCATCAACAAGATATCAATTTTGCGATAATAATCCGGCAGAGCATTTTGTGGCTGCCTACCCACAAATTCTACAGCATCGTTCAACCCGGCATCCTCCGCCTGCTTCTCCATCAACTGCCGGAGACTCCCGTCGCCGACAATGATCAAGCGGGTATTCGGACTTGCAGAATGCACTTTTACAAAAGCCGGCACGACCAAATCCATTCCTTTTATTGATTCCAAACGGCTCACAACGCCTACCGTAATCTGTCCCGAATATTCTTTAGGGGCATCAATAATCTTGAACGACTTCGGAAGAGCATTGTAGATGGTGAAATGATTACCTCTTTTCTTCAACGGCATGCTCGGTATATACAATCGGCCTGACCCGAAAAAAGATTTTTCCGCAAGCTCCGTGATACAGGTAAATGCGTTCAACACATGCTTTTGCAGAAAATGCAGCAACTTTAATGACGGATAGATATCTGAACAAGTGTGAGATGTAGCAACGATTCTCTTTACGCCCAATAATTTCAGCAGTATGATAGGAATCGCCCCTGGAGCCATATACTGCACGTGCGCTACATCCGGCTTCAACTCCCTTATCACCTTTTTGAACCCGAAATACAAAAAATTCACTGAATTCAACGTCCCGACAGGACGTGACCCACTTTCTGACAGGCACAAAACGTCAGCACCCGCATCCTCATAACGCAGTACCATATCCCGGGCGAACTCAAAATAACACACCACAGCCACCTCATGCCCGCCCTCGACAAGAGCCTGCACGAGATTCAGAGTCTGTATCTCAGTTCCCCCGGTAAGCAGACAGGGAATGCATACAAGGACTTTCATCTATTGCAAATTATTCGAATAAACAGAAATCATTTCTTTTGCGGCCTTTTCCCAACGGAACAAAGAAGAACGCGCCATGCCAAGTTCCGTCAAAGATTTTAAATCTATGACATCCTCCTCCAGTTGTGACATCACTTCACGTAATGATACTTCTATCGGCTCATCTAAATATATTCCAGCTCCCCCAGCTATTTCGAACAGAGAACTATTCCGGCAAGTTACAACTGGAGTTCCACATGCCATAGCCTCAAGTAAAGGAAGTCCGAATCCCTCGTATGACGAAGGGAAAAATAGAGCCTTGGCACCATTATACAGTATAGCCAAATCTTTATCAGATATATTCTTAAAGAAATGAATACGTTCAGATAACCCACTATTACTTACTTCATCTATCAGCCACTGAGGCGGATTTCCCCAGACTAGGACTAAATCGTGACTTAACTTCCTGTTTTTTGATAATGCTATATAACTTCTAACAAGCACATCCGTCCTTTTACGTTCAGCATTACACGAAACACTTAGAAAATATGGGTTAAAAAGATTGAATTTAGATTTGATACCATCTATTACTGATTCCTTGTCACGTTGAGGATAAAATACGTCGTGCTTGACTCCCCAATATATTACTGAGATCTTATCAGGATTTACATCCATAGTTTCCACAATGTCTTTTTTAGATGCTTCTGAACATGTTATGATATGTTTACAGGTATGCATCAGTGGAGGAACTATTTCCGTCATCTTTTTATGGTTAAATGACTTTTCCTGTATTCTCATAAACAATGCATCATGCAATGTAACAATACATTTCTCAGGTCGATGCACATACTCAAAATTGTGAGGAATATGCATTATATCATATCCAGTCAGCCATTCTTTGACCGGAAATAGAGCAAGGATCTTATCTATTTGTTCCCTATGTGGTAAATAAAGATGTTTATTACTAAATGGCAGTCCTATATTGCGCCCTCCAATCCCCTTCATATTTTGGGAATACAGCGTTATTTCAAACGGCAGGTCGTCAATTTTTGCCAATGCTTGTATCAACTCCAGTGTAGTCCTGCCTATACCATTCACTTTTCCAGTCACATAATACGGAACAATTGAATTTATATCAATAAGTAATTTTTTCATCTTGATATTCTTATTAGGGGACTGTACCCGGACATTCGAGGGAAGAATCGTTTAAATAAATATATTATCATAGGCAAACTTGCCACTACCAGCCCGAATTGCAACACACTTGGCAACTGCAGAAGTTGAATTATTTTCACAATGTACAAATGCGAGCACAATATCAACAAAGAATTTTCGCCAAAGTATGATAATACTTTCGACAAGATTTCCGTACCGCTACAATAGACAGAAATCATAAGAATACCCAAAATCCCCAATAAAGCCGTGGTCATAACTATATATATGTCGGCATTTAGCTCATTGTTGCGATAAAAAATGTAATTGTCGCCAGTATGATATATGATATACGAACCTAACAAAGCAACAAGACCACATAATAAAGCAATGTAGCCATTGAACGATCCCATTTTCTTAACCTCACCAGACACTAAGTTCCCAAGCAAATAATAGGAACATGAGGTTATTGATGTATTAATAAATACGTACTGAGGAATCTTCCAATGACTCAACAAATATCCGATTATGAAAAATGCAAGAGCTATTAAAAGGTGAATAAATTTATTCTTGAATAATCTAAAAATAAGGATATGAATGATCGAAATATAGAATAATGCTATCAAAAACCATAGTGCCGTAGGAATTGCACTGTTGGCAAAGCAATCATACAAAGAAAGCTTATGAGTCAGGTAATATGCACAATTGTAAAAAAATACAGGTAGGTAAAAGAAGACAGCTGGAACAAGTAATCTATTAACCCTTGACAGAATGAAGCCGTTCTTATTAGGATTAGCAAACACACCACTCAGAAAAAAGAACAATGGCATTTCCCAACATACCCAGGCATCAATATGAAATCCCGTATGGAGTCCGACTACAGCTAAAATTCCAATTCCTTTAGCTATATCAATATGGGGCAATCTATTTGCCATTGTATCCCGTTCCGTGGCTAATGCATTCTTCAAATAACGCCTCCCAGTTGTCAACGACTTTTTCCACTGAATATTTTTTTATATCCTGGACTGCATATTGAGACATCTTATTTAGCAATTCCGGATTATCCATCAACCGCCTCAATTCCTTTTCATATTGCTTGGTAGAGAATGGTTTTATCAATATGCCATTTCTACCATTCTCGATTATTTCCGTAACGGAAGCAAAGCTATTATATGCTACAGGAACAGCACCGCACTGCATAGCCTCTGTCAATACCATAGACCACCCCTCATAAATACTCGTCATGCAGAAAATTGATGATTCAAGCTGATAGGGCAACGGATTCTGATAGCCTACAAAACGGATATTCGGTATTCCTCTGGCAATACCCCTCATCCTTTCTTCCCATTGTCCGTCCTTATCATAACCGACAACCACAAATTCCCAATCCGGATAATCTTTGTGTAATCGTTTCCATATTTTTATAGCATCGATTGGTCTTTTTTCTATACTGAACAGACCAACCCACAAAATTTGTTTCTTTTTCCCTGCACCAGTCAATAAAATTTGTTCCGCATTATATGAATTCGGATTTGGAATCGCACGATATTTGTTTTCGTAACCTGGACATATCTCACTGATTTCCTTGAAATACTCCTCAGAAAGAGCACACACATAGTCAGTCTTTGGAAGCATCATACGGAACTGTCGTCTTCTACTCTTCAAAAAGTTCCATTTTATTCGAGGATATAAAAGTACCCTTGCAATCCGCTTCAACTTCTCTATATTGGTGCCATTCCTCAAAGGATAAATCTCTTTCCACAGATGGTGGTAACTAAGCCAGGGGCAAGAATGTAAAACAGAGATAACTGGTATATTCAAATCCTTTGCTTTAAGCCACAATTCCGAATCGCTGAAATTACCGCTTTGGTTGATAACTATATCTATCTTATGCTCACGCAAATAAGCATAATATGCGTCAATGTTATCCTTTGACAGGCATTCTCCGGATGGTAGATAAGTTAACGGTGCTGGATATGAGTATTCGTGCTGAACAGTTATGGCCGATTTATAGATTAAATAATACACATTATAGCCACGATGAATCAGTTCCACCGCCAACGAATGTGTAACACGCCCTACTCCGCCTTTATTGGGATGGAATGGAGTTATATAAGTGAATAGTATATTCTTACCCATTCAGACTTAATTGTTTACTCAATTCAGATGCCTCTGCCATTCCATCTTCTATTGAACAATATGTCCAACTTCCATAGCGGCCTATCGAATAAATATTATTCTCTCCAAGCATAGCTTTCTTCACCTTCACATCTGCTACAGATTGAGAGGTAATATGTACGTATGCAGGATCCATAACAACAGAGTGGTGCGAAACGAGTTTCTGATTGTCAATTATCCCCGCTCTATGCATATCCTCCATAACTTTGCTGAACCAGAACTCAACATCAATATCTTGGTTCTTATCAAAGCCTAATTCAACATATAGGGACATCCTCTGTGTATTGAAAATATTGTCATAATACCCTACTCGATAAAATGACAACTCTTTATCAGGGAAGTACACCCAGTTATTTTTCACATCTCTGCCTTTGGCATCGAAACCGAGATTGAACACCAGAACCTTATTCCACGAGTAAATAGTTTCATCATATTCGACACCGGCGAGTTGCAACAATTTAGGGAAAGGAATTGTCGATATTAAATTATCATATCTCAACACCCGTTTGGTAGTCGTGACTTTCTTATCCCTTACATCAATACTTACGACCCGTTCATTCACGGCCAATTTATCGTCTGGAATTCTATGCTTCAGAGATTTGATATATTCAATGGCTCCCCCTTCCGGATATGTAAAAAAGTCGTTGTACGATTTAGACTTGGTTGATTTGAAATTTGCTACGATGTCATTTTTATCTGCATACGGAAAAAAACGCCCCATCGCATCAGTATCCAGTTTGTTCAAATCGCAAGCGTACAATTTCTCGTTATATGGTATCAAGAATTTCTCTGCTATGCTTTTCCCGAATTTACAGTAAAGCATCTCCCGGAAATTTGAATATTTATTGTACTCATTCTCAAACAAATCGTACAAACAGTCAATAAATTCTTGTTTATCCAGCTGATGGATATTTTTCTGAAACGGAAAGTCTATATACTGGCCATAATAATTAATCTGAGTATGTTTATGACACTTGAGTATCGTGGATGGCTCAATATATTGACATATAAATTTTTCAAACTCAGGATTTCTGAAATGGAAAAAATGGCCTGAATAGTCCCATACAAAACCATCCTGCTTAATGGTTTTGCAATATCCTCCTATTTCACTATCCGCTTCAAGAATCAGAAAGTCATTCTTGGTAAAAGTAGCGTAACTTAAACCGGTTGCTCCGGCGCCAATGATAATATCCATTTATTTCTTCCTCAGTTTCAATACATTAATGCCGGTTTTCCTATATATCATAATGTATGGAATGAACTTCTTGATTTTTATCTTGTTCATCGCTGCATACAATTCTCTGGAATTATGTTTAATAAATGAGTCCAGTTCTATAAGTTTACCCTTGGATTCCGCTTTAGCTCCGGAGAAGACAGGAGACATAAGAAGATAGTAGGCAAATCTTACGACATTTTTCGCGTCATTCAGATACATTCTTTTATGAACATCTGACATGCTCTCCGCGTTTGCATTATAGAAAGTTACCAATTTTTTGCAAACATTCAGGAAATCATCAATATGTGCATTATAACCGGCAATGCTTGTACTTTGACCTTCTCTCCCAATGTAATATTTATAAAGAACTATAGGAGAAAAATATACTGTCTTAACAAAAATCAGTGGTGTAAGATTGTAGTCAACGTCAGCATAGAATCTATCACATATAGTTATGTTGTTCTCCTGCAAAATACTTGTTTTGAAGGCAATTGTCGCCATTGGAATATGTTTGACATAATTATTTTCAATGAGATAATCCTCAAATGAAGTGACTTTACCACAAATATCCTCAGAGTATATATCATATTTACTGGGTTGGCTGTCGTATTCGTAGGAGAAAGATGAAGCAAGCAAATCTACATCAACTTCGGAGGCCAACTTAAGGAACTGAGCGAATGAGACAGTATCAAACCAATCATCCGAATCCAATATCTTAAAATACTTTCCTTGAGCCTCTCTAATAGCCACATTGATAGCACTTCCCCAACCACCGTTAGGTTTGTCTATAACCTTTACTACTCCTCGATACCTGTCCTCATATTTTCTTGCGATTGAAAGTGTCTCATCTTTTGAGCCATCATTAATCACTATTACTTCGTATGCGACATTTGCCTCGGCTAATAATATACTGTCCAGACAGCGAGGCAAGTACTTTTCCATATTGTAAGCCGGAACAGCTAAAGAAAGAATTATATCCATTTATGGACGATGTAATTACTAAAGTATTTAATATCAACAAATTTCAGGTCCGCTTCAAAAATCGTTTCAATAATTTTTTTATTCCATCCGTAAAACAGAGCATTAATATAAAAGCAACAACAGTATATGACATTGAAATTTTTAATGCATATACCAACCATTGCAACCACGTATCAACAGATTCAAGAAGAAAGAATTTATGCAATACAATTGCAGGAATAGCTAATAAGGCTATATTTTTAAGGTACTCCAGCCAATATCGCCATACGGATCTTTTAAATCCCTTATTAAATAGGAAATATGGTTTCCATATGCATACTATTACTATTTTACTTAGAATACCCCCCAACAATATGCCTTCCAATCCCCAGAAATGTCCTCCGAATAAGGCTGTAATAATATATATTGCGGCCTCTACAGCAGGTGCCCAGACGTCATAAAACAATCCATGAGCAAATAAAAACTGGTCAACTACACCTCGCGTTATAGAAATAAAGAAACTGGTCAACAGCAATATTAACACTGTATTTGACATAACGTACTCAGGTCCAAGCCATAGTGATATAAATGGAGGAAGTAGGTGGTATACAGCAAAAATAAGAATACCAGCTATCAGGAATCTTAAGCTCAACAATTCTTCAAATACCCCTTTTTCTTTCGCTACGTTGTTCTCAGCAACTAGATTCCCGACTCCGGAACTCGTACTATCAAGAAAATTAGAGATTAATATTGATAATTTATCTGTGATTATTGTATAATTGCCATAATAAGCAACAGTCTTTAAAGAGACAAATGCATATACAAAAAAAGGAGTTGTCTGATTCTGAACAAACCCAGTAATTTTATGCACAAACAGTTGCTTAGTATATTTCCAAACCTCAGGATATTTTTTAAAAAGTTTCTTCCCTAGGCGTATTTCACTTTTAAGCCACGGATATACCTTATTGATCTGAATGTTTAATACAATAGAATATAAAATACCGAAAGTCAACTCTATTACAACCCACAAGATATAGCTCCCCGTATAGTAAGCAGATGCCATTTGTATCAGAATCTTCAAAATAGAGATTGCCTGATAACATGCTGTTACAACATAATTTTTTTGATCAGCTCCCAGTAAATTTTGCCTATAGTTCACAAAATAGCCTATCAATGATGAAGTAAGGAAGGCAAAATAGGCAAAATAAATAAGTAATAAATCAAAACCTGTAGAAGGGAATATTAAAGGAAGGAAACAGGCAAGAACAAAACCAGCGCCGAGTATAATTAAGCCGATATTCCTGTAAAGGTAGCCCATTACAGAAATTATCTCGTTGATCTTGTCTTGGTTATGCTCGAATAACGGCTTATAAAGCACGTAACCTATCGCCGTGCCGACGCCCAGTTCAGCGAGATTGAGAAATCCCAGCAGGTTCTGGAGTGTGCTTGTCAATCCGACAAAATCGGCACCGAGAGTATCAAGAAATATTTTTCGCGAGAAGAAACTTAATGCTAATGTCAGGAAATAGAAAATAAGATTGACACGAGCATTCTTCAGTGTTTTCTTAACGCGGGATTCTTGGTTTACAGGTAATTCTCCTTGAACCATATTTCAAAAATCGGGTCCTGGAAAGCCAGGTGCGGACCTGAAAGGGTTATCAGGTCTTTGTCGTAGAGGACCTTCTTGTTTTTGGTCACGCTGGCTGAGGAACCCAGACCATACTTCCTGACAACTTCGACGGAAGTAAATTCATTTTCTCTCCCGGCAACGGCTCTCAGCAGGTTCAGCTGGAGTTCGGACAAAGTGTCGCAAACTTTGAAGTAGGTCTCGGAGTTCACATCCACGCACCAGGTAAGTCCTTTCTCGAAAGCCGGCCTGTCTGCAATTTCCGAAGTGAAGCTCCACACTGAAGCGGCAAGTTGCTGGACATACCAGGAATGGCAGGCGGCCGTATCTGCTATCTGCCCGGCAATTTCCTCCGATATGTTCTTTCCGGTAGAAGAGAACCTGCCTACAATATAGCCGACCCAGTCAGCACGGCTGATTTTCTTAAGATTGTACATCTGCCCGAAATGGAAAAAAGGCTTCTCCGCAGAATTGAAAATGTCTTCGATAAGATGCCTCTGGCTACCATACAGGCAATATGAGACGTGTTGCTGGTGCTGCCAGACACTGCGCATCATTTCTTCAAGATGACTGTAGTCGCTAAGTTTCGCAAGTTTCTGGAACTCATCTATGCATACAATCACCTGAACGCCTCTTTTTGAGGCGATTTTTTCCGGCAGATCCAAAATGTCCCTCTCGTCCTCCGGGCCGTCAACGTCAAACGACAGGGAGAACTCATTCATAGGGTCCGGGCCGAATGAAACTTTTGGCGTGACCGAGCGGAAAAAAGTCTTTGCCGATTCAACAATATTCTGCCAATGAGATGCGGTGCTCCGAATAATCTCTTTTGCGAATATGTTATAGAACTCCTTTGAGGAGGATATGGGGAACGCATCTATGAAACAGACTCTTACATCCTTCTGTTCCTCTACCAGTTCCGACATAGCCTTTTTAACCAATGAAGACTTACCCCATCGGCGGGGAGATGACAAGATAACATTAATGCCGGAGTAGAGCGTCCTTTTCAGGAACTCCCTGTCGTCATCCCTGTCGATAAAATTTTCTTTCTCAGCTAACTTGCCGTATTGAAAAGGATTCTTCATAGCACAGATCGTTTTCACAAAAATACAAATTTTACTAAATAGTAAAACACCTTTTAGTAAAACCTACCATAATCCAACGATCAGAAGCGAATAATTCCCACTATTCGTTTTCCGTATAGCCTGCGTATCCGTAGGAATATCCGTACTTGTAACCATATTTGTAGCCGTACTTCCCGCTGCCGTTCTCGGTACCGTTAAGGAGGACGCACATATTACGGTACTTCTTGTCATTATAATATGCCTGCACCTCGGGCAGCATACTGCGCTCGAAGAGTCCTGTACGGATGACAAAGATGGTTGTATCGACCAGTTTGCTGATAATCGCAGCATCCGCAACGATTTCAACTGGAGGACAGTCGATGAAAATATAGTCGTAACTGTTGCGCAGATCCTCGATCAGAGCGCCGAGCTTTTCGTCGAACAGCAGTTCGGTCGGGTTCGGAGGAATAGTTCCCACAGGAATAATGCTCAGGTTAGAAGTCCCTGGAGCAGCATATACGATATCCTGCGCATTTCCTATTCTTCCGGCCAGATAATCGGATATCCCGGTCTTGGGAGTATCTACATATTTGCTGAGTGACGCCTTTCGGAGGTCCAGGTCCAGCACTATAACCTTCTTGCCCTTGACGGCGAAACTCGCAGACAGATTGTAAGAAAGGAAACTCTTTCCCGAGCCGGAATTTGCTGAAGTCAGCATAATGACACTGGATTTGCCACCTCCGAGCATAAACTCAAGATTGGTTCGGACCACCCTGAATGCCTCGTTGACCATATTACGGCTATGGTCCCTGACAACAACCGCAAGCTGGTCTTCCGGTTTTCTGCCCTTGGGAAGCCATTCCCCGAACTTTGAGAGGCCCTTCTTTTTCTTCCCTGCCAACGGAATTTCTCCGACGAAAGGTATCGTAAGGCACTCAAGGTCCTTGCGTCCGCGGATCTTGGTATTCAGAATTTCTACAAAGAAAATTAACGCCACAGGAATGAACAGACCGATAATGAAAGCAATCATGAGTATCATAGTCTTGTTCGGCGCCGTAGGTACTGCGCTGCCTCCCGGCATCGTGATAATTCTGGTATTATAGGCCGTAAATGCTTGGGACAGTTCGTTTTCCTCCCTTTTCTGCAATAGGTAGAGGTAGAGCGACTCCTTGACT
>Ga0129311_1001494_pt1 | contig 16437 bp, 17 predicted proteins | sample Go1ome_FD_94435 | JGI IMG/M metagenome (GOLD analysis project Ga0129311, IMG submission 94435) | Western lowland gorrila individual fecal microbial communities from Wisconsin, USA - Go1022B metagenome | ecosystem: Host-associated > Mammals > Digestive system > Large intestine > Fecal | place... | reverse complement strand
GTTCCAACTTCGTTTTACCACTTGGCGCTGGCTGCTTTCTATATCTTTTGGAGTGATTCTGGTTTTCAGCCATGTCCGGAATCTATTGATAATACTTGCTTTTTCGAGTTTTGCTCATGGCTGTATACTGTTACATCCAAGGAGGAGGTGAGCCATACGGAGAAAAAGGGAATCAAGATCGCGGCCCAGAACCGCAAAGCCTTTCACGACTATTTTGTGGAGGATAAGTATGAGGCGGGCATTGAGCTTTTCGGCACGGAGGTCAAGTCCGTCCGGGCCGGTACGCTGAACCTGAAGGACGCCTACTGCACGGTCAAGGACGGCGAGTTGTTCGTCCAGGGCATGCACATCTCCCCCTATGAAAAGGGAAACATCTTCAACAAGGATCCTGTCCGCACCCGGCGGCTCCTGATGCACAAGCGGGAGATCCGCAAGCTTCACGCCCTCATCAAGCAGGACGGCTACACCCTGGTGCCCTTGAGTGTCTACTTCAAGGATGCCCGGGTCAAGCTGGAGGTGGGCCTGTGCAAGGGCAAAAAGAACTACGACAAGCGGGAGGCTTCCGCCAAGCGGGATGCCAAGCGTGAGATCGACAGAACGATGAAAGAAAGGAATCGATAACGATGTCTAATCCCATTGTCACCATCACCATGGAGGACGGCCGTGTCATGAAAGGTGAGTTGTACCCCGACAAGGCCCCTAACACCGTCAACAACTTCATCTCCCTGGCCAACAAGGGCTTTTACGACGGCCTGACCTTTCACCGGGTCATCCCCGGCTTCATGATCCAGGGCGGCTGCCCCCAGGGAACCGGCATGGGCGGCCCCGGCTATGAGATCAACGGTGAATTTTCCGCCAACGGCTTCCGCCAGAACGACCTGAAGCACACTTTGGGTGTGCTGTCCATGGCCCGTACCATGGCCCCCAACTCCGCCGGTAGCCAGTTCTTTGTCATGGTAGCTCCCGCGCCCCATCTGGATGGCCAGTACGCTGCCTTCGGCCAGATCACCGAGGGCACGGATGTGGCCGTGGATATCTCCCGGGTCCAGCGGAACATGATGAACGACAAGCCCAAAAAGCCCGTGGTCATGCAGTCCGTCCGGGTGGATACCCAGGGCGTGGAGTATCCTGCTCCTGAGACCCACTGAAGCTGAAAAGGAGGCGTTTCCATGAAGACCGCCATCATCACCGGCGCGTCCTCGGGACTGGGACGCGAGTTTGTCCGCCAGCTGGCGGATGTGTTCCCGAATATTGACTGCTACTGGCTCATTGCCCGCCGGCGGGACCGGCTGGAGGAAATGGCCGAGGGCTTTCCGGATAAGACGGTGGAGTGCCTGGGCCTGGACCTGTGCGACACCATGAGTTTTGTGGCGCTGCAGGAAAAGCTGACGGCGGAGCAGCCGGAGGTCACCATGCTCATCAACAACGCCGGCTGCGGTTACCTGGGCAACCTGGGGGAGGTGGAGACTTCCACCCAGACCCGGATGATCGACCTGAACCTCCGGGCCCTGACAGCCATCACCAACATGGTCATCCCCTTCATGCCGGCGGGAAGCCGCATCATCAATGTCTCCTCCATCGCCTCCTTCTGCCCCAACCCCCGCATGACGGTGTATTCCTCCACCAAGGCGTATGTGTCCTCCTTTACGGTGGGCCTCTCTGAGGAACTGCGGGACAAGGGTGTTGCGGTCACCGCCGTGTGCCCCGGTCCCATGAAGACGGAATTCCTGGATGTTGGCAGGATTACCGGCAATTCCAAAATGTTTGCCACGCTGCCCTACTGCGACCAGGTCCGGGTGGTGGCCGGCACCCTGCGGGCGGCCAAGGCCGGCCGGACCATCTATACGCCGCGGCTGTTCTATAAGTTCTACCGCTGCCTGGCTAAGGTGACGCCGGTGAAACTGATGGTCAAGCTGGCAAAAACGTGAAAAATCAAAATGTCACGAAATCGTAACACATTTCGACGGTGAAATGTGTTACGATACGTGACAGCGATCCCAATTTCAGACGCACTCTCAAAATCGATTCACAAACCAGCAAAGCGTTTGTGAATCGAAGAGGAGGAGCAAGGGAGCGAACGCAGTTTTTGCGGCGAGCCGCAGGCTCACCGCAGAAACGAAGGTGAGCGGACTTTGCTCCGACAACGCGGGGGTGTACCGGTTTCGACGGGGGTATGGAGGCGGGACAAGCGGGCGGCGGCGCCTGACCGCCATAAAACGGGCAATTTATAAATTAAATAACAACAACACTGTTGCTGTTGCTGCCTAATTAAGGCAGCCGTCTGAACCGGAGAGGCCACAGGCCGGGGAAGGCGTCGTTGATGTGGCGTCCGTGAGGCGGGAAAGAGTTGACCCGCCCACGCATCATGACTCTCACCTGACCTGACGGCGTGGCGGTTTGCCGTCTGGAAGGGGAACAGGGAGGAAGACTCCCACAATAACCGCCTGCGCCCGGAGAAAGTCCCGTTAAAGTACTTTCGGACGGGGGTTCAACTCCCCCCACCTCCACCAGCTCAGAAATTCCCTGTTTGGCACGAAGTCCCGCCTTACGGCGAGGCATCTTAGCCGGACAGGGAATTTCTTCGCTTTCGACTGCGATTCGCTTCGCTGGATTCGCAGTCGAGTGACGGGAAAATATCCAAATTGTGGGATGCCTACAGTATTTTAGACAGTCGTTTTCGGACTGGTCAAATACTGTAGGCATTTTCTTTTATCCTGCTGTTGAGTTATAAAACTCTTTTTCTTCTTGGCTTGGTGTCAGGAAGCCAAGACGTTGATGGGGACGATGCCCGGTCTGTCACCATAATCAAATTCGCCATCTGTCATTTGCAAAAGAGCATCCAGAATTGGCCACTGAATGGGATATCTCAAAAAACGACCGAGCCCCAGAAGAATATGCGGCTCACTCCAACAAAAAAGTCTGGTGGTGATGCAAATGTGGGCATACTTGGCAGGCAACTCCGGATGCCAGATCCCGCGGCAGCGGTTGTCCCATTTGTGCGAAAGAACACCAAAAGAAAAAACTGTTGATCCAGATCCGCCCATTCCACCGCGCTGATAGGAACATCTGCTGTAAACTTTTCGCTTTTGGCTGCTGCTTTTGATAAGACGTTGATTTTAGCCGACTTTTTTCAAAAAGGCAGAGCACACGCATGGTGTTGCTTCTCCTTTCCAAATCGGATCTGCTTCGCTGGATTCACGGCTGAGGAACAAACGGCGGAAATACCGGAATTACCGGTATTTCCGCCGTTTTTCATGCATTATTTCGAGTTAATCGAATGCTCGGGTGAGGAAAAATTCAAAAGCAGTTCTGTTCGATCACCGACCGGCAAAGCCCACGATGCCGAAGCAGCCAGGGCCGCCGTGGCAGGTGATGACGCAGCCGGTCTTCATCCAGATGACGCTCTGAAAACCATGGGCGGCGGCGCACTCCTCAGCCACCTGCTTGCAGGCATCTTCCAGACCGGGAGACCAGATAAAATACAGCATTTTTTTCTCAAGCCGGTGCTTTTCCGAAAAGTCCCTAATCAGTTTGGGGATGAGTTTGATGAGTGCGCCCCGGTACTTCTTCTTGGCCAGCAGCTTTCCCCCGACAATCTCAATGCAGGGGTGCAGGTTCAGCAGGTTTCCCGTCAGCGCCACCACGTTGCTCACCCGGCCGCCGGCCCGCAGATAGTCCAGATTCCTCGGCACAAAGCACATCTGGACGCGGTCACAGAGCTCCCGAACGGCGGCAGCGGCTTCCTCCACATCCAGCTCCGGGTGTTCCCGCAGCAGCTTGGCAGCCTCCAGTACCACCGCCGCCTGTCCCACAGACACGTGCTTGGTGTCAATATGGGTCACATAGTCCCGGCCCTCCGCCGCTAGGATGGCGTTTTGATAGGAGCAGGTGGTCGAGGCGGAATACGCCAGATGGAGGATGTGCTTGTCCGGCCACTGGCGATGAATGTCATCCAGCACCTTTGTGAAATCATCCGGCATACTGGCACTGGTCTGGGGAACTTTTCCCGTTGCGTCATAATAGGCACACACATCCTCCGGCGGGAAGGCTCCGTCATCCAGCGTTTGATCGCCCATGGAAACGTGCATAGGCACCAGGAAAATGCCGTATTCCTCCGCCAGCTCCGGTGTGATGTCTGAGCCTGTCTCGGCCACTAAAACGATTTTTTGTTCCATCTGAACGCTCTCCCTGCGGTTACCGGCTCAAGGCCAGTTTTCTTTGCTGATATTCAAAAAAATATGACAGGTTTTTTAAAAACCTCTGCAAACGAAACAATATCACGTTTTTAAAATCGCGTCAAGGGTTTTTAGAAATCCTATAACAGGGCTTTCTTGACATTATTATACCGCCGAACTATATTATGGTTATGGAAAAGAAGATTCAAGACGCATTGGCAGCGTCTGTTGGGATATTCCGAATGCCCCGCTATGCGGATCTGCCGGATGTGGGCCTCTATTTAGAGCAGACAACAAAATATGTCAACTATGTGTTCAAACCGCTGGCGTGTGATGAGATCACCGGCTCCATGATCCGAAATTACGTGAAAATGGGGCTGGTGGCGAATCCTGTCAAAAAGCAGTACGGCGCGAATCAGATCGCCCATCTGCTGTGCATCACCCTTTTGAAGCAGGTGACGTCACTGGACCATATCAGCCTGCTGTTTGCACGGCAGAAATCCGTCTATACCGACCCGATCGCCTATGACTATGTCTGCACGGAACTGGAGAATATCCTCTATTTCCGCTTTGGCCTGAAAGGCACTGTGGACAGCGTGGGCGTTACCTCCTCGGTCGAGAAGGACATGCTCCGCAGCGCCATTATTGCCGTGTCCCATATCATTTATTTGAATGCCCGTTTTGAGCATCTGGACCTCAGCGCCCAGGAAAATTGAAGTGACCGCAACAGCAGCCCCGATACAATGAAGCGTCGGGGCTGCTGCCGTTTTTCAGTGCAGGCTGATGGAGGAATTTTGCTGCCTGTACCGGTATACGGTGGAAATGGTGTTTATGATACGATAGATGTTGACATCTCAACTTCTTGGAAGTATAATCCGGAATGTTGAACCTTCAACTTCTGCATGACGGAGGAATGTCTGTATGGTCGACAGATTTGAGCGGTTTTCTTTTGCGATTTCGGAAATTTCCCGGTATTGGCATAAGATCACCGCGGATGAAATGGAAAAACACGGACTCAAGGGGCCGCATTCGGTGTATTTGACGACGATGTACCGGTATCCGGATGGGGTCACCGCACCGCAGCTGTGCGAGCTTTGCGGAAAGGACAAGTCCGATGTATCTCGGACCATGTCCCTGATGGAACAGAAGGGACTTGTGCGAAAAGAGGGAATTTATCACAACCGCTACGGCGGCGTTTTCAAGCTCACAGAGAAAGGAATGTCCGCCGCCGGACAGGTGCGGCGGCGGGCGAGCCTTGCCGTTCAAATCGCCGGTGAGGACCTCAGCGACGAAAACAGGGCAGTCTTTTACGAGTCGTTGGAAAAAATCGCATCAAAATTGCGTGATATCAGCAAGGAGGGGCTTCCACAGGAATGAATATCGTATCCAAAGCTTTTTGCCGCGCTTTTCAAACTGTCTTTCATCTGGCGCTTCCCGTTTTACCGTACCGAACGCCGAAAATTTATGAAAATATCGCTGGGATCGGCCCGCTGCTCCGTGAGCAGGAGGTGGAATCTGTTCTGCTGATCACCGACTCTGTTTTGCGAGCCACCGGGATCACGGCGCCTCTGGAGACGCTCCTGCGGGAGCAGAACATCCGCTGTGCCGTTTACGACAAGACCTGTCCCAATCCCACGGTCCGCAACGTGGAAGAGGCCCGGAAAGTCTATGTGGATGAAAAGTGCCTATGCCTGATCGCCTTTGGCGGCGGCTCCTCCATGGACTGCGCGAAGGCTGTCGGTGCCCGTGCCGCCTATCCGAACCGCTCCCTGGACCAGCTGAAAGGACTGCTGCGGGTCTGGCGCAGGCTCCCGCTTCTGATCGCAATTCCCACCACCGCGGGCACGGGCAGCGAGGTCACAGTCACCGCCGTGATCACGGACACCGAGAAAAAGCACAAATACACCATGAACAACTTTACTTTCATCCCGCCCTACGCGGTCCTGGACCCGGAGGTCACGTTCACGCTGCCGCCCTCCGTTACCGCGACCACTGGTATGGATGCCCTGACACATGCTGTGGAGGCTTACATCGGCAATTCCACAAGCCGGGAGACCCGTGCCCTGGCTTTGGAGACGGTGAAGCTGGTGTTTGGGAACATCGAAACGGCGTACCGGGATGGAACCAACCGCCCTGCCCGGGCCAATATGCTCTATGCCGCCCACAAGGCGGGTATTGCCTTTTCCAAATCCTATGTGGGCTATATCCATGCGGTGGCCCATTCCCTTGGCGGCCAGTACAACATTCCCCACGGTCTTGCCAATTCGGTCCTGATGCCAATCGTACTGGAGGCGTATGGCGAGGCCGCCCATAAAAAGCTGCATGAGCTGGGCATTGCCGCCGGTGTTACCGACAGCGGGGATTCCCACCGGGAAGGTGCGGAAAAGTTTATTCAGGCCATCCGCGGCCTGAACCAGAGGCTGAACATTCCCACAACGCTTCCCGGCATCCGGAAAGAGGATATCCCCCAGATGGCACGCCACGCCGCCAAGGAGGCCAATCCTCTTTATCCGGTCCCGGTCCTGATGGACGCCGGAGAGCTGGAGCAGTTCTACTACAAAGTTGCAGATTGGAGTCAGAGTTATGGATCTGGATCGGCTTTTGCAAAATCAGCGTGAGTATTTCCACAGCGGAGCCACCCTGCCGGTGGACTTCCGCGTCGCCATGCTCAAAAAGCTGCGCGACGCCATGGAACGCCATGAGGAGGAGGTCGCCGCCGCCCTCAAAGCGGACTTGGGCAAAAGTGACTTTGAGGGCTTCATGTGTGAGACCGGCCTGGTCAAAAGCGAGCTCAGCTATATGATCCGCCATACCCGCCGCTTTGCGTCCCGGCGCCGTGTGCATACGCCGCTGGCGCAATTTGCGTCCTCCAGCTATCGAAAGCCGTCTCCTTACGGAAATGTGCTCATCATGAGCCCATGGAACTACCCCTTCCTTCTGACCATGGACCCGCTGGCCGACGCCATTGCCGCCGGCAACACCGCGGTGGTGAAGCCCAGTGCCTATTCTCCGGCCACCAGCGCCGTGATCGCCAAAATGATTGGGGAGTGCTTTCCGCCGGAGTATGTGGCAGTCGTGACAGGAGGCCGGAAGGAAAACGCCACCTTGCTGGAAAAGAAGTTCGATTTGATATTCTTCACCGGCAGTCAGGCTGTTGGCCGAGAAGTTCTCCGCCATGCCGCCGGACACCTGACGCCTGCCGTTCTGGAACTGGGGGGCAAGAGCCCCTGCATCGTTGACAGCACCGCGAAGCTGGAACTGGCCGCGAAGCGGATCGTATTCGGCAAATGCCTGAACTGCGGGCAGACCTGCGTGGCGCCGGACTACATCCTCTGCCACCGCAGCGTGAAAGAGCGGCTGGTGGGTGAGCTCTGTCAGCAGGTCAGGCTCCAGTACGGAGAGGACCCACTGGCAAATCCCGATTACGGCAAGATCATCAATGAAAAGCACTTTGACCGCCTTTGCGGCCTGCTGGACCCGGAGAAGACCGTCCTGGGCGGCGCAGCGAACAGGGACACCCTGCAAATCGCCCCCACCGTTCTGGACAACGTCACCTGGGAAGACGCTGTGATGCAGGAGGAGATCTTCGGTCCCATCCTGCCGGTTTTGACCTTTGACAGCTTTGAGGAGGTATACGCGCTTTTGGCGGACAGGCCCAAGCCCCTGGCCCTGTACCTGTTTTCCCAGGACAGGGGCCAGATCCGGGAAGTCACCGAACGCTGTTCCTACGGCGGCGGCTGTGTCAACGACACCATCATCCACCTTGCCACCAGCGAAATGGGCTTTGGCGGCGTGGGGGAGAGCGGCATGGGCGCCTATCATGGCAAAACGGGCTTTGACGCCTTTTCTCACTCCAAGAGCATCGTGGATAAAAAGACCTGGATGGACCTTCCCATGCGCTACCAACCCTACCGGCGCGGCCTGTACGGAAAGCTGCTGCGGATGTTCCTGCGGTAAGGCAGGAAGCCGCCGCGGACCGGGGGCTGTGCGCTTTTCACGGACCGGATCGCCGCCGCATACACTGGCGGAGAGGTGATATGATGTACATTTGTCCAGCCTGCCCGGATGCCGTGGCGTGTATGCAGGGCGGCCCCGAGACCCCGTGCCTGTCCGGAGAGATCCAGTTTTATCAAAAGCGCGGCGCCGTTCTGGTGGCCGTCCATGTGTCCGGGCTGCCGCGGGAGAGTGAAACGGGCTTTTTCGCTCTCCATATCCATGAGGGAGGCAGCTGCTCCGGAGAGAATTTTTCAGACACGGGAGGGCACTACAACCCTAGCGGTGAAGCGCACCCCAGGCATGCGGGAGATCTGCCGCCACTGCTGCTTTGCGGCGGCGGGGCATACCTGGCGGTGCTGACCGACCGTTTTTCCGTGTCGGATGTTATCGGACGGACTGTGGTCATCCACGGCGGAGCGGATGATTTCCATACCCAGCCCGCAGGTAATGCGGGCACAAAAATTGCCTGTGGAGTGATTCGGCGGGCGTAGAAACAAGCAGCGGTTTTCAGCTGAAAACCGCTGCTTTTGCATATCACTGTGGCGTTATCTTACCGGGCCCGCAGCTGCCAGAAGGCCACGGCGCTGGCCGCCGCCACGTTCAAAGAGTCCACCTGGTGGGCCATGGGGATGCGCACAGTATAGTCGCAGGCGGCGATGGTGTGGGGCGAGAGGCCGTCGCCCTCCGTGCCAAGCACGATGGCCAGCCGCTTCTCCGCCGCCAGGCGGGGGTCCTCAATGCTGACGGACGTGTCGCACAGGGCCATGGCGGCGGTGCGGAAGCCAAGGCTCCGCAGCCGTTCCATGCCCGGTCCAGGCCAGTCGGTGGGAGTGCTTCCGATGTACGTCCAAGGCACCTGAAACACCGTGCCCATGCTGACCCGCACCGACCGACGGTACAGAGGGTCGCAGCAGGTGGGCGTCACCAGCACGGCGTCCATATTCAGTGCGGCGGCGGAGCGGAAAATAGCGCCCACATTGGTGGGGTCCACAATGCTCTCCAGTACTGCGATCCGCCGCTTCCCGGTACAAAGAGCCTCCACACTGGGCAGCGGCGGGCGCCGCATGGCGCACAGCACGCCCCGGGTCAGGGGATAGCCGGTCAATGACGCCAGGACTTCCCGGTCGGCGGTGTAGATGGGAACGTCTCCGCAGCGGGCCACGATCTCCCGGGCCGGACCGTCCACCTGCCTGCGCTCCATCAGCAGGGAGACGGGCTCGTATCCGGCGTCCAGGGCCCGTTGGATCACCTTGGGACTCTCCGCGATGAAAAGGCCTTTTTCCGGCTCCAGCCGGCGGCGAAGCTGCCCCTCCGTCAGACGGGCAAAGGCATCCAGGGCGGGGGAGGAAAGGTCGGTGACCTCGATGATGTTCGGCATAGGCGGCTCCTTGCAAAAGATCTTTTGAAGCCATTATAGCCTCCCGTCCGAAACGTGTCAAACAGCTCCTTCTCTTGAGAATTCATATTCAAAGGAGGCATTGGGGACCTCCAGCGCAAAGAGAGTGTTTTCACCGATTTGGAAGCGGTAAAAGGCCCTGCAGGCGGCATGCTCGTGAATGGTCCGTACCATGGCACCGCCGGAAGGTGCCCGAAGGGGCTGAGCCGATGGCTCCAGCAGCCTGGCTGTCAGGCGGGCACGGCCTTGCCGGATGGTAACAGCGCCGTTTTGGATATCAACGACCTTTGCGCCCAGATAGGTGGCAAGGCGGTACTGCTTCCCCTGCCAGAGGACGGCGGCGGCAACCCCGGTGAAATGGAGGCCGCCCCAGGGAATATCCGCCGCGGCCAGCATCAGCGCCCCGTCCTGAAGGGCGCATTGGGTCCAGACGTATCCCTTCGGGAATGAGCGGCCCCGGTCGCCCTCCGCGTATCCGGTGCCGTTTTGGAACACACGGGATACGCCGTTGATTTGCAGCGTCCCCGCCACGGTGTGGCGCATACTGAACACGCTGTGGCGGCACTCCAAAAAGGGCACATAGCGGAGAGGGCCCATGATATCGTAGTGAAGGGGCGTGAAGGGGCCAAACCGGAGCGTACCTGACGCAAAGAGGCCGGGAGCGCGGAGATGCAGATGCAGTCCCTGGGGGCCAAAGCGGTTTTCGCCGATGGCTACCTGCCCGCCGTCCTCCCGGAAAGCGGAGCCGGGGAAAGGCACGCTCCAGGAGGCGGCGTCGGTGATGAGCTGGATGGAGCAGGTGGTTTTGCCGCCGGTCCGGTGAAGGGCGGGGATGACGGCCAAAGTTTCTCTTTCAGACTGGCACTTATAGTACCAGCCGCAAAAATAATCGTTCATGGATGAACCTCCCATAGCGGAAAAACAAGCGCCCAAACCATTCCCCTTTAAGGTCTTGGCAACCGGATGGAAGTCAGGTATACTGAGGAAGAAAGAAAGGAGCAGCTTATGTATTGGAACGATCTCAGCAGCCATTTAAAGGCGGCTTACGGCACAAAAGTGTACAAGCTCTCCCTGTCCTCCGGCTGCACCTGCCCCAACCGGGACGGAACACTGGGTAGCCGGGGCTGCATTTTCTGTGACGGCGCCGGGGCGTTCGCGGCGGCGGGAGACATCCGCCGGCAGCTGGCGGCGGCTCAGGAGCGGATAGCGGCAAAGGCGGGGCAAAATGCCCGCTATATTGCCTATTTTCAGTCCTTCACCAATACCTACGGTCCGGTGGACCGGCTGCGGCAGTTGTATGCGGCGGCTCTGGAGCCGGAGGAAGTCGCGGCACTGTCCATTGCCACCCGGCCGGATTGTCTGGGGCAGGAAGTGCTGAAACTGCTGGCGGAGCTGCGGGAAAAGAAGCCCGTGTGGGTGGAACTGGGGCTTCAGACCATCCATCCCGCCAGCGCCGCCTATATTCGCCGGGGCTATGGGCTGTCCGTGTTTGACCGGGCGGTGACGGACCTGCGTGCCATCGGCGTGACGGTGGTAGTCCACCAGATCCTGGGCCTCCCGGGGGAGGACCGGGAGATGATGATGGAGACTGCCCGGTACATCGGACACTCCGGGGCGGAGGGCGTCAAGTTTCATCTGCTCCACGTGCTGCGGGGCACGGACCTGGCTGCGGACTGGCAGGCGGGGCGGGTGGTGCTGCCGGACCTGGAGGGGTATATCGGCCTGCTGGAGGATTGTGTCCGCAGCGTTCCCCGGGAAATGGTCATCCACCGCCTCACCGGTGACGGCGCCAAGCGGGACCTGCTGGCGCCGCTGTGGAGCGGAGACAAAAAGCGAGTGCTGAATGCCATTCATGCGGCGTTCCTGCGGGATGATGTGGAGCAGGGCAGTGCTTTTTGGTAACCTTTCAGCGGCAGGAAGCGTCTTCAATATAGAACGATGAATAGGAGTACACTATGGAACAAAGACAGAAAACGGGCAGCAGCCCCTTTTTGAAAAAACCTTTCGGCGGTATGGATGCCATGACCCTTCGCCTGCTGGCCATCCTCTGCATGGTGCTGGACCATCTGTGGGCCACCTTGGTCCCGGGCAGTGACTGGATGACCTTTTTGGGTCGGTTGGCATTTCCTATCTTTGCCTTTCAGATTTCAGAGGGCTTTTTCCATACGGCGGATGTGAGGCGGTATGCCAAGCGGCTGCTGCTGTTCGCCATCATCTCGGAGATCCCCTTCGACCTGAACCAGGGCGGCACGGTCTTCTATCCCTTCCACCAGAACGTTCTGTTCACCCTGCTGCTGGGTCTGTGGGCCATTTCCGCGCTGGACAAGGCCCGGAAAAAGCGGACACCCGGAGCGGCGGTCAAAGGCGTGGCCGTGGCGGCGGTGGCCTGCCTCTTGGGCACTGTGGGCATGGTGGATTATGGGGCTAAGGGCGTTATGACCGTCATCGCCTTTTACCTGTTCCGGGATTTCCCAATGGCCTGGGCGGTTCAGCTGGCGGCCATGGTGGCGCTGAACGTGGTGTGGTTCAAGGGATGGTGTCTCCCGCTGACGGTGGCCGGCTATCCATTTGAATTCCCCGTCCAGGGCTTTGCAGTGCTGGCACTGGTGCCCATCTGGCTGTATAACGGGAAAAAAGGCCCCGGCGGCCGGTGGACCCAGTATGCGGCGTATGCTTTTTACCCACTCCACCTGCTGGTGCTGTACCTGTTGTTTTCGCTGCTTCGGTGAGCGGTCCGACGGAGCCGCCTCCTTTTGGGAGGCAGCTCCGTTTTTACTTATTGGGCGGCGGGCAGCTCGTCCAGGGAGGCGAAGGTGTAGCCCATGTCCTCCCATTTCGTCAGCAGATCATCCAGAATCTCGGCGTTGGTGCGGGAGGTGGAGTGCAGCAGCACGATGGCGCCGCTGTGGATGCGGGGCAGCAGCTTGGCATAGGCCTGCTCCGCCGTGGGCTGGTCATCCACATACCAGTCCACGTAGGCAAGGCTCCACAAAATGGTCCGGTAGCCCAGTTCTTTGGCCTGGCGCAGGTTTTCCGTGTTGTATTTTCCCTGGGGCGGGCGGTAGTACCGGGGCAGCTCCTCTCCGGTCATCTCCTGGTACAGCGCCGCCAGAGAGTCCAGCTCCTTTTGGAAGGACGCCTGGTCGGCGATGCTGGACATATCCGGGTGGTGGTAGGTGTGGTTGCCCACAATATGACCATCCGCTGCCATGCGGCGGATGATGTCCGGTGCTGTTTCAATCATGTTGCCCACCACGAAGAAGGCAGCGGGGGCATTGTGCTTTTTCAGTGTGTCCAGAATGGATTCCGTGTAGCCGTTTTCATAGCCGCAGTCAAAGGTCAGGTAAATGATCTTTTGGCTGGTGTCACCCAGATACCAGGTGTCGTACTGGGCCAGATCCTCCACAGTGGCGTTGCCAACCGGCGATTGCCCCTCCACGGGAAAGGACAGTCCCCAGTTGTCAGTGGAGGCGGGGACAGCCGCGGGAGCCGAGGCGGAAAGAGAAACATCCAGGCCGGATACCTTCCAAACCAGCAGGGCGCAGACCAGCACAAGGGCTGCCGCGCCCAGTGCGCGGGATAAGCGAAGCATGGGCAGACCTCCTTTGAAAATCCTTGTGAATAGGTTGGCGGCATCTGAAAAAAATATGCGGCGCCGCGCTTTTTTCGGACGGGGACGCTTGCAATCCTGCTTTTCCTATGGCAAAATAGGAAATAAAAAAGGGGGAGCGGTGTATGAGAATTTCCACAAAAGGGCGCTATGCCCTGCGGCTGATGCTGGATGTGGCCGCCAGCGGCGGAACGGGATATGTGTCGCTGAAGGATGTGGCAGCCCGGCAGGAGATCTCCGTGAAATACCTGGAGCAAATCGCCGGCGGTCTCAGCAAGGCCGGTATGCTGCGCAGCAGCCGCGGCTCTCAGGGCGGATACCAGCTGACCAAGCCGCCGGAGGCGTATTCCCTGGGGGATATCCTGCGGCTGACGGAGGGGGACCTTGCGCCGGTGGCCTGTTTGGAGGGGCCGGAAAACCATTGCGAGCGGTGTGATGAATGTCCCACACTGGATTTCTGGTCCGGTCTGTACGCGGTGGTGAACGACTATATCGACCGTTTCACTCTGGCAGACCTGCTGGCGGAGCAGCAGCGCAAGCAGCACGGTCCGGCATCCGGCACCGTCGATGAGAAATGATATAAAAGGAGAGGCGGCGTAAGCCGCCTCTCCTTTACACCGGGGATGCGTTACAGGTTCTTTTCGTAGGACTCGATCATCTTTTTGACCATCTGGCCGCCGACAGAGCCGGCCTCGCGGGAGGTCAGGTCGCCGTTGTAGCCTTCCTTCAGGTTGACGCCCACCTCCCTTGGTGTACCCCGAACATCTTAAAAAGCCCATTTGCGCATGTCATTGCATTGCGAAAAGGGGGAAAGGTACCCTGCACAACGAAATGTGAAACAGGCCCCACTCTGGTGTATAGGGAGGATACGATTGGGGTAATGAGTAGGTCTACAGGTCTGTTACGGCAGGAAACTCTCGAATCGGAGGCCCCTCCAGCTCACCAATGAACTTATAGAAGATTCTCACACTCTGCCGAAATGGCTGGTTTCGGTGCGTAGCCTTTTGAGTTCCTTCTGGTAATTCTTTGGGGCCAACTTCTATCCGTCGAACGAATGTCACCAAGGTATCCCGATCCAATTCCTTGATATGCGTGTACTTATTTGCCAATTCAAAAAACGCTCGATAGCTTTCCTGTGTTTCATTTACTGAATCAATAACGCTCAGACTGTCGATTGTCTTTTCAAGGCCAACTGACTCTCGCTGAAGTTCAGAGAGCATCCGTTCCAAACGACTGTCATCAATCTTACCCTCAGCGTTGTCCGTATATAGTTTCGTTATGACCTTGTCGATGGTAGATAAACGAGCCTTTGCCTTTTGGAGCTGGAGTTGTTTGACCCTAATTAGATTATCATCACCAACACGCCGCATAGCCTCTCGAGCCACCGCTTCTTTCTCTTCGGGGCTTAAACTAATGAGCGAATTCAGATCTTGGCGAACTACCTCGAGTATATCACTATACTTGATGCGAACACCAACACAGGGATCAGTAATATCCAGGCGATGACGATTGCAACTGAGGTACCAGTATTTTTCTCGCTCGCCTTTATATACAGTTCCGCACGAGCATAGAGCGTGTCCGCATTGTGCGCAAAAAGCGATTCCAGAAAAGATACTCCGCCGTACATGATCATATTGGCGAAAGTCAAAAGTCCCTTTGCCCAAATTGAACTGAGCCAAATCAAACACTTCCTGTGCTACAATCGGTTCATGGGTATTCTCTGTGACTGCCCATTGATCCTTTGGCACATTCAGTTTTTTCTTCGACTTTACGCTGACTTTCTTGGACTTTCCAAGAAGAGTGTGACCCAGGTAAACTGGGTTTTTAAGAATTCGCTTGACAGTCGTATAATTCCATAAATCTGACGCTCGTGCTGCTCCATCTTCTGAGAAGTTCCCTTTATAGAGAACCTTGTACTTTAAGGGAGGCATGATACCGTCGCTATTAAGATCCATGGCTATTTTCCGACTCGAGTCCCCGTTCGACGCAGCCTCAAAAATTCGTCGAATAATCGGCGCAGTTTCCTCATCTGGCACCAACCGATTCTTGTTTCGAGGGTCTTTCACATAGCCGTAGGGGGCACATGCGCAATATAAGCCTTTCTCTCTCTTGGCTTTCAGGACCTCCTTAACTTTTCTTGAGCCATCACGAAGGTAGACCTCATTCATGGCAAACTGGAAAGGCACCATGACATTCTCATGCTCGGTATCGAAGTTGTCAGCTACTGTCAGATAGCGAATTCCGTGCTCAGGAAAGTACTGTTCAGCATAATAGCTGGCCTCTCGCATGTCTCTGCCGAGTCGCGAAAGGTCTTTGGTGATTACGATATTTGCTTTGCCTTGCTCTAAGAGCGCAATCATCTCTTGGAATGCCGGACGGTCAAAATTACCACCGGACCAACCATCATCGACAAAAACGCGAACCAGGAGTATCTCATTCCGTTCACAATAGTCTTGAATGATCATCCTCTGGTTTTTGATGCTGGAGGATTCACCCTCGGCAGCCTCTTCATTAGATAGTCTCAGGTAAGCAAATGCGATTCTGCGAATGTCGGTTCTCACATTAACCTCCTTCGACGAACCGACCCACTATAAGATATTATACGGCATCGTCTGTACCTTCGTCAAATGCAGATTTTCCGTTCTTCTCTTTAAGCAGTCGGTTTATAATCAAATCTGGAACGGATTGGGCGTCTGAATAGGATCGGTGTACAATATAGGTCGCTTCACCAAGTTTTATTTCACTCATTTGGTTTTCTTCGCCTCCACCGATAGTATTCTCCAGTTTCGGATCCATCATGCGGTTCTCCTTCTACAGAAACTAAAGAGCTCTTCAGAATAAATGTAGAAAAAGAAGACCTTTTGACCACCCCCAACGATATAAAATTATTCCAACGATTGACTATGCAGGAAGATAGGAAGAAAAAGAGGCAGCCCGGTTGCATTTTACTCTGCAACCGGGCTGCTCTCTTTTAATAATCTCTGCGTCTTTGCAATGACTGACCAAATATCCTTTTCAAATTGGATACTACCATGAAATAGCGGGGCCAAAAAGAAAAGGGCTTCCTTTATATTTCTCAAATCCACATAATCGGTTCGGTTGTCTTGGAGGTGTTGATGCGTTTCATACTCAGGGATTCAGACTCTGCCTGGGCAAAGCCGCTGAACAGGGTGACCAGAAACTCGCTGGATTCTGTAAGAGTATTGATATTCTCCTTTTCAAAGTACACGCCGATGCCATTGGCTTTCAGAAGTCGGACC
>Ga0129311_1001491_pt1 | contig 16476 bp, 16 predicted proteins | sample Go1ome_FD_94435 | JGI IMG/M metagenome (GOLD analysis project Ga0129311, IMG submission 94435) | Western lowland gorrila individual fecal microbial communities from Wisconsin, USA - Go1022B metagenome | ecosystem: Host-associated > Mammals > Digestive system > Large intestine > Fecal | place... | reverse complement strand
TAACCGGCGAAGCGCTCCACGATCATACCGGCGAACTCATACTCGCCGTTGAGGAAGATGTACTCGTTGGGGATGAACACGTGATCCAGAACCACCAGAGCCTCCTGACCGCCGAACTTGGCGTTGCCCACATCGATAGAGGCGTCCTCCTCCATCTTCCGGGTGTCGCAGGACTGACGGCCGTAGATCATGTACATACCCTCGGCGTCGGTGGGGCAGGCAAAGCTGACAGCCCAATCCTTATCGGCTTCACCCATGGAGATGGTGGGCATGAAGATGTGCCAGTGGGAGTTGATGGAGCCGGTCTGGTGGCACTTGGCACCGCAGACCACGATGCCGTCGGGACGGCGCTCCACAACATGGACGTACATGTCGGGATCAGCCTGCTGGCTGGGAGATTTGGAACGGTCACCCTTGGGGTCGGTCATAGCGCCGTCCACGGTGAGGTCGTTGTCCTGAACGTAGGTCAGGAACTTCTTGAAGTTCTCGTGATAGTGGGTGCCGTACTTCTCGTCGATCTCATAGGTGGTGGAGAAGACGGAGTTGAAGGCGTCCATGCCCACGCAGCGCTGGAAGCAGGAAGCGGTCTTCTGGCCCAGCAGACGCTGCATCTTCACCTTGTTCATCAGATCCTCAGTGGACTGATGCAGGTGGGTGAAGCGATTGATGGTGTGACCGGTGAGGCTGGACTTCACGGTCATCAGCTCAGCGTACTGGGGGTCCTGAGCCAGAGCGTAGGTCATGGCCACGCAGTTGATGGAGGGGCGGATCATGGGGTGGTCCACCCAGTTCTCGATCTTCTCGCCGAACATATAGACGCGGGTGTTCAGCTTCCGCAGGGACTCAATGTATTCTTGGGGGGTCATCAATGCCATTTTTTGTTATCCTCCTAATTAATTTGGGGACTAAGGGGGGATTGCTCCCCCCTTAGAGGGATGTTTAGTCGTTAGCCAGACCCATCAGTTCCTCACGGAAGATGCGCTCATCCATGAGCTTCAGGTCATCGGCGATCTTGGGCATGAACTCCATCTGATCCAGAACCTGGGTCTGGAGGTCAATGCCGGGGGCGATCTCCACCAGCGTCACGCCCTCGGGCCGCAGCTCGAACACGGCGCGCTCGGTGATGTACAGAACGGGCTGGTGCACCTTGTTGGCGTAATCGCCGGAGAAGGTGATCTGCTCCACCTTGTTGACGAACTTCTTCTTGGCACCCTCCTGGGTGATGACCAGCTTGCCGTCCTTGCACTCGGTCTTGAGGCCCTTGGCGGTAAAGGTGCCGCAGTAAACGACCTTCTTGGCGTTCTGGGTAATGTCGATGAAGCCACCGGCGCCGGCCAGACGGGTGCCGAACTTGGAGACGTTCAGGTCGCCGTTGGGAGCGGTCTCGGCCAGGCCCAGGAAGGCCACGTCCAGGCCGCCGCCCTGATAGAAGTCGAACTGGACGTTGTGGTCCAGAATGGCCATGGAGTTGGCTGCGCCGCCGAACTGGGTGCCGCCGTAGGGCACACCGGCGATGGAGCCGGCTTCCACGGTCAGAGTCATCTTGTTGGAGATGCCCTCCTCAGCGCAGACGTTGGCGATCTTCTCCGGAGCGCCGGTGCCCAGGTTCACGATGGCGTCCTGAGGCAGCTCCATAGCGGCGCGGCGGGCGATGATCTTCTTGGCGTCCATGGGGATGGGGGGGATATCGTCCACGGGGATGCGGAACTCACCGGAGAGAGCTCCGTCATAGGGCATGCCCAGGCACTGGTTGTTGTCCTCGGGAGAGCCCATGACGATGGCATCCACATAGATGCCGGGGATCTTCACCAGGCGGGGGTCCAGGGTGCCGCCCTGGACGATCTTCTCCACCTGAACAATGACGATGCCGCCGGAGTTCTTGGTGGCCTGGCACTGGGCGGTGACGTCCAGAGGGCCGATCTCCCGGTGAACGGTGCAGTTGCCGTACTCATCGGCATAGGAGCCCCGGAGGAAGCAGACGTTGATGGGGAAGCCCTTGTACAAAAGGCGCTCCTCGCCCTCGATCTCAATGAGCTTCACCAGGTCCTCCTTGGTGACCTCATTCAGCTTGCCGCCGCCGTTGCGGGGGTCGGCGAAGGTGTACAGGCCCACATGGGTGATGGTGCCGATGTTGTGGGCCGCGATATCACGGTACATGTGGGTGATGACGCCCTGAGGCAGGTTGTAGGCCTCGATCTTGTTGGCCAGAGCCAGGTCGCCCAGCTTGGGAGCGCGGTCCCAGTGGCCGCCCACCACGCGCTTGACCATGCCCTCATGACCGTAATGGTCGCCGCCGGTGCCGTCCCGGTGTCCCTGGCCGGCTGCGAAGAACAGCGTCAGGTCTCTGGGATGGCCCGTCTCCAAAAAGCGCTTTTCCAGGGCGGTGGACAGTGCCTCGGGGCAGGCGCAGCTGACGAAGCCGCCAGTGGAGACGGTGTCGCCGTCATTGACCATCAGGGCCGCTTCCTCGGCGGTAATCACACGAACTTTCTTCATGCTTGTTTTCCCTCTTTTTTATGTAATTTCAGATGGTTTACTTGTTCTGGAAGTGCTTTTCCTTGCGCTTTTCCAGGAAGGCGCTCATGCCCTCCTTCTGGTCGGCGGTGGCGAAGCACATGGCAAACAGCTCGTTCTCCAGGGCGATGCCGTCATCGATGTCCATCTGCATGCCGCGGTCGATGCAGGCCTTGGAATACTTCACGGCGATGGGAGCGTTGGCGGTGAAGGACTTGGCCATGGCGATGGCGCTGTTCATCAACTCCTCGGGAGCGTACACAGCGTTGACCAGGCCGATCTCCTTGGCCTCGGCGGCGCCGATGACCTTGCCGGAGAAGATCAGCTCCTTGGCCTTGGCGATACCCACGCGGCGGGGCAGGCGCTGGGTGCCGGAGAAGCCGGGGGTGATGCCCAGGCCCACTTCAGGCTGGCCGAACTTGGCTCCGCCCTTGCCCTCGGCGTTGGGGCCGGCGGCCAGAATGATGTCGCAGGACATGGCCAGCTCGCAGCCGCCGCCCAGAGCGAAGCCGTTCACCGCGGCGATGGTGGGGATCTCCAGCTTTTCGATGCGGCGGAACAGGGCGCTGCCCCGCTGGCCCCACTTGCGGCCGGCGGCCACATCCATGGGATACTGCTCACCGATATCCGCGCCGGCCACAAAGGAGCGGCCCTCGCCGGTGATAATGAAGGCGCCCAGTTCGGCGTCCTTCTCCACTTCGGAGATCACCTGCTCCAGTTCAGAAATCACAGTGGAGTTCAAAGCGTTCAGCGCCTCGGGACGATTGATGGTGGCAATGCCGATGTTGCCGTTCTTCTCGTAACGAATGGTCTGATACATGACTGTTTCCTCCTCAAAAAGTAAATGTAGGGATGGCCGCTTCCCGCTGTCACGCGGAGCGGGTCCAGAGTTTTGCCGCTTGATATTTAAGCAATTTTCATGCCAATTTTCTTCAACGAGATTTTCCCGAATTTCCAGCAGTTTTTATCTATAATACACAAATTATTTCGTTCCATTTTGTGCTTTTAACAACAGATGTTCTTTTCTATCCGCTCACTTATTCAAAAATGAATAGTCCTTTTCTTCCTTCCTTTTTTCAAAAAATAAAAGTCCTTTTGTGAGGACGCCCTAAATTTTTTCCTGCATTTCTGTCAAATCCGACGAGTAAAAAATGGTCCCCTCCCCTTCCTATTCACTTTTGAATATGATATACTCATTTTTGAATAGAACTCGTGGTCCCACCACGAATTGGAAAGCAGGTGGCGGTTTGGCACAATCAGAGAATTTCTCGAATATTTTTGACGAAGATATCAATTTGAAAGGTCTCTTTGAGATTCTCAACCCGGAGAACAATCTGGTCCTGGCGGATGACATGATGCTCTCGGACGCGCAGGGCATCATTTTGCGGGTCAGCGAGACCTATGAGAAAAACTTCGGCTTCACGCACAACTCCATCGTGGGCAAATCCGCCTTTGACCTGGAGGCGGACGGCACCTTCACGCCCTGCATCACAGCGGAGGTCATCCGGCAGAAGCGGAAGATCACCGCCACCCAGACCATCAACCATTCCCACAAAAACGTCATGACCGTGGGCATTCCCCTTTTCGCCGACAACGGGGAGCTGAAATATGCCGTCTGCTTCAATACGGTCTCCATGGAGCAGATCAACACCATCCAGCGGAATTACCGCCATCTCCAGGACTCCATCCAGCAGTACTCCCAGGAGATCGCGGAGCTGCGCACCCGGGCCACCTCCACCTCCATGGTGTTCAAAAGCACCTCCATGCAGCGGTTGTGGACCCTTATGCAGAACACCGCCAACACAAAGGCCAACATCCTCATCACCGGCGAGACTGGCGTGGGCAAGAGCGCCATTGCCAAGACCATCCATAAAATGAGCAACCGGGCGAACGGTCCTTTCATTGAGGTCAACTGCGCCGTACTCCACGAAAACCTCATCGAATCGGAGCTGTTCGGCTATGAAAAGGGTGCCTTTACCGGTGCCTCTTCTTCCGGCAAGATCGGCAAGATCGAGCTGGCCAACCACGGCACGCTGTTTCTGGACGAAATCGGCGAGCTGCCGCCCCACATTCAGTCCAAGCTCCTGCAACTCATTCAAGAAAAAACCATCGAGCGCCTGTCCGGCACCCGCAAGATCGAGCTGGATTTTCGCCTCATCGTGGCCACCAACCGCAATCTGGAGGAGGAGGTCCAGCGGGGCCTGTTCCGCTCTGACCTCTTTTACCGGCTGAACGTCATCCGCATCCATATTCCGCCTCTGCGGCTGCGGAAGGAGGACATCTTCCCCCTGGCCCACCAATTTTTGGCCCGGTTCTGCCGGGAATACGGCAAGAACCTTACCTTCTCCCCCCGGTTCCTGGCGTTTCTGGAGCAATATGAGTGGCCCGGCAATGTCCGGCAGCTGGAAAACCTCATTGAGCGCCTAGTCATCACCGTGCAGGACCCCATCATCGACGTCACCGCCCTGCCGCTGGAATATACCGGCGACGCAGTCCCTCCCGCGGAGCTGCTGGCCCAGGCCGGCACGTTGTCGGAGCGGATGGACGCCTACGAGGCCCAGATCATCCGGGACTCCTACCACCGCTGCGGCACCACCGTGGCGGTCGCAAAGGAGCTTGGCATCTCCCAGGCCACCGCCGCCCGGAAAATCAGCAAATACGTCACCGGCAGAGCCTGAGCGCCGCCGAAGAAAGGAATCTGTTCTTATGAGCCTGGTCTCATTGAAAACTGAGCTGCGTCAGGACTTAAAGCTGACGCCGCAGCTGCTGCAATCCATGGAGATCCTGCAAATGAACTCTCAGGAACTGTTGGAGTACCTGAACAAAGCCAGTGAGGAAAACCCCATTGTGGAGCAGGAGGATTCCGCCTCTCTCCGCAGTGCCTATGAGGAACTGCGGCAGAAGGCCAGCTGGATCGACGGGGGGCTCCACGGCGGGACCTTCACCCACGAGGACGCCGCCATGCCCGAGCGGGGCGCCGCCGACCGGGAGACAGAGAGTCTGTCCGCCTTTTTGTGCGACCAGTTGGACCGGAAGCGCCTGCCCAAGCCTCTGCTGGCCCTGACCCGGTACATCGCGGAGCTGGTGGATGAGGACGGTTGGCTGAGCCAGGAGGACCTGGACGGCCTGCTGGACCTGAAGATCCCCCAGACGCTCATCGACCAGGCCCTCTCCACGGTCCAAAGCCTGGACCCCGCCGGCGTGGGTGCCAGAAGCCTGTCGGAATGCCTGCTGCTGCAGCTGGCCCGGCGGGACAACGTGTCCCCCGCCGTCATGGATATCGTCTCCCGGTTTCTGCCGGAGCTGAGTCGTAAGCACTACGGACCCATCTCCCGGGAGCTGGGCCTCACCGTGGAGGAGATCCAGGCGGCGGAAAAGGTCATCGCCAGTCTGGAGCCTCATCCCGGGCAGGCCTTTCAGCCGGCGGAGCCTACGGTCTACGTCCGGCCGGATATTTTTATCGTGGAGCTGGATGGGCAGCTGCAAGCCGTTCTGAACGAATACTATCTTCCCCGGGTATCCATCAGCGATTACTATGCCCGTCTTTTGAAGGAATCCGACGAGCAGGAGACCCGGGAATATCTGCGGCAGAAAATGCAGCAGGCCAAGTGGCTTTTGAACAGTCTGGAGCACCGGGGCAGCACGCTCCGTGCCTGCGCGGACGCTATTTTGGAGGCACAGCGGCCCTTTTTCGCGGGTAAGACCAACGAGCTCTCCCCCATGAGCCTCAGCTCCCTGGCGGAGGCCCTGGGGGTCCATCCCTCCACCATTTCCCGGGCTACCCGGGGCAAGTTCCTCCAGTGCCGCCAGGGCACCTATCCCCTGCGCTACTTTTTCAGCCGGGCCATCGGCGATCAAGGCCCCTCCCAGCAGGCGGTGAAGCGAAAGCTCCTGGAGTTGGTCCGCAGCGAAGACCCCCAGCGGCCCTTCAGCGACCAGCGCCTGTGCCAGCTGCTCTCCGCCCAGGGCATTCAGGTGGCCCGCCGTACGGTGGCCAAATACCGCATTGAACTGGGCATTCAATCCTCCACGGCCAGGAAGCGGTAAGTAAGTTCCTTTCCGGCTTCAGGCCGGCTACCGTAGGAACCACTGCCTTCCACCCGTTTGGAAATCCATCCATTCTTCGTCTCCTCGTTGTGCTCTGACCTGGAACCCCCCCACACGGTCTCTCCTGCATTTTAAGTCCCCGCAGCCGCAGAGCCCGTTCAAAACAGAAGGGGATGGCACCCTGTAATGGGTACTATCCCCTTTTAAATCCATTACGCCGCCTTGCGGGTCAGCAGCAGCCCGCTGGTGATGGCGGTCAGAGGTGCCACTGTCACCAGGCCGGAGGAGCCCACGATGGTATGCACGATCTCTGCCGCCACATATTTGTAATTCAGAATGAACTCCACCGGCGTGCCCTGAGCCATGAACACCATCAGCAGGGCGATGTAGCTGCCGGAATAGGCCAGCAGCAGTGTGGTGGTGGAGCCGCAGGCCGCCCGGCCCACGGCGAAGCCGGAGGAGATGGCCTCCCGGGCGGTGATGTCCGGCCGCTTCTGCACCACCTCGTACACCGCGGAGCAGATGTCCACCGACAGGTCCATCACCGCGCCGGAGGAGCCCAGAAAGATGGAAGCCATGAAGATGCGGGGCAGGTCCAGATTCTGATACCCTGCATACAGCAGGCTCTCGCTGGACTCCATAACGGCGCCGTGGATGCGGAACAGGTTCGTGAACACCAGTGACGGCAATGCCCAGGGCCGCACCGGAAACGGTGGCCAGGCACCGGCGGTCAAAGCCGTAGATCAGGCTGAGGATCAAGGCCGTCAGCACCAGCACGATGAAAAGGGCCAGCCACACCGGATTCCAGCCCCGCAGCAGGCAGGGCACCAGCACCTTCCACATCAGCAAAATGGTATCCACAAAGGAGAGGATTGCCCGGATGCCGGTCCACCCGGCAAACAGCACCAGCAGCAGCAAAAACAGCCCCGCCAGCAGTGCCTCCTTATCCAGCCGGTAGTGGTCGGTCATGGAGACCACGGAGATGACGCCGGCGCTGTGGCTGACGGTGACAAAGGCCACGTCGCCGGGGGCAAACAGCTTGTCCTGGGCCAGGGAACCGTTGAGCCGGTTGACAGCTTCCACGGTCTGCCCCTTGAAATGGCCGCCCAGCAGCTTCACCGTGCACCGCTGCTCGCCGGTGCGGATAAGGCCGGTATCCACGATGTCGCTCTCGTCGGTGGCCAGCGCCTCTGCCCGAACACGGTCGGCATTCTGATAGGTAAGATTGCCCTCAAAGCCCGTGGGCAGCATCAGCAATACCACCAGCAGCACCAGCGCGGCCAGTACCGGGCCGTGGGTCTGCCGGGAAAACGCGGGAAATCGGTTTTTCATAAGGCCTCCTGAAAACAGCGGGACAGGGAGCGGCCCAGCCGCTCCCTGTTTCCCCGGGGGTGGTATCGTCACTTGACCTTCAGCATGGAGGCCAGCTTGGTGTAGATGGCGGTGTTGTCGTAGTAGCCGCCGAAGTTCTCGGCACCGGTGCCGTCTGCGAAGACTGCCACAGGCAGGCCGGTATGGGAGTAACTAGTGAAGTCAATGCCGGACTTGTTGTTCAGGATGTGGGTGACAGTGACGGAGAAGGGGTTGTAGGTGCCGTAGAGCACGTACTGCTCCTGGGTGTACTTGCCGGAGTCGTAATCGCTCATAGCCAGTTCATAGGCGGTCTTCAGCCGCTGGACCTCGTAGTCGGTCAGCACCAGCTTGTCACCGGCCTCGCCCTTCAGCTTCAAGCCAAACAGCTTCTCCACGTCCTTCATGGCGTCCTCGAAGGAGGTCTTGTTGGCCTTGTACTTCGCCACATACTGCTCATCGAACTAGGCGTAGGAAATGGTCTGGCTGGCCAGGTTGGTGAGATAGGTGTCGTAGTCGGTACCGGCGTAACCGATGGTCAGGCCGCCGGTCTCATGGTCGCCGGTCACCAGGATCAGGGTGTCCTTGGGATGCTGCTTGGCAAAGTCCACGGCCACCTGGACGGCGTCGGCCAGGGCCAGGGTATCACTGACGGTGGAACCGGCGTCATTGGCGTGGCAGGCCCAGTCGATTTTGCCGCCCTCGCACATCATGAAGAAGCCTTTGTTATTGTTCAGGACCTCGATGCCCTTCTTCACATAGTCGGCCAGGGCCCACTCGCCCTGCTGGCGGTCCAGCTCGTAACCCATGGCGTCGGAGTCCGCCAGGTGCTCGTCGATGAGAATGACCTTTCCGTCCTTGGCCGTGACCTTGGCGGCGTCAGTCTGAGTGATGGTCACTTTATAGCCAGCCTCCTTCGCCAGGTCGTAGAGGCTCGTCTGGTCCTTGTTATTGCCAGCGGGCTTCTTCAGGGCGCCGCCGGCGAAATACTCAAAGCCGGAGTTCACCATTTCCACGCCGATCTCATAGTAGTTGTTGCGGCTGGCCTGGTGGGCGTAGAACGCGGCGGGAGTGGCGTGGTTCAGGTTGACGGAGGAGATAACGCCCACCTTCCAGCCTTTCTGGGCGTGGAGCTTCTCGGCGATGGTCTCATAGGTCACGGTGCCGGTCTCGTCGGTGTTGATCATGCCGGAATAGGTCTTGTAGCCGGTGGCGATGAAGGTGGCGGCGGAGGCGGAGTCGGGGGCAAAGCTGCAGGAATCGTAGGTGACAGCGGAGCCGGCCACGTCGAAATTCATGAAGTTCAGGGCCTCGGGGCCGTCCAGCTTGGCGCCCTGGCGGTCCTTGACGCTGGGCTCGGCCTGCATGTAATCCTCGTCCGCCATAGCGCCCAGATAGTCGGAGGCGGCCTGGAACTGGGGATAGCTCATACCGTCACCGATGAACAGGAACACATACTTGGGAGACTTGGCGGCGCCGTACACGGCGGTATCCGTCAATTCTCCGCTGACAACAGCGGATATTTTTCCGTCTGAACAGCGGCCTCCCGGGAAGCTGAGGCACCGCAGGCGGTCAGGCCCAGCACGGTGGCACCGGCCAGCAAGCCTGCAAGGAGTCGTTTCATCATGTTGATTTTCTCTCTTTTCTGAATATGGATTTCCCTTTGGGGCACGCCCAGCATAAGGCAGCCGTGTTTAATTTCTCCACCGGGTTTCTGAAAAGGTTCCGTAAAATATCAAGAAGCAGAAGAACGCCGTCCGGTATAACCGGACGGCGTTCTTCCTTTTTAAAAAGAGGATAGAATGAAAAGAATTTCTTGCAGTGATTAAAATACCAGAGCGCAGGACTGTGTTCCACCGCGATTCTGTCAAACCTTTGTTAAATCCAGGCGAAAATGGAATTTTTCAGAAGATCCCAGGAGGCCGGATTATCCCCGTCCTTCCCGGTCACGCAAACAGTTTCCATACATTGTTGTAAAACACATCCTCCATAAGTATTTCCGCTGTTTCGCTTAGAATAAACATAACTTCTCCTTTACATACCATCCGGCGCAAAACGACTCCAGGCTGTTTTCGACAACCTGGAGTCGTTTTGCGCATCACATACTGACCATGGAGGCCCTCGCTCCTGATTCTTCCAAAGGGCATCTCCTTATTTTTCGTCTAAGGATGCCGCCAACTTTAGAAACGGTTCCCGGTGTCCGCCACGCTTCATTTCTCTCTTCCGTGGTTCCGGCATATATTCCAGTCACCCGTATCAGCAACGTTTTGAGGTTGCCTTCCAAATTTTCAATTTTTCAGCTTCCTTTATAAGAGCCTCGCGAAAGTCCGGATGAGCGATCGATACGATCTTCTCCGCCCGTTCCCAAGTGGAGGCACCTTTGAGATTTACAATGCCGTACTCTGTCACAAGATACTGCACATTGCAGCGGGTATCTGTGACGATGGAGCCTTCCCGCAGTGTGGGACGAATGCGGCTTTGCAGATTGCCGGACTTGTCTGTCATTGTGGAAGAACAGCAAATAATGTCTCCCATCTGCTCCATGCGGGGGAAACGGATCTTTGATACCAGTATGGGGAACGGCTCGATCTCGCTGGCCCAGATCGGCTCAATGCCGCATCGCACCGAAGCCAGAGGGAAACCGGAGATGCCATCGAACAGGCTCCCCATCGTAAGTTTTCTTGTTGACTGTGTCATATCATCACCCTTTTTCATTTGATTGCCGCGGCGATGGTTCTCGTCACATTCACCGCGGACTGTGCCGTATAAACGGCACTCGTAATATTGGCCTTTGTTGTGGTGTCCAGACCGAAGCTGCCGGCGATGCGGGGCACTTCGCCGGCAGAGAGCATGAGCCCCACGCCCATGAGCGCGTGGTCCTTGAACACCATGAGTCCTGCAATCAAGATGGTGGACTGGAGGAAGGCGGTCAGGCACAAGCCGATGCCCTGCCGCGTCCAACTCATAAAGCCATCCAGATAGCCACGCGGGACGCTGAACATATAGAGGCTGCCCACCGCGATTTGGATGAGCAAAATGCCCCCGCGTTTCAGATTGGCGAAAAACACCTTCAGCACCGCGTAGCCCATGAGGATCACGCAAAAAAGGAGCATAATGGGGCTGGTGATGATGCCAAGGCCGAAGTGGGAGCTGTTCACCACATCAGACAGGGTCTGGATCTCATTGAGCTCCGTAATGATGTCCTGACCCACCTCACCAATGCTCCGCCCATAGCCGGTAAGCCCCGCGGAAAAGGTTCCCTGCAGCGACACCGACAAAGCATAGAGCCGGACAGGGACAACGGTGAAGAGACTTACCGCCAGAAAGCCCTTGATGATATTCATCCCGCACGGCTGGAGATTGCCTCTGCCGGTGGAGTATTCGATACCGCATTCAAAGGCGCAGACCGCCACGCTGACGGTAAATAACGCCCATGCAAGGCGGGAGAAAAAGAGAATGATGGCGCTGACCCATTCCAGCTCGAACAGCTCCACGCCCATATTGCCCATGAGGGCAAAGAAGTTGCCGAGAAAGCCTATGGCCTGCCCATAGACCCAGTCCATGAGCTGATCCAGGACTGTCGCGGCGACAAAGTCCCAAATAAATATTGTTCATTCACCTCCGGAGACGCGACAAGGCCGCCGCCCTTTCGGGCGACGGCCTTGTCGCAATAATTGGTATTATGATTTGTGGGAGAAGTTCTCGTATAGGGGGATACCGTCCCGCAATTACTTCAAAAGGCGGGGATAGTCTGTCGCGCCATTGACGATCGCATAAATGTAAACGGTGTCCCCAATCAATTTATAGATGGCAACATAAGTCTTCGTCAGCACAAGTTTACGGTAACCGCTTGCCGCAAGGATCGGGTCCGGATGCGTTTGCCCCATCAGTGGGAAATCCCGCAGACGGTTTATGGTCGTTTTCATCGTACTGTAGATTTTCCGCGCGTAGGGAGTTCCTGCCTCCGTAATGTGATACTTTACGATCTCCTCGAAGTCGTGTTGAGCAGGAGGAAGATAGACCAGTTTACTTTTCGTAGGCACGGAACAGCTCCTCCATTCTTTCGTCAAGCTCATCCGGCGTGCAGATAGGCTCTCCGCTCAGTCTGCTGAGTTCCGCAGCATAAATTTTGTCGCGATGTCGGAACATTTTTTCCCGCTCCTCGTATGCTGCCATGCTCATATAAACACCGTCATCTTCACCCTTATTCGTAATGAAGATCGGTTCACCGGATGCCTTTGCCAGCTCAGAGATCTGCGTGTACTCATTCCGCAGAGCAGAGGATGGTCTGATTTGCATAGAAAGCCCTCCTTATCAATTTCTTGATAGTATTATATCAAGATAATGCTTTTTATGCAAGCCTATCTTTGTGAGGTGTGTGAGGTGACTTTATAGGCCTACACCATTCGTCGGCAAAGCAACCATTGTGTCTTATTCGTTGTCTCTGGCAGGAGAGTCCGGATTCGATTTTTAAATTCTTCCTACACGTATTAGATCCCGATGATGTTCCAGATGTATTTCGGCGCGACCAGGCTGAAGATGAGGCAGGCAAAGAGGATGGCGGGTCCGGATTGCGATAGGTAATCCTTTGATACAATCTCCAGATTTTCCCCCGCTTAGCACCGTGCATGAGAGTTTCCCCTCACACGGCGCCCCATCGTTAAGGGGTTTAAAGTATGAAATTTGGCATTAGAAAGAGGATTACCGGTGATGCTGTTGCGCTTCAGGATCGTCAGAGAGGGTTTGGCCGCGTTGAAGAAGGTCACCGTTCTGGTGCAGCCCGCTTCCAGATGGATCTCCTGGGGGATCTCAGAGAGAATGACATTGGCAGGTACATTCTTCTCCGTGATGCGATAGCTGCCCACGGGGATGTTCTCTAAAAAGATACGCCCCGCGCCGTCTGTGGTGGCGCTGGTGGAAAAGCTGCCGTCGATCTGTTCAATGAGATAAGTGACGCCTTCGATAGGCTCCCCGTTGGCAATGTTTTTCTTCAAAATTTCCAGACCGGGCTTCTGGTAAAATGATTTTTAATGGCTTCTGCGTGTCAAGATGGTATTACTTCATTTTCATCTCCATTTCCTGGGATTGTTGGACAGGTGACAGCATGGGCTGATAGTCCGCGCGATGCAGCAGGCCGTAGGGTGAAAGCACTGCATTGTCCTCCTTGATGATGTCGCAGCCGTAGGCGTAGAGGTTGACGTGGGAGATCAGCAGCTCCGTCGAGTGGTCGTCCGTCATGAAGTGAAGCTGGTCAATAGCCGTTTCCTGCGGTGAGCTGATCTCCGGCGTGAGGACGTAGTCATCCAGACGCTCTGTCAGGCTTATGGCGGTTCCGATGTCCCGTACCTCAAACTGCTCCAGCAGCGCTTTCAGCTTTGGGAGCTGCACCTGTCGGGCAGGGATGTCCTTCACCGCTTTGGTAAATTCGTTGAAGGCTTCCATCTCCACGGGCAGGTCGGCAAATGTTGCCGCATTGGGGATGATGCCATCACAGTCGAGCACAACGGTATTTTTCCATTGCAGCGTCCCCAACTGCTCCTGTACTTCCTCCAAATCTTCCTCTAATGCAGGGAGGTTCAGCATCGCCGTGCGGTTGTCTCTGAAATCCGGGTGCAGGCCGAGGGTCAGTCGGAAGAGGTATCCCGGCTTTTCCGGCAGCTCCTTTGGGCAGGGCGGCGCTGTCAGCAATCCGCCGTCCAGCACCACATAGCACCCGCTCACATAGACGCCGCCCTCGCCGGTGCGGAGCACTTTGCCGATCTTGGCAAAGTCCAGCATCTCGAATACCTCGTCCGATATGCCCTCCAGTTCCGGCACAAAGTCGTTTTCCGCGTAGAAGCGGCCAAGCTGTGCGTCATCCGCGGCATCCACCACATGATATCCTCACGTTTGAAGTCTGTGGTGTTGAGATAATAGCGGGCACCTTCAAAGTCATCGGCAACGATGTGGCCCACCAAGGGAAAATCAGAACGACCAGCGTAATTGTCCAGTGTGTAGGTGAATACCTTGGCCGTGCGGTCAGGCCCGCGGAAAGTCTCAAACTCATCCAGCGACTGGCAACTGCCGCAAACACGATTGGCCGGGAAATAGGCCTGGCCGCATTTCTTGCATTTACTACCGTAGCAACGGATGTAAGTATCCTGCAGACGCCACTCAGCGGAGGTGGAAGACTTGATATAGAAATCTTTCACGCGCGCCAACTATCTGCGGTCGAGCGCGCAGCAGAACGGCAGCGAGTTCAGCGCAAGCTGTCCGCGGTGAATTTCTTGCCCGGCGCATGAGGAAAGGAAGAACAGAATGAAACATTCCACCTACACAAGCTATGACGAGCTGCCGCTGATGCTCTCCGTTGCGGAGGTCGCTGCGGTGCTCGGGATCTCCCGCGCCGGCGCTTACGAGCTGGCACACAGTGACGGCTTCCCCGCGCTCAAAATCGGCAGCCGGATCGTTGTCCCAAAGGATAAGTTTCTCGCATGGATCGACGCGAACAGCGGTTCAAAAAACGCACCGCTGTAACTAAAGAACAGGCGCTCAATTTTCTGTGCGCAACGATGCGGCTGAGCAAAATTGTGAAGCCAATCAATGCGGTGAGAGAAACAGCAACGGGATCACGCAGCCCAGCGGGGCCGCGACGCCTCGGAGCAGCGACGCGCATAAGCGCATCGCTGTCCCGAAGGCTCTCTGCGTTCTTCGGGAGCGCCCCTCGACCAAGGCCCAAAAGCGGCAAAGTTTGCCGTTCTGACACCTGGCCGCGCAGGGTTTCCGAACCGCGCAAAACGCTCCGAGGGTAGTGATACCACCCCCATCCAAAACGCCCCGTGTTTCGCCGTGTAAGCCGCTGTGTGCGCGGTTAGGGGCTGGGGTGGCGTGTGTACCCGCCGCAGCCTTTTGAAACGAGCGTTGCGGCGTATGTGCCGGAGGTGTTGAAGGCCGTGCGACCAATGTGTTGGAAACGTTGGTATGACTGCGTTTCCTGCGCCTTTCGCAGCTTTTCCAAGGACGAAAAAGAAAGCAGGATAAAGGGCTGGCGTCGGAACCGACGCTCCGCCCGGTCACTTCTGCCCGCAGTGCGGGCAGTTGATGGGGGGTTCAACGCAGGCGGTTGTGGCGTCTATTTGGAAGATTTTTTGTACGATTGGCGTCTGATGTCCGTGAAAGGCCGATGAATACAGGCTTTTCGACGGCGTCTTAGCGAGAAAGAAGGCATTTTATGAGTGATAACAAGGATCGCTTGACCTACCGGCCGGAGCCGGAGACCAAGCAAAAAATAGAGCGGTGGTATCATGAAGATAACTGCCGCAGCAAAAACGAGTTCATCGAAAAGGCGGTGAACTGCTACGCAGATATGCTCGCCGCAGGCGAAAGCACCACGCTGCCCCGTGCGGTGCAATCCGCCATCGACGCGCGGCTGAAGATCTTCGAGGATCGTATCGCGTCGCTGCTCTACAAGCAGGCGGTGGAAATGGACATGGCAATGTCCATCCTCCTACAAAGCCTCAACGTGAGCGAGGAAGTGCTGCGGCAGGAACGGGCCAAAAGCATCGCCGCCGTCAAGCGCACCAACGGTCAACTGCGGTTAGAGCAGAAGCTCCGTGAGCTGGAGAGCGAAGCATGGCAAGACTGATCGTCAAAAGTCCGTACATCAAGTGCGGCGCTGGGCAAAGTGCCGGTGGGTATCTCAAGTACATCGCGACGCGGGAGCGGGTGGAGATCATCCCAGATGACCGTCCGCCCACCCAAAAGCAGACGCAGCTCATTGCAAAGCTGGTGAAGGATTTCCCTGACGCCAAAGAACTGATGGAGTACGAGGACTACCTCTCACACCCGACAAAAGCGACGGCGTCCGCGCTCATCACGCTGACGCTGGAATCGAATTGGGATCGGGTGCAGGGCATGGAAGGTTACGCCAAGTACATCGCCCTGCGGCCGAGGGCGGAACGGTTGGGGGAACACGGACTCTTCGGTGACGATGATGCCGTTGACCTTGCCGCTGTCACGGATGAACTGGATCACTACACCGGCAACGTGTGGATGCACATCATCTCCCTCCACCGGGAGGATGCGGAGCGGCTGGGCTACAATCACGCGGACGCATGGCGCACATTACTGCGTACCCACCGCAACGACATCGCCGCGGCAATGAAGATCCCACCGGAGGACTTTCGCTGGTACGCGGCATTCCACGATGAGGGCAATCATCCTCACGTCCACATGATGGCGTGGTCGGTGAAACCCAATCAGGCGTACCTGTCCAAAGATGGTATCCGCCAAATCAAGTCCACGCTCACCAACCAGATCTTCCGTCAGGAACTGCTCCATGTCTACGAGCAGAAAAGCAAATCGCGAGACGAGCTGGTGACGGAAGCGCGGAAAGCCATGCTGGAATTGGCGAAGGCAATGCAGGAGATGACCTGCATCCACCCGGAGGCGGAGCAGATGATCTGGAATCTGTCGCGGCAGCTCGGTCAAGTCGGCGGCAGGAAAACCTACGGCTATCTTCCAAAGCCAATGAAAAAGCTGGTGGATGCGATCGTCGACCAAATGGCGCGGCTACCCACCGTGGAT
>Ga0129311_1001490_pt1 | contig 16478 bp, 16 predicted proteins | sample Go1ome_FD_94435 | JGI IMG/M metagenome (GOLD analysis project Ga0129311, IMG submission 94435) | Western lowland gorrila individual fecal microbial communities from Wisconsin, USA - Go1022B metagenome | ecosystem: Host-associated > Mammals > Digestive system > Large intestine > Fecal | place... | reverse complement strand
TTAGATACAGTAAGGCAATTCTTATATGTTATTTTTCACAGGCTATATTCAGGTACTTTAACCAATATAGCATCAACATTATTTCTGTTTTACCCTTACTATATTGCTGCTTTATAAATCATCGATCATTACAAAGGAGGAACTATATGTTTCATACAAATTCATTTTCTGATGTTGCATCAGTAGAGCAATATATTTCTACAAATGCAGCCGCAAACGCCTTATACAGAAGCTTTAAACCTGATTGGAAGGAGCTTGTGCAGGACTTCTTTCTAAGTAAGCGTACACTTCCACTGACATATGATCCGTTTTTTAAACGCATTTTTAATACCGACATACACCCCAAACGGCTATCAGACTTATTATCATCAATTATGGGACAAAGGGTTACCGTTACCGCAACCTTATCCAACGAGGACACGCTGTTAAAGGGTAATGCTCTTATGATTATGGATATAGTTGTACAGCTTGAGGATGGTTCAATAGCAACTGTCGAAATACAGAAATTATCCGCAGCATTTCCTGCTGAAAGAATGTCGTGCTATTCAGCAGACTTGCTTCTAAGGCAATATGAACAGGTTAAAAACAAACTTAAGAAGAACTTTAATTATGCTGCATTGAATAAAGTCTATACTATTGTTATATTTGAGAATACAGATGATGCATCGATTACCTCGCCGGTATACAAAGCGTTTCACACATCAGATACCGGTGACAAATATCTCCACCATGGAAGGATAACCTTTGACACAGGATTAGAGCTTAATTTCCTTCAGGAATTTTATCTTATTTCACTTGACGTATTTCGCGAATTTGGATATTCTAAAGATGACAACGAACTAACCGCATGGCTTTCATTACTATCAGCTAATACATACGAAGAGGCGGAAGCGTTATGTCAGAAATATCCATGGATGGAAGAGATTTTTTCGGAAATTTCGGAGTATGTCCATAATCCTGAGGAGGTGCTTGGTATGTTTTCAGAAGCTTTAAAAGTTATGGATGATAATATGTATCAGTATATGTGCGACCAACATAATGCGCTGGTAAAACAGCAGCAGGAAACGATTAAGGAAAATGAGGCTGAAATACAGAGAGATAAGGATGAAATTCAAAAGAATAGAGAAGAACTTCAGAAGAGCAAAGAAGAACTTCAAAAGAACAAAGCTGAAATTCAAAAGAACCAAGTTGAAATCAAGAAAGGCAAAACTGAAATTCAGAACCTGTATAAATTCAGTATTCATTTAATAAAGAATAATTCTGGTTCTAAGGAAAATGCCATAAATGAACTAGTTACCAATTGCGGATGTTCCGAAGACTATGCAAAAGAATTGGTGCAGAAATATTGGTAAATTCCTCATTGCTGGCTCTTACATATTTTTATAAACTTCATATTTTTACTCCTCCTGCTTTTTCCCAGCCTTCCTGCTCTCCCTAAGCCACGCAAAAAAATCCTTGAGCATGGCTGAACATTCATCACCAAGCACACCTCTTTTAACCTCTACCTGATGATTGAATTCCTTCATATCAAGCAGGTTGATAATAGAGCCTGCACATCCTGCCTTAGGATTCATACAACCAATTACCACTCTTGGGATTCTTGCCTGAACTATAGCTCCGGCACACATCTGGCAAGGTTCAAGAGTTACATACATGGTGCAGTCCTCAAGTCTCCAGTCTCCTATATATTTTGATGCCTTTCTGATAGCAAGTATCTCTGCATGTGCAAGCGTAGTCTTGTCTGCATTTCTACGATTATAGCCTCTGGCAATTATCTTTCCATCATATACAATTACACAGCCGATAGGCACATCCTGATTGTCACGTGCCTTTATCGCCTGCTTAATTGCCTGCCTCATATATTTTTCATCATCTTTAGTTATCTCATCTATAATATCTCTTTTTTCCATATATACTTTATTACCTTTTTTTATTTATTATAATATTTTTTAATAAAACAAACAATCTATATTTCAAATTTTTATTACCTGTCTATATTTCAAAATTTTATTACCTTGACGTATTATTAAAATATGAGTATTCTGATATATAAATACCTGTTTACTATTTTATGTGATTTAGGAGTACGCTATGGGACCACTTACACTTACATCTGATAACTTAATACTTAGAGTTGAAAATGAGCTAAGTGCCAAAAATGTTCTTGACCTGTACCTCCGTAATCGTATAAGCTTTGAACAATTTGAACCTACCCGCCCACATGATTTCTATACTATAGATTACCATGAAGCAATGCTTAGAAGGGAATATAAGGCTTATTTATATGGAACGTTTATAAGATATTATATTTACAAGAAAAGTAATGTCAACCGTATAATTGGCTCCGTCAATTTTAATTTTATGCACAGCAGCACCGAGACCTATGCCGAAATAGGGTATAAGGTTGATGCCCTCTACCAGAATCATGGCATTGCCTACGATGCATGCTGTATGGGTATAGATGTGCTGCAGCGTTACTATGGAATAACAAGAATTGATGCACGCATACATCCCGATAACGAAGCGTCTCTTCATCTCGCCAAAAAGCTTGGCTTTGTCCCTGTACAATATGAGCCCCAAAGTGCCAACATTATGGGACATTATGTAGACCTTATCCGTTACTCTCGTCGCACCTCGGATACCCAATAACCGAAATTACCTGTTAAAACATTTGATTTTTTTGCAGGCACAAATGTATCAAAGCCAAACATATTGGCAAGATATTTTTCTTTATTTGTAAATACTCCGGGAACTCCTATAACAATACACTCGCCACTATCAAACTTTACCCTGCCAAGCATCAGATATCTGTAATGATAATAGCCATGCGAAACAAATGTATTTACACCGAGCTTCCAATTTCCTATGGCGAGCTTACCTATATCCTGAGGAACTATCTTAACACATTCTAACAACTGACTGTCCGTAAATAACGGCAATCTTGGATATGTATCTAATATAGTCTGCCATGACTCGGTAATCTGCTCAGTAGCAGATACCTCCTCTAATTCCTGTCGAACAGTTTCATCTGTATTTTCCACTTTTTTATTCATATTGTCAGTAATTGCCTTTAGCTGAACCTCATACTCATTCCACATTCCTGTTAGCATTTCACCATCATCACACAGGAAAAAAAGTCCGTCATAGCCCTCTATCGACGTTCCGTCCCCCAGCGGATTGTCCCAAGGAATTTCTATGCGGCTCATTATCGTATCTCTTTCCTCCGCAGCAAAATGTATCTCATGCAAATACTCAGTCCTATATGTATCATGCAGGAGATATACCTTACAATCACAAGCCCTCTTCTTGCAAAGCTTAAGACCAATCTGAATCCTGACATCATCACTTAGCCTGTGTGCTATCCTCTGTACCTTTATAAATCCCGCATTCTCGCACCTTACACCATTGCGGTATCGATATATGTAGGACACCCATCTCCCCTGTTGCATAACAAAACCTCGCTTCCCGTATATTCATATTAAGCCATACTCCGTGACATACTATGTATATATGTTGCTGCGAGGTTATTTATAACTGCATTATTATGTTATATTTTTATCTTATCCGAGCAAATCCGACAAATGTGCAAACTGCTCTAAGCTTAAGGTCTCACCGCGAACAGTCTCCGAAAGCTCAAGTGCTCTAAGTGCATTTACGACCTGCTCCTTTGTGACATTAAGCTCAGAAGAATTATTTAATGCGTTCTGTAAAGTCTTTCTCCTCTGATTAAATGCTGCCCTTATAAGCTTAAACATCAGCGTCTCATTCTCAACCTCAACTGGTGGTTTATCATAACAGGTAAGTCTTATAACTGCCGAACCAACATTTGGTCTTGGCATAAAACAATTAGGTGGCACATTTGCAACTATATAAGGTGCGGCATAATACTGTACTGCAAGTGAAAGTGCACCATAATCCTTGCTTCCCGGAGCTGCCTGCATGCGCTGTGCAACCTCCTTCTGCACCATAACAGTTATGGATGTTGCCGGTATATGCTTCTCAAATAAGCCCATAATTATAGGTGTTGTTATATAATAAGGAAGATTTGCCACAACCTTTATAGGCTTACCCTCCGTAAGCTTCGCTATATCCACCTTGAGAATATCATCATTTATTACCGTTACATTATTATAATCTGCCAAAGTTTCTTCAAGTATAATTGGAAGATTCTTATCTATCTCGACAGCGTATACTTGTCCTGCTGCCTCAGCGAGATACTGGGTCATTGTTCCTATACCCGGTCCAATCTCAAGAACTATGTCATCCCTTGTTATATCTGCTGAGCTTATTATCTTCTCAACCACATGTCCGTCAATCAAAAAATTCTGGCCGAATCTCTTCTGAAATGCAAAATTATATTTTTTAATTATATCTATTGTAACCTGAGGATTACTTAGCTTTTCCATATCAACCTCCGTAATTAATCAGCTATCCTATAGAGATTTAACGCATTCTTCCATGTAATATCATACACCTCCTGCTCGCTGATACCTTTTATGTCAGCAATCTGTCTAGCAACATATACAATATTCTCGGAATTATTTCTTTTTCCACGAAATGGTTCAGGGGTTAGATATGGACTGTCGGTCTCTAAAACAATGTTACTCATTGGGATATATTCTACTGCTGCACGGAGCTTTCTGGCATTTTTAAATGTAAGAACACCACCTATACCAAAATAAAATCCCATGTCAAGGAACTCTCTCGCCATCTCCTTTGTGTATGAATAGCAATGGATAACTCCACCTATGTCCCCTGCATTACAACCACGCATTATATCCGCCGTGTCCTTAGCTGCATCCCTGCTGTGAACAACTATAGGAACCTTTAATTCTCTTGCGAGCTCCATCTGACCTTCAAACCATTTTTTCTGAAGCACCTTATCCGTATCCTCATAATGATAATCAAGTCCTATCTCTCCTATTGCCAGAACCTTGCTGTAATTTTTGACAAGCTCCTTAAGCTTTACCACATTGTCCGGGTTCTCAAGCTCGGCAACCTCCGATGGATATATTCCCACAACTCCATACACATTGTCATATTCCTCTGTCATATGTGCAGTGACCTCTGATGTATGAATATTAGTTCCTATATTAACAACTGCTCCAACGCCATGCTCTTTAAATTCCTTCAATAAAGCAGCTCTGTCATCATCATATGCACTGTCATCATAATGTGCATGAGTATCAAATATCATATCTAAAATCTCCCATAACAACTAATTCTTATCTCTTAATTTCTTCCTCTGATCATGTAAATACAAGTATACAATATTATGATATTACGGTCAAAAAATATTTTCCGGCAGTTTCTGTCAAGTAATCGCCAGCACTTTTCTTACCATGATGCTTTCCCGCCAGATGATGGTTCCATTACGGGACCGTTTGCACTTATTGCTCCAAGCAACGGTACTAAATTCGTGCTTCACACTCATTAAGTACCGGCTGTCGCAAATGTCCCTGCATGGAATCCATCATCTGGCGGGAAAGCATCATGGTAAGAAAAGTGCTGGCGATTACTTGACAGAAATAAATACCATATTTATGTTGAAATTTAATAAAAAATTAGCTAAAATGTTATTAGTTATATTACATTTTTAAGGAGGGTTCATCATGACAATATCAGATTACCTTAACACAGATTTATTGGATGACCTGCTTGCTAAGTGGGCGGCATCTACCAACATGATTGCTGTCGCTCTTGATGACGAGGGTAATTTCTTATCAAACAAATTAGGTTTTTCACGCGATAATATAGAGGCTTTTAGTGAAGAAATCGAAGTAGACGAGGTTGTAGTAGCATCAGTTATCGGAGGACCTCTTGATGAGGACACAGACGAGGACACTGTTCAGGCTGCTGCAGATTTGCTTGTAGCTTCTGTTCAGAATCTTCTTGAATCTGCTTACAGAAAGAAGATGTACGAGGATTTACAGTCATCATTTATGAGCGAGATAGGAGATGCAACTGCACTTATCAAGGAGCTTACATCCAAGTCACAGGGACTTAAGAAGATTGAGAACAAGCAGAATATACTTGCACTTAATGCATCTATTGAGGCTGCAAGAGCAGGTGAAGCAGGACGTGGATTTACAGTAGTTGCTCATGAGTTTGGTAAGATGGCTCACGAGTCAGGTGTTATTAATGACTCTATCCAAAAGACATTACATCAGCTCGACATATCCATGAAAGAGTTATCTAATTTAGAATAAGAGGATTCGTCAAATTGTGATTTATTTTTCACATTTAGAACATAATTTGAACACAAATAATTGATATAGTACACATTGTAAGAGCTTTTCATATATTTGAATCCTCTCTCCCCTCAAACATGTGGTGAATGAATTCCCTCCCCGGTTTCTTCACCACATGTTTTTTTTCTTTTTATTTGATGTATTATTTGATATACTATACCCAAAGTATTTTTAGTAACATACGTTCTTGGAGGTAAATACGGATGATTAACGAGATGTATAAGGATATGACAGGCAAGGGCTCTGTTATACGAGAATTTTTTACATATGCCAACAAAAAAGCGGCAGAGCTTGGTGCAGAGAATATCTACAATTATTCCCTCGGCAACCCTTCTGTTCCTGTTCCACAGGAGTTCACAGATGCAATGATTGATATGCTTAAGACTAAGAACCCTGTATCTCTTCACGGCTACAGCCCTTCCCTCGGTATTGATTCAACCAGACAGGCAGTGGCAGATTCTTTAAATAAACGATTTAACATGAACTATACTATAGATAATATATTTATGTCATCAGGTGCTGCCGGTGCACTCTCTCACGCATTAAGATGCGTAGTTAAGGAGAATGATGAGGTTATAACCTTTGCACCTTACTTCCCTGAGTATGTTCCTTATGTCACAGGTACAGGTGCCAGGCTTACAATTATACCTGCTGACATAGATACATTCCAGATTAACTTTGATGCATTTGAGAAGGCTATGAACGAGAATGTTCAGGCTATTCTCATCAACTCACCTAACAATCCGTCAGGTATTGTATATTCAACTGAGACAATCACAAGACTTGCAGATATACTCCGTGCTAAGCAGAAGGAGTACGGTCATGATATATATCTTATATCTGATGAGCCTTACAGAGAGATTGTATTTGAGGGTACTGATGCACCATTCATATCATCTTTCTATGACAATTCTATATGCTGCTACTCATTCAGCAAGTCGCTTTCACTTCCGGGTGAGCGTATAGGCTATGTAGCAGTTAATCCGGCCTGCAAGGACGCTAAGCTTATTGTGTTAATGTGTGGTCAGATATCACGTTTTACAGGACATAACTGCCCGCCTTCTATAATACAGCTTGGTGTTGAGAAGGTTCTTAACCTTACCAGTGACCTCTCTGTATATGAGAAGAACATGAATCTTTTATATAATGAACTTACGAGAATTGGTTATCACATAGTTAAACCGGGTGGAACCTTCTATATGTTCCCTCGCACACTTATCCCTGATGCAAATGAGTTCTGCTGGACTGCCGCAAAGGAGCTTAACCTTATTATTGTTCCAGGTGACAGCTTCAACTGTCCGGGACACTTCAGAATATCTTACTGTGTTTCTACTGAAATGGTTGAACGCTCATTGCCTGCATTTGAGAAATTATATGATATGATGAAATAAGATTGTGTTTTCAATTTAAATTATGTATAATAAAATTTAGTGCTTTTACATAACACAGACACCGATTGTTTAGGGAGGATAAGATTTTGAAGCCAAAAAAATATGCTGGTATTCTATTGCATCCAACCTCATTCCCCGGTCCGTATGGTATCGGTGATTTAGGTCAGAATGCTTACAACTTTATTGATTTTCTGGTACGTTCCGGTTTAAATACGTGGCAGGTTCTTCCACTCGGACATACAGGCTTTGGTGATTCGCCATACCAGCCGTTCTCCGCATTTGCAGGACAGCCACTTATAATAAGCTTAGACCACCTAAAGGAGTTAAATCTCCTGTATGACTCAGATTTCTCAGATATGCCTGCGTGGAATCCAGAGCAGATTAGCTACGGTGACTTAATAGAGTTTAAAACAGGTCTGCTCAAGAGAGCTTACGAGCGTTTTTCAGACAATAATATACACGATAATTTCTCAGGCAACAAGGAACTTATGGATGAATATAACTCATTTTGTGAAAATTCTGTATGGCTCGAGGATTATGCGTTATTTATGGCTGGCAAGGATTACCATAATGGTATGCCTTGGTATATGTGGGAAGATAATCTGAAAAAACCTACAAAGCGTCAGCGTGAGACATGGATTAACAAGCTTGAGAAGGAGATGGGTTATTATAAATTCATCCAGTTCATTTTCTATTATGAGTGGACTAACCTAAAGAAATATGCAAATGACAAGGGTGTATCAATAATTGGTGATATTCCTATATTTATGGCTTGGGACAGCGTGGATGTATGGGCTAACCAGAGTCTCTTCCAGCTTGACTCTAAGGGTTATCCTACAGTCGTAGCCGGAGTTCCACCAGATTATTTCTCAGCTACAGGTCAGTTATGGGGCAATCCTTTATATAACTGGAAGAAACATACTGAGACAGGTTATGAGTGGTGGCTTAACCGTATTAAGCATCAGCTTACTCTGTCAGATTTTCTTCGTATTGACCATTTCCGTGGCTTTGACCAGTATTGGGCTGTTCCATATGGTGAGGAAACGGCAGTAAATGGTAAATGGGTTAAAGCACCTGGCGTTAATTTCTTTACACAGCTTGAGGCTACACTTGGATATCATCTGCCTATTATCGCAGAGGATTTAGGCGAGATTGATGAATCTGTAACAGAGTTAAGAGATAAGTTTGGTCTGCCTGGTATGAAGGTTCTCCAGTTTGCATTTGAGAACCCTGAGGAGAATGATTTTCTTCCTCACAACTTCACAAGAAATTGTGTATGCTACACAGGTACACATGATAATAACACTACACTTGGCTGGTATAACCACGCATTTGAGGCTTCAAAGGATAAGCTTAGAAGATATTTCTCAACGGATGGCTATGATATATGCTGGATAATGATTCGTGCCTGCCTTGGTTCAGTTGCTAATATGGCAATAGTTCCTCTTCAAGATGTGTTATGCCTTGATTCATGGGCACGTCTTAACACGCCGGGTGTCGCAGAGGGCAACTGGGCATGGCGATACAAGGCAGAAGCCCTAACACCTGCACTTGAGGCACGTCTGTATGAGACATGTAAGATGTTTGGAAGATAGAATATAAGGAGGTATCGCCTATGAAAACAGTTGGAGTTGGAATCGTCCTGATGATTGCTTTATTCTTCAGTCTCCCATACCACTGGTATTTAAGAAACCTGTGGAAGAAGGATCCTGACAAAGCATGGAAGAAAAGCCGCAAATATGTATCTGGATTTTTCCGTCTTGAGTTAAAATTATCCGGTTGCCACGTTGAGATAAGGGGTAAGGAGAATATTCCAACCGATGTGCCCGTACTGTTCGTAGGTAACCACAGAAGCTATTTTGATATACTGATATACCATGAGTCAATAGGAACACCTGTAGGATTCATTGCCAAGAAGGAAATGCGTAAGATTCCTTTACTTCCATTATATATGGATGACATAGGCTGCCTGTTCTTAGACAGAAATGACATAAAGCAGGGTATGGAGACTATAAAGCAGGGTGCTGAGTTTATGAAGATGGGACATTCAATGGTATTATTCCCTGAAGGAACCCGTAACCAGACTGACAATCTCCTTCCTTTCAAGGAGGGAGGCTATAAGATGGCAGAAAAGTCTAAGTCGCCTATAGTCCCTGTTGCAATAAGTGGTTCTGATTTGTTGCTTGAATCAGCACCTAAGAAACATATAAGAAGCCATAAGGTTATTATAGAGTTCGGAAAGCCTTTTTACCCAACAGAGTTATCACCTAAGGAAAGAAAGGCTGTATATAATGAGATACCTGGCATGATTCAGAGCATGAGAGATTCTCACAAAATATAATTTTACGGAGGTAAACCAATGCATTGGTGGTTAGTTTTAATTATTATTGTTGTTGTGGCAATGATTGCCATGCTTGTACTGTATAAGTTCGGAGATAAGCTTCAGAAGAAACAGATTTCCCAGAAAGAGCAGATGGCGGAGGCTGCACAACCTGTTACCATGCTCGTTATTGATAAGAAGATATTACCTATGAAGGAAGCCGGTCTGCCTAAGATGGTTCTTGAACAGACGCCTAAGAGATATCAGAAGGCTAAGCTTCCTATCGTCAAGGCTAAGATTGGTCCACAGATTATGAATCTTATCTGTGATGATGCCATCTTCGATGAAGTTCCTACTAAGGGCGAAGTAAAGGCGATGGTAAGTGGTATCTATGTACTTAGCGTTAAGAGCGTACGTGGCAAGAAAAATGCTGTTGCCGAGGAAGAGGCAACTGGCAAGAAGAAGAAAAAGGGCTTTAGAAATAAGATGCGTGCCCGCCAGGCAGAGTACCAGAAGCAGATTAACGATGAGGTTATGGCTAAAGCTCAGAATAAAGCCAAAGGTCTTGACAAGGTTAAGTCCAAGGAAGAAATTAAGCGTGAAAAAGAAAGAGCTAAGAAGATTAAAGATGGTATCAAATAGGAATTATACATTCAAAGATATAATATGTATATTTTTACCGGTTTTTATCGCTGCTGTTTTACAGTATGCGGTAATGGCCGGTGATGCTCTGATTATATTTATATATAATCTTTTATCAGATACAAGAACGATTCGTACCCGTTCAATGGGAAAGATTATAACAGAAGCATATAATCAGCCTATGAACAGGGCATATATTAGTTTAGCACAATATGCCCTTTTTATTTTGTGCTTTGGAATATGGTATTACAGAGTATTTGTGAAAAAAAACGATACAACTGTTCTTGATAGCATAAAGAACTTAAAAATAAACAAATCCCGATTAATTAAGACTATAACCGGACTTGTTGTGTGCGGATATATGTCCCAGATTCTTGTTGACTGTGTTCTCTCTCTTGTACGTCCATTATTCAAGGAGACATTTGAGAACTATGATTCCCTGGTATCTAATGTCACAGGTGCACAGTCATCATGGCTTTTAATCTTATCCGTTATACTCCTCGCACCTATCGGTGAAGAGCTTTTGTTCCGCGGGATAATAATGAATTATTCAAAACGCTGTATTCCAGTTATTTGGGCAATAATACTTCAGGCAGCACTATTCGGATTATACCATGGCAATATAGTACAGATAATATATGCCTTTGTTATGGGTATTATACTTGGAATAGTATCGCAGAAGCTTGGAAGCATAGTTTATAGCATAATTCTTCACATGGCTGTAAATATAAGCATCTTCCTTGTACCACAATTCATATATATAAACAACACAGCCACCATTATATCATGTATTGTCTCTGGCATAGCATTAATCATACTTCTTGTTATTATTCTCAATAACAAGAAGGTAAAAGAAAATCCTGCATAATCTAACTAATAGGTGTTACCCGTATTTTCATACGCATAAAGAGTGGTTCCTGCCCGCCTACGATAAGTCTATAGCCGGTTTCGGCACTGATTATAAATTCATCTCCACCAAGCTTAAAATCATAATCCTCAGTCTCTAGTGTAACTGGAAATCTTCCATATGGTGTCTCATATGAAGTATGGTGGGTCATAGACTGTCCATACATAAAATCTGTCCTAAGCTCACCGGTTCTAGTTATTCTAAGTCCTGTATCTGAGAGAAGCATAATTGACTTAGTCATCTTTCCGTCACCTGATAAATCCTCAACATATACCAGCCTATAGTCATTTTCTCTTTTTTGCATTACTGCACTTATATTAGATACGGACACCGCTCCATCGGTGTCCGTACTCTCAAACTGTATATTTACCTTCATTATGGTCTCTCCACTGCCATATCAATAAGTGACTCTACCAGCTTCTCTATATCGTAACCCTTAGCCCCCCACAACATAGGATACATACTTATAGATGTAAATCCCGGAAGGGTATTTATCTCATTAAATACTACGCAATTTGTATCCTTCTCAAGGAAGAAGTCTACTCTTGAGAGTCCAAATCCGTCAAGTGCATTGAATATCTTAACAGCATCCTCTCTTATCTCATCCTCCTTGCCATCCGGCATATCAGGACCGATTACAGTCTTTGACTCTGCGTTATTGTACTTAGCATCATAGTCGTAGAACTCTGCTGCTGCAAGAATTTCTCCAACACCGGATGCCTTTGTGTTATCCCCGTAACCCATAACACCACACTCTATCTCACGTCCAACGATTGTCTCTTCCACAAGAATCTTATAATCATGCTTGGCCGCAAGCGTTAAGCCTTCAATCAACATGTCACGGTTATCTGCCTTAGATACTCCCTTTGATGAACCCGCCTTAGACGGCTTTATAAATACAGGATAGTCAAGTGTATTCTCAACTCTTGATATTACCTTTTCAATATCACCAAGCTGCTCCTTAAGTACAGGAACGTACTGTGCCTGTCTTATTCCTAATGTGTCAACTATGAGCTTAGTGTAGAACTTATCCATTGAAGCTGCCGATGCAAGAACACCACATCCTACATATGGAATACCTGACATCTCAAACAAACCCTGTATTGTTCCATCCTCACCATACATTCCATGGAGCACAGGGAATATAACATCTAACTTTACACGTTCATCTCCCTCTGAGATGAGTAGTTCTCCATTAGTATCAGGAGAAATTACAGCAGTAACCTTACTGTCTCTCCATGTTCCATCCTCTATAGAAGAAATAGAATCAGCCTTAAGCCAATGTCCATCCTTTGTGATTCCTATAAGATATGTGTTGTATTTGTCTGTGTTTATCGCCTTTGCTATGGTCACAACCGAAATACATGATACCTCATGCTCTGATGAACGACCTCCAAATACTACTGCGATATTCTTCTTTGACATAATATATACCTCTCTTCGTTATATGCTAATACATCTTTATGGATTATAGCATATATATGCATAAAATGCATTAGAGAATGGCACTTATCCAGTCAATTAATTTGAATTTTATTTCGACATCATTATCTCCTGTATCCATATCTATAAATAATTCCTTATATTCCTCATCACTTAAGCAATCGCTTAAGCGTTCCTCATCACCGCGCGATACCACAGCTCCGCTGTCAATCGTGTAACACATCATAGGATATAAGAGACACCAGAAATTCTCTCCCTTTGCATCACCTATATCTATTCTTAACGCGTCATAGTCACCTGCCGGAATTACCATCTCTCCATACTGCCGCATAGGGAAATAATCATTTGTAGTATACACATTTACAGGATATGTGTACCCTGCCTCGACTATGGTTTTCTGGCATATCTTTTTTATGTCATCTAAATTATCATTAATATAATTAATTACCTCGTCACGCTCGGCATCATCATCTATACTCGCATCCAGATAATCTAACACAGCATCTCGCACCTCATATTTAAGTGCAATATCCTCATCAGAATTACTGTTAGCCCTGACATGAAAACGAAGAAATACATCCTCCATTGTCGTGCTGTCCGTACTCATTACACTTATATATGGTGAGCCCTCGATATCTCTCGCGTATGTCTCCTTGCTTCCAGTATACTGCTTAACAAAAAATACGGTATATGATAATAATAGTCCACATACAATACCAAGCATACAACCTACCACTGTTCCCCTTATGAGCTTCTTTGCCATGAAAATACCTCCTTTTAAATGCAGCTTAACCTACATTTATCTAGAATTATTCCCATGTATATGCCTCCTTAATCAGCTCCCTCAACAGTATTTCCCTGTAGCCCCCCTGTGATTCGTTAAGGCTCACACTAACAGATTTTGCAATCATAGGCATCTCGCTTATTTCCCTCGCGAATTCATACAGTCTTTCCTTATCCTCGCTATATATTTTTATACTCTTAACATGCCCTATATCAAGCTGTCTGTTATTCTCATCATAATACATTTGCATTGCATTCTCTAAGCCTGTCGAGGCACAGATATACACATTTGTGTCAAGCAGTCCCTCAGAAGCCCCGTTATACTCCGTTAAGTCAGCTATGGTAAATTCAAACACATACGCCAGATTATCATTTATGGCAATATCTATTTCAATTGCATAATCCCTGTTTTCAAGTGATGCCGACTCATACTTGTTCTGACATCCGGTACAGCTTATCGTCACACATAAAAGAAGAATAAAGCTTCCTATTCTCGCACGTCTTACGATAAGAACGATAAGCGGCACTATCACACTTATGGCAAAATCTATCCATATCATATAAAACATCATAACATTCCTTATACCGCTAACCATAAGCCCGCCCATTACAAGCAGGATAGCTGCAACAATTATTAATATCTGCCACCAGACACCCTTCTGGCACACTTTTTTTGCAAACACTCTCGCATAAAATATATACCCGCTTATCACCGCAAAAATTCCAATTATCCAAAATGCCAGAACTGGATAGTCCATCCTCTCCACCAGACCTCCCGGAAATGCTGATGCCTCCATGACATTTAAGGCTGCCTTATCATCAGCCCCAGTCCAGTTACTTCCAAGAATACCAATAACAAAGGTATACGCAAGAACGAGAGCAATAATTATCCATATAAGCATTTTCAGGGCATTTTTCCAGTTGTTTTCCTTCTGCTTTGCAAGTGTAAATGTCATAAGCTCCATTCCTGACGTAGAAATAAGCACTATATAACCACCATAAATTATCTTCATGATATCTCCGTCCGAGGAGCTTATTGATGAAAACATTTCATCAGGAAGTGCATTCCACGAAACATTTGTTATAGAAAATACAGCGACAAGAATAAGTGGAACCAACATCCACCAAAACAGCAGCTCAAGAAGCCGCCCTCTTCCCTCTATGTCACGCATTGCCCCATATCCACATACAAGTATAAAAGGCACTGCGATAACCCACACATTCATATTTCTGAGCATATATTGCTGCACAACATCTGCAAAAAATAGAAGTACAATTCCCGCACGCAATACATATCTTAGAACATATATAAGCAAAAGCACCTTGGAAAACCATCCAAAGCTCTCGTCTATGGCATCCGCAAGTCCCTTAGAAAACAGTCTTGAATATCCATAAACAAGAACACCATACAAGCTTATCAATATAATACCCGCCAAAAACAGCCATAAATGTTTTTTCCCTGCTATGCTGGTGGTTATATAAGGTATCAGCACCATTCCAACAGTTATATTTTCAAGAAGAGCAATACGAAATGCCTGTCTCTCAGATATAACACCATTATCTATATTCATCTTGACCTTGTCCCCCTATCATTCTTCTTAAGCCTTACCCTGCTGTTTTCCTGCGCCCACGCAGGTCTCCTCCTCATGAATTTAATAGGTGCCCTCGCAATAAAGTCCTTTTTTCCCTGCATACCATCTACACTTCCCGACACAACAGGCATCATATATGGCACACCAAAGCTCTTTAAACCAGACAGGTGTATAGCGACGATTAAAAGCCCCATAAGATAACCATACAATCCAAATACTGACGACGTTATTATTATGAAGAATTTGAGCAGCCTGAACACTGAGGCAAACTCCTCATTCGGAATAGAAAATGACGCTATAGCAGTAAGTGCAACTACTATAACAACTATAGTACTAACAATTCCCGCATCAACTGCTGCCTGCCCAACAATAAGCCCGCCGACAACGCCTATTGTATTGCCAAGCGGACCGGGAAGCCTGATTCCAGCCTCCCTTAAAAGCTCAAACAAAAATTCCATTATTAGAACCTCGACCACAATAGGAAATGTTACAAGCGAACGTGCAGAAGCTATTGCATAAAGCAGTCTGGTCGGTAGCATTTCACTATGATATACGGTAACAGCAATATAAAAACCCGGAAATGTTATCGCCAAAAATGCTGCCACATACCTTAATATTCTCGCAAATGTTCCAACCGCCCATCTATTGTAATAATCATCAGACGCCTGAAGAAGCATATTGAAATTAGATGGTGCAACTATAACCTCAGGTGAATTGTCAAACACGACTGCAACCCTTCCCTCAGCAATACCTGCTGCTACCTTATCTGGTCTGGTAGTTGACTGAAATGTAGGAAATGGAGAATACCACCTGTCCTCCATAAGATGTTCTGCCATACCACTATCAAATATGGCATCTATATCATATTTTTCCATACGTTCTCTTATATCAGCGACAAGCTCTGGCTTTGCCACATCTTCCAAATACATGAGAGCATAGTCCGTCCTTGTACGCTGGCCTATGCTGCCCTGCTCACACTTAAGCTTCGCATCTCGAATTCTCCTTCTGATAAGGGCAGTGCTGTGCCTGAAACCTTCGTTGAAGCTGTCCCTAGGGCCTCTCATGCCTGCCTCGTTGTCATTTTCACTTATACTCCTCAGGGGAAGCTTCTTCGTCGATAATACAAGAGCCTCGTCAAAGCCATCGACA
>Ga0129311_1001489_pt1 | contig 16482 bp, 11 predicted proteins | sample Go1ome_FD_94435 | JGI IMG/M metagenome (GOLD analysis project Ga0129311, IMG submission 94435) | Western lowland gorrila individual fecal microbial communities from Wisconsin, USA - Go1022B metagenome | ecosystem: Host-associated > Mammals > Digestive system > Large intestine > Fecal | place... | reverse complement strand
TTAAACCGCTGGTAGGACTTTTGCCTGTATATATCCAACAGATACTTACACCGCTCAGGATCTTTGCGAATCTCCCTCTCCTCCTCTATAATACCTATGCATATCTGCATGCACGTTTTTTCCGCATCGAAAAACTTTCTCAGTTCCGTGTACAATCCCTTCACGGCAGGTGGATACGAACTGATATCAAAAATAGGATTCGCATAGTCACCATTCCCCAACACAGACCCTTCAAAGACCGACTTCTGCTGGATGCCGTATCTGACACATTGGGGGACTGTAGGATGTCTTCTGGGACAGAATTTCCTTAACACATTCTTCAGAGGCGACATGTGGCTACGAATGTGCCTAAGTATTCCTTCAACCGAGTTGTAATAGTCATTATGGTCGGTAGCAAAATCTTCATTAAAATGCTCTTCGAAATCGCGCAACCGATCAAGTTCCTTTTCCATCTTGATGCGAGCGTTGGAAATATAAGAGGCAAATCGTTCCACCTCTTCCTCGTTGATATGTTTCATATTGAGCGCATACTGTAATCTGTTAGCCCCTTCTTTTTCGAAGCTTGTCACGATGTCTTTCACCTCGATGAGCCTGTCAAGCGTAGGTTCAACGTCCGTATAGTAATAAGACCTCAATATTTCTTCTTTCTGGTTTTCAGTCATACTTGTTGTTTTAATATATGGTTAAAAAACACACTTGCCGTGTATATGAATGACAAAATTACAACTTTTTTTCTAATTACCATACAAAACCGTCAAAAATAAATTGAAAATACGTTGGTGCTCCCCAAAAAACATCCGTCTAACATCCGTTTAAATTCCGATGATCCGATGAATCCGATGATCATACAAAAAGAAGAGGCGGTATTCACATACAACCTCTTCAGCCTTTTCATAAAAATCCTTATTTATTTTACTTTTGTGGTTGCAAATATACGAATAAAACCGATACCCTCCAAATTTTTCCCCAGTTTTTTTTAAGTAAAACAGAACCCCATCCCCTGTTTCTTACGGTGCAAATACACGAAAAAATAACAAAATACCAGACAAAGCAAAAAAAAATAAAGTCGAATGACAACTTTTTCTTTCCACATCTTCTCCTCTTTCATTATTTATTTATATATTTGCAACTAAATTCGTAAAATCGGGGAACACTCCCCCATTCTTATAAGCAAAAACAGAACATCGTCATGATGTCGTTGACCTGTCATCGTGGCATCCTTAAACAAATACACAACTATTAACGATGGAACAATTTGACAATAACGAAATCTTTGATGATTTCAAACCTGCAGAAGAACAGAATAGTTTTATTAACGATGCAATTTCCAATGTAATAGAGAAAGAGCTGTCGGAAGTAGAACAGTTTAAGGTAGATTTCGACGATCAACTCTTGATGGCTGATAATCCTAAGGATAATCTGACCAATATTATTGTAGGGTATATTCAAGGTTGTGGTGATGTAAATCAGGTAAATATTTGCTCCTATAAGTCAAAAAATGGAGTGGCGCTTGATGGCTGGGGATTTAATGGTGATGAGGATTTAACTACAATAGACCTTTTTCTGACCATATATGTAGATCCTGATAACGGCTATAATATTTCTGCCAATGAGTTGGACCGCCAGTTCAACTGGCTTCAGCGCTTCTACGATCAGTCTGTAAGCGGTACTATGTTAGGTAAATTCATGGATGATACGAAGAGCGATCTTTATCAGGTAGCTGACCTTATTCACAGTACAGCCAAGATTGACCGCATAAGATTGTTCCTTCTTACAAATGCCATCGCTCCTGTCAATTACGAAAAAGACAATATAGAAATAGCAGATGGTACGTCTTGTGAGTTTTACGTTTGGGATGCCAAGCGAATCATGCAACAAGACAATATCATCTCAGGCAGAAATCCAATTGTGGTAGATTTCGAGGGTGATTATAATTGCACTTTACCCTGCATACAAATGCCTGATGTATCTGATAACGTGAAGTGTTATCTTTGTATCATACCAGGCATGATTCTTTCGCAGGTCTATCATAAATTCCATCAACAGATATTGGAAATGAATGTCCGCACTTTCCTTCAGTTTAAGGGCGCTTCCAATAAGGGGATCCGTAATACGCTGATAGGTCATACGGCAACGGCTATTGAGCGCCGTAAAGGAATAGAAGATTCTGTACCGGAACCGGATATGTTCTTTGCTTATAACAACGGTATTTCTGCAACGGCATCAGAGGTAAAACTGAATGAAGAAGGTACAGCAATTACCAAGATTAAGTCTTGGCAAATAGTGAATGGTGGCCAGACTACAGCTGCAATAAGTGCTGTTATGAGAATGAAGGATGTTGATTGTTCTCAATTAGCTTCAGTATATGTGGCCATGAAGATTTCTGTAGTCAAGGATAAAGACAATTTGTCCATAATCGTTCCGAAAATCTCAAGATATGCCAATACGCAATCTGCTGTCAAAAAGTCGGATTTCAATATTAACGAGAGTTTCTTGGTAGAGCTGGAACAGCAGTCACGCGAAACTTGGGTACATAATTTAAATGGCAAACCAGTATTCAAATGGTTCTTTGAACGTACCCGTGGCCAGTATTTGGATAAGGCCAAACGTCAAAACTCCAGTAAGGCAGAAAAGGAATTCTATGCAGAATACCCGAAAAACCAGATGTTTGACAAAACAACTCTTTCTAAATTTGTTATGAGTTGGGAACAGGACCCTGCCAGCGTTTGTAAAGGAGGCGAGAACAACTATACCAAGTTCTTCGACAAGATGAAGCGCAATGGTGCTCATTTTGATAAAACCCGTTATCAGCGCACCATAGCAAAAGCTATTCTGTTCAAAGCAACAGATGCGCTATATGGAAAGGATGGACTGGCATTGCCTGGCTATAAGTCGAACATGGTGGCTTATACCGTGGCCCTGATTTCCCATAATTCAAACAGATCGTTGAATCTTGATGCCATCTGGAATGAGCAATGCGTAATCAGTCCTTCTGTTTATAATGAGTTGACGCTTGATATTTATAATGTTTATGCAAAACTTATCTGTGGAGCAGAACATATAACATACAAGATCAAGGAATCATATACTGACAGTAATGGCAGACGCAGAAACCGTTATGTGCCAAAAGAGATACCTCAGGAGGATATTGACCGTTTGAAAGCTACGATGCTCTATAAAGTATTGCTTTATATAAGAACGATAGAACCCTTTATTTATAAGCATTTAATAGATGTGGACGAGGGTAAGAACATCAACGAATGGACTAAGTCATCTCTTTGTTGGGATGCTCTCAAAACTAAATTTTCACAAGAAGGAGAAAAATACAGAATACCTGCTGAAATCTTAGGTTCTACTGGCGATGTTGATGAGGAAATAACAGAAGGCCAAAAGAAAAAGATGGATGAGGTTAAAGAAATAGAGCCGGAGAAATGGTTTGCCTTGAACAAATGGTCAAAGGACAATCCTGGCGAACTGACTCCAAAGGAACAGGCCTTCATCGGTCAAGTGGCTTTTTCTTCAAAGCGAGGAAGAGCGTTGACATATAAGCAGTCAAAATGGGCACTTGATATTTATGAAAAAGCCGTAGATGCAGGCTGGAATGAAAAATAGCAAATGATAACAGATAAAGACGCATATCTTGACGAGGAAGTAGAAAAGGTAGAACCCTTTGAACGACCTGCCATCCGATTCTCTCATATAGAGTCGGATGATACTGGGTTGCGTCCATATCAGGCAGAAATGAAGCAACATGTCTATGGTCTTTGGGACAGAATAGATAATGTCATGCTTCAAATGCCTACAGGTACAGGAAAGACTATCGTCTTTACTTCTATTGTTAAGGACATCTTGCGATGGTGTAATCTTCACAGCCGGGAATCTAAGATTCTGATAGTAGCCCATCGCAGAGAACTGATAAGACAGGCAAGTAAGAAACTGGGGAGTATTCCTCATGGAGTAATCGTGAGTGGAGAAAAACTGGATTTGGACAAGTCTATACAGGTTGCCTCCATTCAGACCTTTATGAGCCGCAGGCATTATGACTTGATGCGCCGTGAGCAGTTCGACTTTATTATCATAGACGAGGCTCACCATAGCATAGCACCCGGTTATCAGAATCTTTGGGAAATGTTTCCAAATAGCAAGAAGCTTGGTGTAACGGCAACTCCTTGGCGCATGAGCCATTGCGGATTTACATCTTTGTTTGGCGATATTGTTCTGGCAAAGAGTATCGAGTGGTTTGTCAATCACGGATATTTGGCAAATTATGATTACATCAGCATCAAACCCAATTCTGAGATTCAGCATGCCATCAACAGCATAGACCGTATGGGAGCTGACGGAGACTATCTGGATTCTGAGTTGAGTGCTGTGATAGACAAGGACAAGATACGAGCTGGTTTATACAAAAGCTACGAGAAATTTGCCAAAGGTAAGAAAGGTATCATCTACGCCATCGACCGTAAGCATGCCAACCACATCTGTGAGTTATATGCCACAAAGGGCGTTAGCATCTGTATGATAGATGGCACTACCCCAACCTCCGAGCGTGAGCAAAAGATTGCAGACTTTGCCAATGGAAGTATAGAGGTCATCGTGAACGTCAATATCTTCTCAGAAGGTTTTGACTGTCCTGATATAGAATTTATACAGCTGGCACGACCTACCAAATCGCTTTCGCTTTATCTTCAGCAAGTGGGAAGAGGTCTTCGCATATCGAAGGGGAAAGAAACAACGGTTATCTTGGACAATGTAGGACTTTATAATCGTTTCGGCACTCCTATGGCAAACCGTCATTGGCGGTATCATTTCCTTGGAATAGATAATGAGGAGGGCTTTAATGACGGTTCTGGTATCAAGCGTGACTTAATTTTTGACTCTGATTCAGAATATGAGCCTGATTATTCTGAGGCAGATGAAGAAATGGTAATTGTTGAACATGCCGAAGGTAATGTTCAGGTAAGACCAGATGAAGCCAATCAGGCTGCAGGCCTATCGGAATATAATGTATTCAGAAAAAACGGCTTATATGGTGTCTGCAATCATAATAACAGAGTGATTGTTCCACCAATCTATGAAGAAATGCGCCCATACTACAAAGGATATATTCCGTTTAAACAAAATGGGAAATGGGGCATTTTGCTTGCAAATGGAATGGTAAAAGTTAAACCGAAGTACTTTAACATCGGGCCATTCGTCAACGATCGAGCTGTCGTGCAGAATACAGCAGACAGCGAGGAGTATTATATTAATAGTAAATTAGAAAGGATTATAGAGTAATGGCTAAGAAAAAGTACAAGATAGTCGATTTGTTTGCAGGTTGTGGAGGCTTGAGCTGTGGTTTAGAGCAGGCAGGTTTTACTCCATGGTTTGTGAACGAAATAGTCGAAACGTTTTGTAATACATATAAGAGGAATCATAATCTGGATGATAGTCATTATTTTATCGGCGACATTAATGATTTAAATCATAATCTGGATGACTATAAAGAATATCTGGAAGATATAGTGCTGGTATGTGGCGGACCTCCTTGTCAAGGCTTTTCGATGGCTAATCGCCAGAGGATTCTGGATGATCCGCGTAATCAGCTGTATAAAGCTTATCTTTATTTTTTAAGCCAGGTCCGACCTAAGTTCTTTATAATGGAGAATGTTAAAGGAATGTCTAAAAAGATTAATGAGATAAAAGAAGACTTTACCAAATATCTAGGTGAAGAATATCAGTTTGATTACAGGCTCTTGAAAGCTCAAGATTTTGGCGTACCTCAAAATAGAGAACGCTTTATTATGGTTGGTAATCGTGTTGGTATAAATCCTAGTGAAATTTTTGCTGAAATATTAAAACAGGGACGTTCACCCTTTTCCTTGAAGGATGCACTGGAAGGTTTACCTCACCTTGTGTCAAGAAAAAGAAAAGGAAAAAATGAAGAAAATGCTCAATCTGGATTTACAGAACGAGATTTTGATTATCCAGAAACAGATTTCTATCATTTTATTAACGGATATAGACATATCGGTAAATTATATAATCACAAAAATAGGTATAACAATCCTAGAGATATTGAAATTTATCGTCGTTTACCTCAAGGAGCCAATTCATTGCATGATTCAATAGCTGATATTATGCCATATTCACGAAGAAATAATATCTTCAAGGATAAGTATTTCAAATTGAATGAAACCCAGATATGTAAGACAATAACTTCTCATATGAAGTATGATTGCAATATGTACATTCACCCTTGGGAAGCTAGAGGCCTTAGCCCACGTGAAGCTGCCAGAATTCAGACATTCCCAGATGATTATATATTAACTGGACCTCAGAATATGTGGTATGCTCAAGTAGGAAATGCTGTCCCGGTAAAACTAGCCAAAGCTATTGGTATGGGTATTATGAAATTTATAGAGAGATGAGACATTTAGAACTATTTGCTGGTATTGGAGGATTTCGTCGAGCTATAGATTTGGTTGGACAAAATTATCATGTACCTGTGACATGTATTGGTTTCTCTGAAATAGAGTCTAAAGCTGTCTTGACTTATAAGACCAATTTTAATACCAAAGGCGAAATAGAATTGGGAGATATAGTTGATTTCACTTCTGATGAACATAATGTAGTTGAATTGCCTGATTTTGATTTGTTAACCGGTGGATTTCCTTGTCAGACTTTTAGTATGATGGGGGCAATGGCTGGATTTCAAGAAGATAGAGGACAGATGTTTTTCCGAATAATGGATATTGTAAAGGTCAAACATCCTAAATATATTTTATTAGAGAACGTAAAGAATTTAATGACTCATGATCGAGGTAAAACAATTCGTAGAATATTGCAAGAATTGTCTTCAGAAGGATATACTGTTCGTCATGATATTTTTAATTCCGTCAATTATGGTCTTCCTCAAGTGAGAAACAGAACGCTTATTTTGGCACGAAGTTCCGAATTAGGAGAATTTGAGTTTACAACAGAGTTGGTAACTCAACATTTTAATGCAATAAAGCGAAATAATTGTACACTTAGTTTTTATAGCAATACAATAGATGTTTTGGCGGAGAAAGTAGCTGAAAAGTACTATTTATCTCAGAGAATTAAACCTACCATTCTTAGTGATGGTAGCGGTAATTTTAAATCGAACTCAGAAATCGATAAGCTTGTAGCAAGAACCCTTACGGCTTCTATGCACAAAATGCATCGTGCATGTCAAGACAATTACTATAGTGATATGTTTATAAACAGCAAAGGTAAAATTAGACCTTCTACATGGATGTCAAAGGAAGAACTTGCTAATATACCAATAAGAAGATTAACACCACAAGAAGCTTTTATGCTGCAAGGATTTCCTTCTTCATTTGCCTCTGAAGCTAGTAAGGCCGGTGTATCTGATGGCGCTTTATATAAGCAAGCAGGAAACGCGGTTAGCGTTAATACCATCTATGCGGTTTTATCGTATTTGATTGATAATAACATAATGAGAATGTAATTATGGGAATGATAAAGAAAATTCGGCGTCAAGACAGCGGATGGAAACAAACCGCTGGGTATTCTGGAGAGACGAGTATAAATTTGAGTAATGAAATATTCGATTATCTTTCCTACGGCATGGTAGATTCTGGTGAAGAATGTGGAATAACATTTCGCATTTACAAGAAGGACTATGTCGATGCTTTAAGCTTTATAGAGTCTCAGCTTCCATTGTATAGAAGTACATCTAGAGAAAGTATAAAAATAGAAGCAGGAAATCCTATTTTCGAGAAACTTTTATGTGCCATAGACGGTTTCTTTGGATATAATGATTTTACGGAATATACTGTTTCTATGTATCGTAGGAAGGATGGAAGAATTTATTTGAAGAACTTGAAGCAAAAAGGATTTACTATTCGCGATTTCCTGGTCGAATTTTCTTCTGCTTTAGATTTTGAAATGGGAGACGATTGCTTTGAATTAAGATTGATACCGTTTTATATTTAACAATAAAAGATATGATTACACTATATAAAGAATATTCTATTGGCGTTAAGAAACTTTCTGATGCAGAGTTGAATAGAGATAATTCCCCTAGTGGGCAGACTCACATAGGACTTTCTGAAAAGGTTTTAACCTATTTGCCAAATTACCCAGAACAACAGAATGGTATTCTTGTCGTAAATCAGTCATGTTCATTTGTAGAATGTGCGTTTAGTAAGATCGGCAACAAGAGAAGTACTAAAATTGATTCTCAAACTGTCATGCCTGTAAAGTCTGTTGTAAAGCAAATTAGAAACATTGCGTCTAATGCAGAAGTAGGCTGGTATCTAGTGTGGTTTGCTTTGGAGAACCAGACTCCTGTATTCTGGCTTCTTAATGATAAGTCCGAGGATTATTTGGATTTGAAGGACATTTTTGAGAACAGCCAATCTTTATCTGTATATACAGCATCTCATGAAGAATATTTTAGACTACTGACTAAAATCCGTTCTTTCAAAAAGTTGATTGCAGTAATAGACACAAAGTATGATACTTCTCATGAGAACAGACTTATTGCTGTATCTAAAGAACATAGAACTTTTGTACATCTATGTTTGGACTATTTCCGCATGACGGGAGAGTTGGGTAAGATGCTCCCCTATTTTAATACACAAGAAGAAAATTCACCTATTTCGATAAAAAAAGATAATGAATATAAGCTAGTGAACATGTTCATGTTTGCTGATATTGCGGAAATAAAGAAGCGTAATTCTGTCAATAATAGAAAGAGATGGTATACTGATCCGTTCTTTGTTGATGGTAGGAACTTGTATCTATACGTCGATTGGTTTCCCGGAAAAGACGCTAACGGGAAAGATACTCAATTAATGATTCCTGACTTTGCAAAGTTTGTATCTGATTGTTTTGGAAAGAAATATGTGTATCGCAATGCTCAAGGAACTCATGAAATGTGGGAGATTAATAGTCCAGAAAGTTTTGAAACCACAAAAATAGTAAATAGTGAAGAAACTTCAGACTATGTTAATTTCAAACATCTTTTGGAGTATTTCTGTGCTCATCTTCAGTATGTCGTTACTGGTGATGAGGCGGTCAAAGGCTACGATACTTATTTGAAACCATTTGTTGAGAATGGAACTTTAAAAAAGTCTGGGCAAGGATACAAGGATGATAATATTCAAAAGCAAATAGAGCCATGGGAGCAATATTCTGCTGGTAGAATTTGTATCGCTGTACATGGACAGGGACCTAAAGGAAATGCCGCTTATCTACATTGGGATAGAACCGGACATAATGTGCTTGCCAACTGGAATGGGGATACTATCATTTCTCTGAAACTGGTAGAATATCTTGAACCTTCTAAAGAAAGAATCACTAAAGATACTATGTCTTTGGATGAACTTGGCTTATACGATGGTCAGGAACCAAATGAGAACCTCAAAAAGTTCTATGATGCATTTGTCGACTTGTTGAAAAACGATCCGAATATGCCAATGGAAGAACCTGAGAATAGCCCCCTGGAATTTGGATATTTCACCCCTCGCCAAATCATATACTACGGCGCTCCGGGTACAGGAAAGTCGCATACCATCAAACAGGAAGAGGACGAAGGAAAGATTACTTGCATCCGTACTACATTCCATCCTGATAGCGACTACGCAACATTCGTAGGCTGTTATAAACCACATAAGACAAACGGAGGTAAGGACTTGACCTACGAATTTGTGGAACAGGCTTTCCTGGAAGCTTACAAGCAGGCTTGGATGAACCCGACGGAAGAAATAGCCCTGGTGATTGAGGAAATCAACCGTGGCAATTGCGCTCAGGTGTTTGGCGATATTTTCCAACTCTTGGATAGAAGCGACGACGGATGGAGCACGTACCCTATCAAGGCAGATACGGATATTGCAGAACATCTGAAAGAACGCCCTATTCCCGGATATGCTGCAACTATGAACAAAAGATTCGGCTTGGACAAGAGTGGTTGCGAGAAATATCCAAATAGAGATTGGTATGGCTTTATGGCCCTACCGCCTAATATGAGTATCCTCGCTACCATGAACACCAGCGACCAGAGCCTCTTCCCTATCGACTCGGCTTTCAAACGTCGCTGGGATTGGAAATATATCAAGATTAAGAAAGGTAAGAGTGAGGACGGTATGGAACTCGGTTGGAAGATTCAGATTGAAAATGCCAATGGGGAACCTGTGCAAATAAACGAAAAGAATACAGAACTCTCCTGGTGGGATTTCATTAACAAGGTGAATGAAATTATTGCCTCTATGACATCAAGCGCAGATAAGCAACTGGGCTATTTCTTCTGCAAACCATCAAAGAAAGCTGATGAAGCTGACGAGAAACCAACAATCATCACAGCAGATACTTTGGTTGGCAAAGTGATTTTCTATCTTTGGAACGATGTCTTTAAAGACTATGGCTTTGAGGATGCTTCGCTCTTCACTTATGAGAAAGAAGTGAATGGAAAGAAAATGGAGAAGGATCTGGCTTTCGCCGATTTCTACGATGAAGAAGGAGAAAAGGTAGATACGGAAAGACTGGTTGACTTTCTCCAGAGAGTGATGAAATGGCAAAACAATAAATCAGAGAACGATTAATGTATATTCTATTTGAGGAACATCAGTACGAAAGCGCAAAAGTAGAGAACATCTTGAAGGACATTTATGTGCTGCAGGATGTGAACAAGAAGGTAAGCGTACAGTATGTGGGTTATTTCTACAATCCGCAGTTGAGAGACTGTGTCTTTATTCTACCTAAGGTTCTCTTAGAAGATGATTCTCAAAAGAAAAAAGAAGTGTTGGCTGGCGTAAGATTTGAGAATGGAGAAAGAGTATGCCCAGAACAGGTATTAACGCCTAAAGACCAGAAGAAGCTGAGCAGAGAATATCGTAAGTTTATCTATGAATTTTCTGTTTGGATTTACCGAGCTCTGAGCGTATTCTATAAAGCTAATCCTGATAGTAAAGCAATTCTCTATAAGCATATCACGCGATCAGGAAAAGGCAAAAGGCAGCACACGAATACTTATCTCGATATTGTACTTTCGCTCATCAGATTCAATCAAGAAAACCGCAATTTTGTGCTCTTTACCATCAAGAACATGCATCGCGGAATTAATAAGATAAACTGGACAAAAACCATCAGTCATTCCGATGCATTTATTCAGAAGAATGGGGCTCCCGTATATTTGAAGCTTATAAATAAGAAGCGCGTTGTGAACTTTGAAGAGGAGCTGTTCGTCATTTACTATAGTATCTTGAACTATCTGAACGAAGAGTATGGCTTCCAAACTCCCATCAATATTCAGTATGAACTGATTACTGGCAAACTATTCAAGGAATACCTGAAAGGCATGGGTAAGATGAGACTCATGCAGATCAAGTATAAATATTTCTCAGACAAGGCTCTGCAACTTTGGGATTTGTGCTATGCATTCTTCGAGAACTCTTATCGTATCGCCATCAATACGCATGCTCAGGAATACATACTTGCAAAGAGCTTCAATATTGTATTTGAGGCTATGATAGATGATTTGATTGGCACTCCACATAATAAAATACCAAGGGGGCTTGCAGACCAAAGTGACGGTAAACGCGTGGACCATCTTTATACAGACTTGGCTCTTACATCGAATGACGAGCAGACTAACCGGGAAGTGTATTATATTGGTGACAGTAAATACTACAAGAAAGATCATCCGCTTACGTCTGAGTCTATCTATAAGCAATATACGTATGCAAGAAATGTAATACAATGGAATATCAATCTGTTTCTTTCGGACGAAACATCTTTTGATGAGATAGATAAACAAAACAGAGAGAAGGACAGAGAGACTTTCAAGGATATTCATTTGCAGGATACAGGAATAACAGAGGGTTATGATGTGATTCCCAATTTCTTTATTCGTGGTTTTGTATATAATGATCACAGATATAATGCTGGCGATAAGAATATACGCAAACATTGTAAAGATAATGGCAAGCATTGTACTACGGTTTCATATCAGTTTCCCGACAGACTATTTGACCGTGACACACTCTTTCTTTCGCAATATGATGTAAATTTTCTATATGTGCTTTTTCTTTATGCACGCAACAAAGCTAATGAAAAAGCGCAATGGAAACGAAAAGTCAGAGACATCTTCCGAAATGAGATTAGAGATGTTATACAAAACAAGTATCGTATCTATGCCATGAGAGCCAAACTGGGAATAGATGGCGAACTGTATATGCAGAAACATTTCTATGAGTTAAATGGTAGAGTGTTCAAGCCTTATGGGGAGGATAGAGAAGTCTATTTTGCATATGCACGCCCCCAAGATAAATTGAAAGAGACTGAAGAACAGTTTAATGAGCTGAAGGCTAATTTCATAATAGAAGAATGTAAAATGGGTAGTGATCCGAAGGAAGAGTTAAAGTCTTCGGTTGAGAAAGAGCTAAAGCTGCCGATGGTTTCACCACCATGGCTTACCGTACATTATCTGGAACGTGACCTGAGCCGAGGTATTCTTGTAGGCTATTATAAATCTGAACAACAACTGCAATGGATTCTTGGAAATAATGACAAAGGTAGCTTGGTTTATAATGTCCGCTTGAAACTTAAAGGCGATGAAACTCGAGATGGTGCCCATACTGCGTATTTTTATGAAAAACAGAATGTTCATTTTGTGATTCTATATACTAATGGAGTAGAAAAAACCGGGGAATATCGGGTGTTTCACGTCAAGGAAACTGCAACCAAAGTGACAGAGGAGAAAATGCGTAAGACATGGTATCCAATGGTAACTGCGGACGGGGTTGATGGTGAACGAAATTATTTCTGCTATCGATTCGACGAGGAGGTTAATATCGGAAAGATTGATATCAGAAAATTGCTTGCAGATTTAAAGACTTCCCATCTGACGAGGTTTAATGGTTATGTTCCCGGAGAACCGCTGTTTACTACAGCAGAGATACTGAAGGAATATAGAAAGTAATTTTGCATCATAAGAGATTGATATCCTATGTCTGACCATTTGACTAAAGAACATCGACACAAAAACATGGCGACAATAACCGAGGCAGAGCAGCCAAAGACAAGTTCCTTGACGGAACGGCAACACTCTATTATACCGGTAGCAAGTTCCCAACCACCATAGCCCTACAAGACCTCCACTTCTTTATGCCCTACATCAAAGGCAAGGGCTTGCGAGACGTGTACGAGATAACACGAGTGCGCACAATCTCAGCCAAGGAAGCAAAGCAACAAGATGGAGAAGAGGGGGAGAACGACATACACTTAGCGTTCGAACTGCGTTTCGTGCGTCGACAATACCCTTGCTATCAGCCAGTAGATACGAGTAAGATGGCGTTCAATACGTTTATTGATACGACCTTCGATGAACTTTTTGGTATCTTGTTAGAACAAAAAATATAAAAGTGATTTCTGTATTATCCAATACCTCTAATTATAACGTAAAATGGAAAAAATATTAGAACGCTTAAAGGAAATTACATCATACTATTCTTTCGGAAGAATCCTTGGCTATATAGCGTTCAAGGAAACCATAGGGATTGAAAAGCAACTTTTGCATGGACAAACGTCCAGTATCGAAAGGTTAATCTCAAACGAGATTGATTTTTTAGTTGGTATGTGGATGACGAATGTTGTTATAGATAAGAGTTGGCCAATTAATCAAGATGATAACATTATGTCAGAAGTATATATTCTAATGAATGACTTGCATAATGCATATGGCTACGCTACAGATTTAGAAAGTCAATTTATTGAAACGTTTTTCTATGAAGGCGATTTGGGTTATGATTGGCAATTTGCAGATTTTGCCCAAAAGAAATACAACAATTCTTTTATTAAGCAAATTTTAAACGAACAATACCAATTCGATTCATCTTTATTGCTATCTACATTAGGGAAAATAAAAAGAATAATAACTAGCCAACTTAAAAAGAGGATTGAGGAAAAGAGAAAAAAGAATCAGTACCTGTCTCCCATAAATGCTTTCTGCATTAAACCTAATGTCATAAAGCGTAATTTTTCCGTTGGGGAACAACAAATAATTGGCAAATTATCCTACAGACTAGGAAGTATATTGGAAAACAATGTAACAAACATAACAGATAGGAATCCATTCAAAATAACTCCCATCATTGAATTGCCCCACAATAGAGGTATATTTATTGTCGATGTAAATGCATTGGCTATTGCCATGAATGAAACTCCATATTTTTGGTTGTTGGATAGAAATGATTTTGGGAAAAAGTTAGGAACAATACGTGGTCAAATTGCAGAAAATATAGTTTTCGACATCATCGCAAGAAGATTTAAGGAAGCTTATAGACATATTGATATCAAACTTACCAAATCCTCAAATCAAATTACTGACATAGATGCAATGTTCACTTATAGAGACATTGGAGTCGTTTTTCAAGTTAAAAGCAAGCGATTGACCGAATTGTCACACCAAGGTGATTTGACCTCTATTGAAAGGGATTGTAAGAAAGCTGTAGTCGAAGCATTTGAGCAAGGCAAATCGTGTGTTGCTTGTCTAAAAGAAGCCAGTCGATACTATACTTTAAAGGAAAGGTTTGACTATGCAGAAAGGTTGAGGTGGTATAATATTTGTATTACTCTTGACGCATTTCCTGGCATAACATCACTTAGTTATATAATACAGACAACACAAAATAGTACAGAAATTCCTGTTGTTGCCATGTCTGTTTATGACTTAGATATTATATTCTATCTATTTCAACCAAACACTCTTGTTGATTATATAAAATTCAGAATGTCATGTGCTCAAAATGGAATTTATGGCGTAAGTGAGATTTATTACATAGGTGCATTTATGTCTAACATGTTAGGAAAAGGAATAAAGACTTATAAAAATAGGATTTGTAGAGAATATGCTCTTTATGCAGACTATATAATCAAAAAAGCAAAATCCTCATTATACCAAAACAAGGATGTAGAATGTGACATTTACGAACTTCTCTATAAAATTCCAGTACGTGAAAGCATAACATGCCAATAATAAATGCCACGGGGACAGACGTTTGTCATCCCACAAGGACCAAGCCAAAGAAAATAAAGACGAATGATAAATTTTAAGTCAACATCTTCGCCTCTCTCATTATTTATTTATATATTTGCAAGCAGAATCGTAAAACGGGGAGATTACTCCCCTATTCATTCTTAAAAGCAAAAACTATACGTCATACATGATGTCGTGGTAAGACCATGTGGTATCAAATTCATACATACAATAATGAATAATAAAAATCAAGAAGGTTACGTTTACATACTCACCAACCCTTCCTTTCGTGAGGATTGGGTAAAGATTGGTAAGAGTTCGCGTCCGGTAGATATCCGCTCAAAGGAATTGGATAATACTGCCATTCCTCTACCATTTGAGATTTATGCTACGCTAAAAACCGAGAAGTTCGACATGGTTGAAAAGCAGATTCATAAGCAGATTGACCGCTTGACAGACCTCCGCATTCGTCAGAACAGAGAAATGACATGGGGACAGGTTAATCAGAAACAAAGGAACAGAAACTGTCCCCCAGTTTCGTTTGTTCAGGCGGTTATAGATATTTTTAATTACTGTGTTGCATAAATTGGCTAAAAATAATGAAATTAAGTATGAAACAGTTATTTAAATACATATTAATATTAGTTTGTTTATTTGTTTTTATAACATCAAATGCGCAGTCAACGCTCAAATTTGATAATATAATAGAATTGTCTTCTATAAGTAGCGTTGGGAAAACAGGCACTACTCCCACTGATAAAAAAATTAAAATTGAAACAATTGCTAATTACTATACAGACGAATTGGTTGAAATGTCTTTTATGATTGAAGAAGACAGAAGCGGTCATGGTATAAGTTTCGCAAAAGGTTCTTCATTTAGTATAAAAGGAATAGACTCTACGGTTATGTATATATTCTCAGGCAATCACGGGATGAGTGTTATATTTTGTTTTTGTCCGTTGGAAGAACAAGAACCTTATGTTATAATCTTTGAAGATGAGAAAAATTCCGAAAATAGAGAAATATATAAAATTCCTTATAACTCAAACGAGAAACTTCCAACCTTAATTTATAATCAAGTTGAAAAATTTATAAATGCAGGGATAATAAAAAAGAAGTAACTCATGACACGGGGACAGATTCTTTCTCACGCCACGAGAATCTTAAAAAAAATCTCGACCAAAATGCGCTCGAATACCTCGCTTTTGGGAAGGATTTTATTGGGGATCACCTACGGCTCGACATCTTAACAAAAAATCTTGAGAATAATCTTTAACTAGAATTTCCGTGATTTACCTTTGGTTAATTCTGTCACGACTTAGCATAGTGAAACCGAACGTTTTCGTTAAGCTAAATGAGCAGAACCGAACTCGTTCGAGTTATGCCATGGCGAGAAAAGGTGCCATGAAATGGAGCTTTCACTCTGTCTTCGCTGCTCCAGAATTTCCGTGTGACATTTCACAAAATACTGAAGG
>Ga0129311_1001487_pt1 | contig 16503 bp, 15 predicted proteins | sample Go1ome_FD_94435 | JGI IMG/M metagenome (GOLD analysis project Ga0129311, IMG submission 94435) | Western lowland gorrila individual fecal microbial communities from Wisconsin, USA - Go1022B metagenome | ecosystem: Host-associated > Mammals > Digestive system > Large intestine > Fecal | place... | reverse complement strand
TTCCCCATAAGAGAGCACCTCCGATATGTTTATTTTTGGTCATTTAAACAATATCATTTTTGGTACTCTCTTTCAATATTTTTTCAATCTATTTGTGACATATCTATTTTAAACCTATATTTTATTAAAAAACAATATATAGAAGACCTATAATCATAAAGATTATAGGTCTTCTATATATTGTTTTTTAATAAGTTAGTACTCTTAGTTTTACTAAGTCTGTTACATTTACTTTGCCATCTCCATTTAAGTCTGCTTGATTTCTATAGAATTCATATTTAAATGGTTTCTGGCTTTTTAAATATACTAATAAGATTGAAAAATCTTTTAAATTAACTATTCCATCTAAGTTGATATCTCCTTTTTTGGTTTCACTTGGAAATAATTTTTGAGATTTAACTTTTAAGCTTAATAATGTAGCATCTTCTTTAGTTAGTTTTCCATTTCCATCTACATCTGCTCTTTCTTTTATTTCGTATGATAATGTTCTTTTACCTGCGAAATATGCATTCAAGATAGCTAAATCTGTAACGTTAACTCTATTATCTCCATTCATATCGCCTTTTTTAATATTAGTATTTCCTGCTAATCTTGTTGCAGCAAAAGTATTTGTTGCTAAAAATGCTATTCCTAATAATACTACTAGCATAATTATTGAAATTATTTTTTTAGTTTTATTCATTATAAAACCTCTCCTTTCATTTTTATGATTATTAAAAATACTCACCTTTCATATTATACCATATTATGTTAATTCTTGCAAGTTTTTGAATTTATTTTATGAAAACCATCCTTGTAATATTAAATTTTAAGTCTTATTATTGCATGTAATGTTGATTCGTCTTCGCTTTTTAAAACTGCATAATGATAACCATTTTCTATTGAGTATAAACATTTTATTTTGCTACTATCTTTTATTTCTTTTTTATACATAACTTCTACTTCTTTTGCATTTCTCATTATCTCAAATGGCACTACTTGTATTGCAAAGTCTATATAATTTAAGTTATGTACATGTCCATTTATATCTATCATGTCTCTTGTTACTTGTGTTTCACAGCTTTCTATATATTTTTCTGGTTCTGTTAATTTTTCTATTTTTTCTTCAAAAACTGATACATCTTCTGTTGTATATGCTTTTTGAACTTCTTCATCTATTCTGCATATTGCTAACTTCTGTGTATCTACTAATGCCCACTTTGATGTTGCAATTGCAACTTTTTCTCCTTGTTCATCATATACTTCGAAATCACGGAATGCATATATTTTTTCTATATTCCTTGACCATGTTTTTATTTTTAAAGTTTCTGCATAGTGTGGTCTTCTAATAAATTTTAGCTTCCAATTTAATAATATCCAACTTTTGTGCTTTACTGGTATATCTAATAATCCATATCCTGCTATATTTGAGTGTATTCCTCCAATGTCTTCTAAAAAGCTAAACATTGATTTTATTTTTAAATTGTTTTGAAAGTCGATGTCTCTTAATCCTATGAAAAAATCGTGTTCTACAAACATATTTATTTCTCCTTATTTTGCAACTTTTAGTATTATTACATAATAAAACCAAATTATTATTGCATAATTTGGTTTTACTTTTATTATAATAAATTATCTGTTCCTGTTCCTTCAAATGGGATGAATTTTTTAACAACGCTTTGTTTTACAACATCCTCTGTTCTAAATAAATTGAATGATGTATTTATTTTGTTTTCTATTAGTCTTTCTACTTCATCTTGACTTGAATGTTCTGCTAATACTAATTCACTAACTAATATTTGTTTAGCATTGTTTAGCATTTTCTTTTCACCTGTTGATAGTCCTTTTTCTTTTTGTTTGAAACTTAGGTTTCTAACTATATCTGCTATTTCGTAAATATCTCCACTTTTCATTTTTTCCATATTGTCTCTATATCTTTTATTCCAATTTTTGTCCATGTCTGTTTCGTCTTGTTCTAATATGCCAAATACCTTGTCAGCCGATTCTTTATCTATAATATTTCTTACTCCTACTTCATCTGCTTTTGCTGTTGGTACCATTACTTTTACTTCTCCTGGCATTTTTAGTATGTAGTAAGCTTGTTTTTCTCCTAATATATCTTTTTCTTCAATTGCATCTATAACCCCTGCTCCATGCATTGGATATACAATTTTATCTCCTACATTAAACATGTACGTCAATCTCCTTTCAAGTTTTATTTGGCTAAATATAATTTATTTCACAAAAAATTATAATAAAGTTATGTAAATACATATAACTTTATTTTTATTTTTTAACCATAATTATTATATCATAAAAAATGGTAAAAGTCAAAGACTTTTACCAAATTTTTTTCATATATTTCCATATAATCCTTAAATATCCAGCATTTCAGAGCTTGTGATTTTTTTGTGAATATTTTTATTTATTTGTTGATCCGAATCCTCCAACTCTTTCTCCTTCTGCTATATCATTATCTGTTATTAAGTATTTTTGGAATACTGCTTGTCCTATTGCTTCTCCTTTTTTTATTGTTATATCTTCTTCTTTTATATTATAGAATGCGAACATTATATGTCCATCGTTATCTGGATTTCCATAATAGTCTTTGTCTACAACTCCTACACTATTTGCTAGTATTAGACCTTTTTTCTTTGGGTTTGAACTTCTATTATATAACATTAATACTTCGTCGTCTTGCATGTATGCTTTTAGCCCTGTTTTTATTAGTGTTGGTGCTGTTCCTTTTTTAAAGCTTGGTATTGTAACATCTTCTGCTGCTTCTATATCATACCCTGCTGAATATTTTGTTTTTCTTATTGGTAAGTTTATACCTGCATTTTCAAAACCTTTTGCTATTTCGAATCTTCTAGTTTTTTCCATTTCTTTTTCCTCCATTTTTTTATAAAATTCTTCAGTTATAATATATTAATTTTTAATACCCGCGTAAGCGACCAACCGGAGCGCAGCGCAGGGCGACTGGAGCAATTTACATGCTAGCATTTTTTAATATGGAAATTGCGACACCAAGGGTTTAAAAATTAATATATTATAATTAAACTAATGATATTTTTTCATAATAAAAAAAAATTGTCAAGTTTTATTTGACAATTTTTCCAATTAAATCATAATTATTTACATTTTCTATCTTACATTTAACAAATGTATTTATATAGTCATTTGTTACGCCTTCAAAAGGAGCTTTTATATAGACTATTCCGTCTATTTCTGGAACATCGTTTTTAGTTCTTCCTATTAAGTATTTTCCATCAAATGATACATCTTCTATTAGTGTTTCTATTGTTTTTCCTATTTTGTCTTCTAGTTTTTGTTTTGATATTTTTTGCTGTTTTTCCATCAATTTGTTATATCTTGATTTTTTTGTATTGCCATGTATTTGATTTGGCATTTTTGCTGCAGGCGTTCCTTCTTCTTTTGAATATGTAAATGCTCCCAATTTGTCAAATTTTGCAGTTTCTATAAATTCTAGCAATTCTTCAAATTGTTCTTTTGTTTCTCCAGGAAAGCCTACTATTATGCTTGTTCTTAGTATTGCATCTGGAATTTCTTTTCTAATATTTTTTATTAGTTTTTCTATGTTTTCCTTGCTTGTCTTTCTGTTCATTCTTTTTAGTAAATCATTTGAGATATGTTGTATTGGTATATCAAAGTATTTAATTATTTTAGGATTATTTTTTACTTCTTGTATTAATTCATTTGTTATTCCTTCTGGATATGAATATAAAAATCTAATCCATTTTATTCCTTTTATTTCACTTATTTTATGCAATATTTCTGCTAATTTTGTTTTTCCATATAAATCTACACCATATTTAGTTGTATCTTGTGCTATTACTATTATTTCTTCATACCCTTGTTTTGCAAGTATTTGAGCCTCTTTTATAATATCTTCCATTGGTCTACTTATAAATGCTCCTCTTATATATGGAATTGCGCAATATGTACAATTATTACTGCATCCTTCGCCTATTTTTAGATATGCATATTTTTTTCCTGTTGTAACTACTCTTTCTAAAAAGCTTTCAGGGTCAACCATTGGGATTGGCTTTAGGCTATTAGCTTTTCTAGTTAATTTTGATGGTGTTACTTCTTTTTCTTTAATTAATTGTTCAACTTTATTCCAAAAATTTGTATATTCATCTATTCTTATAAATAGATCTACTTCTGGAAGTAACTTAATCAAATCATTATAATATCTTTGTACTAAACAGCCCATAGCAATAAGATATTTACATTTATGTTTCTTGTATTCTGCCATTTCTAAAATTGTGTTTATTGCTTCTTCTTTGGCACTTTCTATGAACCCACATGTATTTATTACTATTATTTCTGCTTTACTTGGGTCATTTACAATTTTATAGTTGTTATTTTTGAATTCTCCTATTGCTACTTCTGTGTCTATTAAATTTTTGCTACAACCGAAGTGATATGAATCCTACATTCATTTTTATATCATTCCTTTTTATTAATCTTTGTGACTACAAATATGCTTACGCGTCATCTCCATTAGGTTTAATTTTGTAAATCCTTCTACTTGTGTTTTTGCTCTATCTTCTTTTAGGATTTCTTCTAGTGTTTCTTGTATTTTTTCTTTGTCGCCTTTTCTAAACATATCTATGTAATCAATTATTATTATTCCACCTATATCTCTTAGTCTTATTTGTTTTGCTATTTCATGTGTTGCTTGTTCATTTACTTTATATATTATATCATTTAGATTTTTTCCTTCTGTGTATTTTCCAGTATTTACATCAATTGCAGTTAATGCTTCTGTTGGATCTATTGTGATAAAACCTCCACATTTTAGCCATATTTTTCTTTTTTCTATTTTTTCTACTTGACTGTTTAAATCGTATGTACTTTCTAATTTTTTTGTTGGCACTAATTTAAATTCAACATCTTTTAATTCTTTGTCTTCTGAGACGAATTTTTTTACATCGTCTAATTCTTTTTTGTCATTTGAGATTATTGTTTCTATATCTCTAGATGGCAGGTCTATTAGCATTTTTTGTAAAATAGATGGGCTTTTGTATAATATTTTTGGCTTTGTTTCTGCTGAACTTTGGAATTCTTGTTTTATTTTTTCCCATTGAACTTTTACTCTTTTTATATCATCTATTATTTCCTGTTCTTTTCCTATTGCAGATGTTCTAATTACTGCTCCATTTCCAGCTCCAATGTTTTCTTTTACAATTTTTAGTAGTCTTTCTTGTTCTTGTTTGTTTATTATTTTTTGTGAAATCGTTATTATATCTGTGTTTGGCATGAATACTATATATTTACTTGGTATTGTAATATGTGTTGTTATTCTTGCACCTTTTAATTCATTACTATCTTTTCTTACCTGCACTAGTAGCCTTTGATTTGGCTTTATTATTTTTCTGATATCTATTTTATCTTGTTCTGCTCTTTTTTCTTTGTTTTCTGCCTTTTTTTCATCTAATTGAGGAATTATGTCTTTGGCTTGAATATAGCTGTTTTTTTCTGTTCCTATGTCTACAAAAGCAGCATTCATTCCAACTAATATGTCTTTTACTATTCCAATAAAAATATTTCCTTCATTTCTATTTTCAATATTTTTACTACTGTAATATTCTATTAGTTTTCCTTCCTCTGTTAGTAATATTTGTTTTTCCTCTTCTTTTTTATTTATAAATAATTCTAGCATCCTTTTTCCTCTTTCTTTATTTTGAGTTATATTTATTCATTGCTTTATCTAAGCCTTCTTTTATTATTGCCTTTACTGCCTCTTCCGCTTTTTCTATTCCTGGTTGTAATTGTTCTTGTTCTTCTTTGCTTATTTTTGATATTACATATTCTATCATGTATTTTTTATTTTCTGGGCTTCCTATACCCACACGAATTCTTGGTATTTTTTCCGTACCAAGCATTTCAACAACAGATATCATTCCTTTATGAGAACCGCCACTTCCTTGTTTTCTTATTCTTATTTGTCCTTTTTCCATATCGATATCGTCAAAAATTACTATTATGTTTTCTGGTACAATTTTATAATAATCTGCATATTTTTTTATTGATTGTCCACTCAAGTTCATATATGTTTGTGGCTTTAGTAAAATTACTTTTTCTCCTTCAATTTCGCCTGTTCCATATAATCCTTCGAATTTTGTTTTGTTTACTTTTATATTGTTTTTTTCTGATATTTTATTTATTGCATCAAATCCCATGTTGTGCCTTGTATTAGCATATTCTTCCTCTGGATTTCCTAAACCTACTATTAAATACATATTTTTTCTTCCTTTTCTTTTTGTATTTTGTCAACTTTTTTGTAAATCTTGGTAGTTCCTTCAATTAAATCTAATTTTCTTTTCTATTTTACATTGTTTTGAGGTTTTTTTCAAGTATATATGCACAAAAAAACACTTTTTGCAAAGTGTTTTTTATTTTATTCGATATATTGTTTATTGTTATAAACTTTTCTATCTTATTCTGCTGATTCTTCTGTTTCTGGAGCTTCATAAGCTTCTAATATAGCTTTTTGAATTTTCTCTCTTGTCTCAGCATTGATTGGATGAGCTATATCCTTGAATTCTCCGTTTGGAGTTTTTCTGCTAGGCATAGCAATAAATAATCCATTTTGGCTTTCGATAACTTTTATGTCATGTACTGCGAATTCGTTATCGAATGTTACAGAAGCAACAGCTTTCATTCTGTTCTCTGAATTTACTTTTCTTAAACGTACGTCTGTGATTTGCATTTTAGTGCACTCCTTCCTTATGTTTTATAATATTTTGTACATATTTGTTTAATCTTATGTACATTTATTATATTCTTCATATTTTTACATTTTCCTTCTTTTTTTTGTAATTTTTTTATTTATTTTTTTAGCTTTAAATATAAAATCTAGCAGACAAAATATTATTATTTTCTGCAACTCCCAACTGCATAAGAAACCCTAAATTAAAATTTCATTGAAATTTTAATAAGGCTTTCTAATTTGTCGGTCCCCCCGAATGTTGCTTGAAAATAATAATATTTTGTCTTGAAGCTAATGCGCTTTCGAAGCAAGATTTTATATTTTTAATTTAAATCAAATTCAATTTACAAAAATTTCAAAAAAGCTTGAATTTTTCGTAATATAAATGTATAATCTATAAAGTTTCTTAATATATTATAAAAAAATAGAAAGGGATGTTTATAGTAATGCCAAACATAGATAATATTAAAAAATATAAAAAAATACATATGATTGGAATTGGTGGAGTTAGCATGAGCGGTATTGCTGCTATTTTGCACAACTTTGGCTTTCAAGTAACAGGTTCTGACATATCAGATTCAGATGCTATTGTAGAGCTTCAAAAAAAAGGAATTAAAGTTACAATTGGACATAATTTAGAAGATGTTGCAAATAGTGATGCTGTTGTATTTACTGCTGCTGTTAAGCAAGATGACCCAGAGTTACTAGAAGCAAAAAGATTGAATATAGAAGCTATTGAAAGAGCTGATTTTTTAGGTGCATTAACAAGATGCTATAAAGATACAATTTGTATTTCTGGTACTCATGGTAAAACTACTACAACTTCTATGGTTTCTTTATGTTTTGTTGAAGCTTTAAAAGATCCAAGTATTCAGGTTGGTGCATTTTTAAAGCCTTTAAATGGAAATTATAAAGTTGGAAATAGTGAGCATTTTATAATTGAAGCATGTGAATATGTAGAAAGCTTTTTAAAGTTTAGTCCAAAAGCTGAAATTATTTTAAATATTGATAATGACCATTTAGATTATTTTAAAAATTTAGATAATATTAAAAAAGCATTTGTTAAATATGTTCATCTTTTACCTGATGATGGTATTTTAGTTTTAAATGGCGATGATAGGAATTGCCTTGATTTAGTAAATGAGACTAAAGCAAATTCTATAACTTATGGTATTACTAATAAAAATACAGATTTCTTTGCAGTCAATATTGTTTTTGATAATGATGGCTTTGCTGAATTTGATGTTTATAATAAAGATAAGTTTTATGATAGAATTAAGCTTCATGTTCCTGGAATGCATAATGTTTTAAATGCATTAGCTTGTATCGCTTTATGTGATGCTTACGGAATTGATAAAGAGTCTATTAAAAATGCTTTATTAAAATTTACTGGTGCTAATAGAAGATTTGAATTTAAAGGAAGATTTAATGGTGCAAGTGTTTATGACGATTATGGTCATCATCCTACTGAAATTATTGCTACTGCAAAATCTTTAATGAATAAGAAATATAATAAATCTTGGGTTGTTTTCCAACCTCATACTTATAGTAGAACTAAGAATTTATTGAGCGATTTCGCTAAAGCATTATTGAATTTTGATAATATTATTCTTTTAGATATTTATGCAGCAAGAGAGAACAACACTTATGGTATATCTTCTAAGGATTTAGCTGATAAAATTATTTCTTTAGGAAAAGATGCTAAGTATTTTCCAGAATTTGATGATTGCGTATCTTATTTAAAAGAGAATGTTAAAGAAGGCGATATTGTAATGACTTTAGGTGCTGGAACTGTTACAAAAATTGGTCCAATGCTTGTAGATTAAATGTTTAAAAGCTGCTTTTACAAGCAGCTTTTTTGTTATTCAATATTTATTTTTTTATCTATAATATATTCTGGTCTTTGTTTTGTTTCGTCATATATTCTTGCAATATATTCCGACATTATCCATACTGAAAGTAATTGTATTCCTCCTAAGAAGGTTACTGTAACCATTATAGATGTCCAACCTGGTGCAAGATTGTTTAATTTAAGTGCATAAGATATCAATGAATATATTAATATTCCAATTGATATTATTATTGAAAGTATTCCAATACCGCCTAACATTTTTAATGGTTTAGTTGAAAAACTTATTATTCCATCTGATGCTAATTTTTTCATTTTTTTGAATGGATATTTTGTTTTTCCTGCTTTTCTTTCTTGCCTTTCGTATTCAAATGCATATTGTTTAAAGCCAACCCAACTAAATAATCCTCTTAAAAATTTGTTGTGTTCAGGCATTTGGTTTATTACATCTATTACTTTTCTATCTACTAGTCTGAAATCTCCTGTATCTTTTGGAATTTCTACATCTGAAAGGGCGTTTAATGTTTTGTAAAACATTTTTGCACTTAATAATTTAAATGCTGATTCACCTTTTCTCTTTTTTCTTTTGCCATATATCACTTCGTTTCCCTGTTTCCAAAGCTCTATCATTTGTGGAATTAACTCTGGAGGATCTTGAAGGTCTGCATCTATTATTACCACCGCATCTCCTGTTACATATTTTATTCCAGCTGTTACTGCAGCTTGATGACCAAAGTTTCTTGAGAATGATAGTATTTTTAGCCTTTTTTCCTTTTGTGCTATTTCTTCTAATATTTCTAATGTTTTATCTTGGCTTCCATCATTTACAAATATTACTTCAAATTCGTATTTAGGAGTGTTGTTTATAAGAATAGCTAGTCTTTCTATTAACTTATTTAAAACTTCTTCCTCATTATATGCAGGAATTACTATACTTATTTTTTTCATTATTTTCTACCTACTATGTTTTCCTTTAAAATTTGGTTTACTCTTCATATTCTTTATTTCGTCTAAATTTATTCTTCTTGTTGCTTGTGGGTCCATATTATAATTGTATTTTGGCATTTCTTGTTCTACTTCTTCTTGTTCATTTTCATATTGTTCATCATCGTTTTCTTCATATATTTCTCTAGATTTTTTTCCTTTCTTTTTTTCAGGCTTGTAGTCATCTATTATTATGAAAATTATTAATAAAATTGTTACTATTGCAAGAGAAATTCCCACTATGTACCATCCGGTTTCTGTATGTGGTTCACTATATCTTGTTATATCTGATTGATCTTTTTTTCCTATAGTTTCAGAGTTATCAGTATTTTCAGTTTCAATTGTTTCTACTGGATTTTTTGATGGATCTCCTAACCTTCTTACATTTATGTAATATTCCATTTTTGTTTTTCCATCAGATGCTGTAACTGTTATTGTAACTTTATTTGTACCAATTTTTAGATTTTTGTCACCAGAAACTGTGTATGTAGCTTTACTATCTTGTGTTTTAGCATAAACCTCAACTTCTGTAACATCTTCTGGTATTGTTATATCATAACTTGTTTCATCCGGTTTGAACCCTGTAAAATCATATTTTTTTGTACCTAAATTTGAAAGCTTTGCATTTGCCGTTCCTGCTATGCTTGTACTTATTATATTAGTTGAATTTGTTTTGTTTGTCGTATTTGATATGGTATTTGCTGCTTGCGCTGTCCCATATCCTAATGTGGCCATTATTATATTTATTAATACTATTATTTTTATTATTTGTTTCTTCATTTTTATCTTACCTCGTATTATTTTTTTAACGTTAATAGTATATCATTTATATTACTATACGGTCAATAATAAAAAGATATTTTACAAAATTGTAATATTTTTGTAAAATATCTTTTTTATTATTACCAGTTAGCTAATTCTGTTGAACCAATTATGTAATTTATTAAATTTGTAATTTTAAAATTATTTCTATTATCTGTAACAAATTCTATTTGTCTCATTTCCCATACACCATTTGAAGTTTGATTAAAATTAGAATATGTTTCAGCTTCACTATAACCTGCCTCATCGCTTTGGCCTTTACTTTCATACCATTTTAATCCTTTATTTGTTGTCATATTAACTCTTTCTAAGCCATTTTCTGAATTATATTTTAAATTATTCATAATTTTTTCATCCACTATCATTGGATTGAATACTTTAATTTTTATATTACTATATATTGGTTGATTTGTATCTACATCTCTACCAACTAATGTTCCTGTTATTGTTGTTGATAATTCACCTTTATTTTGCATTCCCGTGTTTTCCAATTTTAGTTCTGTTGGATATTCAAATTTTAATCCTGGTGCAGTATATTTTACCCAATTGAAATAATGTACATAATTATCAACTGTAGCATTTGATGATGTGGTATTATTGGTTTGTTCTGTAGTTTCATCATTTTCCCAATTTTCCATAAATTGATTCCAAATTTTTACTTCTTGTCCATTTTTTAATACTGCTATAACCACATCATTTCCGTTTGTTTTTATATCAACAGCATTATTAACATTTTCTATTATTCCATTTATTTTTATAGCATCTGGTTGTGTAGTTTCTATATCTCTAGTAGGTAGAAAATATTGTATTCTTCCATCTTCTAGTAGGAAGAATGTCATTGGATCTACTGATGTTCCATTATTTGCTTGATACATTTTTTTAACTTTTCCTAATAATCCAGTTACAGGATAAGTTTTATTTTCATCAATAGCTACTCTTCCCCAGAAATTATAATCATATTTATATGATATTTTTACTTCACCATTTTCATATATATTTATTTTGTAAAATGATGTATCTAAAGTATCCTTAATAGCATTTTCGTTAGCATCTGTGCTTACTTTATTTTTTACTTCAATTCCACTTTCTAAGCTTACAATTTCATATTTTGAATATGTATTGTTTTCATTTCTTTTTAGTTTTATTGTTGTTTCATATTGTGGTAAATCTTCTAATTTATCAGCATTAATGTCTTCAGGTGTTGCTAATATATATATATATTTAACTGTATATATATCATTTTCAAATTCAATATCTTCGATTTTCAAGCATTTTCCTTCTCTATCATGTTCCATTAAATCATATGTATCATCTAATGTTTCATAAGTTCCAACTCTCATGTCTTTTAAGACTTCTACATCTTTTCCTTGAGAGTCTTTTTTAGTTTCAAATTTAGCATTTTCTCCATAAATTTGTTTTGCTATTTCATTTATAGTTTCTCTTTTTAATAATATTTTACTATTATCAATAGCTTGAATTTTAGTTGCAATTTCTATCATATTATCACTTACAGTATAGTTACTTTTATCATTCAATAATGAAAATGCACTTAAATATTTTTTCAATTCAATTTCTGATATTTTTTCAAAGTCTTTTTCACCTTTTATTGTTATTTCTCTTGTTTGAAGATTTATCTCTAATGTTCTTAATTCTTTATCCATAACATCTATTATTTTTATTACTATTATGTCATTGTCTCCAACTTCATAATCTAATGTTATTACTTCTTGATAAGAAATATCATCATCATTTTCTGGAGCTACTCCCATTGATCTAGTTTTGTCTTTTATTAGTTTTCCTGTATTATCTGTTGTTGAAATGTCATATTTTAATGGTAAATGATTATAGCTTTCAGATTTTATAGAAAGATAGATTTTTGTTTTTCCGTCTTTTATTTCTAATCTATTTGCTTGAATTTTTAATCCTTCTGCCACTTCTATTGATTTGTAAGATAAAGTAATGTCTTTATCTGAAAAGATTTCTTGTTCTCCTGCTGGATTTCCTGTTGTTATTAAGTTTTTAATCATAAAGAATACGTTTCCATATCCATTTGTTGATGCATATACTTGTAGTCCTAAAAATAGTACGACAATTGTACTTAGCGTAATTACCGCTACTTTTGCTTTTTTCTTTTTCATTTTTGTACTTGGCTCTTGTTTGCTTGTTTTTTTAACTATTTGTTCTGGTTTTTTGTTAAAATTATCTTCCATAATTTTCCCCTCCATTTTTATTTTTTACATACATTAGACTGATTAAAATTTCATTTGGTTCATTTTTTCTTATTTTTTTACCATCCTGTACCAGAAAAAACAATTTCTCCATTTCTAACACATACATTTGCTGTTTTATTCATAATCCAGTTTCCAGATATTTCTCCATTTCCAGCAATCCATTCTGTATTATTAATATCTCTTGGTTTTACAGAATATGTAACAACAGCTAAAGTATCTGTATTTTTAAAATATTCTGTATCATCATTTTCTACTATTCCTTTTTTATCTTTGTCTGATAAAATTTCCACTTTATCAACTCTATAATCTAATAACTTTTCTGTATTTTTTTCATTATCTTTTTTAAGTTTATTGGTATATAGTTTTTTTACTTCGTCTTTCATTGCTTCGTCTGCATAATTGTCTGGTTCTAATTGAGTATTTTCTGTGTTTTCCTCATCATATAATCCACTCCATCTAGTGTATCTTGTACTTCCTGTATAATTATCATATGTTCCTATTATTCCGCCTTCAGCATCTTTAGCTAATACCACTGCTACATCAAAACTCTTATCTTGATTATTATTATCTATATAATATATTGTGCATTTGTATAATGCTGATTGTTTATCTTTCCCTAATTGTGTAAATTCTGATTTTACATCTTTTATTTTCTTTATATTATAGCTGTTATTCCACATATCTGTATATGTATAGTACCCATTGTTTTGAGTAGTTTTTAATATTTCTTCTCCTGATTTTATAATCGCTGCTTTACCATTTTCTGGATTTGTTAAATCTTCATAATATTGCATATTTGCATTTTTCTCAAAGAAATCTGCATCTGTATCATTATTATTGTTTGTATTAGTTGTTTTAGATGTATTTGCTTCCTCTTTTATTTCTTCTATTTTTTCTTCTTTAAATACATTATCTTGTCCAGTTACATTTTTACTTGTTGTCCAATCTCTTATCATAAAGAATACATTTCCATATCCATTTGTTGATGCATATACTTGTAGTCCAATAAATAATACTACAATTGTACTTAGCGTAATTACCGCTACTTTAGCTTTATTTTTCTTTGTTTTTAAACCTGGTTCTTGTTTTTTGGGTTGTTGGTTATTATTAAAATTTTCTTCCATAATTTTTCCCTCCTAATTTTAATTTAAAAATAATTAAATTTATTATTTTTTAACCTCTTACATACATTAGACTGATTAAAAAATCATTTGGTTCATTTTGCTTAAAACATTTCTGATTTTTCTATTTTTATTTTTGTAAATCCTTCGTCATTTGATGTGAATTCAATAGTGTTTGAGTATATTGTTGATTTTTCAACCTCATCATTTTCAAATTCTTCTTCTGTTGGCATCATGTATAAATATTTTGCAATATATTTTCCATTACTATAGAAAATATCATAAGTGTCTAGTATTATTATTTGCTTATCTTTTAACTCTTTTGTTGTATAAAGTTTTTCAGTTTCTTGTTTTAAGAATTTATTTAATTCTATTTGAGATATTTTCTTAACAACTTGATTTTCTGTTCTTGCTTCTATTGTTTTATTGTTTAGATTCATTGTTATTGTTTTTAATAATGTTTTGTTTTTATTGTATATTTCCATTTTTATTATGTTTGTTGTATCTTTATAGTTTTTTAAATTTAAAACTTCTGTATATGTTTTTTTATTTTGTTTTTTGCTACTAGACTCATTAAACATTTCTTGATTTTCATCATTAAACACTTTGTAATTTAATGGTGTATCTGAATTTTCTTTTAATTCTTTTACAAGAAGATACAGTTTTGCTTTATTATCTTTTATTTGTAATTCATTTATTTGAAGTTCTATATCATCTGTTATTTGAATTGCTTTGTAAGATATTACTATATCTCTATCTGAGAATATCTCTTCACCTCCCTTTTCTTCTTTTGTAACTAAATCTTTTATTAAGAAAAATATGTTGTCATAACCTTGCGTTCTAGCATATACGTTTGATGCAACAACAACTATCATTAAGCTTGCTGCAACTGTCATAAGTTTTTTGAATTTCATAAAGTAACTTGGTTTATTATCTTCTTTATATTGTTCTGTTCTTTGTTTCTCTTGATATTTTGAAAATTGTTCTTGTTGAAGTACATCATCTGTTTGAACTTTTTGTATAAAATTATCAAAAGTTTTATTTGCTTTTTCTGAAATTGTTTTGTCTTTTGTGATGAATTGTTTTATTTTGATATCTTCGTTATCCATTGAATTCACCTTCTTCCTTTTTTATGATTTTTCCTATTTGTTCCCTTGCTCTTGATAATCTTGATTTCACAGTACCTTGTGGAATTTCTAAAATATTTGCTATATCTGAAACAGATAATTCATCATAATAATATAATACTACGATTTCTTTTAAGTCTTTATCTATTTGCTTTAGTACCCATTCTAAGCTACTTTCAACTTCGTAATTATCTTCAACTCCTGTAGTATTTTGTGTTATTGAATCATCTATGTAGGCAATTTTTTTGTTTTTATTTATTATGTCATAACATTTATTTATTAAAATTCTGATTATCCAAGTTGAAAAATAGGATTTTTCCTTTAAATTATAATAGTTTTTATAGGCACTATATAAAGCCTCTTGTATTGCATCATTTGCGTCGTCTTCATTTTTAAGAATTGCAATTGCTGTTTTATACATTTTTAGCCTATTTTCATTGATACTTTGTATAAATTCCTCTTTATCTTCTTCTCTCATTTTTCTCTTCTCCATTATTAGACTTTTTTACTTTAACTTTGGTTCATAATACCTCAATTTTATTTTATATTAGTTCATTTTTTTTGTAAATAATTGTTACAGCAAAAAGAAAAATGTTACAAAAATTTAATATTTTTGTAACATTTTTCTTTCATTCTCTTTTAAATTAGAAAATAATTGAGTGAATTTCCAGGCGAACAAATGAGGTAACCGGAATCGTGCTGGTGCACGTTGAGGATTACCGAATGCAGTTCAACGCCGAAATTCACCAAGTATTTTCTAATTTAGCCATTCTGTATTAGCAAGATACCAATCAATTGTCTTAACTATTCCATCTTCAAATTTTGTTTCTGGGAACCAACCTAATTCATTTTTTATTTTTGTTGGGTCTATTGCATATCTGTAGTCATGTCCTTTTCTATCTTCAACATGTTCTATTAAATCTTCTGATTTTCCTAGGTGTTTTAATATTAATTTAACTATATCTATATTTCTTTTTTCATTGTGACCACCTATGTTATATCTTTCTCCAGCAACTCCATTATGGAATACCATGTCTATTGCTTTGCAGTGGTCTTCAACATATAGCCAATCTCTTATATTTAATCCTTCGCCATATACTGGTAATTTTTCATTATTTAATGCTAATTTAATCATATGAGGAATTAATTTTTCGTTGTGTTGATATGGTCCATAATTGTTTGAACAGTTTGTAACATTTACATTCATTTTGAATGTTTCTTTGTATGCTAAAGCTATTAAGTCTGAACTTGCTTTTGATGATGAATATGGACTGCTTGGCTTGATTGGAGATTTTTCTGTGAAATATCCTTCTTCTCCAAGTGATCCATAAACTTCGTCTGTTGATATATGTACAAATTTATTTGGGCTTCCTTCTCCCCATTTTTGTTTTGCTGTTTCTAATAATGTATGTGTTCCAATTACGTTTGTTTGTGTGAATACAAATGGAGTTTTTATGCTGTTATCTACATGTGATTCAGCCGCAAAGTGTATTACTCCGTTTATATCATATTTATCAAATATTTCTTTCATTTTTTCAAAATCACATATGTCTGCTTTTTCAAATTTAATTTTATCTATTACTTTATTTAAATTGTTCATGTTTCCTGCATATGTTAATTTATCTACTACTACTACATTGTAGTCTGGATG
>Ga0129311_1001485_pt1 | contig 16522 bp, 15 predicted proteins | sample Go1ome_FD_94435 | JGI IMG/M metagenome (GOLD analysis project Ga0129311, IMG submission 94435) | Western lowland gorrila individual fecal microbial communities from Wisconsin, USA - Go1022B metagenome | ecosystem: Host-associated > Mammals > Digestive system > Large intestine > Fecal | place... | reverse complement strand
TATGAGAGAACGGCTCTTTTTTTCTTGAACCAACCGCGGCGGCAGATTAATATTTCTTATTGTAGTACCAATAAGTACCGCAAAAAATGAGCGACTGCGCGCAGGTGACAAGGCACAGCGCCTGCCCGACGACGGGCTGGTCAAACACCAGCAGTGCAAGCAGTCCCGCCGCAAGCTCTGCATAAATGCAGATGAAGAACGTCGTACTGCGCGCCTTGCTCGCAACATACACCGTGCGTTCATCCTTGAGCATGGCGTCGTAGTCCGCCGCCTTTTCCGGGTCGCGGCTCAGGCGGTACACGCGCAGCAGCCGCACCGCGCCGCAGATAAAAATGCCGCAGCCGAGGCCGTTATAAAAATCGCCCATATGCGCTTCGTCGAGCAGATAGCCCACGGCGAACAGCACCAGACCAATGACGATCATCAGAATGCCGCACCTTTTCTGCTCCTGCAGATTCATGCCCTTCATGAATTTCAAATTCATGCCTCTTCCTCCTCAAAAATGAAAATATCTTCAATCCTCTCGCCAAAAAGCCGCGCGATGCTGTGCGCCAGCAGGATGGACGGGTTGTACTTCCCGTTCTCGAGCGAAATGATCGTCTGGCGCGAGACGCCGAGTTCCGCCGCCAGCTGCTGCTGCGTCATGCCGCGCGCCTTTCTCCTCTCCTCAATGTGGTTTTTCATCGCTTCTCTCCGTTTCTAAAGTCAAGCTTGCTTTACATCTGCAAGGATAGCACCACCGCGCGCAAATGTCAAGCGCGTTTTACATTTTTTTGCATTGATTTTGCCCGCGCCCTTTGCTACAATAAAAGTTAAGATTTTTTACGCAGGAGGGCTATTTCCATGTCTGTCAAGATCGCTCCGTCCATTCTCTCCGCCGACTTTGCCGAGCTCGGCGCCGGTGTGGAGGCCATCGCCACCGCCGACTATGTCCACTTCGACGTGATGGACGGCTGCTTCGTCCCCAATATCAGCATCGGCATCCCCGTGCTCCAGTCCATCCGCAAACGCACGGCGCTGCCCATCGACGCGCACCTGATGATCGTGCAGCCCGAGCGCTATGTCGAGCAGTTCTGCGACGCGGGCGCGGACCTCGTCACCTGCCATGTCGAGGCCGACACGCCCGAGAAAATTCATCTCGCGCTCGACAAGATCCACGCCAAGGGCAAAAAGGCCGGCGTCGTCATCAAGCCGAACACGCGTGCCGAGGCCGTACTGCCGTTTCTCGACCAGTGCGACATCGTGCTCGTGATGACCGTCGAGCCGGGCTTCGGCGGGCAGAAGTTCATGCCCGACATGATGCCCAAGGTTTCCGCCATCCGCCGCTGGATCGACGAAAGGGGCCTTGCCTGCGAGCTAGAGGTGGACGGCGGCGTGGACGCCGTGACGTGCAAAACCTGCATCGAAGCGGGCGCGAACGTGCTCGTCGCAGGCTCCGCCGTCTATAAGGCCGCGGACATTCCCACCCGGATCAAAGAGCTGAGAGGATAAGGCGATGGAGTACTTTCCCGCGGCGCTTGAAAAGCTCGTCGAGCAGTTCGCGCGCCTGCCCGGCATCGGCAGCAAGAGTGCGCAGCGCCTTGCCTTCTACGTGCTGAGCCTGCCGGAGGAGGAAACGAAGGCCTTTGCCGACGCCATCGTCGAGGCCAAGCGCACCGTGACCTGCTGTCCCGTCTGCCGCAACCTGACCGACGGGGGGCTTTGCCCCATCTGCTCGTCCCCGAAGCGCGACGAGCACGTCATCTGCGTGGTGGCCGACCCGCGCGACGTGGTCGCCATCGAGCGCGCCCGCGAGTATAACGGGCGCTACCACGTGCTCCACGGCGTCATCTCCCCGATGAACCACGTGGGGCCCGACGATCTCGAGATCAAGTCGCTTCTGGACCGCGTGGCGCAAGGCAATATCGAAGAGGTCATCATGGCCACGAACCCCGACACCGAGGGCGAAGCCACGGCCATGTACCTTGCCCGCCTTCTGCGGCCGTTCGGCGTGCGCGTCACGCGCCTTGCCTACGGCATCCCCGTCGGCGGACATCTCGAGTTCGCCGACGACGCCACACTGATGCGCGCGCTGGAGGGGAGAAGAGACATATAGCACCTTCAAAATAGAGGCAAAGCCTCTATTTTTAGTTGAGCTGCACATGAAAAGGGACGAGTTTACACAAACTCGTCCTTTTTATATTGAGAGTACATCGAGAAGAAAGCGTCGCAGACTTTGCGCCGCGCACGGCGCAAATAAATTTTGATCGTTTTTCCTGACGACAGAAGGTGAATTGCCGCAAAGCGGCAAGAGAGGCCGCCCTGGGGCGTGCGCGTCAGAAAAAACACTTTGCGCGGAGCGCGTGTCGAGCCTATGGCGAGGCACAAAGCGGAGTGCAGCCCCTTTCAAAAAGAAGGCGAGTCCATTCGGACTCGCCTTCTTTTTGAGTTCTTTACATCATCTTGACCGTGTAGTACACGGCGAGCAGGAACGTGACGACCGCCAGCACCCACAGCCCGTAGTAGGCGATGCCCGAAACGAACAGCGCCACGAGGATGGCCGCAAGGCACACGGCAAGCACCGCGTAGACGAGCTTATAATTGCCGTCAGATGAGACGATGCGAAGGCCGCCGAGCTTTTCGAGCTTTCCGCCGTTTTTCCCCGCCTTCAGGACGGCGATGCCGAGCGCCGCGATCACGAGCGCCGCAAACACGCAGCAGCCGGTCACAAGCCCCGTCCAGTTGCCGTCCCCGCCGCGGTGGATGAGGTACATCGCCATCATCGCCGCCGTGAGCGCGAGCGCCTGAAGCGAAAACTCACGCGGGTAGAGCAGGAACACAATGCCCAGCAGCATCGCCACCGGCACGAGCACGCACATCATCGTCGTGCCCTGCGGGTAGATCTTGAGCATCACCTGCGACGACACTGCAAAGAAGAAGCCGATGCACAAAAGCCACGGTGCGACGGGCGCGAAGCGCGTCCACTTTCTGCGCATGGCCCAGAATACGAGCCCCGCGCCGAACAGCGCCGCCCCGGCAATGCCGAGAACCTTCAAAACGGTCATCATCGTCAAAACCTGGCCGACCGAGCCCTTGACGAAGTAGCTGTTCATCATCAGCAGGTAAAATTCAGCGACCAGACCGGCCGTCAGCACGACCATCGCACGGTTGACGTTGCGGTCGCTCCTGGCCATGCGCTCTGCGCGCTTGTTGTTTTTTGCCATCTATCCGAGCCTCCAGAAAGGTTATCGTTTTGTAAGCGCTCCTTGCGAGCGGAAGCATTACATCATAGTATAATACCAGAAGCGGCCGCATTTGGCAAGGGAAAATTCTTGTTCTCCTGCCAAATGCCGTCTTTTTGCGCCGCCGGAACGCACTTGCTTTTCTCCCCCGCAGCCCGTATAATGACCGCAGAAATCAAAAGGAGGTTTCTTTCCCATGGCTATGGTACAGATCAAAAGGCTCCGCGCGGACGCGGTCATCCCCGCGCGCGGCTCTTCTCTCGCCGCAGGCTATGACCTGTGCGCCTGCTTAGGCGGCGACGCGGCCGTCGTCATCCCGCCGCACCACACCGTCAAGATCGGCACGGGCCTTGCCTTCGCCCTGCCCGAGGGTACGTTCGGCGCGGTATTCGCCCGCAGCGGCCTTGCCTCCAGGCAGGACCTGCGCCCGGCGAACTGCGTCGGTGTGATCGACAGCGACTATCGCGGCGAATGCTTCATCGCCCTGCACAACGACGGCACGCAGGAGCGCGTCGTCCGCCACGGCGACCGCATCGCACAGCTCGTGCTGCTGCCGTTCCTGCCGATGGAATTCGAGGAAGCGGACACGCTTTCCGAAACTGCGCGCGGCGAGGGCGGCTTCGGCAGCACGGGCCGGTAAGGCGCTTCCGCCTTACAGCACGAACGCTCCGTCCACCGCGAGCACCTGTCCCGTGATGAATGATGCCTTGTCGGAGGCGAGGAACGATACCGCCGCGGCCACGTCCTCGGGGGTGCCGAGACGGCCGAGCGGCGTCTGCTCCGCGAGATCCTCAAGCGTTTCCTCGCCCAGCACCTTGACCATGTCGGTGTCGATGACGCCGGGGGCCACGCAGTTGACGCGGATGCCGCTGGGCGCAAGCTCCATCGCGAGCGAGCGCGTCAGGCCGATGAGAGCGTGCTTCGTGCAGGAATACGTCACCTCGCACGACGCGCCGTGCTGGCCCCAGATGGACGAGACGTTCACGATGCAGCCGCTCTTTTCATGCAGCATGTGCGGCAGCACGGCCTGAATGGTGTTGCGCGCGCCGCAGAGGTTCACGCTGAAATAGCGGTCCCACAGCTCGTCCGTCACGTCCTGAAAGAGGGCCTGACCGGCGACGCCCGCGTTGTTCACCAGCAGCGTGACCGGCCCCAGCTCGCGCTCGCAGCGCGCGGCCATGTCGTTCACCTGCGCGCGCACGGCGACGTCCGCCTGCACGGCGATGGCCTCGCAGCCCTCGCTGCGAAGCTTTGTCACGAGCTCGTCCGCCTTGTCCTTTCTCTCGTAATAATTCACGCACACGGCATAGCCGTCGTGCGCGAGCTGATAAGCCGCCGCGCGGCCGATGCCGCGGGACGAGCCGGTGATGAGTGCAACTTTTTTCATGGTAATTTTCCTCCGGATGATCGGTCATTCGGTCCGATTATAGGGGAAGAGGGCACAAAAAGCAAGCTTTGTCCCGGCGGAACGTTTTCCCGTTCCGCCGGGAACCTTTTTCTCCCGCCCGCCGTCTAAAGAAGCAGCAGCGATTTGGGAGGTGCTTTCCTTGCGGCGTGACAATTTCTTTGACCGCGGCGTGCGCGCGCTGCTGCGCGTCGCCGTCCCTGTTCTGACGCTCGTTCTCGCCTGGACGCTCGTGCGCGGCGCGGCGCTCCACGGCGCAAAGGCGGAGCCGCCGCGCAAGCCGGGCGATGACCGCCGCCCCATGCCGGAGATGATCGGCGCGAGCCTCTCCCCCGACCAGCCGCTCTTTTCGCGCGACGAGCTGCCCGACGTGCCGCAGCCCTCGCCCGAGTGGACGTTTTATGTGCTCGAGTACCACAACTTCACGCTCGATCTCGCGCAGGCCACGCCCTATACGATGACGCTCGACGCCCTGCGCCGCGACCTTGACTGGCTGCGCGATCACGGCTATACGACCGTCCTGCCGCGCGAGCTTGCCGCGGGCCGGCTCGACAGCGGTGAAGCGCTGCCGAAGAGGGCCGTCCTTCTCACCTTTGACGACGGCTACGAGAGCAACTATACCCTTGCCTATCCCGTGCTGCGCGAGTACGGCGCGAAGGCCGTCATCTCGCTCATCACCGCGCGCATCGACGGCGAGACCTCCGGCTTTCTTTCGTGGCCGGAGTGCCGCGTCATGGCCGGAAGCGGCCTTGTCGAGTTTGCCTCCCACACGAACGACCTGCACCTGCTCGGCGACGTGAAGGGCATCGAGCGCCTGACGGATGAGACGCAGGCGGATTACGCCGCGCGCGTTTTCTCCGATCTGCAAAAGAGCGTCGAGCGCATCCGGATCGAGACCGGCCAGACGCCCACGGCCTTTACGTATCCGCTCGGCAATATGGACGAGTGGGCCGAGGATTTCCTCCGCGCGCACTTTGCCGTCACGCTCGCGGGCGGCTACGCCCCCGCCCGCTATGATTCGCTCTACCGCCTGCCGCGCTACAACATCACCGACGACCACCCCGCCAGCGAATACCTGCCGAAATAAGCCGCTCCGCCGCGTCGAGGCCCGGCGCTTTTGCGCCGTGAAATGCTTTTGCTGCGCAAAAGCATTTGCGCAGGGCGGATTCACTCCGCCCGAGCATTTAAATGTCCCTCGGAATCCAAAAAATAAGAGACGCCTTTCGGCGTCTCTTATTTTTTGGAGCAGGGTACGGGAGTCGAACCCGCCTTAACGGCTTGGGAAGCCGCTGTAATACCGATATACCAACCCTGCGAATGTATGGAGTATATCATATCTTTCATGTCATTTCAAGGCGAAAATTCATGTCGGCGAAAATCCTTTCATATTCTTTGGTACCTGAGGAAAGGAGCCTTGCCCATGAAACGAATGATCCCGCTCTTGCTCATTGCTGTCCTGCTTTTGTGCGTGCCCGTGCGCGCCGATGAGCTCGCGCTCGACGCGCCCTCCGCCATCCTGATGGAAAAGGCAACCGGCACGGTGCTCTTCGCCAAGGACGAGCACACGCCGCGCGAGCCCGCGAGCGTCACGAAGGTGATGACGCTGCTTTTGACCATGGAGGCCATCGACTCCGGCGCGCTTTCGTATGACGACAGCGTGACCGGCAGCGCGCACGCCGCGTCCATGGGCGGCAGCCAGATCTGGCTCAAGGAGGGCGAGCAGATGTGCGTGGAGGAGCTCATCAAGGCCGTGTGCGTCGTTTCCGGCAACGACGCGGCGGTCGCGCTCGGCGAGCACATCGCGGGCAGCGAGGAGGCCTTTGTCGCGCGCATGAACGAGCGGGCAAAGGCGCTCGGCATGAACGACACGCACTTTGTCAACTGCACGGGCCTGCCCGCGGAGGGGCACGTCACCTCCGCCTACGACATCGCGCTCATGTCGCGCGAGCTCATCCTGCATCACCCGGACATCCGCCGCTTTACGACGATCTGGATGGATTCGCTGCGCGATGGGCAGTCCATGCTCGTCAACACCAATAAGCTCGTGCGCTTCTACCCCGGCGCGACGGGACTCAAGACCGGCTCGACCAGCTCCGCCAAATACTGCATCAGTGCCACGGCGGAAAAGGACGGCTGCGAGCTCATCGCCGTCGTCCTCGGCGGCAGCACGAGCGACAAGCGCTTTGCCGACGCCAAGGCCCTGCTGAACTACGGCTTTGCAAGCTATGCTCTCGTCACCGTCGTGCCCGAATCGCCGCTCCCCGCCGTTCCCGTAACGCTCGGCACGCAGAAAACGGTGCAGGCCGTCCTGACGGAAAATAACGCGCTGCTGCTGGAGAAAAGCCGCGCGGGCAGCCTCACGCAGTCGCTCTCGCTGCCCGATCGCGTCGAAGCGCCCGTTTCGGCGGGCGAGCTCCTCGGCTCGCTCGACGTGTTTGACACCGAGGGCACGCTCGTTTCCTCTCTTCCGCTGCTCGCGGGGGAGGACGTTCCGCGCGTGACATGGCGGCAGCTTTTCCGCCGCTGCGTGGAAACGGCGTTCTGCGCGCGGTGAAAAGCGTCTCCGTTTTCCGCAAAAAAGCATGCGCATTTTCCGCCTTTTTCATCAAAAACGCATAATCTTCCGGTTTTTTCTGCAAAAAATATCTTTATCTCTTGACAGAAGCGTAAAAAGGTGTATGCTGTAAACAATTTCACAAGTCTTGATAGAGGCGCGGCTGACAACAGTAGCTCCCGGCAAAACGGCAGAGACCGGGGGAGCGAAAGGGGAGGCCGCCGAAGGGTCCATCGGAGCTCTGTCCGATCGATGCCTGGGTCGCCGGGAAATACCCGGCGGACTGTCGTCCGCAAGGACGGAGTGCTGTCATGATCGACGCGATCAGAAGCTCCGGTGCGCTGCATTGGTTTTGATGTTTGGTGTTAAGTCATGATGGAAATCATGGCTTAATTTTTTTATCTGCGGAAAGCCGCAGGGAAGGAGAAACATCATGAACTTTGTAGGAACCTTCTGGGCGCTCGTGCCCCCGATCATCGCCATTACGCTGGCGCTGATCACCAAGGAAGCGTATTCATCCCTCTTTATCGGCGTTGTGATCGGCGCGCTGTTCGCCTGCAACTTCTCCCCCGTCGCAACGCTCGATATGATCGTCAACGACGGCATCATCGCCGCCATTGCCGATAACGCCGGCATCTTCCTCTTCCTGGTGCTGCTGGGCATCATCGTGGCGCTCGTCAACCTTGCCGGCGGCAGCGCGGCGTTCGGCCGCTGGGCGGAAAAGAACATCCACACCCGCGTGGGCGCGCAGCTCGCCACCTTCATCCTCGGCATTCTGATCTTCATCGACGATTATTTCAACTGCCTGACGGTCGGCTCGGTCATGCGTCCGGTCACCGACCGCCACCAGATCTCCCGCCCCAAGCTCGCCTACCTCATCGACGCCACCGCCGCCCCCGTTTGCATGATCGCGCCGATCTCGTCCTGGGCCGCCGCCGTGTCCTCCACCGCTGAGGACCTTGACACCGGCATTTCCGGCATCCAGCTTTTCATCCGCGCCATTCCCTATAACTTCTATTCGCTGCTGACCTTCGTTTTCATCATCGCGCTCACGCTGCTCAAGTTCGACTACGGCCCGATGCGCGGCTTTGAAGAGCGCGCCCACAGCAGCGGCGACCTCTCCGCCGCCTCCGACAGCGCCGAGGAGAGCGCCAACCCCAAGGGCCGCGTCATCGACCTTGTCATCCCCGTCCTCGTCCTGATCGTCACGTGCACGCTTGGCATGCTCTATGTCGGCGGCTACTTCGGCGCCGACACCTCCGGCTGCACCGACTATGCCGGTGATTTCATCGGTGCCTTCGGCAACACCGACGCGTTCGTCGGCCTTCCCTGGGGCGGCATCATCGCTCTGATCGTCACGGTCATCTACCTCGTCGCCCGCCGCGTCGTCGGCTTCCGCGAGGCCATGGGCTGCATCCCCAAGGGCTTCCAGGCCATGATCTCCCCCATCATCATCCTCACGCTGGCCGTCTCCCTCAAGACCACGCTCAACGCGCTTGACGCCGCGGGCTTCGTCCACGATATGATGGAGGCTGCCTCCACCGGCCTTTACAACATGCTCCCGGCGGTCATCTTCCTCGTCGCGTGCGTGCTGGCCTTCGCCTCCGGCACGTCCTGGGGCACCTTCGGTATTCTGATCCCCATCGTCACCGCCATCTTCCCCGGCGACAGCGCGCTGCTCTACATCGGCATTTCCGCCTGCTGCGCGGGCGCCGTGTGCGGCGACCACTGCTCCCCCATCTCCGATACCACGATCATGTCCTCCGCCGGTGCGCAGGTCGAGCTCGTCAACCACGTTGCCACGCAGCTGCCCTACGCCATCACGGTCGCCTGCCTGAGCTTTGTGTGCTTCGTGCTCGCGGGCTTTATCCAGAACTGGGTCATCTGCCTGATCATCGGCGCGGTGCTGACCGTCGGCACGCTGATGGCCATCCGCAGCAGTGAGGCAAGAAAGGCCCGCATTTCAGACTGATCTCCTCCTCTCTCATCTCTCATAAAGCGAAGCGGACCGGGTCCTGCGACCCGGTCCGCTTCGCATCTTTTCGTGTTTTTCTTCCCTTCCGCCCTTTGTCGTGGTATACTATATAAAATATTACAGTAAAATCTGACCGCAGGAGGACCATCCGATGAGCATTGTCGTCATGGGCGCTGTTTTTGTTGATATCAAGGGCTATCCCCTCTCTTCCTACATTCCCGGCGGGCGCAACGCCGGGCGCGTCGTGCAGGTGCACGGCGGCGTGAGCCGCAACATCGTCGAGGACATCGCAAACGTCGAGCTGCGCCCCACGTTCGTGAGCCTTGTCGATGAGACGAGCGCGGGCGCGGACGTGATCAAAAAGCTCCAGAGCCACAAGGTAGACACCCGCTACATGCGCGCGACGCCCGACGGCATGGGCACGTGGCTTGCGATCTTCGACAACACGGGCGACGTGACCGCGTCCATCTCCAAGCGGCCGGACCTCCGCCCCATCGCCGACATCCTCGACGAGCAGGGCGACGAGATCTTCGCGCAGGCCGACAGCATCCTGCTCGAGATCGACATGGAGAAGGAGACCGTCAAGCGCACGTTCGCGCTGGCGGAAAAGTACCGCAAGCCGGTCTACGCGGTCGTTTCCAACATGAGCATCGCCATCGAGCGGCGCGATTTTCTGCGCTCGGTGCACTGCTTCATCTGCAACCAGCAGGAGGCGGGCATCCTGTTTTCCGAGAATTACGACGGCCTCACCCCCGACGAGATGCTGCCCATCCTGCGCGACAAGATCCACGGCGCGCAGATCCGCCGCATGGTCGTCACGATGGGTTCTCAGGGCGCGGTGTTCGCCACGCTCGACGGTGAGGAGGGCTACTGTCCGGCGAAAAAGGTCGATGTGAAGGACACGACCGGCGCGGGCGACGCGTTCTTCGCCGGAGCCGTCATCGGCCAGACCTACGGCAAGAGCATGATGGAATCCTGCGAGATCGGCACGCGCCTTGCCGCATCCGTCATCACGACGGGCGAAAATGTCTGCCCGCGCTATCTTCCAAGCGAGTTCGGGCTGGACGTTTCCGCGCCGGACGACGCGCAGCTCGCGCTCGAGCTTTGATTCCGGCAGCAAGCAAATACAGCAAAAGCGAGGGACGATCAATCGTCCCTCGCTTTTTGTGTTGTTTTTTACTGCCCGCACAGCGCGCTGCGGTTTTCTTCCGCAAGGCGCAGCGCCGCCTCGCGATCCGCGCCGTAGGCAAAGCGGAACTCATACGGCTTTGTCATCGTGATCGCGGTCACCGTGCCGTCCTTCAGGTAAAACACGATGTCGCGGACGTCGTAGTTCCCGCCGTCCTGCGGCGTCTGCGGCTGCCAGACATAGGCGCGGTCGAAGTCATACGCAGGCTCGCTGTAGCCGTCCTCGGTGATGAAGCGGTCGTCCAGCTCCGCATCCTCAATTTCAATGCAGTAGAGCTTCTCCGGATACTCCGTCAGCAGCGCTTCCTCGCTGTCGCCGACCTTGACGCCGCGCGGCGTTCCCACGCCCACCGCATCGGTGCGCAGGTAGCTGATGACCTCGCGCCCCGTTTCGGGGTAGTAGTCCGTCCCGACGACGAGCCGCGTGTCCGCGTCGTAATGGCGCGCAAAGTCATAGGGCAGCATCCCGTCGCTGTCGCAGGTCGTATCCTGCGTTTTCCCGTTCGGCTCGTAGTCCGTTCCAAGGCTCAAAAATCCATCCGGCAGCTCCAGCGTAAAGTTGGCGTCCGGCTGCGGCTCGACCGTCAGCTCTTCCTCCTGCATCATGGGCTCATCCGGTGCCGTGTCCGGCGCGTCCTGCTTTTCTCCGCAGCCTGACGCCAAAAGTGTCAGCGCCGCCAAGAGTGCCGCAAGCGGCAGCGCCGCATTTTTCCGTCTCATATCGGTCTCCTCCCTGATTTTGTTTTTTACGCTTCCTTCAGCCTTTCCTCCAGCAGCTTGAACGCTTCGTCCGCCGCCTCCGCGCGGATCTCCGCGCGGGACTTCTCGCCGAAGTCGAAGCGCTCGGCAACCGTCTCCTTCGGCGACGCAAAGCCGATGAACACCGTGCCGACGGCGTTGCCGCGCTCGTCGCGCTCGGGACCCGCAACGCCCGTGACGCTCACGGCGAAGTCCGCCGTCGTCGCCCTGCGCGCGCCCTCGGCCATCGCGCGGGCCACGGGCGCGGACACGGGGCCGTACTCCTCCAGCATCTCCGCCGGAACGCCGAGCACGCGGTTTTTGACAAGGTTCGTATAGCTCACGACGCCGCCCATGAAAACGCCCGACGCGCCCGGCACATCCGTGATGCGCTTGGCGATCAGTCCGCCGGTGCAGCTCTCCGCCGCGGCGAAGGTCACGCCGCGCGCCTTGAGCGCCTCATAGCAGCGCTGCTCGACTGTCTTTTCATTTTCCGCCATAAAAAACGCTTCCTTTCAGAACTTGATGCGCACAAATTCGCGGTTTGTCATCGCGCGGTCGATCAGCCCCTCGATATCGAGCGCGGCCTCGGCCTCGCGGACCTCGTCAAGGTTCGGCTTCGTGCGCGGGTGGCGCGGGGTAAAGACCGTACAGCAGTCCTCATAGGGCAGGATCGAGGTATCGAACGTGCCGATCTTTCGCGACAGGCGCACGATCTCCTCTTTATCAAGACCGATGAGCGGGCGCAGCACGGGCAGCTCGACCACGTCCTCGGTCACGCGCAGGGCCTCCATCGTCTGCGAGGCGACCTGACCGAGGTTTTCGCCCGTGACAAGCGCCTTGGCCTGCACCTGGTCGGCCACGCGCTGCGCAATGCGCATCATAAAGCGGCGCATAATGAGCGTGAAGAACTCCTCGGGGCAGTTTCGGCGGATTTCCTCCTGAATTTCCGTAAAGGGGACCACCTGCACAGTGAGCCGCCCGCACCAGGGGACAAGGAGCTTTGCAAGCGAGAGCACCTTCTCCTTCGCCGCGTCGGACGTGTACGGCGGGGAGAAGAAGTGGACCATCTCGAGCTTCACGCCGCGCTTTGCGATCATGTAGGACGAAACGGGCGAGTCGATGCCGCCGGAAAGAAGGCTCACCGCCACGCCGCCCATGCCGACCGGCAGGCCGCCCGCGCCCTCCTGCGCGGGACCGTGAACATAGGCCGCGTCGTCGCGGATCTCGATGTGCACGACGAGCTCGGGGTCGTGGACATTGACCTCGCAGGTCGGGAACGCCTGATGCAGCGCGCCGCCGACCTGCTGGGAAAGCTGGATGGACGTTAAGGGGAAGGTCTTGTCAGCGCGCTTGCTCTCTACCTTGAAGCTCCTGGCCGCGCGCATGTCGCCGGCAAGGTATTCTTTCGCCGCGGCGATGATCTTCTGCACGTTCTTCTCGCACGGCAGGGCCTTCGATACAGCGATGATGCCGAACACCATCTTGCAGCTCTCGAACGCCGCGTCCACGTCGCAGCTCTCTTCTCTCGGCTCGACATAGATGGTGCTCTGCTTGGAGTAAACGCGGAAGCTGCCGCATTTTGCCACGCGGCGGTTCACGTTCGCCACCAGCTTATCCTCAAAGCTGCGGCGGTTCAGGCCCTTGAGCACGACTTCGCCGAGCTTGCACAGGATCATTTCATTCATTGGTTTTGTTCTCCTCATTTAAAATGGCCGCTCCCGCGTCGGCGGAAGTCCGGTCCGGATTTTCACTTTTCCGGGAAGCGGGCTGCTTTTTCCCCTTCCACAAAAGTCCCAGCGTCAGGCACATCGGCTCGATGGCCGCCAGCAGGACAAAAAATACATCTCTAAGCGCCGAAGCTTCTCCGCTCAGCTCGTTCACCGCGACCATGGCGGGCGCCATCGGCAGCTGCCAGAGCATCACGAGCATGTTCCCCGGACTGAAGGGAACGGGCATCAGAAGAAGCGACGCAAGGTCGAGCACGTAGAGCACGATCGCCGCGTTCCAGCAGCGGTTCTTATCGATGCCGCTCTTCGGCCGCAGTCCCCAGCCGAAGAGGAACGAGACGAGCGCCGGATAAATTGCGCCGATCACCAGCCCGGCGGGCGAAGCGAAGGTAAAGGACGAGGTCGTCCCCGTGCCCCCAAGGGCCGCAAACAGCAGAAGAAACAGCGCGCACTGCGCGAAATGGCTCAAAAGCGCGATCATGCCAAGCTGGATGTAGTCATATTTTTTCATCGTGCTCACCCCCGTAAAATGTCCGTGTTGCGGTACTGGATGGCCTCGGCCAGGTGGGACGCTTCGATCCCTTCGCTGCCGTCCAGATCCGCGATCGTGCGCGCCACGCGCAGGAGCCGGTCGTGGCTCCTCGCCGTAAGGCCAAGGCGGTCGAACGCGCCGCGCAGGAGCTTCTCACCCGCTGCGTCGAGCTTACAGAATTCGCCGACCATCGCGGGCGTCATGTGCGCGTTGCAGGCGAGGCCCGTCCCGGCAAAGCGCTTCTTCTGTTTTTCGCGCGCGGCGTTCACGCGCAGCCTAACGTCTGCGGAGGACTCCGCCTTTTCGCGCCGGCGCATGGCTTCAAACTCCACGCTCGGCACGTTCACATGCAGGTCCATGCGGTCGAGCATCGGACCGGATATCTTTTCCACATACTTTTCCACCTGCTGCTTCGTGCAGCGGCAGCGCCCCGAGGGGTGGCCGTACCAGCCGCAGCGGCAGGGGTTCATCGCGCCGACGAGCATGAAGAGGCTCGGCAGCGTGACGCTGCCCGCGGCGCGCGTGATGGTCACCTCGCCGTCCTCGATGGGCGCGCGCAGCACCTCGAGCACGTCGCGTCGGAACTCAGGCAGCTCGTCAAGGAACAGAACGCCGTGGTGCGCGAGCGAGATCTCGCCGGGCTTCGGCACCTGTCCGCCGCCGGTCATCGCCGCGGCAGAGAGCGTGTGGTGCGGGGCGCGGAAGGGGCGGCGCAGCAGCATCGGGTGCGCGCTGTCGGTAAGACCCGCGACGGACCAGATCTCCGTGGCCTCCAGCGCCTCCTGCCGCGTCATGTCCGGCAGGATCGACGGCAGCCTTCGCGCCAGCATCGACTTGCCCGCGCCGGGCGAGCCGATGAGCAGGATATTGTGCCCGCCCGCGGCGGCGATCTCCAGCGCGCGCTTGACATTCTCCTGCCCCATGACGTCCGAAAAGTCGGGGCCTGGCTCGTCCGCCGTCTCCGCACGCCACTTCGGCTGCGGCGTGAGCGGCCGCTTTCCCTTTAAGTGTTCCACGAGCGAGACGACGTCCTCCACGCCGTAGACGCTCAGCCCGTCGGCAAGCGTCGCCTCGGCGGCGTTCGCGGCGGGAACGTAGAGCGTTTTCACGCCTGCGCGGGCCGCGGCCATCGCCATGGGCAGAACGCCGTTCACCGCGCGCAGCGTCCCCGTGAGCGACAGCTCACCGAGGAAGGCCGCATCCTTCGCCGGGGGCCTGATCTCCTCCGCGCAGGCGAGGATGCCCAGAAGGATCGGCAGGTCGTAAAGCGTGCCCTCCTTCTTCCTTCCCGCAGGCGCGAGGTTCACCGTGATGCGCGAGACGGGGAACTTCACGCCGCAGTTCTTCACCGCCGCGCGCACGCGCTCGCGCGACTCCTTGACCGCCGTATCGCCAAGGCCCACGATGTCGAACGCGGGCAGGCCGCCGGAGAGAAAGCATTCCACCGTGACCTCATAGCCCGAAATGCCCTGAAGGCCGAGTGATCGCACCGCTGTGACCATCGCCGCATCCTCCTTTTTGCATGCGCCGCTGTGCGCGGCACCGTTTTTCGCTGACCAGTATAGCACATTTTTTCCATCAGGCAAATCCCCTCCGCGGCATTTTTGTTCAAAGTGCATAAATGAAATAAAACCTTGCAAAAGTTTCTGAAAATGAAAGGAATTGAAGGTGTTGTTGCAAAAAAATGAATCTTTTTCCCTTCACGGACCGTTTACACGGCGAAAAAAGTGTGTTATAGTATCAGCGTTGAATTTTGCGATTTCTCGCAGAAGGACCGTCTTTTGACGGTGAAATAAACAGGAGGTTCATTTATGGCAAGAAAAATGAAATCCATGGACGGCAATAACGCCGCGGCTCACGTAAGCTATGCTTTCAGTGAAGTCGCCGCGATCTATCCTATCACGCCGTCCTCCCCGATGGCCGACCTGGTTGACCAGTGGTCCGCCAACGGTCAGAAGAACATCTTCGGCAGCCAGGTCAAGGTCGTCGAGATGCAGTCCGAAGCCGGCGCGGCCGGCGCAGTGCACGGCTCCCTGGGTGCCGGCGCGCTGACCACCACCTACACGGCCTCTCAGGGCCTGCTGCTGATGATCCCGAACATGTACAAGATCGCAGCTGAGCAGCTGCCCTGCGTGTTCCATGTTTCCGCGCGTACCGTTTCCACCCACGCGCTGAACATCTTCGGCGACCACAGCGACGTGATGGCCTGCCGCCAGACCGGCTTTGCCATGCTGTGCGAGGGCAACGTGCAGGAGATCATGGATCTGTCCCCGGTGGCGCATCTGGCCGCCCTGTCCGGCAAGGTCCCGTTCATCAACTTCTTCGACGGCTTCCGCACCTCCCACGAGATCCAGAAGATCGCCGTGTGGGACTACAAGGATCTCGCCGATATGTGCGACATGGACGCTGTCAAGGCGTTCCGCGAGCACGCCCTCAATCCCGAGCATCCTCACATGCGCGGCTCTCACGAGAACGGCGATACGTTCTTCCAGCACCGCGAGGCCTGCAACCAGTACTATGACGCCCTCCCCGAGGTCGTTGAGAAGTACATGGGCAAGATCAACGAGAAGCTCGGCACCGACTACAAGCTCTTCAACTACTACGGCGCGCCCGACGCTGACCGCGTCATCATCGCGATGGGCTCCATCTGCGACGTGGCCGAGGAAGTCATCGACTACCTCAACGCCCACGGCGAGAAGGTCGGTCTCATCAAGGTCCGTCTGTACCGCCCGTTCAAGGCTGAGCGCCTGATCGAGGCCATCCCCGCAACGTGCAAAAAGATCGCCGTTCTCGACCGTACCAAGGAGCCCGGCGCACAGGGCGAGCCTCTGTACCTCGACGTTGTCACCGCGCTGGCCAACGCCGGCAAGACCGGCATCACCGTCACCGGCGGCCGCTACGGTCTCGGCTCCAAGGATACCCCGCCCGCTTCCGTCTTCGCTGTTTATAACGAGCTGAAGAAGGACGAGCCCAAGCACCAGTTCACCATCGGTATCGTCGATGACGTGACGGGTCTGTCCCTCGAAGAGGACAAGAACTGCCCGAACACCGCGGCCGAGGGCACCATCGAGTGCAAGTTCTGGGGTCTCGGCGGCGACGGTACCGTCGGCGCGAACAAGAACTCCATCAAGATCATCGGCGACCACACCGACAAGTACGTCCAGGCCTACTTCCAGTAC